>Ga0126377_10000102_pt1 | contig 42717 bp, 64 predicted proteins | sample PanSoiMetPlot_22_FD_92647 | JGI IMG/M metagenome (GOLD analysis project Ga0126377, IMG submission 92647) | Tropical forest soil microbial communities from Panama - MetaG Plot_22 | ecosystem: Environmental > Terrestrial > Soil > Tropical forest > Bulk soil | place: Panama | collected 2016-02-17 | reverse complement strand
GTGGCGACTCCGACGTGTCGCTCACATCGACCACGACCAAGATGTTCTCGGGCTCTAAGAAGCTCCCGACCAAGGCAGGCAGATTCGCAATAGAGACATCAGCCATTAGTAAACCCTCACGGTCAGTCTCACGTGTGCGGCTGCTCGCCTTCGCACGGCGTCCAGTAGACCCAGGCCTCACCCGCCGACGCGGCCGTCACATCGAGCGCGATGGCCAACCCCGACGCGGGCACTTGGATGATCGCCGCTGCCGTGAGCGCCGCGACCGCCCAGGTTGGCGGTGCCGCGCCGAGCGTCAGATACGCGATGGGCGAGAACGCGACCGGCGTGAGCGGCATCGGAAGGAACGGCTGCGCGGCTTCTGGGTTCCGCGCGCGCGCCTTCACGCTGATCGATCCGGTGAAGCCCGCGCCCGGCACGATCTGAATCGTGATCATCCCCGTCTTGCCGTCGCTCACATCTCCCAAGATGCACGTGTTCACGCCCTCGCCCGCGACCGTGGCCGAGATGCGGAACACTTTGCCGACATTGCGATAGACTTCTGCCATGAGCGTTTCCTATAGCGCCGAAGTCGCCGGCAGGTACGCTGCCCAGTTGTAGGGGCCGTACACCGGATCACTCACCAACGGACCAAGCGCGCCCCCACCCGCGTACTGATTGCGATAAATCAGCATCCATCGCGGGAAGGATCGCGCGATCAGCTCCATCATCTGTCCTGCCATATCGGGATTGATGTTCCCCGCCTGCCCGAAGTTCTTCACCGCGTAGAACGTGATCAGCTCGCGCGCAGGCGGCGGCTGGAGCAGCGGTGGATGCGTCGCGTCGATGTCTCCCGGCGGCGTCACGCCGCGCCAGTAGAGCGGGCCCGCTCGCGTCAGTCCGTTCGGGATTTCGATGCGACTGCCTTCCTCGAGATAGTCCCATCCCGGATTGAGCGGACAGTCCGGGACCGCGGAGGGCGACGTGTAAATCTTCGTCTTGCCGATCGGGAAGACCGGATTGCCGTCGACATCCGTTCCGTAGCCGAACGTGTGTCCGCCATCGGTCGACGTCATCAACGTCGCGCCGATCGGATAGAGCGATTCTGGATGGCGCGCGGCGATGTCGGCCACCACTTCCTGCTGCGCCTCGCTCAGCCACAGATACTTCGTCTCCGGCGTGATCTGATCCGACTCCGGTCGACCCGCGAGCCGATCGAAGTGCCCGAGCAGATAGGGCCCATCCCACTTAGCCATGCGCCGACACCGCGTCGCGCTGCTTCGGTCGCTTCGCCGGCTCTGGCTCGACCCCCGGCATCGTCGTCCGATTCACCAGCTCCTCGATCGGGATTTCGTCCGGCCGACCGATGCGGATGTCGCCGGACGTCAACAGTCTGAGCAAGTACTCATTCGGCTCGCTGCGGAACCCGAGCAACCATTGGTCACCGGCCAGAGCGGCTTCTGGGATACGCGGGCTCCGCGGCGGCGTGCCGACAATCGCGCGCAACTTCCACGTCACAGCTTCGCCGTAATCCGGAATCGGCAGATTGAACGCGGCCGCTTCCTCCGCTGCGCGCTGGTAGTACATCTCCATCGCCGTCCGATAGTCCGTGATCATTCTGTCATACATGATTCTGAATTTGTTTGTCTGCAGGGTGCCGAAACTCATCTGCATGTACGTCGCATCGGGAATCCACGGCGCTTGCCAGCCATGCGGGATCAGCTCACCGACCGGATGCGGCATGTGCGCGCCGTCCGCCGGCCGCTCCGTGTAACACCACCACGGCCGGCCATCGGGCCACTTCTCGTTGCGGTGCTGATCGTAGAAGAGCCCGAGCCCGCGCTGCTTGTTTTGGTTCCAGCCTTCGGCCGGCATGACGAACTTCGATGCAACCGCCATTACGCCACCTCTCCCGTCTCGATGTATTCGTCCACCAATCGCGCGGAGGCATTCGCCATGCGCTTCGACGCCTTGCGGAACAGCCGGTCCGCTTCCGACCGCCGTGAGAACCACGTCAGGAAGTCCGCGCTCGGCGCGAGCGTCCCTTTGAACCAGTTGAGGAATGTGTTCCGGTAGGCCTGCTGGGCGCGCTCGACTTCGCGGCGATAGTCCGCCAGCAGGATCGGCGCTTGCACCAGCCGATCGACTTCCATCCCGGCCTGCAGCAAGCGATCGCGAATCAGCAATTGCTCACGGACGCGCCAGTCGTAATGCGCGTAGGGCAAGAACCCAACGGGCGGCGGGTCGGTGGACTGCCCGATCGCCTTCAGCACGGCCACTTCCGCCTCGCTATAGCCCGCCGGCACGCCGCCGTTCGGTCCTTGAATCACCCACACCGGTCGCACGAAGACGCGCTCCGTGCGATACATCTCATGCGCGTAGTCGTCCACGAACTGCCGCCGCGCCCACGCCGGTCCTTCGGCCATGAGCCGCGGCGGTTTGTCCTCGAGCATGCGCCGGAGGCCGGCGGGGATCGCCCACGCCGGCTGCTTCTGGTACAGCACCCAGCGCGAGCGATCGGTCCACCGCCCTTTCACTTTGCCGAGCACAAACTCCCACTTGAAGTACAGGTGGGAGAACGCGTCGGTGATCGGTGAGATTTCCCGCAACGACTGCTCCCACTCGCGCGGGACGTCGCGGGTCATCTCGGCGGTGATCCGGATGTCCATCAGAACCCTGCGAGTACCGACACGACATCGGCGGCGACGGCCGGCAACATCACCGTTCCGTCGAAGCCGTCGATGAAGTTCACGACGAGTGCGCCGGAGGTGGCGAGCGCGTCGACGCCGGGAGTGAACGGAGCCGTCGCCGCGCCGTCGACTGCGACACCCACGCCGCCGATGCATGCCCAGCCATTCGGCGCGTTGAGCATTTCAACAACCGCTTCGTAGGGATTCGGCGCGAGATTGGCGAGCGACACCGATTCCGGTGTCGTTCCCGGCATGCCTTCCTGCACGCGGCAATTGCCGTCCGCGTCCATCAGCAGGAAATATTTCTGGAACTGTCCTGGCTGAACCGGCGTCAGTGGCGGATCGGTCGCGAAGTCCCATGCGCCGTCGTTGGCGTAGAGGACGCCGGAAATCGAGTACAGCACCTCCGCGCCCGTCGCCGCACCTGTGCCACTCGCCGTGCATTCGGCGCGCGACAGGGCACGGTTCAGCGTGAGCATGGCAATGGCGGCGGTGAGGCCTGCGACGGCACGACCGCTGCCGCCGCGAGGTAAATCATCGCGCGTCGGAAGCACCGTGAGCTGCGGCATGTTCAAATCTCCGTTTGAGTCCATGCAGCCGACGTGACTTCACCTCGTCTGCGATGGACGATTTTTGCTTTGGTGGTCCGGCGGCAACGAATTCCTTCCCGACCGATGCAGGAATGCCGAGCGTCGAATGTCCGTGCGCGGCCGCCTGCATCGCTCGGTACTGCTTGCCGGACGTCGCCGGCATTACGGCGACTCCGTGAGGTTAGCGAGATAGCCAGTGCCGGCTCTGTTCGTCCAAATTCTCGCATACACAAAGTTGTAACTGGCTGCGTATGCGCCCCGATCCTGAACTTTGTCCAGATCGAACATGGACGGGCCGCCCTCATAGTCCGGCTTATCAGACAGAAGCTTTTGTCCGATACAGTCGTTGTTCCATCCGATCACCATCCCCGGCGGGGCGAGTACACTCGTCATGTACTTGATGCCATCGGAGGCGATGTCGCCGTTCAGATTGAACTTTGTGCTGTCGTAGCGGAGCGCAGCGCGCTCGCCCGCGATCACATCACGCCGCACGCCTTGCGACATGATGAGGCGGTTCATTTTCACCCCGCCGTTGTTCCACAAGCTGTTGATCAGCAGCTCTTGGAGCTGGTAGCTGAAGCGGCCACCCGCGGTGTAGGCGAGACCGGCTTTCCAGTTCGGGGCCGTGGCCGTCGCCAGCCCATGCACCTGTGGCGACGTGAGCCCGTCGAGGAATCCGACCGGCCAGCGATTCTGGTCGGTGCCGGTGAGGGTGGCGTCGATCACTGCGGCGGCCGGCACGATCAAGTCGTTCGCCGTTGGCGTGATCGAGCTGGCAAACACGGCGTCGATGAAGCCGACACCGGAGGCGACGGATGGCGACGCCGAGACGGTGCCGAATTCGATCAACGCCCCGCCGCGAATCAGGGCAATGGGGTCGCCATTGCGGAACAGATTCGAGAGGTAGGTGTTGCCCGGAACGGTGCCGCCCGGAATGAGCGTCGAGCCGTAGCCGTTCTGAATCGCGAGCCCGTTCTGGGTCGTGCCGGCCGAAGCGGTCGTCTTGACGACGGCGACGGTGCCGGTGGAGAAGCCGTAGGTCTGCTTCCCGATTTTGCGCGCGAAATTTTCGACGCACTTGATCGCGCTGTACAGCGTTTGCTGCTGGATCATTCCCGCACGTCCACGTTTATCGAACGCTTGTTCGAGTGTCGTGAACGAGTAGCGGAAATTCGCCTGCACGAACGTGAACGTGCCGTTCTGTGGCGGCGTGGTGGTCAACTGGGCCTCCCACCCGCCGTCTGGAATCATCGCGGTCGTATCGGGCTGGTACATCACGTCCAGCACGATCCGCATTTCGTTGCCGGACGGCGTGATCAGCTCATCCGGATAATCGTCAAACCAGTCGTACTCCTCTGTTTTTCTTTTTAATGCGACCTTGACGGCCGTATTCGTCTTCTTATACAGACTCGACAGCGAGTTGACTGTCGTGATCTGTGGCTGGGCCTGTGTTGGCACCTCGATGCCTTGCGCGCTACTGCGCGCAACCGGGGACTAGGTGATGGGAACGCCGAGCCCTCTATTGGTTGTCGTCGTCACCGATCAGGTCGAAGATCCGGCCCGTTCGCATGGCCCGCGTCAATTCGCTCGAGGACATTTCGTTGAGCGCTTTCTGCTTGGGCTGAACGGCAGGCGGTTTCCCGGCTCCGGGTCGCGGAGCGGCGGGTTTGCCATTGCCATTCGTGACGGTCGTCGGCGCAGCGGCGGCGGCACGCGCAGCGTTCTCCAACGCGTCGGTCTGACGCTGTTGTGCTGTCTGTGCAACGCTTTGCCGGAGCGTATGACGGTCCGACAGTAGAGAGTGTAGAAGCGCCAAGTCGATGATTGGCGCGCCTACGGGAACGTTCGCCTCACGCGCCTCAGCCGGTGTCGCCGGTCTGACGATCGCCGTATGCATTCGGCCCGCGTGCGATCGGACGGCCGCCACATCGTCGGCGGTCAATCCGGGGAGCTGCTGGGCGAGCTGGCCCACTGCGTTATGGATCGCGGTCTGCGTCTGCTCCGCAGTCGTGCCTTGGGCCGCCTCTCGTTCGACTGCCTCACGGAACGCGGCGGACGCTTTCTGCTGCGCGTCGCGGCCTGTGAGTTCCAACTCTTTAATCAGTTGCTGGCGAGCGACCGGATCGGTCGCCAACGCGATCAGTGTATTCTCGTCCGTGACCGCGCGCAATAATAACGTGGCGCTCGCGTCGAGTGATGCATTACTGATTGTAAGCTTTTCGAACGCCGGAAGGCCGCCGCGTTTCTGGTACTCCTGCGTCTGCCGATACAGATTTTGATTCTGTTCAACGAGGCGGTCCGCCTGTTGCAAGCGATCTTGTAACCGCGGCAGTGCGTCGTTCGTGATGATCGCGCCGTGTCCCGGCACGATAAACCCCCCATCGAACGGCTTCACTTGGCCGTTGACGGTATAGGTCAGTGGCTCACGTGCCTCCTGCGCGGGCGGCTGACCTTCGGGTGGCGCAGTCGGTTGCGGGGTCGCCGGCTGCGCGCCCTCTTCCGCCGGAGTCGCCGCAGGCTGGTCTGGCTGCTGCGGCTGTTGCGGACTTTCGGGGTGTTCTTCCCCTTCGGCCGCGTCCTCCGCCGCCGGCTCGTCCCCCTCATTCGCTAACGCTTCCGACAGATCGCCAAACGCTTCCGCAAGGGATGGCTCGCTGTCCGTGGTGTCCGGTGCTGTCATCCTAGTATCCCTTCTTTTTCGCCCTGTTCAGGGACGACAGTGCGCTGAAGACGTGCTTCCGCTTCTCGTCGGTCGACTTTGCGCTCCGCGCGTTGTCCATGTGCTTGTGCGCGATCGCGTGATCGTCATCGCCGTGCGTGACGATGTGCTGCGATGGGAGCTGCTTCGGCTTGTTCGACTGATCCTCCGCCCCGGTCTTGAACGCGGGATTGTGCATGTAGCTCGCGCCCATGCGATGCATCGCCATGTCGTTGATGATCGAACCGCGCGCATGGCGCTTGTCGAAGCCGTGCAGGTTTTTTGGCTTCCCGCTTTTATGGGTCTGCGCGCCCGTCGTCCCCGCGTGTTTGCTCGCGCTCGGCATCTTCGTGTTGCTCGGCTGGCCGGTGCCCGATCCGCCGAGTTTCCCGTTGTCAGGCAACATAATTAGCGTCCTCTCATAAGGCCCATGATGCGCGGGAACGTCCGCGGCGTTGGCGTCGCGGCCGGCGGCGGCGTGAGGCTACCGATTCCGCCACGTTTCAAGCCCTTGAGCGCGGCGAGCAGTCGAGTGATCTGATCGCCCGCGCCCGCATCCGGCGGACCACCCATCTGATCGGCGGGCGGCTCCGACGCGCCCATCATCCCTGGCAGCTTGCCGGCGAGCCTCCCGATGAGACCCACCCCTGCCCCTTGCGCAGCTCCGCCTGGAGCTGGCGGCGGTGGCGGCGGCGGTTGCATGGGCAACGTTCCGGCGAGCCCCGCGAGCTTGCCGGCCATACCCGCGCCCGCGACCGGCGACGGAGCCATGCCTTGCGGCGGCATTCCCGCGCCGATCAGCCGACCGATCCCGCTCGTCGGCGGGAGCCGCGGCATACCGCCCGCGCCCTGCGGAAACATCCCGGCGAGCTTCCCCGCCATCTGTGGCAAGAACATGAGGATTCTCCTATCCTGCCGTCATCGGACGGCCGGGGGATTGTTGCTGCGTGTTGTTCGGCGTCTGCGGAGCGCCGGGACCACCACTCTGCGCTTGCGGCGTCGCCGCCGGCTGCGGAGCACTGGCCCCCGCCGCTCCGCCAAACGGATTGCCACCGTTCTGCACCTGCTGGGCGGCGGCCGCGCTCGGAAAGCCGATCGCGGAGGCCTGCCGCATCGCCGTGTATTCGGTCAACACCACTTGCTGCCACTGCGGTGGCTGCGACGAGAAGCGCACGCTCGAGATGAGTTTGCTCAATCGCCGCTTCCGGATCTGCGCGATTTCCGGTTCGGTGTCGTTCGGCAACGACGGCGTGAACGGCGTCCACGGCGGTTGTGGCGGCGGCCCTTGCGGCGGCTGGGGTGGCATCGGCGGGAGGGGGTACGCCCGCGATTGAATCACCGCCATCTGATAGGCATTCATCGCCGTCGCGTTCTGCTGCTCCGGTCCGAGATTGTTCGGCGGCGGACCGCCGGCCACGATCGCCGCATACTGCGCGGCCTGCTGGTATTGCTGCGCAGCTTGCTGGTATTGCTGCATGGCCTGATCGAAGGCCTGCTTCTGCTGCGCGTACATATCCCACTGCTGCACCCACTGCGGATACGGGACGCCTTTGAGCCAGAGGGAGACTTGACGCTCGATGCGCTGCGCATGCGGACTATCAGCAATTCCTAATGCGTCGCTGAACGTGGGCCGCGCGACGTCGGCCGCTTCGTCCGGCGAGACCCAGCGCATCTGCTGCGCGAAGGCGACGTACTGCTGCTTCTCGGCCGGCGGCATCATCGACCCGCTGCCGGCCTGAATGCTCACATTGTCGATGACCGCGAAATCGTTGCCGCGGAACCATTCTTCTTTGAACGCGCCATCCTCTCCGACGTAGTGAATGAGCTGGGGCGCTTTGTAGTATTTTGTGACGAGCTGCAGCTTGACGCGCCAGAAGCGCGACCACGCGTTCATCGTCGCCTGCGCAGCGCGCGAGAGCGCAACCATCGCCTGTCGAACGGCAATGTTGCGCGCGATGCCGGAGACTTCCTGTTGGTCGTTCGCGCCCATCGCCGGTTTCGTGAGTCCACTCGCGCTTTCCATCTGCGAGTAGTTCCACGCGATCGTTTCGATCAGTCCGGGCGGCAGTGGCCGCGGCTCTTCGTAGTGCGGATAGTCGTCGCGCGAGACGACCGGGACCGGGTTCCCAGTGCCGCGCGACTGCTCGATCTGCCAGCCTTGGACCGGCGATGTGACCGGAATGAACTTGGCGGGATGCAGAATGATGTCGAGCGCTTCGAGGTAGGCGACGAGGAGCGTGTTCGACGCTTCGTTCGCGCCACCGAAGAGTGCGATCGTCGCGAAGCCGCTAGGATCGCGGTCATCCGCGTCCATGCGCGGTGTGACCTGAATGATCGGGATTTCCATGCACCGGACTTCGGTCTGGCCGGTCGGGAGCGTCACTTCCGACGACAGCGTGTCGCGATCGATCGCGTAGCCACCGAACGCGCCGTTGACGGCGATCGCTGCGCCCTTGGGATAGCCGCGGTAATTGCCGATCGTAGCCGGCGTCGCGCGGCGATAGACCCGATAGTAGAAGAAAATGCGCTCGTCGTTCGAGCCGCCCTTCGTATCGCGCATATCGCCGGTCGATAGCTTCCAGCGCGCACGGAGCGCGGGCGGAAGGAGTGCGAGATAGCGCGGCGGCGTCCAATCACACAGCTCGCTTAGATCCTCGTCGGAGAGGGTCGCGATCGTTTTCGGCCAGCGCCGTTTCCCTTCCCCGATCGTGCAGTAGTCGAGCATGATGACCATTTCCGCATCATGGATCGGGGCCGTTTCGGGATAGACGCGCATGTGCTCGCGGCCGCGGACGTCGGCGCGCGTGCGACAGAGCCATTGCTGGCCGGCCTGGGACGCGTCTTCTGCGAAGCCGATCATGTTGCCCTGGTCGTCGGTCGCGACGTAGCGCAGGATGTGATCGGCGGACGGCAGCTCCATGCCGGTATTCGGATCGACCGCTTTCTCAGGCTGGTTCGGGTCCTGCGCTTGCGGGTGCGCTTTGATTTGCAGCGGCACGTAGCCGCCGCCCGATGTGTCGACCCAGAGGTGGATGTAGCCCGATGCGCGACACATCGCGGCGTCGAGCGTGTTCCAGAAGACGGTGTTGTCGGAGGTGCCGATGTCGCCGGAATCCAGCTCGAGGAACTGGCGGGCCATTTCGACGGCGCGTTCTGCGACTTCGCCTAGGTCGATCGCTCGCGGGTCCGGGGCGGGCGGATCGACCATCAACGTCTCAACGATTTTGTTGCAGAGGTCGGCGGCTTTGTTGGGGACGGCGGCGGTGTTGTCGGCACCGGGAGCCATCTCGGAGCGCCAGACGTCTTGGTCTTGGACTTTGGAGAGCCGGGACCACGCGAAGCCTTGGCGGATGCGGGTCCAGTGGGTGTCGAGCGCGAGGCGGTTGCGCGCGAGGCGTTCTTGGCGGAGAACGAGGTTGTGGGTGGTGCGGAAGAGCGTTTCGTCGTCCGCCTCGAGCATCGGCCCGAGCCCCGCGAATTCCGGCTGAGCGGCGTCGAGGGAATCGTCCGGCTCCGCTGGCGTCTTCGTGAGCGAACCGAAGGTGCCATCGAAGCCGGAGTCCACGCCCCCGCGTGGCGCATCTGCGATGGGATTGGCCGCGAGCACCGCATCCAGACCCATCAGCGGTGCGCCCATCCCGAGATTGGTCGCTATGGACTCATGCCAATAGCCTGGGACTTAGGATTCGTGAATGTCATAATACTCCCGGCATATCGCTCGGCTCGCCCTCCCACTCGTCGGCGCGCCAGTGCAAGATCGCCTGAATGATGTCATGCTCACGCACGCCGTCAAGCTTTTGCTGTTGCGCGTAGCGATGGAGATGGCGCGCGAGACTGCTATCCGTCCCCGATACCAAGTCGATCGCTTCGGCCACTTCATCGCGCATCGGCGGCGTGAACGTTGGCTTAACGACTGCAAGCTGCGGCGGCGAGGCGCGTTCGTCAAGCAGCCGTTCGCAGAGACTTTTCAGATCGTGTAGCAATAGCATCAGCTCGCGGTTATCGGTGTCACGGCTGATCGGGGTGATGGCGATGCACTGGCGCGCGATGTCGAGCGCGTCATGCGCGACCTTTTGCGCATCGGCCATCAGGCGCTGCGCCTTGTCAACCTGGGCTTCCGCGAGCCGGAGCTGCGCGTCGGACACATAACCGAACATCAGCGTTTCCGCCGTTTGACCGTCTTCGGCCGCGGCTTACGTGCTTTAGGCTTTTCGGGTTCCTCTTCGGGTTCCGGTTCCGGCTCGTCCTCGTCCTGGTCGATCGCGTCGTCCTCCTCCTCGTCGTCCTCGTCCTCCACCTCCTCATCGGGCAGTGGTTCCGACCCGAGCGTCAGCTCGCCACGCTCTGCTTCCGGCGTCGGCGGCGACGGCGGCACCCACGGCCGGATGCCGTTCATCGTCACTTTGACGGAGCCGCAGGCATCGCAGACGCAGGGCTCGCGTTTCTGCCGCCACGCCATCAGCGAATGCTTATGGCCGCAGTCCAGGCAGATCATCTTGTCAGTCGCGGGGAACATCGCATCCTCCGGGATACCGCTGCGTAAGGATTTCCTGAATGCGCGGGTCGTCGCCGTTCACGCCCTCTGGAAACTCTCCCGCGAGCGCGAGCCGCAACCAAAAACTGCGCGGGTCGTCCTCCGCCTTGAGCGTTTCCACATACTCGTCCGTCAACGTCGCGTAGGGATTCGACTGCCGGCGCGGATTAGTCATACGGCGTGGGCTTGAGCCGAATGTCGGGATCACAATTACAGAGGCCGCGGCCGCTCAGCAGATCACACCACTCGTTGTGGGTGACGTCACACTCCCTGAGCACGGTGCCGGCCGGGACAAGGCCGTCGCGTCGCATTTGTTGCAGCTTGACGATATAGCGCGGCACATCGCTCGGCGGATGCGCGCGGGGCGGATCGGGCGGCTCGTCGGGATCAGGCGGCACTTGCCAGCGCATGGACCGTTTCTTCATCGTGAGCGATGCCTCGTCCAGGTGGGCACGCGATGCTGGACGGGCGCGGCGAACTTGGGCCGTCCCGTCTCTTCGAAGACTTTCGCCAGCTCCTCCGCCGGCTTGAACCGCTCGAATCGCCGCTGTGCCATGTCGAAATGCGGAGCGCGATCGTCCTGCTTATAGCCTAAGGCTTCGGGATCGAGCGCGACGACGAGCGGGCGCGACGCGAGCCCATAACGCACCATGTCATACGCGTCGTCGCCGCCTTCCCCGCGATCGTCCGCGTCCGTCTTGAGGATGTCCTCAGGATCGTCGGGATCACTGACGCGCGTCTCGAGACATTCGAAGACGCGGCGATTGGACGGCGTGTCGCAGATGCGGAAGCGCGGCGTGACTTCGTATTCCGCCGCAGTGAGGAGGTCGCGTTGTTTCCAGCGGATATAGCGGCGGATGTTCTGCACGCCGGCCACGCGCGAAATGTTGGCTTTCTTGAGCGGGAGGCCGAGCCGAGCGAATTCTTCTGCGATCGTCGGGACGTGCTCACCACGCGCCTTAACGTCCGCCCAACAATCGTGGCCGGCAGTGGTATAGCGAACACGCGACGGACCGATCCCCAGGGCTTGGAGACGATCCAGTATCCGCAGCACAATATCGGGCGGCTGAAGATGCCGCCCCCCAATAGCATCCAGCAGGTACACCGCGCCACTCTCATCGGCAGCAAAAAGCCCGAACGAAAACGGATGTTGATAGCCCCAGTCGAATGCACCGAACACCATCCAGTGTGGCGGAATCGCCTCGAGCGGCTGAATCAGATGCTTGTCGCGCTGTAGCTCCTGCAGCCCCAGGCCTGCGCCGGCATCCCAGTCTCCGAGCGCGAGCCAGCGGTATTCCAGTTCTGGTAACAGGCGCAGCCGGTTCTCGTACTCCGGGTCCGATTCCATCAGCGCCGGATTGTCGCGCAACGTGGCGCGAATGAAGGCGCGGGTCGTGCGTCGCGCGGGCGAAACGCCGCTCCCCAGATTATCGGGATCGACTTCCACGACAGTGCCGTCCGGGGCGCAGCGCGAGACGAACCGGCGTTTGAGCCACGCGTGGCCGGGGCCACCGGGGTTGGCACTCGCGCGCATCATCCGCACGAGCCCCGGCGCGGCCGCACGATTGCGGCTCATGAGAAAGAGCCACACCCGCTCCTCCTCGAGCTGGCCGATTTCGTCGTAACCGATCCAGGTGTATTGCTGGCCCTGGTACTGTTGCGCTTCGGCGTAGGTGCCACAGTAGCCGAACTGGTAGGTCGCGCCGGAGGGAAACTTCCAGCGATGGTCGACTTGATTCCAAATGCCGCCGACCTGGGGGAAGATCATGAGGCTTCTGTCAATCAGCTCGCGCAGCTCGGGGAAGGTCCGGCGCAGGAGCAGCGCTTTGTATTGCGGGTGGTCGATTTGGCGGAGGCCGCCCATGACGAGCGCGTCGGATTTGCCGCCGCCGGCCTGTCCGCCGTACAGCACTTCGTAGGCGGGCGATTGCAGGAAGATCATTTGCGGACCGGGATGCGGCCGCCAGAGGACATCTTGCATCTAGAGCTGCGCCACGGCGGCGACCAGTTGTGCGTCCAGCGTCGCGGCGGTCGGAGCCGGCGCGGGCGGCTCGAGCATGACCGCGCGATCGGTCGTCCGTTGCACGACGGTTAGGCGAATGATGTTCCGGTCCGCGCGCCAGGGATCGACACTCAGATAGTCGATGTAGAGGCGAGCGCGGGACGGATAGTCGTATTGGGCTTGGGTGTCGCGGACGTGTTGGTCGTAGGCCTGATAGGCGAAGCGCGCGTGGCCGATGTCGTCGGCGGTGGCGGCGAGCGCGTCGTCGGTGCGGAAATGACGATACTCTAATATGTCCGCGATGTTATCTCCGAACATGGCGGGCCTCATTGAGGAGATGGGCCAAGGGCGCGATGATGCCGCGCTGGTAGATGGAGACTTTCCAGGCGCGACTGCATTCGTCGTAGTAGACGACGATGCCCTCGAGCGTGACGCGGAAGCGGTCCTTGCCGATCGTGACTTCGGGCGGCGGCGGCTCGTGCTCGACTTTGGTGAACGGGACGCGCGGGTAGATGGTGCGAGCGCCGGAGACGAGGACGCTCGCGACGGGGCTCTCCATGGTGTGGCCGTCGTCCCGTTTGTACTTCGTCATGGTACTCTCATGGCGCGTCGACTCCGGCTGCGGCGACGTGGCGGGCGACTTCGATGCCCCGCGGGGTGCAGTGATAGACGATCGCCTGCCGGCCGGAGCGGGTAGGACGTTTGAGCGCCGTTTTATATAACAATCCTCGTCGTTCCAATTCCCAGAAGCGGGGGCAGCTCGTTTGCGGGCCCACGGCGAGCATGGCCGCGCATTGGTCTTGGGTGAGGCCGTTGTGCCGCCAGACCGCGACGAGGACTTTCCAGCGGAGGGTATGCGCGTAGATGCGGACGGAGTTGGCCGCGGCCTCCGAGGTGTCGAACGGCTGTGAGGGCACGTCGAGCGGAATGTCGGGCGGCAGGGCGAACAGGTCCTGTTGCCGGTCGTCGTGCTCGGGCGGGTCTTTGCGGCGTTTGGTCATCGCGTCGTCATAGGGCGGGCAGGCGCAGGCCTTCGGGGGCCACCATCCAGGGCTCCGGCAGCGGCAGCTCCACGTGCTGCGGCTTCCAGAGATGCAGACAATACTCATGTGCGTTTCGGTATTGCTTTTTCGGCGGGTGCAACTGGAGGACGGCTTCGGTCTCGTCAAAGAACAGGTCTTTGACGTAGCACATCTCGCTCCAGGTCGGCGTGCGATAGAGGGACTGGTGGCGGCTCGGGTCGACGGGCGTGACGGAGAGGTGATCCCAGTCCATGCCATTGGAGGCGATGACGTGCAGGGTTACCATCGAGGAATACGGCAGGAAGAATTCGCCGTTGTTCCCGTCTTCGGGGGCGGAGGCCCAGCGGCCGATGCGGACGCGGCGGGTGTTGAGGTAGTCGCTCGTGGTCTTCATAGAATGCTCATGAGCGATGGCGCAGGCGTTGGCGGAGGCGTAGGCGATGGCGCGGACGCGGACGTTGGCGTGGGCGAGGGCGTTGGCGACGACGAAGACACCGACGTTGACGAAGGCGCGGACGCCGACGATGGCGAGGCCGTTGACGCCGACGAAGACGAGGCCGGAGGCGAAGACGTGGACGGAGGCGTGGACGAGGGCCCTTCTACTTCTCTCATTTGACTTTGATATTGGCCGCGGCGGGCCAGAACGAGACGATCAGGAAGATGATGGCGAGGACGACGACGATGGCGAGCGTGGGGGTTTGCCAGGGCGCGGGCATGTACGTTTTCACGAGCCAGAGCACGAGGACGATGACGAGGCAGGCGACGACGAGGCTTAGGAGTGTCATGATTTCCATTCCTCCCCTTTCTGTTCTTCAGTTTGTTCGCGGCCGGCTTGTTCGCGTTCGCCTTGCCAGCCGTCGCGTTCTTCGCGGCGACGGAGGCGGAGGGCGAAGCGGGTATCGAAGGTGTCGATGACCATGCCGCGCTGTTCGGTTTGGGCGAGGAGCATCGCGGCGGGGTCGTTGCGATAGACGTCTGGCGCGGTGGCTTCGGGCATCATGCGCTGCCACACGGCCGTCTCGTAGTCGGTGACGCGGTTGAGTATCTGACAGAACATGTCGTCCAGTTCGGCGTCGCCGGTTGCGCCGAACGTCACGGCGCTGCGCGTGCGCAAATGTTCCAGTTCGTGGCGGATGGCGACGAAGGCGTCGTGGATGCGGATGATGAGGGGGTATGGGACTTCGCGGAGCGCCGACAGGAGCTGGGTGATGTGGCGTTCGATGCGATCGGCGTCTTCGGTGTCGCGCTGGTCGTCATTCCACGCCATAGGCTTCTATCTCCTCTGCGGTGAGGGCGAGGGCTTTGCGGGTTTTGGCGAGCTGTTCGTATTTCATCAATCGGGCGGTGACGTCGCGGGAAAGGCGGTGGAGGGTTTCGTCGGACAGGCGTTCGTGGAGCATGCCTTGCAGCTCGAGCGCGCGCTGGCGCATCTCGCGGAGCGTTTCGAGCGTGACGATGCCGCCGGCTTTATTTCTCGTGGTCATGCACCACCACCGCTTCCGCGATCTGCTTGAGGGGGGCGAGCTGGCCCGTCTCGATGGGCGGGAGCATGACGACGCCGATGGTGTGGGTGTGGTCGGTGTGGAGTTTGTCGCCCCACTGACGAGGCGCGATTTTCGACACGACGAACCGCATGATGTCGAACTTGAGCTTGCGGCGTTGGACTTCTGCGATCGAATCGCAGGGTTGGTCGGCCAAGTCGATCAGCTTGTCGACCCAGACATGCGTTTGGAGGACGCGCATGCGGGCGAATTCATCGCGGAAGGCGAGGTCTTTTTCGGCGTACCGGTAGACTTCGCGGACGGAGATACCGAGCCCTTTCGCGGAGGCCGTGACGGTGTGGCCTTCCCCCATGAGCCGCAACAACTTGGAGCGTTCGCGCGGGCCGAATTGGCGGTGGACCCCCTTCATTATATATGCGCTCCACGCAGGCGGGCTTGGCGAGCGCGTTCCCACTCGCGTTCGTTGGCGAGCATGGCGCGTGCTTCGGCACTCGACCACGGCCCTTCCGCATCGCGCCGTTCCTTGAGGTGCCGGTGCTTGCCGTGGTGCTTGCCGCCGCAGGCGCAGTGGCAGACCGGATAGCGGGCCGTCGCGCACATGAATTCCATTCCCGGTGTGCATTTCGCTTCGTCAGTCACTGGGCAGCTCCGGCGTGTGACGCTCCCGGCGCTCGAGGAGCGCGCCGGACAGAGACGGGTGTAGCTCCTTCCATTCTTTGGTCGTGTGCCATGTGCCGCCTTTGCACTGTCGGCACCAGCGTTTGCCTTTCGGCGGGAGGCTGTAGCCCATGGCGTCGAGCCATTGGTGGGGGTCGATCGCGGGCAGGCGGATGCGGACGATGGTATTGGTGCGATTGATCCAGACGTCAGCCACTTTCACCGGCTGGTCGGGGATCATCGTTGCGCGATGGGTTACGAAGTCGCCACGCCTCAGGCCGAGCGCTTCGGTCAGCTCCATGTGGCCCTTCCTTATATAGAAGTGTCCTCCAGCTCGAGCGCGGCGACGGAGGCGCGGACGGCGGCTTCCTCTTCGGCACGATTCGCAGAATAGAGGCGAGCGCGATACGCCTGCTGCGCCTCGAACGTCCGGCGGAAGTGCGCCTTGAGACGGGCCGCCTCGACCGCTACCTCCGGCCGGCCCGCCCACTCCCGCGGGTCCTCCACCCGCATGTACCGCCCCGCCCGCAACCAGAGCTTGTCCCGGTAATGCGGCGGATACACGCCAGACGCCCCTATCTCCTCCATCGCATGCCGGATGCACTTCCCCACCCCCACCGTCCGACACTGCGAACACCACGCTTCCCCACGCGCCCGCGCTTGAGCCGCTTCCTCCATCTCCGCACGTATCTCACTGAAATCCACCATGCGGATACTCTAAACCGACCTTCATTTTGGTCTAGTGTCCAATGGAGCTTACAATCACCCTAGACGGTTACTACAGGGTGTAAGCGCTCACAGGCAGTAAGCCGTGCGGCTGCTGCAGGAGGGAATGCAGGGTTGCGCGAGGCGAAATCTTCTATGTGCGATAATGACATGGACATCCTCCGGTGCCGGCCTGGACAAAAGCACCCCGGCTACCGGACCCTGCCGTTACATCCCCCTGCCGCTTTTCAGCTCGAGACCGCTTCTAAGTTCTGTAATACCATATAGTTATAGACAGAGGCATGTACAGAGGAACGCGGGCAGACAAGCTTTAGGCTGGCAAACCTTTGACACGTAAGGGTTTAGCGGTTGACCCCTCTGTTGTTGACAGGGACAATGAATCCCCTGTGTCTGTGTTTTGCTTGGACATTGTGTCTTATTTCGTTGGACAGAGGGTCTAACGGAATAACCTTGCGCGCGACCCTAGGGGCGAACGTGCGGCCGTATTCCGCCATTTATTCCGGCTGGCTTTAGTAGCTGCGTCGCGAGCTGCGTCCTGAAAAGAGTTTTCGTTCTTTCTATAGTAGCGCTCTTGCGCTCTATGCTTACCTGTTGTAAGTTCAATTCAGGTGAACGTTGGTAGTGACTCGAGCTGAGGGTTTGACGATGCGTAAGGTTATGAGTGTTGCGCTTATGGTTTTGGCGTTGCCCGTAGTGTTTGGGATGGCGCTATTGGGTTTGGGTTTGGCGTTTGAGTATCAGACGTCGTATGTGATGGCGATGTTGAGCGTGTTTCTGTTTATGTCCAGTGTGTTTGTTGGTCCAGTGATGTTGTTGTTAGCTGAGCGGGTAGCTGGCGAGTAGTGGACGGTTCGGAGGGTCTGGCGCTGTGTCAGGCCCTAACCTTTCTAGCTGAGGACTAGAGACGATGACCAGGAAGCATTTTGTAGCGATAGCGGAGGCGATACGGTTTATGGATGTAGACGAGGGGACGCGTGTTCTAGTGGCGCGCGAGTTTGCCGGTGTATGTAAGTCGTTCAATGGTGCGTTCGATCGGGGTCGGTTTTTGGATGCGTGTCAGCCGGCGGGGACGGAGGGGCATCCGGCGTGGTTGGGGTCGCGATAGCATGCGGCCGGCTAGCTTTCTGTTGGGACTGGTCTCCGCGGCTATGTCAGTTCGGCTTGTTATCATTGCGGCTGAGACCTTGATTCCCGGCTATACCTACGGGATTGCGTTTGCTCTGTTGGTCACTGCACTTGTTTCGTTTCAAATGGCGTTTTCCAAATCATTCCGCTGAGGACGGGATACAATGACAAGCCAGCTACCTTGGACCCATTTTTACATTCATGCGAGCGGTCGCATTACGGGTTTCGTTCCGGATCGTTGCGAGACATGCGGAGGGGATATTCAGGCGGCGAATAGCATTACGTTGGTTGAGACGCCGGAGCGATTGAGAGCGCTCGGCTTGACACAGGTAAGCGAGCTGCCTGAGGAAGGGTATTACGACGAAGAGACCGACAAAGAAGCGTGCTATAACGGGGACTGTCGGTATCGACGTAGCGCACAGTAGACGAGCTGACGACGTGACGACAGACAAGGGCCCTAGCCGAAACGCTAGGGCCCTTTTCTTGTCTCTTGTGTTCTATGCTTACATATTGTAAGTTGAGTTAGAGTTACGGCATTGGACATTCAATCGCTGAGGACGATTCCATGTCAGTATTTCAGGAAGGGAACGAAATCACGTTAGCTGACTTACGTCAGACAAGCGCTTGGCGGCTCGAGTCGCAACGGCGTGCGGGAGTGAAGCCATTCCGGCCGTTTTGGCGTTCGTTTTGTGGGCCGTATCTGTTCACAGTCGGTCCTGTTATTCGGCGTCGTTCCGATCAAAGGGACGCGTTTACCGGCTATCTCTCGTCTGACTATTCCGAGATGGCGGAAGGGTCGTCAGTGCGGCTGAGGGTACGCCGAGCGAACGACTATCTAGACGGAACGCGTCTAGCCAATACAACCGGCTACTATATGGACGACGAGTGTTTTGAGACGATGGAACCGGTAATTGCCATTCTGCCGGCCGGCCGCGGCTACCTTGCCGGCTGGACGATGGGACAAGGTATGTCGACGCGTTTTGACGCGTCTTACATCTACCGCTCGGCTCGAGAAGCGGCGAATGGTGCGCACAGTTATGCAGAGGCATGGGCCGAGACCGAACGCGAGTATCAGCGACGCGAGCAAGAGCGTGCGGCCGCGGCTGAACTGAGCACAGAGAACGACTGACGACGAGCAAGGGCCCTTACTCTAGGGCCCTTGTGTTACCTGCTTACATGCTGTAAGTTTGTATAGGCGTCCTCCGATGGGACGCAGCAACCAAAAACTGGCAAGCATACCCTGAGGGTCTGACAATGGCGAAAAAAGAGAAGCAAGTTCGGTACGTGGCGCTGTCGATTGAACGACACAATTTCACTGGCGATAAATACGCCAATTTCTCCGTGTCCTTTGTCGACGCACGCACGGAATCGGGAGACGCCGGCTATGTCCCCTATTGGAGCGCGGCAGAGGAACAGCTACAGAGGGTAGCCATTACCGCGTTCAGTTCGAATGCGGGGAACTATGCGGCAAACGCGACTGGCTGGCGGATCGGACTGTCAGAGGGTTCCGCCTATCATCCCCTGTCGGTTTATAAAGCCGACATGGCGCTGAAAACAGCGAAGAAACTGGAAGCCAATGTGGAACGCTGTAGCGTCAAGTTTGGCGCGCCAAAGACTTTTGGCATGTACGTCGCCTATGCCTTGGACGGTATGAACGTCGACAGCATTATGGTCGAACGTCAGCAAGATCGTTACTCGCTGGGACGGTACGCCATGCGGCAGAATATTGCCGACGCAATCGACGGTGAAGCCGCGCGAGTCTGGCAAGAGCTGAATCCTACCGCGGCCAACGCGTCGCTTGCCGGCTGACAGAAACGGGCCCTAGTCGAGCTGCGAACTAGGGCCCGTTCTGTACCGTTCTGTACCCTTCCCTTCCCTGCTTACTTGCTATAAGTTTGTAATACGTCCTCCGATGGGACGACAACCTAAACTCGAGGTTCCGAGCTGTGACGACGATCTATCTCGACCCCAAAACGATGCCGGAAATTGCGCACAAAGTTGCGCGAGTTGCCTTCCCTGACTATGCCGGCCGCAAGTTCAGTATGCGCGTCGAACCAACCATTTGCCCACAATCCTACTGGGACGGCGGAAGCCGAACCCTGTACCGGTTTGTCCGACTGTCCGACATGGCGGTCTTGCCCGTCCCAACGTTGCATCCTGCCTTTGACGGCCGGTTACCTGAGGTTCCGATTCCAGCCGGCGTCGTGTGTGTCGAACATCACACATTCCGCAGCAAAGACATGGGTCTGACGTTCGTCGTCAGTCAGCCGGAACTGCTGCCACAAGCCACTGCAGAGACGTCGCTGGACGTTGGGATCGTCCTCGTTTATACGGCCGCTCTGAAGCCATCCTACGCCGGCAAATCCAACTACCGGCTCTATACGGCAAACGACGAGACTGGCATTACGGCCGAACGATGGGAAGCGGCAAAAGCAGAATGCATTGCAGCCGGCTTGCTGAACAAAGCAGGCGCAATTACGCCAGCCGGCAGAAATGCGGCCGCGGCTGCAAAGCAACAGGTACGGGAAGCCGTGAAAGCCAACGGCCGTTACTCAATCATTGGATACTGACGCCATGCCGGACTATACGCTTTTCAAAACGCTAGACGAAGCGAACGCAGCTCACGACGTCGCGCGCCAGAAATACCCGGACGCAAGACTGGCGCGCATGGCGCGCGGCTACGTCGTTGAATTCAAGCATGGCGGTCTGACATACTGGATGCCGGAAGACCCATGTTCTGACACCTGTCCGTGCCGGCTGGCTGCAGCTCGGAAAGCCGGCCTAACCTTACCGGAACGCGGAGGGTACTGACTCTATGACCAGTCGTATCCAGTTCTGCGGCGTCATCGAAGGGTCTGTTGTCGTCAGAGCCGGCGAAACGCCAGAGGAAGCGCTCAAACGCGCCGAGCGGCAAATACTTGACGCGTTAAGTCGTACCTGCAGAACGCTCGGTAACTTCGCCGGCTACGGGCCCAATGTCGGCCTCGAGCTGTACCAACCGGGGACCCTAGACGGTTAGCTCCCGGTAACATTTACCGGTTGAATTGTCGGGAATCTCCCGACAAAGACCGGTAAAGGTTCCGATACGCTCTAGCCGGCTTGCCGAAAGCAAGCGACACTAGAAATGTCACCCACGAGAACGAAAGTCCTTCCGCCCTTCCGTCCGACTTGTATTTCCTGCTTACAATTATTAATCTTATAAAGTCAGCACTGGGTCCCGATGGCCCGCCTGACGTCCAACCTACCTGAGGGCTTTCCCACAATGTTGCACACTCGCTCCGTTACGTCCGCCATGATCGCGGTTGCTGAGGCATGGTCGAAACTGTTTATGACCAGCAAGCGGCAAGGAACCGACGAGGAATTCACAACGACCAGCATTACCGGCAACATGGACCATCCGCTCATGCAAGCCATCTACAGCGCGCATGACGGCCGGCTGCCGGACGACTACAAATTCGAAATGTGCCGCATGGCGGTCGACGCCATTGCCGAAGCCTCCGACGACGACGACATAGACGAGCTACGCGACAGCGCCACTGAAGCGCCCGTCTATACCGCCGAGCTGACCAAATGGCTGGCCTCGTCCAACGATCGCCCCGGCTACGTGGACGACGCCATGAAAGAGTTCGGGATAGAGAAGGCTGAGCTACTAACGATGCTGGCCTGGGGCTATACGCTCGAGGCGCAAGAAGTCTTCAATGTGATGGCGGAAGCCATCGAAGCCGAAGCGGAGAATAGCGAAGACGACGACGCGAGTGCTGAGGACACTCAACCTGAGGGCCCTGCCGATGCCGGCTAAACGGCCGAGTAAAAACGGAAAGTCAGGAAGGAAACGCCACATGTCGTACCGTATGGAAATGCTCCTGGAGCTGGACGACGCCGAAAAGAAAGTCGAACAAGCGCGCGACAGCATCATGAGCGAAATCACCCGCTTTATCCCAGACTCCGGCTCGTCCTTCGCCGCCGAACATGACTTGAATCGCGGCAACCTGTACTTGCTCTTAAAGCAAGGCCGCTGGAATCGACATCTAGTCAGTGACGTCCTCAGTGCGCTCGACAAGTCCGCCCCAGAAGAACCGCCCTATCCGAAACGGCCGCGCGGCAAGCGCCCCAAGCTTGATCCGTAAAAACCCCGAACCGAGTAGTTACAATGTTGGTATTGCAGTTATTGAATTGGATTGTGATTGCCGTGCTGGCGATTGCCGGCTTCATTCTCCTTAGCATCGCGCTCAGCTACGCCGCGGTTGGCGTCCTCTGGCTGGTGCTCAAGACCGTCGAGGGGATGCGTGCCCTCAAGGCACTCGCGCATCGCGCTCGCATCTAATAACAAGTCACCGCACAATCAACAGCCCTGAGAGGCGGCCTCGCTTCTCAGGGCTGTTGCGTGCATGCTCATGACATTGCGAGGACGCGGGCGAAGGCGTGGACGAAGGCGGAGACGATGCGCGGACGGCGACGTAGGCGAAGCGGTTGGCGATGGCGTGGACGAAGACGGAGACGTGGACGTTGACGCGGACGGAGACCCTAGCAATAGCAAACTCTTGCCAATCGTGCAATCATTCGGTAATACTACGCCTAGCTCCGCTAAGCCTAGTGGACGAAGGGCCAACGCACGCCCCGATGCCGGGAGGGACCCTACTGGACCGAATCCTTCTGAGCACACCTTTTCACTAGAGGACGCGAATGTGGCGAAAGCCAAATATGTCTTCCGCATGGAAACCGGTCTCTTCGGAGACGACCCTGACGCGCAAGCGATCGGAGACGCCATTGACGCCCTGATTGACGAGAAGAACGAACACGTCACCGGCGACGAAATCGTCGCCGCAGCGCGCAAGCACGATTCTCCCATGCGGGGCTGCTTTACCTGGGACGATGCCGAAGCCGCCCACAAGTGGCGCAAGAAAGAAGCGCGCAACATGATCGCCATGCTCGTCCATGAGAAAGATGGCAAACCGACACGAACACGCGCCTTCTGCTATCTCCACCATCCGGAGCATGGCGGCAAGAAAGTCCTCCTGTCGACCCGCTCAGCGCTGTCGCGCGCCGGTTTCCGCGAAGAGCTGAAAGAGCAACAACTGCGCGCCCTGCAGCGCAAGCTCCAAAACTGGAACGCCGCCGTGGGCGGCAACAAATCCATGCGCGGGCTCGCCAAGCATGTCAACCGCTTGATGAAACAAGTCGAGCGCGAGCTGATGATTGCGACGCTCTAATTCCTATATGTCCAAATCCCAAACCGCATTCGGCAAATACCTCGACCAGCACGGCGTCAAGGTCGCGGTCGAGACGCTAGGCGACTATGTGAGTATGGCGCGCAAGCTGCGCGACCGGCCGGATCAGGTTGCGCCCAACTCTCCGATCCTGCCGCGCCTCGCGAAGCAGATCGACCGGCCGCTCGAAGAAATCCTGCCGTTCGCCAAGGCTCCGCCGATGAAAGAATGGCGCATCCAAAAAACGGAGACGCAGATCGCCAAAGGCACCGTACCGCGCGGCCGGCGGCGAACGGCCGGCCGAGCAAAGAAGCAAAAGCCGCCGGCCGGCCGCGGCACCATCAAGAATGTGCTCGTCAAGAATCCGCTGGGCATTCACATTCACGCCGCCGGCCGAAACATGCGGGAGGTGGCCGAGCGGTTGCACGTCCCGGCGGCGATGCTGTGGCGGATTTCCACCGGACTGATCAATCCGAACCATCCCCTGCTGCCGCGCCTTGCGAAGGAAATCGGCATGCCGCTCGCGAAGCTCGTCGCGACGGCAACGAAACCGCCGTTGCGCGAGCGTTGGCTGACACAAGCGCAACAGGAATACGGCGGCAACGGCGGTCGGCCGGTGAAACGGAACGGAAAGGCGGTCGTGCTCGCTTCACAGATCGTGGATTCAGGAAGTCGCAACGGCGAACACAAGCGCAACGTGTTGACGGGACCGATACGAACGGGCCCATACAACCGGCTACGGAAAGCAGAAGACGAGGTGCGGCAGGCGACGCGCGTGATGATCACGACGCTCAATATGGCGATCATGGGCGAGCACGAGACGATCCCGCCGGTCCCGACGACGCTCGTGTATCTCGTGCTCTCCGACTACCTACAAGAGAAAGGCATCAAGGCGAGCGTCCTCATTGACCCGAAGTTCGTCGCGCTGTTCGACAAGAAATAGATCGGCTCCGAAGCTTATACCAAACAAGCTTTTTCGGCATGCGCGCAGGGTATATGAGAACTGGCATCAGGGATTTCCCTGGCGGGCTTACTAGAAATAAGTAACCGGCGTCGTTGGGGTATTGCCAATGGAAGTCGAGGTGGCGAAATTCGGTAAACGCGACCGACTTAAAATCGGTCCCCGGAAACGGGTTGCGGGTTCGAGTCCCGCCCTCGACACCAGAGCATACCTTTCAAGGACACGGCACCCTCCCACGTTTCTTCCGCTGCGAATGGGTCGCAGGTTCAGGGTTATCGCATCGAATGCTACCGCTCCCTCGACCGCCCTTCATCTATTCGCAGCCTTCGCTCCGGTGGCGGAACTGGTCTACGCGCACGACTCAAAATCGTGTGGCCCTGCGGCCTTGTGGGTTCGAGTCCCACCCGGAGCACTATGGATGGCAGCGTCACCCGCATCGTGCTCATTTGTGGAGACCGCGCGTGGAGCACCCGCGCGCCGATTGAGAATTTCCTAAGAACCCTCCCCGACGCAGGGCGCACAGTCGTCATCACCGGAGGCGCATCGGGAGCCGACACGATCGCCGCCGACACCGCGACCCATCTCGGCCATCGGTCCATCGTCATGGCTCCGCCGTGGCGGCACTACGGCAAACGCGCCGGCCCGCTGCGGAACGGCTGGATGCTCGATGCGCTACGACTACATATGAACGGCTATCCGCACGCGCAATGCGACGTGCATGCGTTTCATAGCGACATCGCCCGATCGAAGGGAACGGCCGATATGCTGAGCAAAGCCCGCGCAGCCGGCATCCGTTACGAGATACACAGCCAAGAGGGATAAATGGTCGACTTCGCGCAGCTCCGCGCGGACGGCATGTGCGCGTGTGGACTCCCGCTGCACTACAGCAGCCCGGACGTGCAGTTCGAAGTGGAGCAGTTTTTCCCAAACGATAATCAAACAATCGTGATCAGAACGCCGCAGGCGCGCTACATCGCGCAACGGCACTACATCGCACTCCACGGCCTCCGCGAGATTGACCTTGAGCGGCTGGCCGACGCGGGAGTCATCGAACGCATCACGGAGTAACTTCGCCACCGCCTACGTCGTCGCCTCCGTCAACGACCTTGCCGACGCCGACGCCACCGCCGACGCCATCGCCCACGCCCACGTCACCGCCTTCGTCCGCGTCTTCGTCCCCGTCACCGTCACCGCCGACGTCTACGTCGCCGTCATCGTCCTCGTCTTCGTCCTCGCCAACGCCTTCGTCCCATGCTTGACCGCCGCCGATCCGAAAACGAATCCCCGCCCGCGCCGACGCCACCGCCTACGTCGCCGTCCACGCCGCCGCCATCGTCCACGTCATCGCCTTCGTCCACGCCCACGCCTTCGCCAGCGTCCACGCCTCCGGCTTCGTCGCCGTCGTCGCCCACGGCTGCGCCATCGTCCACGTCAACGCCTACGTCATCGTCAACGCCAACGCCTCCGCCGTACCGCGCGCTGTTGATCAAGAACGGCGTCATCACGCCCATTGATCTACGGCGCGCGGGCCACGGCTCGGAGCACATCCGCGAGCTGATCGGAGACACCACCTGTCAGTGCTTCGCCGTGCGCGCCGACCGCTACGGACACCGCATGCTCGTCGGCCACTGCGACGACAATTTCATCCAGAAAGAGCTGGCGTTGAATGTCGTGCTCACGGCCGACCTATATAACCATCCGCCTCCCGGCTATCCGATCTGCGGACCCATCGTCGTCACCGCGGTGGTCGCGCCGAACACCGCGAGCATGACGCTCGATGAGATGGCGCGATTCGTCACGGTCGGTCCCCTGCTGCACTATGTCCGCGATGCATAGCTCGATGCCAACGCCTTCGCCATCGTCAACGTCATCGTCAACGCCGGCCCCGTCGCCACCGCCGTCGCCAGCGCCCACGCCTTCGCCAACGTCGTCGCCCACGCCCTCGTCTCCGTCAACGCCTTCGCTCCGCCATCGTCGTCGCCAACGCCTACGCCTCCGTCGCCGTCAACGCCTCGCCTACGCCTTCGCCATCGCTAACGCTAGGAGCAGATCATGCAAGTCACCCTGACCTTCGCAGAACCCGGCTACATCGCCCATCCCTACTGGCCCGAGATGTACAAGCTGATCGAGCTGGATAAGAAATCCGGCATCAACCGCGCACGCACCGAAGCCAACCGCCGCAAAGCGCTCGAGGCGCACCTCCAGAGCGAGAACATGTCATTAGAGGATTATGAAAAGCTCCGCGCGGCCGCACACCGCCCGTTCCATATGAACGGCGAGCACATCATCATCCCGAGCGAAAAGGTGCTGGCCTGTCTCGTCAACGCGAGCGATCAAGCGCCGTCCAAGCTCCGCATTCCCAACATGCGCACCGCGGTCCACGCGAGCGATTTCAAGACCGACAAGTCGCAGCCCGATGGCGTGTGGGAGCGCTTTGCCGTCGTGACGATGGGGACGGGCGCGAAGGCCTCGAATCAACGCGGCTTGCGCAGCAACGCGTTCATCAAAGATTTCAAAGCGGTCGGCACGCTCGACGTCGACAAGGATATGGTCGACCTGAAAGCCGTGCTCGAGCTGCTGACGTTCGCCGGCCGACAAGTCGGGATTGGGGCCAGCCGGACGATGGGCTGGGGCCGATTCACCGTGAGCGCAAAATGAAGATCGAGCTGCCGGACTACGCCTGTCCTCCGACGTTTCAGCTCATCCGAGAGGAAGTGTACGACTAACACCGTCATCGCCATCGGCCACGTCAACGCCAACGTCACTGCCGGCGTCCCCGTCAACGCCATCGTCGACGCCACCGTCCTCGCCGTCGCCTACGCCCTCGTCCTCGTCCATGCCGCCGGCTTCGTCGCGCGCATCGTCATCGCCACCGCCACCGCCAACGCCCACGTCAACGTCATCGCCTCCGTCACCGCCGTCGTCATCGTCAACGCTAACGTCCTCGTCGTCGTCATCGCCGCCGCCACCGTCCCCGCCGACGTCAACGTCCTCGCCTTCGCCAACGCCAACGCCATGAGAGACTTTCAACAGCTCACGAAGACCTACGCGCATGTGCAGAACCGTCCCATGCGCGACCAGCTCGAGCGCGGCGAATGCGTGGATGTCTCGCGCTGCCGCGTCGAGCAGGACGGGTCCTACATCATTCCCCCCGACGTCTGGCAGGAAGGCATCGACTACTGCAACGCGCAGACGGAAGAATGGATTTGGTCGATCGGTCGCGAGCATGCGACCGGCATCATCCGCGCGGCCCAGGATAGCCGGTTCTACCAGAACCCGGACTACGACTGCCTATGGCTCCGCTGACCGAAACACGCTACGCGCGGCAGCTCCGCGTGATCGAGTACATCACCAACGTGCTGTCGGTCGTCGTACCGGCGACCATGGTGTGTCTCGCCGTCTACTGGTACGCCCAGCGGAGCTACGGCTATGCGCTGTTCAACGTCGGCTTGGCCGCGTTCAATATCGGATTCACGATCGGCATGCAACGCCGCCTGGAACGCCTCCGCCGCGAATGGCAAGCGAAAATGCGTGAACTGGAAGCGCAGATTATGCGCGAATCCTAACATTGGCGGTTTCCAAAAAAGCCCCCAATTTTTTGGCCCGCGAGCCGCGAACGACCGCCGCGCGGGCCATTTTCCCTCTGAAAATCGAAAGTTTAGAAAGTCCTCATGACTAGATTCCATGGTGTGAAGTCGAATTCACGATTTCACATCAACCTATCTGAGGACTGCATGCGCATCATCCGCAACACCACCGGCTTCACGCGCGACGAGGTGGTCGCCGTCGCCAAGTTCGTCGCCCCGCCGGGAGTCGCCGGCTACGGCATCCACCTCACCAACAGCGAACGCGGGTCGCGAGGCTGGGCCTACATGTCAGAGAACAAGATCGTCGTTCGGCTTTGTCTCAAGACGCTGTACCCGAGCAAGCCGAGTGGGCCGTGCCGCGTGAAGCGCGGCTACCTGCCAATGCCCTACTTCGCGGACCGGCGCGAAGTGCTCGTCTTCATCATGGCGCATGAGCTGCGGCACCTCTGGCAGTATCGGGTGCCGCGCGGCCGGCGGGTGTGGGGCGCTCGCGGGCAGTTCAGTGAGCGCGACTGCGACGCCTACGCCATTCGCATGCTGCGCCAGTGGCGGCGGGAGAACTAGCCAATGCCGATCAATTACAGCGCTCGCATCGTGTACCAACACGACACGCACTGGTTCGTCTCACTCGACGGCGAATGGTATGTCGAGGTGAGCGCAGACCCACGCGACGCCAGCCGCGCCTCAGTCGAGAAAGCACACGGCCCCGACGAGGACGGCTACTGGCAGATCAAGCTCGCGCGGCGGTGGCTCCGCCAGCGTCACGCCCGATTCTTCGATCCGCCCAAACCCTAGCGGGCAAAACAAAACCCCGGTCACTGAGGATGACCGGGGTTCTGCCCGATGGGAACTGCATCAACCTAAACCCTGAAACCTGCTCACCCGAGTGTCGCGTTCGGCTGTCCGGATAATGTCGCGACGGCCGGCGCGACGCGCAAGGCTTACTGCTTTGTGAGCACGACGGTTTCCCCGCTGAAGCCGGAACCAACGAAGGTCCCGATGAGCTGCGGCGGAGTCGCGGTGTTGAGCTTGCCTTTGAAGTTGATTGGCTGCGCCGTCCCCGAGCTGAGCGTCAGCGAGAAATCGAGGCTCGTGAAGATGCCGGACACGGAGAGGGCACGCACGCCAACCGGCGTCCCGGTAATGATCCCGGTTCCGGTCACCGTGCCGTTCGTCTCGAGCAGTGTGAGGGACGTTGGCTGGAGGACGGACACGCCGTTCCAGGTGCCGCTGATCGTCGGCTTGGGTGCCGGCGTGGTCGTACTGTCGCCACCACACGCGGCGGCGAGCGCGAGACAGAGGAGAAGTCGCTTCATCGCGGGCTCCTGAGAGGTGAAGGGGTTTACTGCGCGCAAGTCGCTTTGACGGCCATCGGTGAGTAGATCCCGCTCGTCAGAAAGCTCGCGAGCCCGTTCACGAAGGATTGCTGCGTCTCGAAAACCGCAACGCCCTTCGGACACTTCTCTTTTGTCTCGACGGTGCTCGGCGGCACCAGTCCCCAGAGGAAGCTGTGCGCCCATTGCTTCTCAACGACCTGGGGCGACGGCGGAAGACCGGTCTCAACGACGGCGTGATAACAACCGGCAAGCAAGGTGAGCAGTACAAGAGCGCACAGCGGTGTGACGCGACGCATAGGGGCTAGCTCCGAATTGTGAAGGGATGGATCAGGCAGGACCCTTGGGAGCCAAGGGCTCACGCAATTTGTGACGGCCGTCACGTCCCTCGCAAGGACCGGCTTTAAAACGGCAAGTCGTCGTCATCGACCGGCGCGGACTCGCCCAGGACCGGGATCACCCGCAGTCCATTCGCCAGCCGTTCGACAAACCCCTTCCCCACGGCCCACTCGACCAGGGCCTCCTCCGTGCCCAGGACGTACTCCTCGCCCACGGACTCCACAAGGGCACGGAATGCCGTCTGGAAGGCGCTAGGACGGCCGATCGCTGTCTTGGCCTCCCACCATACTGCCGCGCCTCTGTCGGGGCTGTAATAGCGCCTATCAGGGATGCCGGGGGTTTGCTGTGTCGCGCGAGCTTGCGAGAAGTGGATGCTGGTGAAGCCGAGCGAGGCCATGAGCCGATCGCCGGTCCGCTCGACTTGCTTCTCACTCCGGAAGTCGGTGCGCACCGTTGTGTTCGGCCTGCCACGCGGCGACGGCGCGGCGGCAGATCCGTGCCCGCTTGAGATATTCCTGCCGGAGCGCGGCCGCCGGCTGTTCGCGCGTCGCGGGGTAGACATTCGCCAGCCGCTCGAAATGGGTCGCCAGTTCAGTCAGCTCGTCGGCCGGAAACTTCTCCGCCATCAGCAGTCGTCCTCTCCCGGCTCACGACTCGCTCGAGGCCACAGCCGGCCACCGGCCCGCTCCGCCTCCGCCGCGGCGATATACCGGCGTACCGTGCCGGCGAGCGGCGAGCCATGCCGGAGCACATCCCGGTCGACCGCCCAGCCTTCATCCACTAAGCTCTGATAGCCGGCGGCCAGCGCTTCGCGGATCGCGTTCTGCCGAGCGGCCTCGTCGCGGATGCTGATCAGGGTGTACAGGTCGGCATCGAAGAGCCGGCGATATTTGGCGTCCCCGATATGCCGGCAGGCGAAGCGCCAGACGAGCCGATCGCCGGCCTGTTCGGCGTCGGCCGAGACCGCGGCCCAATACAGATCGCCATCGCGCTGCTCTTTGCGGGAACGAACGAGGGGGATGTTGGCGCGCCACGAATCGTCGGCATCAGGATCGACCGGCTGATCGGGAATGCGTTTGGGGCGCGGCTCGCGGCGGGCAGCATGGATCGCGAACGAACGGAGCCCGTTGACCTGATCCTCCCACGGACGGCGCGTCTCGTCCTCGAACGCGGAAATCAGGTGCTCGGGCAAGACGTGAAATTGCTCTTCAGCGAGGAGCGCGGCCGCGGTGGTGATGGTGACGTGGCGCTCCGCTTCCGAGACATTGCGACGGGTCCAGAACCGACGAATCGCGTTGATCAAGGGACGGTGCTTGAGCTTGGCATACGCTCGCGTGTCAGAAGAGAGATTGGGCTCGTCTCCGGTGAGATAGCGCCGGTCATGCTCGAGCTGCCGCTGCTCTTCCTGCAAAGCGAGCCGCTGCAGTTGTCGTGCGCGCTGTTGCCGTTCTTCTGTTTCAAATTCTTTTGCCGCCGCCGCCGCGGCTGTTCGGCCGTTCGCGTTCGCGATCGTGAGCGCAGCGGTTAGCTCCTCGACTGTTCCCGCAATCTTCTGCGGATTTTGCGTTCCAGTTTTTGCGGGCGAGAACTGCGAAAAAAGTGTGACATTTTCTGCAGAAAGTTGCGGTTGCGTTTGCATCGCAGTTTTCGCGGCAGGTTTGCAGATTTATAGAGGGGGATAGAGAGCGTAGTGCGTCGTCGTCGTACTGCCGTAAAACCCGAACGGCGTAGAGCAGAAGAGCTGCGGCAAAAACCTTTGCAAAAAGAGGGGCTAAAAGACCTACGTCGCAGTACTAGTGGCTATTCAAGCCCCTCGGAGCTTTCACTACCTAGAAAGAAAGAAAAAAAAAAAAAAAGAAAGAAAGAAAAACGCGCGATTTTGCGGTCGCAAACATCTGCGGATGTTTCCTGCGCTGAGCTGCCGTAAACGTCTCGAGATGTTTACATGGTGTCGCTCATGAGGATTTCATAAAACGCGTCGTAGTTTTGTTGCCATTGGCGTTCTGGCATGCCGCCCATTTTCTGGGCGACGAGGTGGGCGACGACGGTGCCTAGGAGCTGGGCGCGCACGGTGTCGCCGGCTTCGACGGCGGCGGTGACGGCGGCGTGGAACGGCCCAAACGATCGCGATGGCGTAGACGGAGACGAAGGCGACGGCGTAGGCGAAGGCATAGGCGAAGCGAAGTCGATCATGCGGTTCTCGGATTGGGTCGCCACGTATAGAGGCCGGGGCCGTAGTAGCGGCCGGTGGCAGGATCGCGGCGGCGGTTCTTCGAGGCGAAGCGGCGGTTGATGCTCAGCCGCTTGAGTCTGTACAGAACGCCCTGCTTCGAGATGCCAAGCGCGACAGCGCACTCGCAGGCGCTGAACCCCTCATCGACGTAGAGCAAACGCAGAAGCCGATCCGCCTCCGCGCGCTCGGCGGGGGACATGATCGGCTTCCGGGTTTTCGTCAGGCGCTTGTCTTGACTTCGTACCTTTCGATTTTCGCGGGCTTCGCGTAAATCGCGGTAGTTCCAGCGCTTAGCTAGGCTTGAACCCAGGGGTGACGCAGGGTCTTTTAAGGCCTTTTGAGGCCCTTGCACGCCGATTTCGACCGCTTCGTCTAACATGCTGCCGAGCCCTCACTTACGAGCTAACCTTCACTCCCCTGCCCGTTTAGCTCCCGGTCCGGCGTCGGATGCGGATCGCCACAGATCGCCACAGAGCGCCAGGGATCGCCACAGGTTTTCGTCAGAATGGTGTCAGTTGACTGCGGCCGCCAGCACTCTGACGAAAACCTTGCCGCCCGCTCAGCGGCCCCACTATACCACGGCGCTTACCCCTGTCAAGCCGTCTTTTTCTTGCGACGTGCAGCCAGCTCGTCTTTCGGCGGCGGTGGCTGGTGCGCTTCGCGCTGCAGATGCGCAGCAAGGATTGCCTCCGACTGATCGTGCATATGGAACTTCCCGTACACCGTATCAAACATGGTCGAGTTGGGAGCGTGCCCCAGGTTGTCCTGCAACGCGCGCTTCGGAATGCCGTTCCGTAAGCCCCACACCGCATGACCGTGCCGGAGGTTGTGAAAGCCAAGATCCTTTACGCCGGTCGCCTTGCAAGCCGCTTTGTGGATGCGTCGCAAAATGTGATACCGGATCGGGAGCTGATTCCGCAACGGAGCCTGCTTGCCCGCCTCCGCCCGCGCCTCTGCCGTCATGCCACCCATGCCCTTCGGCCGCGCCAGCGCCCACTCGCCTTTCTTCAGGTTCTTCACGTACTGCTCGATCACGTCCCAGCAGAACGACGCGTAGATCGTCACCGGTCGGAAGCGCTCGATGTTCTTCGTTCCCGGTACTTCGATGCGACGCTTCTCGAGGTTGAACGACTCTTTCTTGAGCCACGCCGCGCCACCCACTTCGACGCCACCGCCAAAGCCGGCGGCGATGAGAAAGCGCCACTCCTCGAAGCCCACCTTGCCGCCGCGGCCGGCCATCTGATGCCCCTGCGTCGGCTCCTCCGGCCCCTCCCACGCGAGCAACTTCCGGATGTCAGACTCTTCAGGGAACTTCGGCGTCCGCATCGCCAACTTCTCTTTCTTCGACTTGGGCACCGTCGCGCCGGCCGCTCGCCCCACCGGCAGCTTCGTGATGTAGCCTTGCCGCATCAGATACTTCGCAAACTGACTGCACGCGACGAGATACTTCCGCATCGTTGCCGTCCCGACGCCGAGTGCGCGGAACGCGTCCAACAGGTTGGCCGAGACGGCGAACCATGCGAGCGAGTTCCGCGTCACTGGGTCGATGTCGATCAGGATTTCAATCTGTCGGATGTATTTTTTTTTCGTTTCGGGCTCGATGAGTCCGTCGTTGCCGTGGTAGTCCTCCCAATACCGATCGGCTACCCAGTCCTTCAGGTAGTCGCGCAGCGGCTTCGTGCCGCGATTCTCCACAACTTCTAACAGGCGATCCACAATCGTGCGCTTCTGTCGACGGTTGTTGACGATGTGCGTGGCCTTCACACTGGCGAGGCGCGCGATCAGATCCTTGAGCGGGAGCTGATTCGACGCGATCGCGTTCATCACGACGGCCGCCCCTTCGCGGTCTTCGTCATCGCGGATTTCGACAATTTTCTTCGCCAGCTTCTGCGCGTCTTTCAGTTCGGTGCAGCCGGTGGTGCGCGCCACCCAGCGTGGCGGCTCGCCGGTTTTCGTCACGCCTTTCACGCGCAGCAAAAACGTTTTCTCGTACTCGTCCGTGCCGGCCAGCTTCTGCCGATACGGGATCTGCTCGTCTACCGGTCGCCCCATCGCGTCAGTCCTCAGGTGGATGTCTCAGGTGCATCGCCGGTCTGACGATGCTCTGGACAAGCCTAAGGTCCGGTTACTCCATTGGCAAGTACTGAGTTTTCCGGAGACGCGGGGGACTGGATAGCCTCTGAGTTACGCCGCTTCGTCGCGGCCGTCAAGCCATGCGTTCAGGACCGACAACCGATAACCAATCCGTGGCCGCTTCCGACCATTGCCTAAATAGACTTTGCGTAGGTTGAGCGAGCGGAGATAGCTCAGACTGATCCCACAGTGTCGTGCGGCTGCCGGCGGCCGCAGAATCGGATCGTTCGTTGTGTCCGGCAACTTCCGCCTCGGCATTGCTTCCTCCACCACGAGGGAGCTTACAGTAGTAAAGTACTTACGTTTATCAAGCCTCAGTATGGCAGGTCGTCGTCCTCGTCTTTCAGTGCAGGCGGAAAGCCGCTCGTATCCGGACCACTCGAGGTGAGCGCGAGCTGGCCCGTCTGCTGCGCAGCGAGAATCTTGCGCGCTTCGTCCTCGCTCCAGATCGCGCGATTACACACGCCGCGCGGTTTCATGCACTTCCAGAGCGGCTGGTTGTTCTTCCGCGTCGTGCGCTGGTCCTCCACCGGTCCTTTGCACACCGGACACCGCAGATTGGCAAATTCGTCCGCCGCGCGCTGCTGCGACTTCGGCAACGTCGGCGTCGACGCCGGCACTGGACTCGCCGGCTCATACGGGTCCTCCATCTCGCGCACCTGGGTGTTGTATTTCTCTTCGCTCACCCGCTTGAGCATTCGCTGATACGCTTCCTCCGGGTCCTCCGCCGGCTTCCACGTCTTGCCCGCCACGACGACCCGCACCCAGTTCGGCATGGTGTCGTACAACTCTGCGCCGATGCCGAACCGCACGGCCGCTCTTTTGAACGCGTCGGTCGCCGCACCCTTCCGCGTCTCGTCGGTGCCGATACACTCGCGCGTGATGTTGCCGACCGTCAACCGTCCCTTGAAGCTGAAGAGCGATCCGCCCTCACGCGTCTTCTCGGTCGCGCCCAGCACCTCTTCGACATAGAGGTTCCACTCGCCGGGGAAATGCGCGTCGAGCCGGCGCTGTACTGTTTGCGCGTTGATGAACGGCACGAAGCGCGCGAACAGCCGGCCACTCTGCTCGAACGCTTTCCCGTCGATGCGCCACTCGACGCTCGGCCGCGGGATGGGTTCTTGGAGCGTGATGAATCGCTGAAGATTCTCGTTCAGGATCATATGCGCCTCCGGCGCAGCCGCCGTGCGTAGGCGACAATGGTGTCCGTGATGTAGGTGTCCACGATGTTGTTGATTCGGTCGCTCACGTACACTCCGCGGGTGACCTTATAGATCGCGGAGGAGGAGATGCCATTCGCATCCGCCCACTGACGGACGGATGGATAGCCTCCCAAGTGAGCGGCGGCAGCCAATGCTCGGCCGCGCTCATTGTCTTTGATCATGGCCCCGTCTTTCGCACGCCTCAGGCGGAAAGGTCCATCTCGCTGATTGCGGGGTGCGCGCATGTCCATCATCGCATGTCGCGCCTCAGCGGAACCGCTGCGGGGTTTTGCCGATTGCCTCCGGAATTTCCCCTACGCGTGCGCCATCTTGCATGCAATGCTTACGGCGCGCAAGGCCCACATTGGCTTAGTTGGACTAAGGACCAATGTCCATCACCGCTGGTTACTGCCACACCTTTGCACCTACAGTGTTGCAGTGCTACGTGAAACATCACCGGCCCGATTGGCCCCACATGTCCGTGATCTGCGCGGCTTGCCCGCCAATGCCACGCGACAATCGCTTCATCAACAGATTCCGGATGCGCGCACGCGCCTCCACTTGGCCCATCGTCCCGCGATCGGCCGACGACAGGATCGACGCGATTTCCTGATTCACGTACTCGCGTTCCTTCCCCGCCAGCTTCCGCATTCCCATGCGCGCCACATCGCGGAGCGTCACCGCCCCCGTCCCGCGTCGCTGTTCACCGAACAACAGATCCGACGTATGTGAGCCTGACAACAGGTGCCGCGATCGTTTGAGCACATCGCCCCAGCTCTCTGCGGCCGCCGAGAATCGTTCCGCATCGTCGGGCGACTTGAATGCTTCGCGGAGCTGCGTCCGCCGCTCCGCATTCTTCAGATAGAGCCGCTTGGGATCGAAGTCCTCGCGGGGCGCGGTGCGCGCGAGTTGATGCGCGGCCGTCGCTGCGCCCTGCTGCAATTCCTCCGGAGCCTTCTCGCGCGCTTCCGCCACGCGCGTCTCGAGACTCTTCTTGTACCGCGCCTTCGCCGTCCGCCCCTTCGGCACTTCCTTGAGCCCGAAAATGTCCTGGCCCGTCGTCAGCGCTTCCGTCTTCGCCTTCTCACCACTCAACATCTCATCCGCCCACCGGAACGCATCGTCCATCTCCTCTCGCACTTTCCCGAACTGCCTCGAGTGCGCGTAGGCCTCCGACGCCATGCCGCTGGGATCACGGTCCCCGAGCTTCGCCATCTTCGACAGATTCTGCTTGAAGATGTGGACCCACTCCGCATCCGGCACCGCTTCCTTCACCGTTTCACGAGACAGCCCCGGTATCTCGACGCCCATCTCGAGCGCTTGGTCGAGCATGTTGTTCCACTGCTTATTCGTCATCAGCGGATCGGTATTCTTCGGCCGCTTCTCTACGACGCGCGACACGATCGGCATCTCGCGACCGAGCGCTTCGTACTGCGCGTTCGTCATCCGCTCCGCGATCCGCCCGCTCGGCGTGTCGATGATCCCGCGCAGCGTCGGACTCATCGCCGCCTTGCCCTGCGTGATCGCTCGCGCCTGATCGAACACCTCGTCGCCTACCGCCTTCTCTTGCGTAATGCGCTGGTGGAGCTGCTGCGCGCCACGCCCCGGCTTCACGCCCGTCAGCTCCGTGAGCAACTTCCCGGTTGCCGGCTGCGCTTGTGCTTCGCGTTCGGTCACCGCCCCGCGCAGCGTACTGCCGCCACCGGTCCGCACCACGTTCTTCGCTAGATCCGTCAACTCAGGACCCGCTTCATCGACCGCGAGAAACGGCACGTCCTTGCTGACCGACTTTGGCGTGAAGCCCGCTTCGACGTCGGCCACGCGTCGCTCGTTGATCTGCTTCACCGCCTGTCCCTTCGGCCCGATCGACCCCGAGACATCACGGAGCTGATTCGCGACCCACTGGCGCGCACGCTCGAGCATCGCTTTTTCTTCCGGCTCGACGGCCGTTGCTAACTTCTCCGTGATCTTGCTCAGCAGTCGCGTGGCACCGACACGGTTTGCGATGGCACCACCCGCGGAGCCGGCACCACTCAGGATGCCGCCGAGCGCCATGCCACCCAGTCCTTCCGTCAGGCCAGCGCCGACTTTCTGTTTAAGCGTCCCGTCCTGATTGACGAAGCCAGCCGTGCCGGCGATTGCGCCTCCTGTCTTCGCCGCCTGCCACGCGCGACCGAGCGTGCCCAGCTCCGCCGCCGCTCCGCCGCCACCCGTCAAGAGCATCGGGACAGTGCCCGCGGCGAGCTGAATGCCAAGATTCGCGACCGGATGCGCCTGCGTGAATTCGTGCTGCGCGCCCCGCCCCGCCTCTTTGAACTTCTCATAACGCTCACCGACCGGCACAGACTTGTCCGCCGCGGTGAGCGCGTCGACAAACGCGATCGGCTTGTCGAGCATGCCGAACGAAATGCCATGCAGCGCCGAGCGCACGACGTCCGCGCCAGTGCCACGCGGCACGACCGCCTTGTACTCTTTCTTGCCCTCGCGCTCACGCTTGAGCTTCATCAGCTTCGCAAGCGGATCGTCCGGGTTGTCGATTGCCGGCACGTTCGACTGCGCGGCACGCTCACGCAGCTCACGCTCGCGCTTGAGCCGTTGCAGCTTTTCGAGCGGATCTTCCTGCTCCTCGTCCGTCATTGCTTCGGCCTTGGTCCGTAAGATTCGACCACCGCTTTCTCCCCGTACTTCGCCACGGCCTCATCCCACGCCTGCTGCTCCGGTGAGCGCACCTTCCTCGAGCCGAACCCCGTCGACTCCGATTGCACGCGCGGCACGGTGAGTGGCGTCCGCGTCTCGCCGGCACGCGGAGCGTGGACCGGTACATCCAAGCCCTGCTTCTGCTGATAGACGAGCGCCGGATCGGCCGCGCGAAGCATGGCATCTACCGCCATCTCTGCGCGCTTCTTCTTTTTCTGGCGCGCCTCGTATCCCTCGCCGGGGAGCGGAATGAATTGGCGCGCGTAGCGCTCCACCTCCGAGTCCGGCACCGCCGCGCCGGACTCCGGCCGCAGGATGGCGGTCGCCAGCGCTTCCGCCGCGCCGACGAGCTGTTGCTCTTCGTCGCTCATGAAATAGCTGCCGACGAGCGGGATCTTGCTCGCCGTCGACTTGAGCGGTGCGCCCTTCTCGTAGAACGTGTTCAACGTCTCCAACGCTTCCTGGGCGCGTGGCACGACGAGCGCCGTCTTCTGCGCGAATTCCGTTGGCGGCTTCGCCGGCCCACCCGGAGCGCCGGCAGCCGGCTGGCGATACTTCGCGCGAATTCGAGCCGCCGCGTCCTGCGCCGACAGCCATTCCGCGGAACCCATCACCGGATTATGCTGCGCGACCGGCGTTTTCAAATAGTCGAATAGCTCGCTGTATTTCTTGTCCTTCTGGTAGCCCTCCGCAATCACCGCCGCGGCCCGCGGGTCTTTGCTGAAGAGCGACACGATGTTGTTGTACTGCCGCCTGTTCTCCGTCTCGTCCTTCACGCCCTGGAGCCGATCCCTTCGTTTCGCTGTCACCAAATCGCCATACAGCCGGCCGGGGTCAAACTCCGCGAAGTCCGGATCGTCAGGGTTCTCGGCCCTGCCGGTGTTATACGAATGCTCGTTCGACTTCTCAGTCAACTCCCGCACGCGCTGCGCGGACGCCATCGACGCGATCTGCTGCTGGCGGTACGCCTCCATCTGCTTGTCGGTCCGCGCTTGCCGCATCAGCTCGTACATCGTCATCGCGCTGTCTTGGTTGCGCTCCTGCGCAGCCAGACGGCCCTGCTGATACGCCGCGAGTCCTTTCGACGCCGCGGTGATGCCGGGGCTGTACCCCGCCAGCATATCGAAGAAGCCCATTAGGCGTACACGTTGTCGCCAGGGATCGGCGTGTCATAAATCGTCTGCCCCGGCTTCGGCAATTGGTCCGCCGGAATATTCCCGATCGAGCTAGGACCGCCGCGCATGATCGCCGCGAGCTTTTCGTAGTCGATCGCGTTCGTGTTCCGCCCCTGCGCCAAGCCCTGCATGAGCAACGCGAACGCTTGGCCCGCGCCCGTCGACTGATCGCCCAGCACCTTTGCCATCCACTGCTGCGCGTCGGCCGGACTGTCGACCTGTCCTGCGGTCAGTGTCTGCAACGCCCGCTGGAACGCGCCACTCGTCAACGCTTCCTGCAGATTCGCCGCGGTGATCGCCTGCCGGAACGCCTGATCCTGTGCGCTCGTCTGATACTCCTGCTCGCGCATCAAATCTTCGAACTGCATCTGTGCGTCCTGCACGCTGCCGAGCAACGCCTGCTGGAACAACGCATCCCGCTGGTTCGTCAGCTCGCGCGCCCGCGTGTTCGCCAAATCGCCGTAACTCGTCCGCAGCATGCCCGAACCCAGTCGGCCCGTCGCCGCGGCGGCACGTGCGGCATCACGCAACGCCGCGTCATACTGCGGGCTCGTCGCGTCCGCGAACGTCCCATATTGTTCCTGCGCGAGCTTGAAGCGATCGAGCAACGCAGACGGCGTGATCGTGAAGTTGCGTAGATCGGTCTCAGGATTGACCGGTGTAAAGCCGGCGTCGAGCCCGCCGCCGCCGTCACCTGTGTCAGGCCCGCCGCCAGCACCGGGGAATGGGACGCCGCCGCCGCCGCCGCCGCCACCACCAGTTCCCGGCAGTCCACCAGTGCCGCCGCCGGGGCCTGGAGTCGTCGCGTCAGCGCCGGGGTGCGTCGCGAGCCATTGCTGATACGCGTCCGGCCGCCATGTGCCTCCCGGCTCGAGGGCATCAAAGATTCCTGAACCGCCGGCCTTCATCTGCTCTTGGATCTTATTGAACGCATCCATCGCCAACGCAGGGTCGGTGAATTCTTGCCCGCCCTGAATCGTTCTATACCCGTTGTCGATCGGCGTCGGCGTCGGTGACCGATAGTTCGGATCGTTGATTCCGTACTTCGCGAAAAACTCCGGCGCTTCTGCCTCTGTCAGAGGGGAGTTATAGATGTTGCTGTTCGACGTCAGCGCCTTCAGGTTGTCAGGGCTGTACTTCGCCGCGTTCGTGAGCTGCTGGAGATAGTTGAACGCCGCGGCGTCGTCCGCGCTCGCCGTGCTCGGCAACGCCACGCCGGCATTCCCCTGACTCAGCGAGCCGCCGTATTTCGCCAAGAGCGCATCGAACGCCGATTGGCGCTGCGCCTCGCTCATGTTCGCGATGTCTTGCCGCGTCTGATACTGGCCCTGCGTATACGCGTCGCCGCCACGCCACAGCGCGGCCCCGGTATTCGGATCGAACTGTCCGACCTGATTCACATCCTCCCAATCGCCATAGACCGGGGTGCCATACGTCTGGTCGACGCCCAAGATCGGCCGGCGCGTGCCGTTACTGCCGTACTGATAGCCGCCCTCCTCCCGCGCCATGCTCACCGGATTTGCGTTATACCCTCCGGTGTATGGTGTTGGAAAAGTCTGATAGCTGTTCGGGCTCGTCTGGACACCGGTTCCCGGTGGCTGTGGCGGCGGGGCGGGAGCCAGCATGGGCGCATTCGGCACGAAGCCATTGACGTCCGTGGCTTGCATGCCGTAGGGCTGCGCATAGCTCGGCGCAAACGCGAGCGGGTCCATGACCGGCGGCGGAGCGGCGGCCGGTGCGACCGCCTTCGTCGCCGTGGGCTGTGGCGACGACACTGGCGCAGCCGGCACTTTCGGCTGTTGGACCTGGGTCGTCGGCGTCGAGCCCACCGGCTGCGTGCCGGTGCTTGGCTGGTCGGGAACGTAGTAGCCCTGTGCGGTATAGGCCATTAGAGTCTCCTCATGTCCTGAACCGCGCGGTGTCTGCGACCGTCGTCGTCGGCATCGTTCCCGGCTTCCCCAGCCCCGGCAAGGACGGCGTATACGGCCCGCTGTGCTGCAACAACCCGGAGATGTCCATGATCCGCGGGTTGAGCATGCCCTGCATGCCGGCGTTGCGGAGACTCAAGCGATCGGCAAAGTTCTGCTCCCGGCCTTCGACGGCGCGCTTGGCATAATCCATCGACTGTTTCCCGAGCGTTTGCGCGTTTGCTAAATTCGCCGCACCCAGCCCGAGCGTGCCCACGGTCCCGATCAGACTCGCCAGATCATTCCCGCCACCACCACCACCGCCGCCGCCGAGATACTTCTCGAGGCCCGAGACACCGGGGATGAGCTTCGTCAGGTCGTTGATCTTGCCGCCGATGCTTTGGTCGCTCCCGAGAATGCTGCCCGCTCCCTTCCAGATACCGGGGATGGCTTCCGCGAGCTTGCCGGCCGCATAGCCCTTCCCCGCGCCGAGCAACACATCCAGCGGACTCACCGAACCTCCCGATGTATCGAGCGCGGTCCCGAGCGCGTTGGACAGCGCAGCGATGCCGGGACCGACGCCGGGAATGAACGTCGAGAGGCCGGAGACGATAGGATTCTTTAATACCTTGCCAGCGCCGATTTTCAGGTTCTGGCCGATCTTGCCCAGCGTACCGCCGACGCGGATACGCGGACCGATCTGAATGCCGCGGCGGATGGGCCGCTCGCCCATCACGTCGCTGCGTGCGCGGACTCGCTCGCCGTTGATGATCATGGAATGGTCCCGATGTTCCACCAGCCCGTTTCGTCCGCGATGATCTGCATGCCGGCGTACTGCGCCGTGATCGTCGGATTCACTACGCCGTCGACCGTGCCGAGAATCGTGATCGCATTCGCGGAGGCGTCGATTTTCTTGATCGTGAGCACGAGGCCATGCACGCGCGCCGGCTGCTCGAGGTCGACCGTGACGGGTCCCGCGGTCGCGTTGATCAGCAGCAGATTGTCGCGCGCCGTGGGCTTGACCGTGCCGCTCGTCTTGATGAGTCGGATCGTCGGCGGCAGGATCGCGCGCTGGATGTTGCCGAATTCCGTCGACAGCCACGCGCGGTCATACGCGGGCGGAATGTCGCGCTTCGAGTAGAGGGGGCGGGCAGAGGTGATCGCCATATCAGGCATCCTCCGGCCGCGCCTGACTCGCGACCCCCACCAACGCGACGCGACTGACCGACCACTGCGCCGACGCATTCACCGGCTGCGCCGTGATCTGCGCGCCACGCCCTGCCGCCCGCACACCCACCACCGCGCGCCACGTTTGATCGGCGGACGTGCCGGGAGTCGGAATGCCGATGAGGGCGATAGGTTCCGCGCTCGTCCGGATCAGCACCTGGACGGGATCGGGACTCCCGCTCACGATGCTCACGCGGTCGATGTTCCACATCACGTCCGCGTCGTAGCCAATCCGCATCGTCGTGACGGAAATGTCCGGCGTGAAGCCGTCGTCCGTCCAGTTGACCGGCGTGTTCTCGGTCACCAGTCTCGAGCCGCCTTCCGTCGTGATGAGACGCGGAGCGGGCGCAGCGCCCTCTTCAGTGATATGTCTCGCGGCCGCACTGGTGATGGGATTCAAGCTCCACACCCAGCCGCCGGCCGAAGGCGCGGAATTCCTCGAGCCGAGCACGACGAGCCGCGGCATGCCGAGCGCATCGAGCAACGTGCCCATCGCTTCGATGGCGACACCAAACGGTCCCTTGATATTCCACCGACCGACGTAGTATCCGGTGTCGGCGTCGAACTGATACATCTCGGCCGGCGGTGTGGCCGGGACATTCGCGATGTCCTGCGACCAGGGCGCGACGAGATAGAGGTTTAGTCCCGGCTCGAACGCGCTTGATCCGACTTGCTCAATGAAGGCGGGTGCTGTCGTGGGCGAACGATCTACGACTCCGCGCATCGAAAGCCAAATGTCCTCTGGCACATCCCCGAGCTGCATGCGCCACGGACGGCCCTGCGTATCGCAGAAATAGATGTAATAGCCGTAAGCCTGAATCGACGCGGGACAACGCGTGCCGACGTTGTATGAGACCGCATCATGCGTCGATGTCGTCTGCAGATCGGGACCGACCGGTCCCGAGATGGCCCCGATGCTCTGTTGCCGGAAATAATACAAAGCGACGTTGGTGCCAACGATCGCATAGAGCGGCGAGCTGCCCGTTTGCTCTAGAGTCCAATTATTATCAAAGTCTGTTTGCTGCCAACCGATGTCCGGCTGCCCCGGCTCACTCCACGAGATGTCGGACTGGCGCGCCACGCCCGCGACCTTTTTCAAGATCACGAAGAGCGAGCCACCGTAGACCGTGATGTCTTGCGCGGACCACGCGACTCCGGCGCCTCCGCCCGAGTCGTAGTTGATGTACGTG
>Ga0126377_10000101_pt1 | contig 42893 bp, 65 predicted proteins | sample PanSoiMetPlot_22_FD_92647 | JGI IMG/M metagenome (GOLD analysis project Ga0126377, IMG submission 92647) | Tropical forest soil microbial communities from Panama - MetaG Plot_22 | ecosystem: Environmental > Terrestrial > Soil > Tropical forest > Bulk soil | place: Panama | collected 2016-02-17 | reverse complement strand
GCCAGTACCACGGCGACAATGCCGAACCCGGCCGTGACCCACCACGGCGAGTTGCCGTCGCCGGTGCCTTTTTCGTCCATAGGCGACTCCCTCTGGAAACTTACCCTACCCGCACACCCGGAACCTGCCCGCGCCGCTCTCAGGTGCGGGCGGCCAGAATCGAGAGCGCGGTGAGGCCGTTATTGAGCGCGGTGAGCATCGTATTCGTGATGACGGCCGCCGCGTCGTCCAGTTGCTGCTTCGTCAGCCCGGAGTAGGCCGGGTTACTGTCGAGGTCGGCCTGGGTGATGGTGTCGTGACACCCGCCGACGGCGTTGTAGAGCGTGTTGAGTTGCGCCGCCTGGGGCTGGATCTCGTCGAGTACCTTGCGGCACTGAAAGGCCAGTCGGCTAATCACGGAGGATTCCAGGGTGTCAAGGGCCACGGTGGGGTCTCGCGTAGGGTCGCGGGCGAAGAGTGGGTCACGGGGCTCGTAATCCACGGGAGAATCTCCCGGTGCGGGGCGAAAAGTCGGGGCGAACTCGTTAGCTGATCTCGCGCCACAGTTCGACTTCGGCGTACACTTCGGTGCCGAAGGAGCATTTGGCCCCGAAGCCCGATGTGGCCTTCGTGGTGGCGCACTGATGCTGAAGCTCGAATGCCTTGCTGCTGGCGATCGTGAACCGGCCCCGCACGCACGAATCGCTCGCGCCGTTGTTCGTCGCGTCCGCGTAGGCGTTGGAGCCGGTCAAGGTCGTCGTGCTGTCGCTCACGTTCTGGAGGCGCGTCTGGTGCTGATTGACGATGAGCCCCGGCGCGCGGGCGCGAATCCGGTAGGTGCCCGCCGAAAGCGTGAATTGGTTGGAGGCCAGCGAGCAGTGACCGCCGGTATCCTCCACCTCGGTATTCAGCACCCGCGTGCGCCACGCGCCCGACGTGAAGGTTCCCCCGTCGGTGCCGCTACTCTGCTGGTCGCGGAGGTAGATGTAATCGAGCGCCTGTCCGACTGTGACCACCGCGCCCGTCGTCGTTTGCTTGAGTACGCCCGGCCCCGTCGAGCCGAGGCTCGCGCCCGTACCGCCATAAAGCAGGCCAATAATACCCGCGGTCCACGTTCCCGTGAGAACGGTGCCGAGTGTGTTGAGGTTCACCGAGCCGCGGCCGGGCGAGCCGATGAGTACCCACTGCGTACCGTCGGAGCGGTAGAGCGTGTAACCGGGCGTCGTGCCGGGGTCGGTGTCCATGAAGAACAGCCCCGCCAGCCCCGTCGGGTTGGGCCGCTGCGCCAGCGGTTGGGCGGCGTGAATGAGGCTCGCCCACGGCAAGTCGCCGGGGCTGACGTGCCCACCTTGACCGAAGGGGCCGAAACTCATGGTCAATAATCTCCACCGGCCTCAAGCCAGCACGAGAAGGTTTCGCCGTTGTGCGTGCCCACCTTCACCACGTCGCCCGCGCCCAGAACGATCCCCGCTTGCGGATACCACTCGCCGGACGTGGCCTCAACCGTCGTGCTCGGCGTGACGGCGCCGACGAGCATTTCGCGCTTCAGTTCGAAGTTCCCCGCCCCGCCCTTCTGGATAAAGAGGCGAATGACGCCCGCGGTCGTCGTGCCTTCCGCCTGCCAGCGGAACCCCTTGTAAAACGCGCCACTGGCCCCGGCCGTCGTCAGCGTACCGAGCGTGCCGCTCCCGTCGCGGCCAGTGTTCGCGGTCGAGATGCGAACTTGCGGAGCCTGCGGAGTCGTGACGAAAATCGGTGACGTTCCGGCGGCCATCGAAGCCCCTTAGTAGCAAGTCGAGAAGAGTGCCAGCGAAGATCCGGCCCCCGCGTTGGCGACACCCGCGGGCAGGCGCGCGAGCGGAACGGTGCCCGTCGCCAGGTTCGAGGCGTTCAAATTCGTCAGGCCCGAACCGTCACCGGAGAACAGGTGCGCCGTCACGTCGCCGTTACCGGTCACGAAGAACGTCACCGTGCCCGCGATGTTCTTCACTTCGAGGGTGTGGCTGGCGTTGTTACTCGTCTGCTGAACGACGAGCGCCGGGGCATTGGGGCTCGCGATCGTCTGCGTATCGGTGAACGTGTTGGCCCCGGTCGTCACAAACGACCCGCTGCCCGCACTCGTGATAAGCCCGCCCGAAACCGTCATGCCCGGCGCGAGCGTGCCGTAGATGCCGTCTTTCTCCACGCCCGCGTCCATGACCGAGAGGCCGATGCGCTTGGCGGCGTCGGCCGCGAGCATCGGGGCAAAGAGGTAGTTCCGGAACGCGCCCGTCAGGTTGGCCGACGCACCGACCTTCATGACCGAACTGCCGATGGCACCGTCGGAGCTCAGGTAGCCGTCGGCCCACAGGTAGCCGGTCGGGACGCCGCCGACGGCCGTGATGCGCCAGAGGGGCGTCGTGGCCGAGAGGTCGTGCGTCGCGGAGAGGTCCGTCAGGCTGACGGCCAGTTGCGTCGCGGCCGTGCCGTCGAAATCGGCCTTGGCGTACACGGTCCCCAGTTTCGTGCCGGTCGCCGCGTCGGTCGCGGTGCGAATCGAAAACCAGGTGGCCCCGCTCGTGCCGCCCAGAGGGGCCAGAACGAGTTCCGGCAACTGGTTGGTGGAGCCCGGCCCCGGTGCCGCCAGGCGGTCGTGCCCGACCAAGGCGAACGACGAGCCGGAGGAGGGCGTGTCGGTGTTGTAGAACGACGTGTCGCCGGAGTCGGCAATGACGGGTCGGCTGTTCTGAAGTCCGTAGGCCGCGTCGTAGCGCGTGATGTGGTTGTCCGTGCCGCCGGAGTTGGTCGGGATGTTCTTCCAGGGCAGCGGCGTGGTGTTGACCGTGATGGGTACGGTCGCGGTGCAGAGCCAGACCGTGTGGGCGTTGACCGTACCCGCATTGACGGCCACCGTGGCGCTTTCCAGCTCACTTGCCGAATCGGCATCGGTGGCCCGCGTGGGCGCGCCCGAGGCGTTGACGGTGTAAATGCCGTTCTCGGAGGCGCTCGACTGGTCTTTAATCAGGATGCGGTCCCCGGTGGCCAGCGTCACCCCGTCCACCGTATCGCCGTTCTCGAAGGAACTGGCCAGCGTGCCGGCGGCGGTCGTCGCCACGCGGACGGGGGCTTTCCACGGGGATATACTCGCGGCGTCAAACAGGTAGTACGTCAGGTCGCCCGCGGGCCAGAGGCGCACCTTGACCCCGATGGGCACATCCGTGCGGCCGTTGACCTCGTAGGCGGGTGCGGCGTCGGCGGTCGTGCCGCCCGTGGCCGCGAAGGCGTCGGCGAGGTTGGCCGCGAAGGTCGGCGCGTCGCCCTCGTTCAACTGCGTCCACGAATAGAGGTTCGTGCCCGCGGTCTGCCCGGTAATCGTGACCCAGAGCGAACCGGGCTGCGCGACGGCACTGGCCCCCGGTTCCGGCGGCGGGATGTCGCGCGCCAGGGTGGCGGGTTCGGGGGGTGGGGTGCGGCGCGGGAGCATCAGGACCACTGGAACAGGTTGTTAAAGTTATTCGTCTTGTAAGGTTTGGTGCCCGTCGAGAGGCCGTCGAGCGACACCTCTTTCCACGCCCCGGCCGCGGTCAGGTAGTGGTTCCACCCCCCGATGAGCCCGGCGTTATCCGCCGAGCACTTCGCCTTGAAGGTGAACACCACGTCACAGACCCAGTCGCCCGCCGCGTCGTAGTAGCGGGTAGAGTCGTCGAACCCCAGGTAGAGGAGCGTGCCCGGGGGCCAGGCGTACCCGTCGGGAGCGGCCACGTCGAACCAGTCGTCATTGATGGTGCCGACGAACGTGTCGCGGGTGCGCTTCTTGGTCGTCGGGTCGGCCGCGGCGGGGTTGAAGACGGGCGGCCAGGGGTTGGCCGGGTCGGTGGGCAGGTAGCCGATGGTCGGGGGCCAGCCGATGGGAATCCGCACCCACTTGTAGACCACGTCGGCCATCCCCACGACGCGGAAGCCCACCTGCCCGATGGGCTTGCGGTTGGCGGGGACCGCGTCGTCAATCACCTTGAACCCGCCCGCGGTCGAGGCGGCCGGGATGGGCTGCTCGCGGCTGTACGTCTTGCGCTGCCGGATCACGTAGCGGTACAACTCCTGCGCGCCCTGGTACGGCGCCGCCCCGGCGGCAATATCGACCATCGAGGGCAGGGAGCCGATATTCAGGGAGTCGTCAATGATCGCGTAGGGGAACACCTCCCAGGTCGCGCGGTACTTGACCCAGTCCGTCTGGGGCCAGTTGGAATCGGCCTGCGCGAAATTCGTGTTGGAAGTGTTGCCGCCCTGCTCGACCTGATCCACCATCGAGCAGAACTGGACCCGCGAATCGGCCCCGTCACCAAAGAGGTTGTACTGGAGCGGTTCGGGCACGTAGCGCTTCAGGAGTAGGCTACTGGACTGCTTGGCGACCTTGACCTCACCGACCATCTCCTTGATCCACGTCGCCGACGAGTCCCAGAGTTGCCGGCAGACGAGCGAGGTCGCCCCGTTGCCCGCGCCCCACAGCTCGCGCGGGGAGAGGGCCTCGATCTCGTAGGGCATCGAGGTCCGGTTGGTGTGCGGCAGGCCGCTCGTATCCCCGAACAGGTCGTAGGTCGCCATGCGCCGATTGTGGGGCCGCCCCGCGGAACCTGCGGGCAGGTTATCGCGGCCAAGGGGACGCTAGGCACATGGCGACTTCCCTCGTGTCGGCCGTCATCGACCTCTACAACTCGATTCCCGCCGGCACTTTCGGCGGCGCGACCCGGCCCCCGATCTTCATGGGCAAGGCCGCCCAGACGACGGCCGCGGCGGTCCAGCAGCGCCCGCCCTACGTCGTGCTCTACGACGAGAGCCAGCGCCCGGAGTTCGACAGCTCCTTCGGGGGCATCGAGCGGGGCGAACTGCGTCTGGAGGTGTTCGCAGTGCCTTTGGGGGCCGCGTCGGGCATCTCGGTCGATAGCATCGTCGCGGCCGTGAAGTGGGGCGGCTCCAACCCGGCCGCGAAGGCGGGCCTGGACTTCGGGGCATTCGTCCTCTCGGGCTACAACTACAAGATCCAGATCCAGCGCACCCGCGAACAGCGCTCCTACGCCGGTTTCGACTTCGAGGGCCAGCGCGTCCACAAGTGCGAACTGCGCTACGCCGTCATCCTGGGCCTGTCCCCCACGTAGGCAGGTTCCCCGGAGAGGGGACACGATTCACCACACGCTTTCCTCCGGCCATCGTGCCTGCCTGCAGGCAGGCGGCACTTCACGGGTGAATCATGGCCTTCCAGTCCGCCAACGGCTCCTCGCTCCAGATCGCCAGTACCACCCTCAACTGCCGCGTAACGCGCATCACCAAGCGCTCGCGCACGACCGAGAACACCCACAGCGGGGTGGCATCGAGTAACTACGAGCACGTCGTCTACGACCACGCCTGGAGCGCCTCGGTGCCGTGGGACGACACGAACATCCCCGACACCGATTTCCTCCTGATCGAAGGCACGAAAGTCGCCCTGAAATTCCCGCTCGGCACGACGGGCAAGTTCAACCTCCTGACCAACACCATCGTCGAGACGGTCGAGGACATCTGCGACAACGCGGGCGACATCATCCGCACCGAAATTACCGGCAAGGGCGGCGTTCTGACCCGCGCCGTCACCTGACCCCTGAAGGACGTTCATGGAACCCGTCGAGGCTCTCTCCCAGTCCGCGCGCCTGCTTGTGCTCGGCGGGCGCGAGTTCGTCATCCTGCCGCCGACCCCGCGCGACAAACTCGTCACCCACGAGCGGATGAAGGCACTGGCCAAAGCCCAGTGCGTCAGCCCGCTCGATTACGTCGCCACCAAACACGCTCACCTGCCGCCGGCAGCCTTCGCCATCGCCGTCTCCGAGGCCATCAAGATCGGCGCGGGGGCACCGGTCTCGCCCTCGGTCGAGGCCGTCTGGGAGCAATACGCGACTCTGGCGGGGGTCCGCTGGCGCGTGTGGTATCACATCTCGCGCGCCCTCAAGGATTTTGACCCCAAGGAGGTCGAGGCGCTCGTCACCGAGGACAACCTCTACGACGCCTCCGATGCTCTCGATGCGGCGCTCGGTCTGGGGGCTATCGACCCAAACGCCCAACCGCCCGCGACTGGCTCGGCTTCGTAGCCGAGCTGCCGTGGGCGGTCATCCTCCAGGACTTCGCGCGCCACTTGCACTGGAGCGCGGCGGATGTCCTCGACGGGATGAGCTGGGCCGAGTTCTACGTCCTCTGGTGCGGCGGCGGGGGCCGCCGCGAGCACGACCCGGCCGCGCTGCGGGAGCAGATCAACCGCCGGCGCGCCAAACAGAACAAGCCGCCCATGAAACCCAAGGAATAGCGTGGCCGTCTCGATCGACACCTATTTCGACATCCTGCAAAGTTGGTTGCAGGAGATCGCCAAGAACACGGCCCAGACCCGGGACGCGGTTCAAGGGATCGCCAAGAATACGACCCCGTCGGCCCAGCAAAGCGCCCAGCAGACCCAGTTCGAGCGCCTGGCCAGTCGCCTCGAAAAGGCGGTGAGTTCGGGCGTGGGTCAGGCCCTCGGTCAGGCCCGCTCGCTTGCCAGTCGGGGATTCGCGGGCACCGTGGAAAGCGCCCGGCTCGATTACGCCGTCGAGCAGTTGGGCCGGCAGTTCGCGGCCGTGATGTCCCCGATCCTCAACGGCTTCACGTATGCGGCCGTGGAGATCGAGCGGCGGTTCCGGGGCTTGAACGGCGCCCAGCAGAACGGCATCATGGGCGGCCTCATCGGTGCGGGCATCGGCGCCCGGTTCGGGGGCCTTCCCGGTGCCGCACTGGGTTTTGTCGCGGGGTCGGCCTTCGCGGGTGGCGGCAGCACGACGGGTGCGATGGCCGGGGCAGGGGCCGGGGCGCTACTGGGCTTTCGGGCGGGCGGGCCCATCGGTGCCCTCTTCGGGGCCGTGGGGGGCGCGGCGGCGAGCGCCCCTGTCAGCTACGAGAGCGAGCGCCCGAGCGATTACTATTCCCGGCTCCGCACCGGCGGGGCGTCGCGCCTGGGGGCCGCGTTCTCGACGGGCGGTGAGGCCCTTTCGCGCCTCTTCTCCTCGGGTCGTCCGGGCGCCCCACCAGGGCCGGGCGCGGCACCCCCGCCGCGGCGCGACGTGACCCCCTTTAGCGCCGACCCACTCGCGGCGGGTGGAACTGCGGACCTCATTCAGAAAGCGATGATTCGCGCGACGGCCGGAGCCGATTTCGCCGAAGACAACCCCATGAAGCCGCTTGTGGACATCGGCATCCGCCTGATTGAAATCCTGATTGCGATCGCGACGGGAACGGGCATCACGGTTCCCGCCTCGGCGGTCGAGACCCGGAGCTAACAATGGCCTTTGACATCAACACGAGTGACCGGGTCACGGGCGGCGGTTCGGTCGTCAACTCCTCGACCGGTGAGCGTCAGAGCGCCTCCATCGGCGGTGCCGTCTTCCCACAGCAGAAGTTCACTTACAGCTACGGCACGGGCGACGGGCAGGTGACGAAGTGGTATCTGGCCCAGCGCGTCCTCGCGGGAACGACCTTCGATAACATCGACCTGACCGCCGGCCTCACGACCCTCGGCGTCGTGCAGGCGTTTACGGCCTTGAAACGGGTCTGGATCGCGATCGTCTCGCCCGATGGTGCCAAGAAACTCCGCGTGGGGCCGCAGAACCAGACGCACGCGAACATCCTCTGGTTCCAGGCGGTCACGGCGAACTTCTGGGAGGAGACGTACACGAACATCAAGAAGGACCGCCCGGTCACCGGATGGGCCGTGGCAGCAGGCAGTACGGATGTGCTCTCGATTTACAATCCCGGTGCCACATCGGTCACCTACGCCCTGTGGGTCATGGGCAACTGAATCACCTCCGGCCGAAAATCGCGGCCAAAATCACAAGCGCGAGCACCACGAAGACGGCCAGTGCCGCGAACTGGAAAAGATTTCCTCCCAGAGTGGCCGGCGCGCGGGTCGCTCTCTGGGGTTCCGGCCAGCTCTCGACATGCGCGCCGCACCGGGCACAATCGGCCGGATGGCCCTCCAGGTCGGCATTGGCGACCACTTCCCGCCCGCACTCCGGGCACACGTATTTCGGCACGACACGCACTCCTGCGGGCACAATGGCCCACACGGCTATTCGCTCCAATTCAGTCGAGATTGTGGCACAGTGATACAAACGCGCCAAGAGAAATGCCCTAGAGCTGCTGACTGACCATGATCCGGCAGAGCGTGGGAATGGTGCCCGCGGCCTCGTTCACGTTGATTCCGACGACGCGCAGGTACACCCCGTTGTAGAGCAGGCGGTCACCGCGCTGGGCGCTCGTATCGCGTGTGGAGAACGCTCCGGAGACCTCGATACCCATCTGGGCAAAGAGCTCCTTCTCCGCGGCCGAGGCACTCTCCATGTAGCCCTTCACGCCACTGGTGCGGGTCGAGTAGGAGCTCGCCGTCCCGCCCCCGGCGTCGGTACTGGACGTGGGTTTCTCGATCGTGACCGTGTGTGGTGGGTTATCAAACAGAGCCATGTCACGCCACGTGCAAGGGAAGGAGTCCCGAATCCCGCAGGATGCCGAGCACCTCGGGGGAATTCACTGCGGCCTCTGCGGTGAAAGGTGCTGCGGCACTGTAGGAGTACCCGCCCCACGACTCGCTCTGGAGCGGTGCCCCGGTCGTGCGGCGCTGGTACATGAGGGTGACCGCCGCCGCCCCCGCTGCCGCCGCCCCGTCGATGACCCCCGAGGCGGGGCCGAACGTCCCCGAGACGAACACCGAGCCGCGTTCGGCTTCCAGGGCGTAACCGAGTTTCCCCACGGGGCGTCGGTAGCGCGTTCCCCAAGCGGAGGTGTTGCACCGGAACACCTTCCCGGCGCGGTTCCACGCGTTTAGCGCGTCGTCAATGGGCAGGAGGTAATCGGTCCCGGCCACAAGCAAGTCGGCCGTGAGGTCGAGGACACTGCTGTCCCCGTTGGCCCCGGCGTGGTAGTAGAGCGCGGTAATCGCCCGGCAGGGCCGCAGGGGCAGGGTGAGCCACTCGGAGGGCGGTGCGTCGCAGGCGAAGAGGGTGAGGGGTTTGGGTTCGAGTGCGACGGGGTAACACTTGCGGGTGAGGATGGCCGAGACGTCGGTGCAGTACTGCGCGATACTCGTGGCATCGGCCCCGGTGGGGGTAATGCCCGTGCGGGCGGTCCAGCCTGAGGTGTCGATGACGGCCATAGCAGGGCGCCTACGTGGACCCGAACTGTTTGGGCGGCGTCACGTCACCGCAGTGAACCCCCAGCGCTTCGAGGAAGGCGTCCGCTTCCGGTCCAGAAAGTTGCATCTGGGTGCCGCTCGTGAGCGTGAGCGTCAAGGGCGCGCCCACCACCAGTGGGAACGACACCGCGGCGACGTGGTCGAGGTTGACGATGAGGGCGCCCGCCCGGACGAAGGAGAGTCGCGGTGTGCGCTCGGGCTTCTTGTGGGCCATGACGGCTCCTAGCTGGACAGGCCGAGCGCGCCGTCCTTGTTGTAGCAGACGTAGATGCCCGCTGCGCCCGTTGTGCCCTTGACGACGATCCCCGTGGTAATCGGCACCTGCACGTCCTTGACCGTGCCGATGGCGTCGTTGGTGAGGCTCGTGAAGACGAGCGTGCCGCCCGTACTCTGGGTGCCGTCGTAGATGGAGAACGACGCGGTCCCGGCGGTCAGGATGTTGAACTTACACAGACGACCGGCGCCCGTGTAAACGAGGGTTTCGACGTTTCCCCCGGTGAAGATCCCGCCGAACTGCCCACCGGTGTTCTGCGGTACACTCTTGTCGGCCATAACTACTTCTCCCGTTAGTGAACCTGTGGTTTGGCCCCGGCCTTGATCGCGTCCCAGACGGCCCGCGGCACGCTGTCCACCGGGCAGACCCGCGGCCGACCGGTTTCATACGTCTTGTGGTGCCCCGCCCAGGCGTCCCAGTTCACCCACTGGCTGATACCGCACCAATCGGCGTTGCGCGTCAGGACCACGTCTTCGGTCGAAGCCAGTGCCGTGTTGTAGGGGCTGTCGGTGTACTCGTAGTAGAACCACGGCGGGGCGATCACATCAAAGGCCCGCAGGTCCATGAGCAGGCACCCCGTCGGCAGTGCCGCCACCCGTTCGATGCCCCGCCGTTCGGCCGCCTCGTCGCGCGTGTACTTGTCGAGCTTCTTCCCGAAGCCCCCGGGCTGGTCGGGGCAATACTCCCGGTGCTTCATCACCACCACTTCCTGCGCCGGGGGTGCCGAGCAGTAGGGCGCTCCCACGAACACCGGCGCCGACTGCTTCAGAGCAAACTCCAGGGAAGTCGGCAGAAACGGTTTGGCCTCGGGGGAGCGGCCCAGTTCCAGATCGAACCGCATGTCGTTATCCAGTGCCAGGAGGAACTGGAAGCCGTTCTCCCGGGCACTCTTGACCACATGATTCCGGCACCGGTCCGTCGGGTAGCCGTAGCTGTACGCGATCTCCAACTGGTTCATCCGCGGGTGGTTGACCATCTGCCCGTAGAGCCGCGTGCAGTAGGTCAGGGCGTCCGCGTGGAGCATCTTGTCGTAGGTGAACACGCAGACGAGGATGTTGACCCGCTCCGGGTGCGGCTTCCATCCCTCTTGGGCCACCTGCTCCCCGGCCACAACCCAGGGCGCTTTCTCTTCGCTCATTCGTCCCCCTGTACCCGACCCGCGCGCCCCACGCACGCAAGCCCGGTGAATGTTGGCCGGTTCCACCCCCGCCGGCCCGGGTCGGGGCGAGCGGCCCGCGTCAGGAGGACCGCCGCAAACCGCCCGCGGTGGTTTCTCACTCCACGGGCTTCTGAACGTGCCACACATACGACACGTTTTCGGGCGGGTCCGGGGGCAGTACCTCCGCGGGGAACACCCGCAACAGCCCCTCCCGCACACCGGGGAACCCCCGGTCGTAGTCGTCGCCCGCGATCCACCCGCCCGGCATGATGCGCGGCCACCACGCTTTCACATCCCGCTCCACACTGTCCGCGTCGTGCCCGGCATCCACGAACACGCTGAACACCGACTCGTAGGCAAACAGATGCGCGGCCTTGGCGCTATCCGTCACCAGGAGCGTCACATCGTCCAGCACACCGGCGCCGTGCAACTGATTCACGCACACGCCCGCCAGTTCGCCCGCGAACATCTGGTCAAAGGCGCGCCCGTCGACAAATCGGACCGTCTTGTCGAACTCCGGACTGCCGAGAAAGGTGTCCACGCCGAAGACGCGGCACCCTTTCCCCCTCGTCGCCCGCGCCAGGTGCGCCAGACTCTTGCCGCAGAAGACGCCCAACTCCACGAGGGTCGCACCGTGCGGGGCGTGCTCGGCGATGAAGTCGTACCACTTCGCGAAGCCGAACCAACCGGGGATCTCGTGCATCCCGTCCTCCTGTTGTGCCGTCCGCATTTCGCCCCACGCGAAACACGAACCGCGTTCGTCATCAGTTGGCCGCCGCCGCGGTCGTGTCCCACCCGCCGTCGTTGGCCGGGGCCGTCCGCAAGGGGTACGGCCCCACGAGGACCGTCGTCTCCAGTACCGGGTTGGTGCCGCCCACGGTGCCCGTGCAGCGCACGTAGCGCTTGGTGGGCTTGAAGGCGATCGTTTCGAGCTTGTTCGAAGTCGTGACCTGCGTGAACGCCCCGCCCGTGACATCGGTCCAGTTCGAAGAGCCGTCGGTCGACTCCTGCATCTTGGCATTGAGTGTGGGGCTTGTGCCCGCGGCGTTACCCACGACGAGGGTGGCCGAGACGATGTTGGAGTCGTTGGACGAGAGGTCCACGGAGACGCCGCCCGCGTTGGCGTCGGTGGACACCCCCGTACTGGTGGCGAAGAGAGTCGCCGTGTGGCCGTACATGCCACTGGTCGAGAAATCGCCCGCGAAGTTCGCCACGGTCGGACCCTCCGAAGGAAGTCACCTTGAATGCGTGAAACTCAGTTGGTTTGCAGAACTTGCTTGTACCAGATGAAGGCCCCCTCGTAGCGGGGCACGGCGTCGCAGTGCAATAGCGCCCGGATGGCGGTCTGGTCCTGCTGGAAGAGCGTGCCCGCCTGGTTGGAGGTGGCCAGCTCCACCGCGCCGTACATGCCGATGAGCCAGTTCTCCCACTGCCCGCCGAAGAAGTCCGTGAGCGTCGTGGCGCTGCCCTTGGTGTTGGTGTTCTTCACCACTGCGGACTTGGTCATCTTGTAGCCGCACCAGTTGTCCCCGGGCAGGCGGTCACTCATGGCCCGCATCATGCCCTGGACGAACTGCCCGGCGGCATCGGCCGGGGCCGCGGCATCACCCCGGAAGCCCATGATGTTGTTGGCCAAGGTCGGCCGGGCGATCCACCCCTGGAACTCGAAGTTCCGGTCTTCCACGAGGCCGACCATCCGGTAGGCGTCCTCGGGCCGCAGGGTGTTGCCGTTGGTGCCGATGCCCTTGGGCGCGGGCGTCACGCCCGCGTAGTCGATCACTTCGTTGGTGCCCGTGTAGAGCGTCAGCCCCTTGGGCTGCGTCGCGCTCCCCGTGCCATAGAAGCAGGCGTAATCGAGGGCCAGGGCCAGCGTTTTGGCCATGTCGGTCTTGATGATGCCGTCCACCGCGACGCCCGCGTACTTCAGGAGCTCGTTGGGCATCTGGACGTAATCGCCGAGTTTCTTGGCCTGAAGGATGACTTGGCCGAAGGTCGGGTTACTCTGGGTGATGCTCGTGTTCTCACCGACCCAGTAGGCGCTCGACGCGCCCGTCTGCCGCGGGTAGGCGATCCGGCCGTTGGGCGGCAGCGGCACCGTTCGCGCGCCGGCGGCCATGAACGCCTCGCGGGGCCGGATCAGGTCGATGAACTCACCCATGACGGGCGGAGCCACGGTCGTACCGCCGAGGGTGTCGAGCAGGTAGGACAGGTCGGCCTTGCGAAGGATGTACCGCGTCTCATCCGGGTCCACCCGCGCCTGTCCGGCCGCCTCCATCGCTTTAAAGACCTTGAAGCCCTTGTGCTCGTTGACGGCCGGCGGCAGGAGCCGGGAGTCCAGGGGAATCTTGATCGTCCACGAATCGGACGCGAGGCCCGAATACGCGGTGCCCGTCTCGTGGAGGGACTTCGAGAACTGTGCGAGCGCGTAGAGGTCGTCCTTGGCCTGGTCCTCGTTGATAAAGCCCATGCGCGCCGCGAGCGCCTTGGCCAGCGAGAACCCTTGCGAGTCCTTGTAGACCGGCCCCGTCGTGACGGCGGGTGCGCCGGGGTTGTTGGGGTCAAGGGCCTTTTCGAGCTTGGTCGTCTCGGGTTTGGCCCCGTCGGGGGTGAGCACCTTCTTCTCGACCGCCTTGGTCAGGGCATCGAGTTTCGCTTCGAGTTCGGCGACGGTAGCCATCGGTGCCTCTCATCGGAGTGCCGCCTGCCTGCAGGCAGGCTAGGGCGACACATGGGGGTCAGATGAAGTCCAGTATTCGTTCCAGCCGCGCGAGCTTGGCTTCGAGGGCCGCGGGCACGGCCGGTTCCGGCGGCGGTGCGGGCGGCTCGGCTTTCTGCTCACGTTCGGGCGCCGGGGCCGGCAGGTCGGCGAGCTTGAACCGCTTGACGGCCTTGCGGTAGACGGTGGGAATACCCTTGAGCATCCCGTCCTCACCGGCCTCCATGTCGCTCGCCTCGGCCGCGGGTTCCTCCCCGTCGGCCAGGTCCGCGTCCACCGACTTACCCACGGAGAGGGCCATCTCGCTGACCGTGTCGAGCTTCTCGCAGAGCGCTTGCAGTTTCTTCCGGCCGCTCTTGTGCTCGCCCTGCGCCATCCGGGCCTTGATTTGCTCGCAGAGGTCGTGTGCCCCTTGCGCGAGGTCGTAGGCCGCCTGCGCCGTCGGGGTCGCGGTGCCCTCGGTGCCGGCTTGCGTCGCCTCTTCGTTCTGCGTGGTCAGGTCACTGGTCTCCACGCCCTTCTCCACACGCACGACAAGCGATCCCTTGAGAGTGTCCCGGCCATCGAAGTACGCCCGGCGCGTCGTGTCGATCGCCTCCAGGGCTTCGATCTCCGGCGCGAGCGCCTTGAGGATGTCCTCGTGAAGGGGCTCGGACCGGTCGCCCATGTGAATGCGCTTGTCTGTCAAAATCTTGGCAAGCGCCTCGGGAACCTGCGTGCGGGATTTGGTGAGGGTCAGCGCGCCGGGGTTGACCCCGCGCTCGCAGACGGTCCAGCGGTGGACGAGGCACTTCGAGAACCGGTAGGCCGCACGCTTTTCGAGGTCGCTGTAACCGATCTCCTGGAAGTGCCCCGGCACCATCTCGAATTCGAGGCTGGAGGCCGGCAGCGCGTCCTGCTCGCGCATGGCGAAGATCTGCATGGAGAGCCGGTCGGACGCCTTGTAGAACTCCGTGCCCACGGGAACGGCCACGCGGCCCGGTTCGCCGAAGTCGAACTCCACCATCCGCACGGAGTACGGGGCGTCGGGCTTCTCGAAGGACGCCCGCGCCCACGCGACCGGCGCGCCCTTGACCAGGGGATGCCGGCGGTGCTCCAGGTCGATGACCGCGTCGGCCATGTGCGGGGTGAAGTCACAGCCCGCGGGCTCGACGTAATCGCCCGCCATGTCGTGCACGGGGTATGTCAGGATGGAGTCGAAGGTGAGTTTGGCCGTGTCGGCACCGACGGCCTTCCGCACGGAGGCGGGAGTCAGAGCGTACTGCGCGAGGAATCGGGATGCAGACATGCCCCGAATATGCTCGGGGGCGTGGGAACCTGCTTCACTCAGATAGGTTCACGATCACGGGTTGCTCCGCATCGAGGCGCGCCCGCGGTTCCGCTTTCTCCGCGTCGGTCAACTGATCGAACTGCCACTGGTGGAATTCGGTCGTCCTCTCCATCGCAAACTCGATCTGTACCTCAGGGATGCGCTCACCCCGCGGCGCGTCCTCCCATGATGGATGTGAGAATCTGAGTAACACTTCGCCGTCGAAAAGGTCAGCCATGAAATCAACGAGTTTCACGCCTTCCGGTAATCCCTTCGTCACCCGGAGTCTCTCATTCTCCCGTGTGGGCAGTGTGTATCCCTCCACGAACATCTGCTCGAATAGTTCCCGCGACATGCGCACGATACGGTAGCCCATCGACCCCTCCCAGTTCAGGATTTTTAGGCGCAGTAAATCTTACTCACTGCCGTCCGCACGCACACGCGGCGTCTTCGAGTTCCGCGGGCCGCTTCTCCTCTTCGAGCGCCTTCTCCGCTCGCGGCGGCAGGCTCCCGGCGGCAGCGTCGAGATTGGCGGGTTTGGGGACCGCGCCGGCCGTGGGCATCTGGCCCGGAGGCGTGCCGGGAGCGGGCGGCGGTGCGAACTGCGCGGCCGTCTTGGCCTTCGATGCCGAGAACGTCACATCGCCATCCGCTTCGGGCTTGCGTCCGGTCGCCTTGCGGTACTCGTTTTTGGTGATGATGTCGTTTTGGTAGGCGAACTCCAGCTCCTTGGCCTCCATCTCCACGTCCGCGGGCTTGCGCGCCTCCACCTCGATTCGGTACTGACCCGGCACCTGGTTCCACGGCCGCGCGAGCGCGCTTGTCAGGAACACCGAAAGCGCCCGGCAGTAGGGGTTGATGCCCAAATCCCAGAACTGCTGGAGCTCGGCATAGTGCTGCGAATAGCTCGACTGACTCGTGAAGCCCGCGACCCCGCGCGGCACGCGGAAGAACGCCAGCGCGATTCCGGCACTCTGCTCGTAGCCCTCGTTAAAGTCGAGGTCGCGCGCGGTCTGGCCGAACTGCTGGAGCTTCCACTGCGTGTCGGGAATCGCCGGTCCACCGACAGCAATGAACCGCCGGGACTTGTGCATGCCCGCGGCCTTCTGGTTAATCTGCTCCTTGAACGAGTCGATGGTCTCCTGCGTCGCGCCCGGAATCATCGCCACGAAGTCCAGTTGCAAGCCCCCGTCGAAGTACGCCCACCGGCTCGCGGTAATCGCCTCGAGGACGTCGATTTCCTTGGCCCCGCTCTGGAGCCGCGACATGCCCAGATTGCGCGCCCACGGGTGGTATTCCCGGAACCGCGCGACCTCCTCACCGGGCAGGATGGCACCCGTGGCAAGCGCCCCGCCCATGTAGAACGCGCCCGTCGAGTAGGGCCTGACCAAGTAAGCCCCCTTGGGGTAGGCCGGGTCGATCCCCATCGCTCGCACCGGGTCTACCAAGGCGCTCGTCAGCGCGTAGAACCGCACCGGCTTGCCCCCGGAGTTGACGGGAGTCCAGGCCGGCGCGTCACCGGTGAGGATGTGCTGGAGCGTCAGATACGCGCACTCCTGCTGAATCGACCACACCCCGTCCTCACCGCCGGGGTGCTCCACAATCTGCGCCAGGGGGTGGCCGGGTTCCACCGGCTCGTACTCGTCGTCGCGCGAGTAGTTGCCGGAACCTGACGTGCTCTTACTCAGAAGCCCCGGTGTCTTGCGCTCAAGAACGGTGAACTTGGCCGCGCCGATGGCGTCCATGTAGGCTTTCGCGGCAATCGCCACGACGCCCGCGTAGTGATTCGTTTGCTCGACGCGGTTGGCGGCCCACCAGCCCGGCGGGTCGCTCTGGAGATAGCGCTCGTAGACGGCCGCTTGTGCGCGCTGGGCCGGGTTCGGCGTCGCGCGGGCATCGGGTGCCAGGAGGTCGTGCGACGGCGGCAGCGAGTAGGAGTACGCGAACGGCGTCATGCCGTGAGGATGGGCAGCGGAGCAGGAACCTGCCCTATTCGGCGGGCCGCACGGTGAAGGTGATGCCGGGCCACATCCCCTTCAGATACGCCTCCGTGTCCGCGCGGTCCCGAACATCCCACCGCCCGCCTGGGATGCGAAGGTCGTCATACGTGCCGAAGGTCAAGCGCGTAATCGCCACCCGCTCAATGGGGTGCGTGGCCGTGATGGCGTCGCCGTGCGCGAGAAAGTCCGCGGCCGTGCAGGTGAGTTCGGCCACGAAGCCACGGACAAAGTCGAAGGTAAAGCTCGACGTGCATTCCAAGTTGTCTCGATGACGAAACGTCACCACGGCACGCGGGTTCGGCCCCTTTGCGTGCCCCTGAGTTTTCCAATCCGCACCGAGCAGTCCGTCGCACCAACCGTAACCGCACTGGTCAATCAACTCCCGCTCACGGGCGCGAAGCCAACAAGCCCGCTCCTGAGTTGTGCCCGTTGTCCGTGAGAGGTCGAGGTACATTCCCGTCTCATCGAACGGAATGAGTATTTCTTGCGGGTTCGCCAGTTCGCACTGCACCCGAATAAACTCGGCCCGCGCCTCCTCGCCCTGCTCCTGAAGGAAGTCCGCCAGCACCAACCGCGGCGCGTCCTCCGCGGGTTCGGCCAGAACGCCTGCGAGCAAGGCGACATACTCCCAATCACTTTGATAATTGTGCACGACGAGCATCCCCATCACGTCGTCCGCGGAGAGCGACTCCTCGGCGTAGATGCAAAACTGCTGCGCCCGACCCCCGAAGAGCATGGGTCGGTAAACGACCTGCTTGAACAGCAAGGCCGCCAGAGGAGCGTGCGATACCGCTGGCCCGTCCAGCACCGGCACAATGATGCGCTCCGAGTGGCGCACGTCCTCGCGCCGCCCGTCCCAGGGGCCGCCGACAAAGAGTGCGCGAACGATATCGCCGGATTTGGGCACGGCTACCCCTCGATGCGCTGCTTGAGCGTCGTGCGAATCGTATCCCACCCGACCGGTTCCGGGTACTCCTCGCCGTCCTCGTCGGTGTAGTACACGTCGGCGGGTTCGCAATCGTCAATGATGGTGATGATGCGTGCCCGCTCGGCCACGACCGCCGCACGGATGGCGGCGGCAACAGAAGCATCAAATGCCGCAATCGCATCATCCGGCGACATATCGACGCGCGCCACCATAAACAAGGATTGCTCTGCCAATGCACAGCGAACCGCTTTCGCCCGTCGTTCCGCGTCATCCGGCATCACGTCAGTCATCGCTCATCCCCCTATGCGGTCAAGTCTACCACAAGCGCCGCGGGCCGCGCGAGTTTGTTGAACGCCCCCGAACTGCTGTCCACCTGGTCCTTCCACTGACCCCGCGGGAAGCCCTCCAGTTCGGTCAGATACGCCGCGTTCCACGGACCCGCCACGAGACGCACGATGCCCGCCTTCGATGCCCCCGCCAGGGGCTCGGCCCGCAGCTCCTTGCCGCCGGCACCCGAGACCGGGTCGGGCATGACCGCGTGCCCGGCGAGCTTCGCCATGATGGCCCGCATGGCCGCACGGTCGCGGTCGAACACCGGCTCCTCGAACCACGTCCGCTCAAAGCCCGGCCGGGAGCGGTCGCCCATAGCGGTTTGAAGCATGACGTCGTTACGCTCCGCGGGCATCCACCGGCCCCGCACGACATCGACCACGTAATACCGCGCCTCCTCACCCTGACCCACGCGGGCCATGAGGACGCCCGACGTGTAACAGGCGCTATCCTTCCGCGAGGCCGCGAGATCCCAGTAGCGCACGAGCCGCGCCCCGGCGGGCAGTACGTCCACCGGTTGGCTAAACCATGCCCGCTCGAAGAACGTGCCGCCGCGGGGAATGGGGTTGCCCTGGTAGAGACTCTCGAAGCCCACGCCCTCCACGCGCTGCTTCTGGCGCAACTTCTCCAGGGGGAAGCGGTCCTCGCAGAGCGCCGTGCCGGGCGCCCGGCCAATGGGGTCGTTCTCCTCGGCGATGGCCGGCAGGCGCAGGATGTCCCATTCCTCGGCCTCCTCGCTCTGGGCAATGCGCCCGTAGAGGTCGCCCGGCCCCCAGCGCGTGTTGACGAGCACAATCGCCGCGTCCTTCTGCAAGCGCGGCGTGACGTCGTCCATGTACCACTCGTAGGCTTCCTCCTGCACCACGGGGGAATCCGCATCCTGGCGCGACCCGAACACGTCGTCCACGACAAGCAGGTCGAGGGGTTCGCCCGCGATGGATGCACCCCGGCCGCGGGCAATGAACGTGGAGCCGTTTTGCATCTCCCACTCGTCCGCGCGGTTGACCTCGCCGAAGGCCGCGCCGGCTTTCACCGCGAGCTTGCGGGCCCACCGGCTAATCTTGTTAGCGTAGCGCTGGGAGTGCGAGCAGACGCCCGTGCGCAGACCCGGGGTACGAATCATGCGCCAGACGGGATAGGGAACGGAGATGCTCCGGGTCTTGCCGTGCTGCGGGGGAATCATGCAGCCGAAGCGGTCAATCTCTCCGTCAGTGACCTTCTGGAGCTTGGAGAGAATCGCCCGGAGGTGCAGCCAGTCCCACCGGAACTCCGGCAGGTGGATGGGGAGCCACTTCGAGTAGTCGTCCTTCGCTTCCCGGCGCGCCAGTTCCGCCTTCAATTCCGCCAACTCCCGCCGGCGCAACTCCTCTTTCAAGAGCCGCAACTCGTCGTCGGAGTTCGTCGTCGGTGAGCACAGCGACATTAACGTTGACACCAGAGGAAATCGGCGCGGGGGGCTTGAAGTGCTGCATCACAAGTTCGGTCGCCTTCACCCGCGCCATGTGCGAGGCGTCCGGGCCCGTGTACCGCGCCTGCTCCCACATATTCGCAAGCGCCCCCTCGTAGGTCAGCGGGAAGGACTCAATCGCCTTCTGCCGGGCGCCTTCAACCGCTTGACGCACCTCAGCATTCCTCAGCAACTTGGTCGCGCACGCCTCGGCGGAATGCCCATTGGCCCGATAGCCCGCGTCAATGTAACTCTGTGTCGCGTTGCCACTTGCGAGGTACCGCTCCACGAACTTCAGTTGCTTGGGGTTGAGTGCCATAGCCGCACGCTAGGAAGCCGCCCGGGAACCTGTCTCCTTCAACTCCACGAGCACGTCCCGCACCAGCACGAGTACCCGCCACATGTTCCCCACAAGCGCGCAGTCGTGCTTACGAGCAATCTTTCGCAAGTCCCCGGCCAGTGGCCCCGAGAGCAGGAAGTCCACCCCGGCAAGCATCGTCACGGCCGCACGGGCCAGGCGCTGCGCCTCGTGCCGCGCCGCGTCCGCGGCGAGCTCCGGCGGCGCGGGTCCGCCGGGCGTCTCCACGTCCTCCTCATCCTCCTCGTCGAGCTCCTCGTCCTCGAAGAGACCCGGTCCGGGCGGCGCGACGTGAACCGGCCGGGAGGCGGGGTAAATCTTGCGGTCGGCCCCCACGACATGAGCAGGAGCCTGCACCCCTGCCCGCGCGAGGTCGAGACGGACCTGAGTCTGGGAGACCCCGACCGCATTCGCAATCGTCCGCTGCGATTTCCCCTCGTGCCGCGCGGTCATGACGCGCTTCATCCGCTCAACGCGGAGGGCCGAGATGCGCTGCCAGTCCGCGGCCGAGAGGTGCCGGCGGTCGGCATTGAGTGAGAGGGCCAGTGCCTCGGCCACGGCATCGGGAATCTCGCCCCGGTCGTCCACGGGTACCTCGCGGTCGGGATCCAGTTCGTAGGCGGTGCGGGCGCGGTTCGAGCCGTCGAGGATAGAGCGGCCGTGGGTGGGGGAAACGAAGGTGATGACGGGGTAGCCCACCCAGAACTGCGTGACCGATTCGCGGAGGTTTTTGGCTTCGGCGTCGGTCAGTTCGCGGAAGAGCTTCTGAAAGGGCAAAGCGTAACTGAGGCGGTTCAGCGTGACGCGGTTCACCGGGCAAGTTCTCCGCGCGCCGGTAAGGTGAGAGTGCGAGTGAAGTGCGGACGGGGCGCTCGACTTCCCCGTCCGCACGCGAGTGCCGCCGGCGCATGCGACAACCCGCTGTCAATCCTACCAAAAGGGGGAGTGCTGCGGAATGTCGCGTGCGTCCATTTCTACGTTTGCCCGTCTTCTCGAAGAGGTCCGCGAAGAGGCCCGCCCGACACTCGTACCCGCGAGTCTCGTGGACTCCCTGCGGAGCCACACGGCGGCCAGTGGCTTTCGCAACGTCTACCAAGCCGGCAGCGGCTGGCTCGCGAAGGTCAAGGAAGGCGGCCGGCTCTACACCATCCCCGGCAGTCGTCAGCCCACGCCCCAACAGGCCGCGGCCTTCGTCGTCGCCTACTACCGCAACCGCTACGGAAGGCGCTGGCGCTGGGCACTGGCGGCCCGCAAACGGGTCTACTGGCGGGTGCGCCGCACGGAGGCGGGGTGGGTGGTCGACGTGTGGGTGCGGGGCGTGCGGCGGACGTGGGCCGAAGTGCCGCGCGGCACGAAACCCCTGGTGCACGCGCGCCGGGAGCTGGCCGTGCGATTCGCCCAGCGCTTCATGCGCTCGCGGTGGGCGGAAGCGGTCTGGCGCGGCGAGTAAGGTCACCGACCCCCGCACCCATCGGCCGCGTCCTGCGCTCCGCAGGAAATACGCTCCCCTCCGCACTCCCCAGAAGGAGCACGCCCGCCGCGCGGCCTCGTTAGTGTACCAGATGCAGAAGGCCGCGCGGGAGGGCTGAGTCAGGCGAACACCGCCTGCGCCACCGCCGAGCCGAGCGCGCGGGTGGCGAGTTCGGGGGTGGTGAGTGAACTTGTTTCCGCGATAAGGTCGAAATCCCACTGGATGCGGTCGTAGATGAACGCGGGGATGTAGCACTTCTCGTTGCGCGTCCATTCGAGCGTCATGTCCCGGCGGTCGTCGAACCAGAAGAAGGCGTCATGCTTGCTGTTGGTGCAAGGCTCGCGGTCCGCAACCGGCATCGACACCACCCACGGGTGCGCGGCGCGGAGGGCGCGGGCGTAGGCGGTGAGTACAGGTCGCCCCGGCTTACCGTGCGCGGGGCAGTTCCAACCGTGAAGCGAAGTCGTCCATCGACAATCGCACGCGATACCCTTCCTGTTCGACCAGTCCACGCCGGTATCCGGTCCTTCGAGGAGAAAGCCATCAAGACCGGTGCCGACGAATATGGTGGTCAGCGTCGGCACCGGCACGCTGAGTAGCCCGCGGTCGAACGAGCCGACGCGCCCGGAGAAGCATTCGCACCCGCGCTCGTCGGGGTCGCCATCGTCGTTGATAGTCGGAACGACGCGCTCCCCGCCACACACCGGGCACACCGGCAGCCAGTCGGGGTTTGCCACGAGGATGGCGGATTCACGACAGCGCAAAGTGCAATAGGAACACCCATTCTTAGCCCCCACTTGCCTCGCATTTTCTTTCCCGCCCGCGCTACATGCAGGCGTCCGCGCTAACTCGCACTGCACGCGAATCAACTCCGCGCGGTCGCGGTTCGACGTGTCGAGGATGGTGCCGGCGTTTTCGCATTTGTCACACACCTCGAAGTATTCCGACCCGCCGCCGTCTTCGTGCAGAACGTAACACCCCCGCCCGTGTTCCAGGCATCCGCTGTCATCGGGCGCATTGCCGCACACTTTGCAGGCAAGGGACGCCCGCTCTTTGCGACACTGGCACTTCACCCGCACGTCGCCCTGCTCGTCGAGCCAGTCGGCCAGCAGGAGTCGCGGCGTGTCCTCGTCGGGTGCGAGGCGGCACGCGGCGAGCAGGGCGTCGCGGTCGCTGGCAACGGGTGTTGTGGGGGTGCTCATATGTGGCTCCTGCACGGTATCCTGCACGCTTAGTCGGATTGACACAACAAGACTATTCCGGCATGGTGGCGCTCGCGAGTCGTCTGCACGGACGCAGAGGGCCAAAGAGCGGCAGTTCCCGAAGGCGGTACACTTCACAAGGCTAGAATGGCGGTTCGACTCCCCTATCCCGCTTCCCGTTTGAGTGTTTGTAAGTCGATACACGCCATGCGGTTGCGCTTGCGACCGCGGCCCAAAAGTGACCGCCTCTGCACGGAATCTGCACGCTCAGTTTCCGGGATGTGCGAGAGGTTGTGCTCATGGCAAGGACGCCGCGGCCGTGGTATCGCGCAGGTGCGCGCAGGTGGTACGTGCAACTCCGAGGGAAACAGACTCCACTTCCGGTCACCGATCCCAAAGACGAAAAGGGCGCCTGGGACGCGCTCACAGAGCTCATCACCGGTGCCGTCCGCGCGGCGGTCGCACCGCCCGCGGCCGCGAAGCCCGGCACCGTCTCCGAACTCGTGCCCGCATTCACCGAAGCCAAGAGAACCGATGTCAGCCCGAGCACGCTCGCGGGCTACGGCAAGTACCTGGCGTGGCTTTCCCGGCACTTCGGCTCTTGCCCCGTCGCGACCCTCGACCCCGAGGCCGTGAAGAAACAAGCGGCCCTGGAGGCGTGGAGCGACACCCATCGGGCCAACACGCTCTGGTGCGTCAACGCCTTCCTCAAGTGGTGCGGTCGAACCGAGCGGTGCCCGCTGCCGGCCAAGGAGTCTCGCGGCGGGGACGCCGTCATTCCTGAGGATCTCCACCGCCGCATCGTCAACGAGACGACGGGCGACTTCCGGGCGCTCGTTCGCTTCCTCTGGCTCACCGGCTGTCGGCCCGGGGAGGCGACGAACCTCACCGCCGAAGCCATTGATTGGGAGCACAAAACCATCCGCCTGAAACAGCACAAGACGAAGCGCAAGGGCAAGACGCGGACGATCTACCCGTGCCCCGAGGCACTCGAAGTGCTCGTCGACCAGTCCGCGAAGTACGGCGGCGCGGGCTACCTCTTCCGCGGCCTGCGCGGTAAGCCCCTGTCGCTCCAGGCCATGACGATGCGCTTCGAGCGGGTCAGCGAGAAGGTCGGCCGACGGGTGACGAGCTACATGTACCGGCACAGTTTCGCGACCCGCGCGCTCTCCGCGGGCGAGAGTGACACGATCGTCGCGGCGCTTCTGGGCCACGCCAACACGCGGATGATTCATGCCGCCTACTCCCACGTCAACGAGCAGAGCCGAACGCTAAAGGACGCCGCCCGACGCATCGGCGGCCGGCGGCAACATCCCGCAGAGTCGGGAGACTAGCTCCCGCCCGGCCGTTGCCGCAGCGGTGCCATTATCCGCGCCGCGAATGGTGAGCGGATACTGGACACCGGCAAACCAGACGTACCAGCGGTCGCGACTCTTGCGATACCACGCCTTGGGCTTGCGGCCGGAGCGCTTGTCGTTCATGCGCGGGTGTGGGAGTTTGAGCGGCCTGCGCACGAGAGGGCGGAATGCGGACGGCAGGTCGGCCTCGGAGCGAAGTTCTTGGACCGCCTTGAAGATGGCGATTTCGGGCGGTGTCAGCACGAACCACTCGCCCCGGAGCCGCTTGTGAACCAAGCTCTTCTGAACGACCTTCTCAAATCTGCGCGTCGAAACCGGGAAATAGTGGCCGAGCCACACACAGAAGGGCAGGCTCTGGAACTGGAGAACGCGGTCCCGCGGGTCGGCGCTGTAGCCGATCTTCTGGAACCGCTCGCTCGTTTCAAGAAGGTATAGGAACCCTTCCGCCCAGGAGGGCTTCGGTAGCGGTTCCCACAGATTGATTATCACGGGCGCGGGCGTACAAACCTCATCAGACATGACTCGCTCCACAAAGCGGGTTGTGTTAGACGGCGGGTGTCGTGTTACAGCACGCCCCGCCGTCGCTTATTGTATACGCACATTGGCTCCAATGCGGAACACATGAAGGAGCTGGTCGAGCGGATCACGAAGGCCGGGTGAGGCCAGAAGCGCCCCGCGCGAAAGTGCGGGGCGCTTTCGTTTTCAGTCCACCAGATCGCGGATGCGCTGGAGTGCCCAACCCGTGCGCCTGACCAGCACGAACCACTGCCGCGAGGAGCGCGGGTAGCACTTCGACAACTCGCGGCCGACGATTTCGGGAATCCAGCAGTGCGTGAAGGGCATCCGCCGGCCCCGCGGGTTCTGCCATCCCTTCTGATCGAGTCCCAGTGCGTACCACTTCCATTGTTTGAAGTTCTCGGAACGGAACGGGCGCTTGCCGTGCTTGGCCATCCACCGTAGCGCGATGGCCGCAAGCGGTTCGCCATTCTCATCGCACCAGTCCGCGAAGACGAGTTTGGCTTGTCGGTCGAGCGGATTGTCGATGCAAGCGCGCATGAGAAGTTCGCGTTCGCTCATCGTCTGCCCTCCACAACAGATTCTGCACCCGCTCCACGTCGCGCCACGCGCCCAGTTTACCGGCGCGGGCGTCGTCCTGAATCTTCGCGCCGGTTTACATTTCCGCACTCGTGCGGAAATGTACTTGCCCGATTCAGAAACTTCTCATTAGCGAGACACAACCGGGGAGCGTTAGAGTACCGGGCACGCACATTTCCACGCGCCCCGACCGACGGAGGAAGGAACTCCGTAACCTTCCCGCCCGTCCGGCCCTTTCTGGCCCCGCCTGCCCACGCCTGACTCTCCCAGGACGCTGCCATGACCCCCGGGAACGGAATCCGCGCACCGCCACACCCTGAGCGAAAATTCCTCACCGATTCCACTTGACTGTACACATCGTCAGGTATACATATTATCCAGTGGCATCACGGCCACTATACGCCAGACTCACCTGTCTGGCCGACCGACGGAAGCACAGCCGTGCTCGACCGTCCGGCAATCGCCCACGGTTTTATCCTCTCTCAGTCATGCCTAAACTCTCACAGGAAGCCATCATTGCGGCGCGTCTGCGCCTGCGCGGCGAAAAACTCATCAGCGCCCACGAGGCGGCCGAACTCCTGGGCGTCAGCCCGCCGGCGGTGCTGAGGTACATGGCGCGCGGCTCGCGCGGCGTTCATCTCGACGCACTTCTGAAGCGCGGGACGTGGTACACCTCGGAGGCCGCGGTCCGGCGGTTCCGCACCGCACTCGACGGGGCGCAGACGTTTGTGCCCGCGCGCTAGGAGTTGTTGCCCGGACCGGTAAGGACGCTTTCTGCTGGCAAGCCCACGAGAGAACGAACAGCGGCTCGGACATCGGGAGACAGACGCGCCGAGCGCCGGTCGCACTCCGCGAGCAGAACCGGCACGATCGCATCAAGTGGCTCCGGCTCGTCTTCGGTTCCCAAAGTGGAAAGCGTCCAGATCAACCGCGCGAGCCGCGGTGCGATGTTCATTGAAACCGTGTCGTCTTCGGCCACGTCCTTCGTCTGGTTCGCGATCCAGCGAAGGTGCATTTCGAGCGGTAAGTCATCGGGCCGAGACACGTAGTCCGGCACCTGCATCACGAGGGTCAAATCATCCGCCGTCAGGTCGAACCACTCGCCCTGTGCGCGGCAGTCGGCGAACGTCTCGTGAAACGCGCGTTCCAGCCAGCGCGGGTCACTGGTTGAGCAGTAATACTGGTTCTTGTCGATGCCGGGCACTTGGTTCCGAATCTGCTGAAGCCGATGCACTGGAGAGCGCCGCGTCTGCCCGATCTTGGTCTGCTTGGTGACGGTCGAATGAAAGAAGTAAACGTACCCGCGCACAACGCGGTCTGGTGCCTCCTGGGTCACGACTTGTCCTCCGCGGGCCGCTTCTTCTTGAGTTGTTGGGCGTGCCATTTGACGGCTTCCTCGTACTCCGGCGCAGAGCCTTCACGGAGCATCTCGGACATGTACTCCGCGGCGTTCAGGTGTTCGTCCTCCGCGTTGGTGTGCTTCCGCCAACTGACGATGAGTTGGACCCGGAGGAGCACTTCGGAGTCGATTTTGGCCGAGCTGTCGTTCCGCTTCTTCGACATGGAAGGAACTCGTTCGAGAGTGTCCGCAGCCACGCAACGCCTCCACTAGGGTAATGGGCGATTTGCCGGATTCTAATATCGGCTACCAGAATCTTATACCTCAGTAGTTAGAAAGTGAAGAATATTTTTCCACCAGTGACCTTGACACCAGTGGTACGACGGACTACCATGATAGCAGTCCGGCCCACTTGACCGGTCCTTCGGAGGTTCGCCCGTGATCCGCTACCTGATTCGCGACACCCGCACCGGCCTCTATGCCGCCTTCACCGGCGCGGGCATCCTGTGGGCCTCGAAGAACGCCGCCGACTGCTTCGAGTTCATGAGTACGGCCCTCTTCGCGGCCTACGCCCACGGCCTGGAGTTATTCGAGGTCGAACTGTCCCAAGGAGAAACCCCGTGCCCATCGAACTGACCCTCACGGCCAGCGTCGCCGCCTACCTGCGGCACATCGCCACCGAGTACATCGAGGCCGACACCGAGGAGGAGGCCGAGGACATCGGTGACGCCCGCGACGCCCTCTGGGAGACGATGACCCCGCCCGAGCGCGCCGCGGCCAACACGCTCGCGGTCGCCATCTTCGGCCCGTGGCTCTAGCAGCGTGCAGGTTCGCCCGACCTGCGTGTAAACCTGATTCACCCTCCGAGGAGCACCCGTGAGCAAGCGATACATCGTTGAACCCGGCGGCGTGGTTCGCCCGGTCGAGAGCATGTGGGAATGGGCAGCTTGGTACGAGCAGGCGGCGGAACGGCCCTTCCTTGAAGGCGGGCGGCGCGTCGCGCTCGATGAGTTCGATGGCGTCACGGTCAGCACGGTGTTCCTCGCTCTCGACCACAACCACTTCGGAGGCGAACCCGTCCTGTTTGAAACGATGGTCTTCGGCGGGCCGCACAACGAAACGCAGTGGCGCTACCACTCGCACCCGGAGGCCCTCCAGGGCCACGCCCAGGCGGTCGCAATGGCACAAGCAGCACCCTCCCCGGAGTAACACCCGTGACCATCACCATCACCGAATCCGACATCGCCAACGGCCAGAGTAGCGCCTGCACCCTCTGCCCCATCGCACTGGCCCTCGAACGGGCCACGGGTGAGCGCTGGTTCGTGGGGACCAAGGGCGTGACGCTCCTCGTGCATCTGGGCGACCCGGAGGGCACGTGGTCGCTCCTGCCCGACGCGGCCCGCGCGTTTGTGCAGGCGTTCGACAAGGGCCAGTCGGTCGAGCCCTTCTCCTTCGAGCTGGACATCCCCGCCGCGCCCGCCGCGGCCTGACCCTTTCACCCTTTCGGAGCCTCTCTCATGACGACCCACAAGAACCTCGCTGCCGCGATGAACGCGGTCATGGCCGAGGTCAAGTACGTGCAGAAGGACAAGCAGATGCAGGGCGGCGGCGGATACCGCTACGCCTCCGACGAGGCGTTCATCGACGCCCTACGGCCCGCACTCGTCTCTCACGGCATCGTGGTCGCACCCGTGGGTGTCGAGATGCTCGCGGCCGAGCAGTACACGACCAAGAGCGGTGCGCCCATGAACCGCATGGTGGTCAAAATCACCTACCGGTTCCTCCACGCGGCCAGTGGCGAATACCTCGACGTGGTGACGCTCGGCGAATCGGCCGATTCCGGCGACAAGTGCGCCAACAAGTGCATGACCGCCGCCCAGAAGTACGCTCTCCGGCAGGCGTTCACGATCGAGACGGGCAACGACCCCGACGACACCCCGAGCGAACAGGCGCAGCGCGCGGCCCCGCCCAAGCCCGAACCCAAGCCCGCGGACACGGAAACCGACCCCGTGAAGGGCCGCACCGCATTCGCCGCACTGCTCGAAGCCAAGGGCCAGACGTGGGCGCAGGCGTGCGTGTGGATGAACACGCACCTGAAGCCGCCCGCGCCGTACAAGGCCGAGGGTGAGGGCCGCACGAAGTGGCTGGACATCCCCGAAAACCACCGCTTCGGCCTGGTCGCGGCCCTGCGTGCGATGCCCGATGCCGCGAAAGCGTGAGGAGTGAGCCATGCCGACCGTCTATGGACAACCCGCCGTCACCGTGACCGACCCCGACGGCACCGATTCGCCTTACGTCTGCCGGGCGGTTCCGGCACAGGGCAAGGAGTGGAAGGCGTTCGAACTCGTGAAGGAAGACGGCACGATCTACCGGGTCAGCGAATACCCGACGGGGCGCTTCACCTGCACCTGTAGCGCCTTCAAGTTCGACCGCGGCGGCAAGGGCCGGCGGTACACGGTCGGCACGCAGCGCGTGTGCAAACACGCATTCTCGATTGCCCACGAGCGCCCGGAGGTCGGCACCGATGAACAACACCGACCCGCCGGTGCCGGAGTACCTGGAGAAGCTGGACGTCTGCCGGGCGCTCGGAGTGGGTGAGGCGGCGCTCGCCTCGCTCATCGAGGCGGGCGAGTTCCCCGCGGGCATTCCCTGGGGCGGCCGCGAGAAGCGGTGGAAGAAGACGGACGTGACGTGGTTCTACTTGCACCGCGACGTGATCGCCCGGCTCGCCCCGCCCGCCCCGGAGGAGGATCCGGAACCGGAGGCGCCCAAGACGAATCGGAAGGTTTGACCGGATTCGACCGTTTTCGACCCGATTGGGGAGTTTTCGACCGTTTTCGACCCTATTCGGCGGGTTTCGTCCGGTGGCCGTTGACCGCACCGGAGGTCGGTTTACGATGGCCTGCACAATCTACTCGCGCCGTCCTCACGGAGTCCGCCCATGAACCGCGCCACCATTGTCTCCCGGCCCGCGCTCGCTTCCTGAGCCGCGGGCCTCCCTTGCACCTACCCCACGCCACCGGATGCCTTCGGGCGTCCCCGGAGAAGGAACGCGCCATGACCACCGAGGAGAAGGCCGCCGCGTTCGACCTGCTCTGCGCGGCGCTCATTAACCGGTTCCACGACGGCACCTATTCGGCCAGTTGCTCGCATCTGGTGGCCCAACCCGTCCGGGCGACCGCGGGCGAGTGCATCCCGGACCTGCTCGCGTGGGCCGCGCGGTGGGCCAAAACCAAGGCCAAGGATAACCGGGCCAACCCATGAGAATCCTGGTTTCGGGATGCACGGAGACGGTCGCCCGTTGGAGTGAGAAGCGCCCCGAACGAATCGGCGCACTGCTCACCCCCGAGGCCGGCAACGCGCTACCCCCGAACGATCAGCTGTGGGCGTGCGACAACTCCTGCTTCGGAGGACTCAACGCCCCGAAGTGGTTGCGGCTACTCGCCCGGCTCGCAGGCTCCGACCGGAAGCCCCTTTGGGTGACGTGCCCCGACACGGTCGCGGACGCAGGCGAGACGTGGCGGCTGTACCACCTGTGGGCGCCGGTGCTCCGTTCGCTCGGCCTGCCCGTGGCCCTCGTGCTCCAAGATGGTCTGGAGCGGTTCAAGTGGCGTTCGGCCCTGCCTTCCACGTGGGACGAAATCTCCGCGGTGTTTGTCGGCGGTTCATCGGCCTGGAAGGAATCCGAACACGCGGAGAGTTTTTGCCGAGAGGCGAAGGAACGCGGGAAGCTGGTTCACGTCGGCCGCGTGAACACCAAAGCGCGCATCAACCTTATTGCCCGTTGGGGCGTGGTCGATTCGATCGACGGAAGCGGCTGGAGCCGATGGGGCGAAAAGCGAATCGGAAAAGGCATTCGCTGGATCGACCGGGCGCTCTACCGCGTCAAGCATCAACCGAGCCTGTTCACGGAGGTCTGAGTCATGCCCGCGCCCGAACGGACACCCCGGCCCCTCACCGAACCCCAGCGCGAACTGGCCGCCGCGCACATGGATCTCGCGGAGGCGCTCGCCCGGAAGTTCGCGCGGGCGTGGCCCGAGGGGATGTTCGACGCCTTCTACGGCGACGCGCTCCTCTACCTCTGCATCGCGGCCCAGAGGTACGACCCCGCCGTCGGCCCCTTCAAGAAGCTCGCCTCCGTCTGCATCACCCGTGCGCTACTCAACGTGGCCCGTGCGGAGCGGCCCAAGGGGTTCCGCCGCGAGCCGGGCGCACCGGGCACTCCGGCAATTCTGCCCCTGGACGCCGAGCGGGAGTGCGGGCGCACGCGCGCGGAACTGGTCGCCTCCGAGGAACTGCCCGTCGGGTGGGAACTGGAGAGCGCCGAGGGCGTCCGCGCTCTCTTGGCGCTTTTGCCGCCGACGTGGCGGGAGGTCGTCCGGGCGTACTACACCCGCTGCGATTGCGTGACGCTGGAGCGCACCGGTCACCGCTTCGGCCTGGCCAAGGCCCACGCGGGCCAGCTCGTCTCCCGCGCCCACCGCCGCCTACGAAAAGGAGCCTGAGATGAACCCCGACTCTGCTGGCCTGTCGCTCTACCCGTGGGTTCCCGAAGGCGCGCCGCTGCCCATTGATAACGCCGCGGTCCTCTGGGCGTTCCCGATCGCCGGGCGGGTGGCGCTGGGTGTGGCGAGCGTCAACCACGTTCACGCGGTCAGCGGACTGGCCACGGCCGCGGAGGTCCGCGCGTTTGCCCGCGAACTCCTGCGCCTCTCGGCCGAACTGCTCGGCCCGGCCGAGACGGCGCGCCTGGACGGCCACGCGACGGAACCCCGAGAAGGAGGCGAGTGATGCAATCCGAAGAGCGTAAAGGCGACTGGATTCAGACCTACACCGGGCGCAAGTTCTGGCCCCTGGACCCGCGCCCCGAAGACGTGGACATACGGGACATCGCGCACGCGCTCTCGCTCACGTGCCGATTCTGTGGGCACATCCGGGAGTTCTACTCGGTCGCGCAACACTCCGTCATGGTGATGGAACACTGCCCGCCGCAATACCGGCTCTGGGGCCTGCTACACGATGCCGCCGAAGCCTACCTCTCGGACCTCTGCGCGCCTGTGAAGCGGTCGCTCAAAGCAGCGGGGCAAATGTTCTACCACGACGCCGAAGACCGCGTGATGGACGCAGTGTGCGCCCGGTTCGGACTCGCGCCGCAGATGCCGCCCATCGTCAAGGAAATCGACGTGCGCGCGCTCTACACGGAGAAGGTTCTCTTCAACATCGAACTCAAGTGGATGGATGGTCCGGCCCCGCTCCCGTGCGCCATCGAGCCGTGGATGCCCGAACGGGCCGAACGCGAGTTTCTCACGCGCTTCACGGAGTTGATTTAACCCACGGAGGGAACATGCAAACGACCCTGCTCCAGAGACGGCCCGGCGAGACGCTCCTCGTCGGCACCGCTCGCGTGACGGTGGTACTCGTCACCGACGACGGCCGGTGCCTGCTCGAAATCGAACACCCCGAGGCCGTGGCCGTCGAGCGGGCCGAAGTGGCGGAAGCCGTCCGCAGCGCCGAGGAACCCAGGAGGAAACGCGCGTGAGAACCGACCTCAAGGCCCAACTGGGCGTGCGCCTGATGTGCCGCGGCGACCTGCCCCACGTCTGCGCCATCGAGCGGGCCGAGACCGCCCGGCCGTGGCTCGAAGCGGACTTCCTCCACCACCTGCGCCGCATCGATTCCAGCGAGTGCTGTAGCGTGCTCCTCCGCGGTGTGGTCGTCGGGTACATGGTCTACGAGGTCCGCCCGGAGGCGCTTTCGCTTGTGCGCCTGGCCGTCCACCCGGCTTACCGGCGCCGCGGCATCGGCTCGCACCTGGTCGACCGCCTGTTCGTCCGCTGCGGCACCCACCGCCGCTCGCGAATCGCGGTCGTCGTCCACGAGGAGCACCTCTCGGCGCAGCAGTTCTTGCGCGCGTGCGGCTTTTTGGCGGTGGAGTTCGAGCGGGAGTACCGCGTGGGTGTGAACGTCATTCGCTTCGAGGGGAGGGCGTAATGACCACCGAGCAAGACTTCAACGACGCGCTCGACCTGCACCCTAACGACTGGCAAACGCGGCTGGTGTTCGCGGATTGGCTCGACGAGCGCGACGACCCGCGGGCCGAAGGGTATCGGGCGCTGGCGGCATGTCGTGTCTACCCGGCAACGACAGCGAGCCAGTCAACTTGGGGCGGCACAAACCACCCGGCAATGGGCGACCCTGATTGGGTGATGGCTAATCGCTCATGTCTTCTTCCCACGGATTGGTTTCTGTTACTGCCGTTTGACCCGAAACTTGATTGGCAGGATACCAACCGCCCCATTTGGAAACGCAAGAAGAAGCGCCGCGAGTCCGAAGACGGAGCCGCGCTGGCCTTCGCCAAACTCCCCGCCGCCCGCCGCGCCCAACTGCTCGCACAGGGGGCCGCGGCATGAGCGAACACGACGCCTTCCTGGCGGCCATCCGCGCCGCACCCGAGGACGACACCGCCCGGCTGGCCTTCGCCGACTGGCTCGACGAGCAGGAGGACGCGCCCGACCAGTGGCGCGCGTGTGCGGAGTTTGTGCGCCTCTCGTGCCGGGGCGGCCGGGCGCTACCCGTGAAGGCGGGGAAGTGGCTCTGGGAGCGAGACCCGGACAGCGTCACCCCGAAGGCCGCGAACTGGAAGCGGCTCGTGCCGGAGTTGGCCGCGTGGATCGAGCGCGAACGCGAGGCGCATCATTTGTGGGCGGTTGATCGCCGCGGGCGCTGGTTGCGCGTCTTCGGGTGGCCGGCACACTGGACCGAGCCGCAGACCTGCGAAATCGAGTTCTTCCGCGGCTTCGTGGGTCGGGCCGTGTTCGACGCGTGGCAATTCGCGGACCTCGTCCTGCCGCTTCTGGTGGCCGACCAGCCGTTTGTGGCGCCGGAGCTGAGGGGCTTCGCGCGGCTGACCAACGAATACGGCGATCGTCTCATCAATCGCGATACCATCGGGCCGGCGATCGATTTCATCACGAGCGACGACTTCGGCTCGCGCGAAGATGGTGCCCGTCTCACCCTCTGGCGCGGCCACGACGCCGAGGCCCGCGCCCGGAAGGCCGTCGCCGCGGCGCTTCTGGAACGGGCGCGGCTCATCCGCGCGGGCGTGCTCGCGGCGGGCGTGGACGTGGTCGCAAACGCCGGGGCGGTGGCCGCGAGTGAACTGGGAACTTTGGGGGTAGCTTCAACATGACTGGCACGATTCACACGAATGGTAAGGCGCTCGCGCGGGTGCTGACACTCCTCGAAGGGCGCGGCCCGGTCGAGAAACGCGGCACCGAGTACCGCTGCCTCTGCCCGGCGCATGCGGACACGCACCCGAGTCTCGACGTCCGCGCGGGCGATGGCGGGCGGGTGCTTTTCCAGTGCCGCAGCCGGCAGTGTCCGGCCAAGGACATCTGCGCGGCGTTGGGGCTCTCGCTCGCGGATCTCTTCGACGGGGACGCCCCGAGCGACACGCCCTTCGAGGACCGCATTGTTTGCACCTACGACTACCGCAACGCGGCCGGGGTTGTGGCGTTCCAGACAGTGCGCCTCTGTGCGCCCAAGGACTTCCGCCAGCGCAAACCCGACGGCCGCGGCGGGTGGGAATGGAACCTCCGCGGTGTGGCGCTTGTGCCCTACCGGCTCCCCGAACTGCTCGCCTCGGGTGCCGACGTGCCCGTCTACATCGTCGAGGGCGAGAAGGACGCCGACGCGCTTGCGGCGCTGGGACTGGTCGCCACGACCAATCCGATGGGCGCGGGGAAGTGGAAGGCCGAGTACGCCCCGCACTTCAAGGGCCGGGCGGTCGTGATCCTGCCGGACAACGACGAGCCGGGCCAGAAGCACGCGGAAGCCGTCAAGCGGATGCTGACAAGCGTGGCCGCGTCGGTCGTCGTGGTGCCGCTGCCGGACCTGCCCGAGAAGGGCGACGTGTCCGACTGGCTGCGGACGCCGGGCAACGACGCGATCCAGTTGGCGGCATTGGCCTACCGCACGGCGCACCCGCAGGCCGAACCGTGGGACGACCCCATCCCCCTGGAATCGGGCATCCAGGTGCCGCCCTTTCCGGCCGATCTCTTCCCCGACGCGCTCGCGCGGTTCTTCCGGGCGGTCGGGACCGCGACGAACTCCCCGCCGGACTACGTCGGGACAATGGCAATCGGCATCCTCTCGGGCGCCATCGGTGCGGCCTACGCACTGGACGTGAAGGAAGGGTACACCGAGCCGACCTCGCTCTACACCGCCGCAGTCGCCCGCAAGGGCGACGGGAAGACCCCGGCGCTCTCGCACCTGATTCCGCCGCTTGTGGCCGAGCAGGTCAAGCGGCGCGAGGCCGGCATCAAGGCGCCGGCGTTCGTGGACGACGCGACGGTCGAGAAGATGACGGAGTACCTCCAGAAGTGGCCCCGCGGACTGCTCATGGTCCGCGACGAGCTCTCGGCCCTTCTGGGTGGCTTCAACCAGTACAAGGCCAAGGGCCAGGGCGCCGACCGCTCGTTCTACCTGAAGGCCCATTCCGGCACGCCGGTGCAGGTCGGCCGCAAGGACAAGGACGCGGAGGAAGTGTTCGTCCCCCACCCGTGCCTCTCGATCACGGGCGGCATCCAGCCCACGGTGTTGGCCCGCTATACCGCCGACTCCGACGACGGCCTCTTCGACCGGTTCCTCTTCTGCTACCCCGACCCCTTGCCAATGGCCGGCGAGAACGGCGCGAGCGTGCCGTGCGAGCTGCGCACCGGCTGGGCGCGTGTCGTCGGGGCGCTCTACGCCCTCACGATGCACGAGGAGGGCACGACCACCCGACCGCACTTCCTGAAGCTCGACGCCCGCGCGTGGGGCGTGTGGGTCGAGTGGACGAAATGGTTGGCCGGTGCGGTCAACGGGCCGGAGTTCCCCGAAGAGCTGCGCGGCCCCGCGGCCAAGATCCGCGGACTGGCCGGGCGCCTGGCGGTCGTGTTCTTCACCGCCCGGCGGGCCTGCGGGGAGGAGTTGGGGCCGTTTCTGGATGACGAATCCATGCGCCGGGGCGCGGCCCTGGCGAAATACTTCTTCGGCCATGCCCGCCGCGTCTGGCGCCTCACCGGCCACGAGACGAGCCTTCGCGATGCCAAGAAGGTGCTGGCCTTCGTCGAGCGCAACGAGGAGGACGCATTCAGCCTCCGCGACGCCTACCGTGCTCTGCATTCGTCGTTCGCCAACCCGGATGCCCTCTGGCCCGCGTTCCGGCTCCTCACGCAGCACGGCTTCATACGCCGCACGGAGCGGGGTTACGCCGGCACCGGCCGGAAGGGATCGGCACTGTTTGAACGTCACCCCTCCCTTAGAGACACGGCGCAAAAGCGACAGAAGTGACAAAAGCGACGCTTCGGAGTCGCCAAGGGGTCCGTTTTGGCAGTTCTGTCACTTCTGTCGCTTTTGCGCCGTGTTCTGAGGGGAAGAGATGTTCGAGGAGGGCCAGAGTGACAAAAGCGACAAAACCCCGGCGGCGTGGGGCCGGTGCCGGACATGCCGGCTTCCGGGGCTGGCCCTCGTGTGGTCGTGGGAACAGCCCGCGCCGGGGATGCCCAAATGCGGCTTCTGCGGCGGCATCCTTGAACGAACGAGCGCGGACCTGAGCGGCGAAGCGGCGGCCGTGATCGCCGCACCACACCGGAGAACCTCATGACCGACCGCGAAACCTTCACGCGCGCCATCTGTGCCGACCCCGACGACGACACCACGCGCCTGGTGTTCGCAGACTGGCTGGAGGAGCACGGCGAGCCGGAACGCGCGGAGTTCATCCGGGTGCAGATCGAGCACGCCCACGGCAACCCCGGGCGCTCCTACGGCGAACTGACGCCACGAGAGCGGCAACTCCTCGACTTGCACCTCGCCCGGTGGTTCGCGGACCCCGAAGTGACGGGCATCGGGCGTGGGTTCGGGTTCCACATCGAACTGCCATGCGACGCATTCATGCAGCGCGCGGAGGCGCTATTCGCGACACATCCGGTGACGAGCGTGCAGTTGACGGATCAAGAGCCGCTGAACTGCTCTGATGATGGAGAGCCCCCGAGATACATCTGGGTCCGCGCGTGGCGCGAAGACCGGCGCTTTACCTCGTGGGAAATCCCTTTCTACGTGTGGGGGCCGGAACTGGAGACCATCTTCGACACAGAAGACGCGGCACACGAAGCGGCTTCCCGCTGCTGCGTCACTTTCGGCCGCCGCCGCGCCGGCCTGCCCGCGTGGCAACCCCACACACCCACGGAGACCCCGTCATGCTCTTCATAACGCGCAAGGTGTTCACCCCTGCCGGTGACGCCAATTGCCTCGTCCTCGACCTGCCCACGGGCGAGCGCATCCGCCTCTGGGTCTTGCCCAACCGCGCCGACTCCCGCGGCAGCATTAGCCTGGCGGTGGACGCACCCGCGGACGTGCGGGTTCTCCGCGGCGAGCTGCTCCCGCCCCTGGAGACCCAACCCGACACCCAACTGAAGGAGCGGGCATGAAGCCCAAGAAGACGTGCCGCCACTGCGCGCGGCCGCGGTGGATCCGGGGCCGGGGTCTCTGCACGAGCTGTTACAACGACCCGGCCATCAAGGCCCGGACCTCGTGCCTCACCACGAAGGCCGTGCCGACGTGCTGGTGCTGCGGGGCGGCCTGCCCCAACCGCACACTGCCGGCGCGGGTCGGGTGGGTGAGCCGGCGGACGCCCGAGAGCGAGACCGAGTTGTACTGCGGGCCGTGCTTTGCCGAGTGGGGCTGGCCCCCGGTGCTACCGGTCTACGGCCCGGCGGCCTTCGCGCTACCGCCCCCGCCGGCCGAGGAGCCCGATGAGTTCGACGAGCGCCAGGCGTCCTAGGAGAACCCATGACCGACATGCCGCTGACATTTGTCTCTCTCTTCGCGGGCGCGGGCGGGTTCGATCTGGGCTTTGACCGGGCCGGGTTTCGCTGCCTCGCTCAGGTGGAGATCGACGCGACCGCCCGCGATGTCCTCGCCCGGCACTGGCCCGACGTGCCGCGATTCAAGGATGTACGCGAGTTCGGCGCAGCGCAGGTGCCTTACGCGGATGTCGTGGTCGGCGGGTTCCCGTGTCAGGACGTGAGCACGGCGGGCAAGCGGGCGGGTTTCGAGGGCGGGGAGCGCTCCTCGCTCTGGTACGAAATGGTGAGGGTCATCCGTGAACTACGACCTCTGTACGTTGTTTGGGAAAATGTTCCCGGACTGCTCTCTGCCAACGAGGGACGAAACTTCCTCGCGGTCCTTCGGGAGCTGGCCGACCTCGGGTTTGATGGTGGGTGGCGAACTTTTGATGCTCAGTTCTTCGGAGTCCCCCAGCAGCGCCGACGGGTTTTCGGCGTGTTCGCTCGCGGACGTGCTGGAGCCGAGCGCGCCGCCGAAATACTCGCTCTCGCCGAAGGCGTGCACCGGCGTACTCCGCCGCGCAAAAAAGCGGGGTCGGGAGTTGCCGCCTCTCTTACGCGCGGCTCTGGAGGCCGTGGCGTCAACCCTCCCGGCCGAAGGCAAGAAGACGACACGAACCTCATCGTCTACGGCGTCGGGGCCGAATGTGAGCGCACCGCAGACGGTGCGCTCACCGCGAAAGGGCAAAGGCAGGACTTCGACACAGAAAACTTTGTTCTGATTCAGGACGCCCGAACGGGCATGGACAACAAGGGTCAGAACAGTCTCGGCGTTCGCGTATCGAGCGTGTCGTACACGCTCGATACCATCGGCGCGCAGGCCGTACTCGCGCCCGTCGGGTGCCAGGCACCCGACGGTACGCCCAAGGGCCGCGCCGACGGATTGGCGTACACGCTCACGGGGCGGGCGCAGCGGGGCCACGGCAACGGAATGGCGGTCTGCGTGACCGGTGAGCGCGTGACGCACGCGCTCACAAGCAAAGCGGGCCACGGATGCAGCGAGGACGGAACCGGGCGCGGTACGCCGATTGTGGCCTTCGCGCAGAACCAGCGCGGCGAGGTGCGATTTGTTGACCCGCCCCCCGCAGGTCACTGCGGGGGAGGAAAACCCGGCGAGGGATACCCCGCCGTGATGATTGGCCCCATCGTTCGCAGACTCACGCCCCTGGAATGCGAGCGCCTCATGGGATGGCCCGACCAGTGGACCCGCTACCGCGCCGGTGGGAAAGAGCTCTCCGACGGGCCGCGCTACCGCCTCTGCGGAAATGGCGTCGTCGGCACCGTGAGCGAATGGCTCGCGCGGCGGTTAATGGTGGTGATGCTGCGTAAGGAGAACCCGTCGTGACCGACCCCTGTCAGCACTGCAAGCGCGCCCCGCGAGCGCCGGGCAAGTCCCAGTGCCGCCCGTGCCTGCGCTACGGGGCCAAACAGGCGCGCAAGCGTCGGGCCGACCGCCGGGCGCGCGGGCGGTGCTTCCACTGCGAGGAAGCGCCCGTCGCGGGGCAATGCCTCTGCCCGAAGCACAAGGCGTACTCCGCGAGCCAGAAGTACAAGCGCAAACTCCTCCGGGCACTCGGGAGGCCGACGTGAAGAAGCCGCGCCGTCCCCGTAACCCGCCGCGCCAGGTACTTTGGCTGTGGACGTTCTGGCCCCACGAGCACGCGCTGCCCGTGAACACGCGGATGAAGAAGCTGGCGAAGTTCGCCCTGGACTACAACCTCGGCACCGTCACCGTGCGCTGGCCCAAGCCGGAGGAGTGGGGCGAGGAGTTCGAGGACGGCACGGGCATCTGAGGAGAGCAACCATGCATAACGGTCGAATGGGAAAGGCCACCGTGGGTGGCAAGTCGATTACCTTCGGAGAGTGGAAGATGACCACGACACCCGATACCACCACACCCGCCCGCTTCGCCTGGGAGGCGCTCTCCCGCGGCGCGCCCGTCTACGAGGTGCTCGACTGGCTCCGCGAACAGATGGGCACGGATGACGTGGGGGCGGTGAAGGGGGCACTGTACGGGGCGGCGGCGGAACACATCGGCGTTTTCGGGTCGGAGCGACAGGTTCACGGGAAACCTTGGCGCGACTCCAGTACGTATACGACGGACGCCTGCCGTGAAATAGAACGGGGCGCCTTCGATGCCGCCGACTCGGCGGTCAGTTGGCTGACCGAGATTTACACCGACCCGGAACGAGAACGCAACTCGGATAACCCGTACATGCACTGGTGTTGCGAGTTCATCCGCGTTCTGGCCCTCTGCCGCGCCATCGAAGCCGCCTGACTCACACGCTCCGCACGGCCACACGCAAAGCGGCCCCGCTAGAGTTCTAGCGGGGCCGCTCGTTTCGTCTCAGGGGGTTTCGTTTTCAGGCGCTCTCGTGCTCCAGAAGCGGCAGGATGAGCGGCAGGACGAGTTTCAGGAAGTCCACGAACTTACCCAGGAGCACCCCGTCACCCAACCCGCCCACCGCCGGGTGGCCGGCCACCAGTTCCGCATGAGCGGCCGACAGCCCGGCCTCCTTCGCGGCCGCGCGAATCTTCTCTTCGAGGCTCTCTTTCGCCATGTTGCACCTTTTGTAAAAGTTCAGAGTTCAGAACGCCGGGCGAATGCGCCGCCGCCTCTCCCTCGGCCACCCGCACCCGCCCGGCGAGCACAAAAAGCCCCGGCCGTTTGGCTCGCGGACCTCTCACAGTCACGGCCATCGCAACGCGCGACCGGCCGGGGCTTAGTCTTAGCGCCGGCGTCCCAGGAGTTTGCCCGGGTACCAGCCATTCTCCAAAGGCGCACTGGCTTGCGGAACGCTGCACACCCCGCCCACGCACACGGGCGCGGCGTAGGGCCGAACGAGCGGAGCGGGTGCCATCTGGACCACCACCCCGCGCCGGTGCGTCGCCACGGCCAGCGCCAGCGCCGCCCGGGCCTCGGTCTGGTAGGGCGGGGCCGGAGCCACCACCACAACGGCGGGCGGCGCGCCCGAGAGAGCAGCCAGAAGGACAAAGGAACCCATGAGATTCTTCCGCGGAGTGTCGCCTGCCTGCAGGCAGGCACGACGGCGGGGGTCGGGCGAGTCAGATCATGGCCCAGGTAAACACCTTGGGCTGGGCCGGGAACCAGTTGAGCGAGGAGAGGCCGAACACCTCCGAATCGAGGTTCTTCATGGCCCAGTCCACCTTGGCCTCGCGGACCCAACAGCCGCACACCGGACCGCCCGCGGGGTCGGCGGGGTAGGTGTTGCCCGGCCAGTTGTTCTGCGCCCAGTAGAGCGGCCCGAACTGCGGGTGCTCCCAGTAGGCGTGAATCGACTGCTGGTGCGGCCCGTAGGAGTCCCAGTAGCCGATGAGGCAGGCATCCGCGCCCGAACCCTCGACCTTCGCGCCACCGATGTAGTTGTTGCACGCGAAGGTCACGCCGTAGCCGTTGGCGATGAGCGCCTTGACGTCCTGCGCGCTTGTGGCCGGGGTGGCCGAGCCGAAGGTGTGCGGGGCGCTGGCCGTGAGCACGGGCGGCAAAAGCGGGTTGTTGTAACTCGACCAGTTGAGTTCCACCGAGGACGAGGCGACCGCGACGCCGTCTTTCTGGTTGAACTGCGGGATGCCGGTTACCGTGGGGTCCCATTTCGTCAGGCCGTCCTTGGTGAGCGAACGGGCGAACGTGGAACCCAGGGAGCCCTCGCCGCGGCCGTCGTCGCCCATGTAGTGCCGGCTCATGGCGTAGTTGCCGAGCGTGAAGGGCAGAAACGCCTGAATCGGGTTGTCCGAGGCCATCCGCTGCGCCGCGATCGAGGAGAACACCGCGTTGGTTCCGCCCGCCCACACACAGGAGCCGGTGAGCTGGTGAACGCGGTTGAAGGTGAGCCCGGCCTCGTCGACCACCTCCTTGGCCTTCCAGAAGTCGTAGAGCTTGACGAACTGGCCCGGGGCGAACGTCGGGGCCAATAGCGCGTGCGCGACGGTCACGCCCATCGCGGTGGCGTGGGCGCTCGCCTGAGCGGCGGTGCGCTGATTCGGAGGGATCCAGCCCAAAGGTCCGGGAGCCATGGGGTTTCTCTTGGAGTGTCGCCTGCCTGCAGGCAGGCACGACGACGGAGGGTTACTTCACGTTGGCCGCGACGGTGAGCGCATCGGCCACGGCCTGGAGTTCCTTGCGGGCCAGTTCCCGATCGAGGGCCTTCGCGGAGTCGATGCCCAGACTCGCGGGCTGGTCGAGGCGCCTGGCGATGGTGGCCCGGACACTCGGAATCACGTCGGCCGGCAGGCCCAGAGACGAATTCCGCGAGGCCTTCACCATGACGCTGGCGAGGTCGCCCACCGTCTTGACGTTGGGGTCGTCCACCGCCCCGCCCTTGGCCGCCGCGGCTCGGTAGACGGCCGCGAGCTTGAGCGCGTACTCCTGGCGCCTGGGGTCGGTCTCCGTCGCGTAGGCCGCCTGAACGTCCTTGGTGAACTGGTCGACCGGCACGGGCGCGGGCGGAACGGGTGCCGGCGGCGTCGGAGGAGCGGGCGGAACCGGCGGCGTACCGATGACGACGGAGGCCCACGCTTCGAGCACCTCTTCGCCCTTGAAGGCCCGGACGCGGACCCGGTAGGAATCCGGCGGCCCGACAAACTCGTAGACGGACTTCAACTTTTGCGTGGCCGCGTCGACGTTGGCGATGCCGCCGTTAGTCGGATAAACGTCCCACAGTATGGTGAATCCCGGCGGCACACCCTGCACGCTGAACCGCGCGAGTTTGTACGGCCCGACGACCTTGTCGCCCGAAAGCGTCAGTGTGACCGGTGCGGGGGCCGGCTCCTGCGCGCGGGCGGGCGAGTCGGCCACCGGTGCCAGTGGCGCGCCCGAAAGCGCCACCACCGCCAGGAAAGCGAACAGGGCATTGCGCACGCCTCGCATCGGTTCCTCACTTGTCGAACAGAAGGAGCGCGGCGGCCGCGACGGCCAGAACGCCCATCAGAAACCCCTGCATCTCGAAACGCACGTTCGTGATGGCGAGCAGGCCGTAGAGAATGAGCCAGACCGCCAGGGCGATGCGCCAGAGTTTCATGTCACCCTCCCTCGGGCGGTTGCACGGTGCGGAGTTTGGTTCCCGATTCGCTCGCGGTCTTGGTTTCGAGCTTCTCGACGACCTTGGCGGGTACGCTGGCGAGCGTGTCCTGGATCCGCTCCTCCTTGCGCTGCTCGTTCTCTTCGTGGGTGAGTACCCAGGCTTTGAGGGTCGCGAGCAGTTCGCGGGTCGTCTGCCGGTCCTCCGCGGCCAGTTTCTGGTTTTCCAGGGCCTGCCGGCTCAATTCCCCCAGGCGCCAGTGGAGGCGGAAGGACTTCACGATGAGAACGAGGACCGCCGCCGCGACGACGAAGTAGAGCACGTCCCAGATGGCCAGAAGTACCGTCGTCGTCATGTCCCCGTTCCCTCGACGGGCGGATGAGTCGCGCTACCGTCACTGAGCCGGGCGAGTACGCTCTGCGGGATGGGCGGCGGGTTCTTCTGCCGCATGGCCCACGCGGCGACCATGCGCAGGACCGCCCGGTCCTCGATGCACTGCCGCTCCCGCTCCTCAATGGCCTTGATTTTCTCCGCGCACCCCTCGATTTCGCGGGTGAGCCGGTCCACCACCTCCCACGCCTCGGTGGCCGCGTCCCGGCGCGCCTCCTTCTGCTGTTCGTTCGTTTCGCGGGCCTCGGTGGCGTCGAGCTTGATGCGCCGCTCGCGCCCCTCGTCGCGCTTGAGCCGGTAGAAGTCGTAGACCCGCAACACCGCCAGTACCACGGCGACAATGCCGAACCCGGCCGTGACCCACCACGGCGAGTTGCCGTCGCCGGTGCCTTTTTC
>Ga0126377_10000099_pt1 | contig 43272 bp, 67 predicted proteins | sample PanSoiMetPlot_22_FD_92647 | JGI IMG/M metagenome (GOLD analysis project Ga0126377, IMG submission 92647) | Tropical forest soil microbial communities from Panama - MetaG Plot_22 | ecosystem: Environmental > Terrestrial > Soil > Tropical forest > Bulk soil | place: Panama | collected 2016-02-17 | reverse complement strand
GTCATGCCGCCAGACCGTCACGCTGCTACAAGTTGATACAACTCACTACACCTTTTAGGGGAGGAACTAAACGTGTACCTCTCGACACGTTTACTCGGGCGACACGTCGCACAGCAGTTACAGGATCGGGCCGCCGCCCCGGTTTTGATCATCGGCCGGGACGCGTTCACCCGGGCGGACCTCTCCGCACTCGAGTGTTTCAATTTTGGGGCGGCACAAAATCTCTCGCGCATCCTGGCGGAGTTCGCCGTGCGCGACACCCGCGACGTCTTCGAGCGGATTGATCCGCGCGACCTGGCCGTGCCGCATCTCGGCGCGATCTCCCTGGCCGTGCTCGGGGCGGCGTTTGAGGCGAAGAAGTTGGGCGGCGATCACCCGCTCGAAACGTGGGTCACGACCCATCGCGCGTCACCATCGCCACGGCGGGAGTTCGTCACCTTCTCCACGATGAAAGCACATCACGTTCTCCACTCGACGCGCCGTTCGACGCGCGGTACGTCGCGATCGGTTCGGCGTCATTCCCAGGGGGCGAGTAAATGGCACCATCAACGAACGGCTACAGCGGCGGACGGCGGACGTGGGCGCAAATCGAAAAAATGATGCTCGAGTATCAACGGAAGGCGGACGCGTGCCGCTTGACGCTCGATCTTCTGCGTGAACAGGACCACACCGAGAACGCGCCGATCATTGACGCAGCGGTCGCGGTCGATCAGGCGCGAGTCAAACGACGCTATACGAAGAAGAAGGATCAGAAAAAAGCGGCGATGCAGGCACGCCGCCAGGCGACGGCGGAACTCCTCGCGCAATTTGATCGAAAGACACCGCATCGGCCGGACGGCAATCTCGGACGCCTCGGCATCGGTATGGCAATTCGTCATGGTTATCTCAAAAAGAAAGGTGATGGCTATGTGCGAACCGCGAAAGCGTTTGTGCAATGACGGTCGGCGGATTCACGTACCTCGTGGCCCTCAACGGTCCGCAGCGGCAGTTCTTGCTCGATGTCGTTTCGAAGTATCTGGACGAGGGCGCGCAACAGCGTGCCTTGTCCGCGCTGTGGATGGCGCCATGCTGTCGGGTGGCCGCGCAGCGGCTGATCAGTGAGATGGCCCTAGCGGAAGTAGTCTTCGAGTTGATTAGGACGGCGAACACGCTGTGATGGACGTTCTCGATGCAATCTTTTCGCTGTTGGTGTTTGGGTTCTCGTGCTTTGCCTTCGGGTTCCTGCTCGGGGGCATCGTTGCCCGTAGCCGCAAGTAAATCCACGGAGTCCCCGTCATGAATGAACCGGAACGTCCCTACGTGATCCTCCTCACGCCGTCGCAGCGGATGGCGCTCCTCGACCTCATCTCAATGTCGATGGTCGGCCCGCTACGAATGGATCTCTATGTGGACGTCATACGGCAAACCGAAACACGGCCCGAGGAACTCCTCGCGCTCGTGACGAATGCCGATCGGGAAGGTGAGGAATGAAGAAGCAGCTAACGCCCGAGGAGTTCGTCCGCCGAGGGAGGGCAATCCAAACCGCCCTCACCTCCACATCCGACCGCGAGGCCGCATTGACGGCCCTCGATGAATTGCTGGCGGAGATTCCCGTGGCTCAAAAGAAACGAGGAAAAGAACACCCCCCGCTCACACGAGAGCAGGAAGAATATCTGCTTAACCATCGCAAGTTGCCGCCGCGAGTGCGCCGTGCCTGGGACATCATGATCGAGGCGATGGTGAAAGACCCGAAACTCGCGCGTGCCTTCACGATCGTGATCCAGGCCGCCATGCCTCGCTTAGAAGAACGCCAGTACCGGTCCAAGACAGAAGATGCGGCGGCGTCACCATCGCCGAATGAGGACCCGCGGACGTGACTCGTGAGGAGTTTGAACGTGGGTACGCGGAGCGTTCAGGCATAACCGTGGAAGTCCTTCGCGCGATGGGCCGAATCGTACGACCCTGCCGGTGTGGTGCGCCTGATTGCCCTGGCTGGCAAAGCATCAATCGCGTTCTCGCCGAAGAGAATGATCGAGAGATGCCGACGTGGGCTGGTTCGGAAGAACCCGTGAGTCCGCGGACGTGAAGAAAAAACCGACGCTCATTCAGGGCGGCAAGTGGTACGGCCGCATCACGGAGAACGGCCCGCTCGTCCCCGCACCGCCGGATCTCCGCGCGCCTGATGCGTGGGTCTGCCGCCGGCTCGCCGATTATCCGAACGGCCAGGCGCCCGCCGGCGGTGCGCTCGGTAGCTGCTCGGAGTGCCGCGCCGTGATCGTCTTCAATCCACAGCGCCGGGTGTCGGCGCCGAAGGTGTGTATGCAGTGTGCCGACATCGTGCCGCTCCCGATCGAGTCATGAAAACGCTCGAGGAAGCGATCGAGGACGTGAAACGCGAGGCGCTCCGTCGCGGCTTCCGCGCGGACACCAGGAAATCTGCCGGCAGGTTAGCGAGAGTATCCACCCCAAGAAAGACGAAACCTAAGGCCAAAAACACCGTAAAAGTCTAATGTTTTCACCATGTTTGCCTGCTAACCTAACTGCTTAGGTTAGCGGTATACTTTGGGGAGTGGTTCGGATGTTCTGAGCCACGGAGAACAGGAGACGGAAACGGAATGAGCACTCAAGTTCAGCGAATGACGGTGGCCGAGTTCCAAGAGCGGTGGATGCAGGCACGGGATCTCAAGGCACTCAAGGACCTCGCGCCCTCGCAACTCGTGGATGTGCAGGTGCAATCCACCTTCGCGGGCCGATTCTTCACGAGTTTCGAGGTGGTCCTCGAATTGAAACCGGACGACTTCGAGATCCTCATCAACGCCCTCGAGATGTGGATCGGCAACGAGCACGACGATCTCCACGAGATGGGCGACGAGGAACCGAACAAGGCCTCGCGCCAGGAGCGGGTGACGAAGGCAGAGCAACTCCAGCGAGCCCTCGAACTCAAGGCGGGCTGGTAATCATGATCACCTTCAGACACCAGCTCGGACTTGCCTCGAGCCACGCACTTCGGGCGATGTTCACCGAAACAATGGACGGGGACGTCCTCGACACGGCGAAGGCGAAACTCCTCGACGGCATGACCCTCGGAACATGGAAGGGGCGCATTGCCGTGGAACTCACCTTCGAGGAGGCGGGCGCCCTGGCCGAAGAACTCGAACACCTCGGCACGACTCCCGTCCTCCTGCCCGAGTTCGAAACCTCCCGACGCAACGAACTCGTCCGCCTCGCGTTCTCCAATCTCGGAGCGGCGCTCCGCCTGGCGGTGTACCGATGAAAACCAAACGCGTACGCCTCCATCGCACGACCACGGCCCAGGACATGGAGTACCTCCTGGCGCGGAACGCGGCCGGCAAAACCGAGTGGGCGATCGGTGATGCGTGCCTCGGCTACAAGCTGTTCCTCGGGCCGACCACCATCACGGCGATCGACGGCGACACCGTGACGATGGCGAACGGCGAACACTGCCACATCAGCCACCTCAGAACACCGGAAGGGCAAGCACGCCTCGATGCCGTGAACGCCAAGCACCGGAAGGCGGTGCGGCGATGAAGCGAGAGATCGCCGCCCTCAATGATGCTTTCCGCCTGACCCTCGGCTTCCGATCCGAGGTGCACGGGCGAACCGTGATGACTCGCGGGGTCGCCTCGTTGCCCGGCGATACGGTGGCACAGATCCTCCGGGGCGTTGCCACCTTCAACACCTTCACCTCCGACAACGATCCGTACGGTGAACACGACATGGGTCGGGTGCGGTGTGCGGGTGTGGAGGACGTGTTCTTCAAATTCGACTACTTCGAAAACGCGGACTGCGAATACGGCGCGGAGAATGGGCTCCAGTGCTATCGCGTCCTCACCATCATGCTTGCGCGGGAGTACTAACCATGAATGACGGAACGTTCAGCACATTCGAAAGGATCGGCGAGATGGCCACACGACCACGAAAGAGTCGGGCGATGGTGAAGATCGGGCGCCAGGGCGGACAAGTGAAGAGCGCGGCGAAGGCGAAGGCCTCGCGGCTCAACGGGGCAAAGGGCGGACGCCCGACGGCGCAGCAGGCGATCGCCCGACAGATCCTCGACCTCCACGGGACGGGCGCGGGCTGGGTCGTGGAGGAGGGAGACGGTTTTCATCATCGGGCCGAGTTTCATCGGCTCGCGGTGGAACTCGCGCGCCTCGTGATCGGCGGTGCCCGATGACCTACACCATCAAAGTCCTCCCGAACGATCAAGGGACTCCTCCCGGCAAATTGGCGGACATCGAGTTGCACTTCGGGGACGGACCCCTCGTCGGCCTCAAGTTGATCGGGTTCGCGATTTGGGAGCGGCGCAGCGGGCACAGCGGGCGCAATGTGACCTTCCCCGCACGGCAGTATTCCGTGAACGGGGAGCGGCGATCGTTCGCCCTCCTCCGACCGATCGAAGATCCGGACGCTCAGAACGGCATCCGCGATGAAATCCTCCAGGCGTTCGCCACCTATGAACGGATGCGACTCGTTGAGGATTATCCGGGGCAGCGCATCACGGGACCGAACGACTAACCAACTAACAGAAGGGCGAGAACAATGGGACACCTCTATCAGAAAAAAGACAAGAACGGGAACCCGATCGGACCGGTGATGATGAAGTACTACCGGAACGGGCGAGCGATCTTCGAGAGCAGCCGTACTAAGAACAGAACCGAAGCGAAAAAGATCATGCGGAAGAAGGAGAGCGACATCGACCAGGGCGTGCCGGTCACGGCGAAGATCGGTAAGTTGCGCGTGGATGAAGCCCTGGCCGACGTGATCACCGATTACGAGTTGAACAAGTACGACAGCATCGACGATGCGCAACGGAGGATCGATCTCCACCTCCTCAAGTTTTTCGGCGGGCGGCGGATGGCGACGATCTCGAAGGCCGACATTCTCGACTACATCAAGTGGCGGAAGGCGCAACCGATCGTGACGGGCACAGGGAAGGATCGGAAATCCCGGAAGCCCTCGAACGGGCAGATCAATCGGGAACTCTCCATCCTGCGGCGGGCATTCAACTTGGCGCTCGAGAACGGCAAACTCCTCTACGCGCCGTACATTGCCGAACTCGAGGAGCACAACGTGCGCAAAGGATTCTTCGAGCGGGACCAGTTTGATGCCGTGATGGCGCAGCTGCCCGACTTCCTGAAACCGGTCATCGAGTTCGCGTACATCACGGGCTGGCGGATTGATAGCGAAGTGCTCACGCGGGACTGGCGGAACGTGGACTTCGAGGCGTGTGAGGTGCGACTCGAACCGGGTGAAACGAAGAACGGCGAGGGGCGGACGTTCCCGTTCACGACCGAACTCTACCGGGTGCTCCAGACCCTCAAGGACCGGCATGACGAGTGGGTCAAAGCGGGCACGCTCTGCCCCGCGGTGTTTGTCCGAGAGGTGGCGAAGGGGCGCGGCGGACCGAAGACCCCGCGGCGGATCAAGCGGTTCGAGAAGACGTGGCGGAAGGCGTGCGAGGCGGCCGGCATCAAACGCATCCCGCACGACTTCCGGCGGACGGCGTGCCGGAACCTCGTGCGCGCCGGGGTGCCCCAGAGCGTGGCGAAGAAGTTGACCGGGCACCTGACCGACGAGGTGTTCAAGCGCTACGACATCGTGAGCCCGGGCGATCTCTCCGATGCCATCACCCGGTACGACGGGGCCCAGGAACGGGCGAAGAAGGGCACGACGAAATGAGCATCACGATCATTCAACACACGGCGGCCGGCTTCGTGACGGACCTCGGCGCGGATCTCGCGGTGGAACGGACGGACGGCGGACCCGGGTTCACACTCCCTCGATACGGCGTGTGGGCGGATGCCGGCCGGGGCAAGGTGGAGGTGGTCCTGGCGACCTCCTCGCGGGAGGAGGCACTCCAGCGCCTGGGGCGAGGTAACCGAAAAGGTAACCATTGAGGGCAAAAACGGGATGTTTCGGGATGACACGGGATGAGAAATCCTTAGGAAAAACGCAAAAACAGGCCTGAAAAAAGGCCGTCCAAAGTTCTGCAAAACCTCCACCCCCGGTTCAAATCCGGGCGGCGCCTCCAAAATCCTTAACAAATTTGAAGGTTTCCGCCCGGATCTCCCTCCCTGGCAGGTAACCGGTAACCGAAAAGGTAACCATTCAAATCGAGTTCTCCGGAACTCCCAGAAACGCCTAGGAACCGCGAGGGGGAACCACGATCGGTTCCCCGTCCGCCTCCGGGTTCGCGGTTCCTGGCGGGTCCTGGCACGCCAGGAGCGGAACCTTCAGAACTCCGCCCGGGCGAGGGATCGCATGGCCGCCTGGCAGCACCCCGCTTGGTTCGCTCCGAGCAACCGCGAGTACTTCCCGTCCTCGCAGTGGAACGTCATCCCGTCCCCGTACGCGATCGATTGATACGCGAGGCAGTTGGCCAGCCAGGGCGAGTACGTCGCGGCATCTTCACTGAACCGGCACACCTCGGTGAGCCGTGTCGGGAGGACCGGGCCCCAGCGTTTGCCGTCGGCATCCACACCGAGGCGGTTGAAGTACATGTCCTCGGTGAGTCCGTTCTTCGGCCACGGCTTCTGGACGTGGAACTCGCGCGAGCCCCAGCCCGGCCGCGGCGGCGGGGCATCGCTCACGGCGGACCCTTGCGAGACGAGCGGATCGTTCGGGCGGTTGTAATCGTTCGGGGTGCCGACGAGGTTTCCGCCGTGATCAAATTCGTTCGTCAGCGAGAGCCAGCATTGATTCAGGACCGTCGCGCAGAACCGATTCCAAAAATCTTGGCACTTGCCGAGCGGCCAGCCGCGGTACTGCGTATCGCTCAGGACCGCGAAATCGACTTCCTGCTCGTACTGAAGATTGAAGGCGAGGTACGGCAATAGCTCTTGCCAGTAGCGTTCGCCGTAATCGTCCGGGTTGAAATTGGTGATGTTGACGATGTGCGGCAGCACGCGCCGGCCGCGCACGTCGAGGTCTTGGGACTGGCGGAGGATCGGCCCGAGCGCGTCCTTGCCGCCATCGAGCCAGAGTTTGTAATCGCAGAATCCGGTGATGTGCCGCGCGACGTAGCGGCGCCCATCGCCGAACCGAAGGTACACACCATCCCAGCGTGGCCGCGGTAACGTCCAGGCGTACGCGAGGACCACGAGCGAGGAGTCATCGTTGTACTCGGGCGGCAGCTGCGGCGGTTGACCGGCTTCGGCTTGGACGTCTTCGCCGAGGGGCGGCAGGATGACGCGAAACGTTTTGCGCCCGAGTTGATAGAACACTTCGGCGCCGCCGGTGACATCGGGCGGCACGTCGACCATGGCGCGGTTCGGCGGCGTGGCGCCCTCGAGGAACGTGAGCGGAATCCGTGCGGCGCCTTCGGTGAACGGTTGCAGGTACGGACGATCGTCGCGGCAGTTGCCGGAAACGTTGAAGAAGAGTTGACGCATAGGACCTCCGGGGCAGTGGTTGACGAACGGGCGCGCATCGAGCGCGCGGGCGTCCGTCGGCCATTGGCAGAGGCCCGAAACTGCAGAACGAGAAAACTGTTAGCGGTCGAAAACTGTCAGCGGTCGAAACTGGAGGCGTGACAGATTAGGTCACGCTCAGATCGTGCTCGCACACCAGCACGCGAGCCCGAGTGGAACCGGTGCCCCGGCGAGCGGCGGTCCGAACGCGGCCGTCAGGAACAAGAGGATCGCGATGATCTTCAGCACGAGCGCGACATAGGGCGGTGTCATGGAACTCCTCCGTGTTAGCCGCTCGCTTGGAGCGCCAACTGCAAGGCCATCCGTACGTTCGTCGGATTGGTTGCCCAGGCGGGCGTCGTCCACTTCAATTGGAGGGAATCGCCCGCGGTGACTGAGAGATTCGGGACCAGGCTGTAGTACTGCGCCGCTTGATTCGCCTGGACGCTGCTCGAGATGAGCGTGTCGCTCGTGTTGTTCTTGCGAATCCAGGCCGACGAGGTTTCCGTCGATCCGATCGTGCCCTCGACCACAATCGAGAGATAGGCGGCGTTGATCGTGCCGGTGGCCGGGACGTAGACCCGCGAGAGATCGGCGGCGGTTTGCACCGACGACGTTTGCGGATGGCCGGCATAGTAGGTCGTGGAATCGACTGGCGCGAAGAGCAGCGAACTCGCGTACAACATGCACGACCCGCGCGCCGAGAACAGGTACGTCAGATTGTCCCGGATCTGCGTGTTCATCATCGAGGCGGTCACGAGCTCACCCGGGACCCAGGTGCGAGGAACTGTCCACGCCATCACATCACCCCTAAGTGCTCCTCGTTTTCCGCGAGGAGTGCATCCACCGTTTCGCCGATCCAGTTTTGCTGCTCGCGCATGGGGCGGCGTAACAACACACGTTCGATGGTGCGCCAATTTGTCGGGAACATCACCCGGTCGTAAATGTTGCCGCACCAGATACAGCAGGCGATCGGCATCTCCGGACGTGTGAGCACGCCACAGCCACAGACGCAGTGCACCAGCCATCGCCCGTGCTCGACGACCACCGGCATCGGACTATGGAACTGTTCCCCGCGCGCCGTCGGATTGAGATTCCGCGCGTGCCACTCGAGATAGTCGGCGGTGTTCTGCACGCGTCGACCAGTCTCAAACTGCAATTGTTCCGGCCCGTTGAGCGTGATGAACATCAGCACGCCTCCACACGGGCGAACCGCGGATCGTCGTACGAGTAGACGAGCACTTGGCGGGCGAGGCGATCGACGGTGGCGCGGAGGTCCGGGATCTCTTCGAACCGACGCTGCGACACCACGATCGTGTCCACACGATTAACGAGCGTCTCCAGGGCGCGTACATCGCCGCAGCGAATCCCGGGATGCTTCGCCGCCTTCCGCGCGTCGACTTCGATGCCGTAGACCGGACGGAGAAACGTCGAGGCGATCCGTTCCATCAGGAGGCCGTTACCGGCACCGAGGTCGAGCACGGCGCCGTGCGGGGGCGAGCGGCGGAGCGCGTCGAGGATCATCGCGTGGCCGGCATCCTGCGTGGTGCTCGAGGGGAACCCGTTCTCCTGCGGCGTGCGCATCTCCGCGGCGGAATAGGGGAACGCCAGTCCCCGCGCGCCTTCAGGCGGATAACTCGTGCCCCGTCGTTGCACGATGCGTTTGTCAGTCGTGTAGCCGGTGCGCGTGACCACCTTCACGACCGGATACCGGATCTCCGCGGCACCGTGGAGAGCGGACCATTCGATCGGCCACGTCAACACCTCATCGATCACCTCCACGGCGGAGCGATCGATCGCGCGAAGGAGGCCGCGATGTGCGGCGCCGAGCGCGGCGCTCTGCGGACAGGTGAAGGAGCACGGCAGATGCATGACCCACCGGAGGCCGAGCCAGCGCCCGAGAATGTTGCACTCAAGTGGCCCATCGGTCCCCTCGCGCGCCATCTGCCACGTTGTATCGCCGGTTCCTTGCGCCCAGGTCGCCGCGTAGAACTCCCGACAACACGAGGGGAATCCGAGCAACGCGCCGATCGTTTCATCGTCCCCGCAGCGGTAGGCCTCGGCGAGATCCGCGGCGCGAGGACCGATGGCGAAGCGATCGGGCGCCACGTCGACCAGCGCCAGGCGCGTGCCCTGCACGTGTCGGGTCCCGAAGATCAGCCCGGCGGACCGAAAGCCCGTGACCACGGTTTCCACTTCGAGACGGAGCCACGCCTCGGCCGCCTGGTGGATGCGCGGGTCCCATGCCTGGCGCGCGGCGCCCGAGGCCCACATTCGCCGGGTGAACTCGGCGCTACGTGTCGGCATGTGGCGTGTCTCCGTGCATGACCGTCGTGCCCGTATCGCCGTGCACCTCGAGGCCGGCATCGGTGTGCTGATAGCCGTCGGGCGCGTCCCAATGGTCGCCATGCTGTTGGTCGCCCTGGTGGACCGGGTGCCCGTGGAGCACGCCGATCGCCTGCTCGATGGAGAGGTTCCGCCCCTCGCGCCAGGCGTTGAGCATGACCGCTTCGATCGCCGGGAGTTCCGGCGACCGCGTGATCGGCACGACGCCGGCGGCGAGGAGATCGCGCTCCGTCCGATCGAAGAGGCGCATCCATACGCCGCAATGTTCGGTGCGGTTGCGCCAGTCCCCATCGATCGCCGTGCCAGGGCATTGCCCCTTGCACGCCACGAAGAACCGGCACCCACGGCACCCGCGTTCGGTTTGCGGGGTGTCGTAGAGCACGAGTTGCCGCTCGAAGCCTTCCGTCTGCGCCTTCTGCCAATCGACGCCGTCCTTGTTCGTCCGTCCGCAATTGATGTTCTCGCCGAGGCCGTTGATCCCGCGGACGGCGCGCGTGGTGTACGGATCGCAGGCATTCCACACACACGTCACGCCGCCGCCCGTGCTGTCCTGACCGCGGAGCAGTTGCTCGAGATCGTGGAACACGTCGAGATGCAGATCCGGATGGAGGTGCCCGAAGTGCGCGAGATCGAGCATCGCGGCAACGTTCTCGTTTTCGGTGAGTGCCCACTGGTGGCGGACTTCGGGTGATTCCACTTCGAGGAGATGGAGACGGACGAAGCGAACCCCGCGGGTGTGGAGGTGCGTGAGCCAGGCCTTCAAGCGATGCAGGCGGCGGCCGACGGCGTTGCCGCGGTGGAGCGTGACGATGAGACTTGGCGGGTGCCGGCGCTCGCAGAGTTCCTCGATCGCCCACTCGGTACGCGCCGTGAGCGCCCGCGTTTTCTCGAGCGAGCCCGCGCTCCGCACGTCGTTGAGATCGCCAGGACCATCGATCGAAATCCCGACCCCGACCCGGTAGCGGGTGAAGAGCGCGAGGTGTGCCTCGGTGATGAGATTCCCGTTCGTCTGGACGTTGTTGCTGCCATACGTCTCGAAGCCCCAGCGGAAGATCGCCTCGAGGTCCGCCAGGGGCAGGAGGAGCGGCTCTCCGCCGAAGAGCGAGAACGGGTGTCCCTCGGCGGTGAGGCCGCGCTTCATCGCCTCGAGGTCGTAGCCGGCGGCGTAGTTACCCGCGGCGCGCATCGGATCTTCGTAGCAGTACGCACACTGGAGATTGCACTTCACGCCGACAGGATTGAGTTCGATGCTCAATTCGCGTCTCCGTGGGCGGTGTCCCCGTGACTATCACTGTGCGGGGCATCGCTGTGGATCACATCGACGTGCGGCACGTCGCCGTGGAGTTGATCGGCGTGCTGAACGTCCGAATGGCTCGAGGCATCGTTGTGCGCGACGTCGACGTGCGCGGTGTCCCCGTGGGACACGTCGGTATGGCCGATGTCGTCGTGCCCGTCTTCATGCGCTTCATCAATGTGCGGGCTATCGCCGTGGGCATCGCCGTGCGCCTGGTCGGTGTGAGTGTCGCCGTGATCGCCAAACGAGACGCCATGTGCCTCATCGACAAAATCCCCGTGGTAATCGAAATGGGTGTCGATGTGCGCCGAGTCGCTGTGAGTGTTGTCGGTGTGATCTTGAAACCGATCATCGAGGTGAAAATCCTGGTGCGCCACATCGCTGTGAGCACGGTCGCTGTGGGCGGCGTCGGCATGGGCCGAGTCGCCGTGACTGCTGCCATCGCCGTGCAATTGATTGAGCGCGGGGTTGTCGGTATGCGTATCGGAGTGGGCGACGTCCCCGTGCTCGCTGTCGCCGTGCTCGTCGGAGTGGAGCACGTCGGTGTGCCCGACGATCAAGCCGAACCCGAGACGCGTGTTGATGTCGAGTTCGCCACGCCCGACCACCTCGAGTTGCCAGAATTGCCGGCCATCAATCGGCAACGACAAGGACCACTCCGTCTCGACGTGGGTTGCGTAGACCGTTTCCGTGATGCGATCGATGAAGAACGATCGCTGCACGCCGGTCACGGGCTCGGTGATGCCGATCCGGTCACTGATTTCTCGCCCGAGACTGCGCGCGAGTTCGGGAGAGTTCGTCATCCCGATCACGCGGCGGAACGCCTCGACGAGCGTCACCGGTTGCCCGCGCGTGAAGATGACGTATTGCGCCACCTCGATCCCGAAATTCGGATCGGCCTGATAGGGGAGATCGACGTTGAGCGGATTGAGGCCGTACTGGTCGATGCTCGCTTGATCGGTTTGCAACGATTGGACGTCGCCGTAGTCGAGGAGTGCCTGGCCGCGCTGTTGGAGTTTCGTGAGATAGCCCGCGCTTGATCCGCCGAGCGTGACGGTAAACGCCGTCGCGTTCCCCGAGAGGCCGACCGTCACCGTGAGGTACGGCGTCAAGTTGCTGCCGCTCCCGTCCTGCTGGCTGTTGGCGATGTAGTCGGTACCGGCCACGAGTGAGACGAGGCCCACGGCGCCGACACGGACGTTCGGGTTGTTCACGTCCGTCCACGGCCCGAGGATGTCCACCGGCTGGCCGACGGCGAGTTGCATCGGTTGGTTCAGACTGAAGAGCACGGCGTCGGTGACGGGACTCGGCAAGCGCGGATGCACCGTCGTTTGCGTGGAGTTCGCCACCGTGTCCGCCGTGCGCGGGGCGCTGAACCCGTGGGTGTCGGGGAAGCTGTCGCTATTCGCCGTGCGCGTGGCCCGGCGGGTTCGGCTTTCATAGACGAGCGTGCCGTCGCCGCGCTCCCAAATCCGATCGAGTCCACTCAAGGCGAGCCGATAGAGTTCATCGTTCGCGTGTGTTTCTTCGTCGCGGATGCGGTCGAGGATGTACGGATAGACATCGGCGCTCACGTCCTTCTCGATGGCGCGCGGCTGGGAGAACGTCGGGAGTGAATCGACAACGGTTTGGAACACCTCATCGCCGGTTGCATCAAGCAGAATCGGCAGATCGCCGAGGCGTGTGCGTGCCGCGAGCCCCATCCATCCGATCGCCTCGCAATCGACGGAGAAACTCTGGTGCATCCCGGGTTGCGGCGCGATGTAATCGAGATAGCCCGTGAAGCGAATGTATTCGTTCTGCTGAACGACGATCCGCACCCGGACGCCCATCATCAATTGGAAGCCCGCGCGGCAGTTCACATGATCGGGACTGTAATAGCCGATGAGGTGTGCGCTATTCGTGGCGGCGTTATTGAGGACGAAGTTGAGCGTGCCCGTGTCGGCGATGCAGTCCGCGACCCCGTTCCCCGGGAGGCCTCGATCCCAGCGCAAGCCATCCGCGCGCCGCCAGTCTTTGACTTCGGTCCAGCCATTGCCGCGGCCGGCGAACTCCATCTCGAGGAAGATGCCCTGCGGCGGGAGCGGAATCGATCCGGTGCCGGCGAGCCCGGCGACGCGGAACGTAACGTCACCCGTGCCCGTGATCGCGACGAGGATCGTGCCGGTGCCCGCCAGGCCGGCGACGGCGAACGAGACGCCGCCGGTTCCCGTGGCGCCGCCCGTTGTGCCTACACCTGCGAGGCCGACCACACCGAACGTGATCGCGCCCGTCCCCGTGATCGGTGGCAGGGCGACTGTTCCGGTGCCCGCCAGGGCGAAGCGGAAGGTGACGTTGCCCGACGCGGCGGTGAATGTTTGCGCGCCGGTCGCGGCGAGCGCCGGCCCGCGAAACACCACGCCGCCCGTGCCATCCACGCCCCATGTGCCGACGCCCGAGAGCAGCGGGCCTTTGAACGTGACGTTCGCCGTGCCGACATTCGTGAACGTCTCTGCGCCCGTCCCGCTCAGACCGGCCACGCCGAACGCCACCGCGCCCGTCCCGGTGATCGGCACGGTGCCAGTGCCCGCGAGACCGGCCACACCGAACGACACGTCGCCGGTTCCGGTGAACGAGGTCGCGCCCGTCTTGTAGGTGACGATCAGCCCGCAATACCCACGAGTGCCACCGACCCCGCTCTTACTGCCTTGCTTCGCCGTGGTCGAGGACGAGTCGAGCAGGTATCCCTCGTCGAGCACGATGTTCGAGGCCGCGCCACCGCCGCTCGTGCCGACCCGCGCGCCCGCGTTCGGCGTATCGCCGCCCCAAGTGCCCGCCGCATCGGTATTCGGCCCGAGGAACCCCAGGATCGAGACGAGAAATTCGTCGGCTTGCGCGAGCGTGCCCGTGGTGCCGGTGACCGGCGTTGCCGTGCCTGCTGCGCCGTTCAGTGCCCACTGGTCGAATGCCCCCGAGGATGCGAGGCCGGTGACCTTGATCGCGATGACGCCGACGGCCGCAACGGTGCTCCAATTGACGGAGTTCGTGAGGACGAGATTGCCCGTGCCGCCCGACGTGATGTAAAGCGAGCACGCGTTCATCCAACACGACGTGACGTTGGCTTTGTTGATCGCGTCGTTGGCGAGATCGATCCCGTTCCACGTCGCTTTGACAAACGTGTTCGCGTTGTTCAGCGCGGACAACACGATCAACGTATCGCCGGCGCTCAGCGTGATCGAGGTGAGCGCCGTCCACGTCGTCGCGACAGGCAGACCTGTCTTGAGCGCATTCGAACCGAGGAGGGTGCGCGTCGTTGCCACGGGCGTTTTAGCCGGTGATGCCCACGAGGCCGTCAGTGACCGCGCGACTGATGGTGCGGGGGAGTCGGGTGAGCGTGCGCTCGAGCGAGGCGAGGCGCGTACTCAGCACACTCGATTCGCCAGGGGCGGCGGCGGAACGACCGAGCGGCTGGAACGTCGCGCGCTCCGGACCGGCATCGCCCGCGATGAAGAGCGTCGGCTTCGTCACGAGGAAATCGCCACCGCGTGCCATTGGGAACGGTTCCGGCGCTTCGCCGCGGTACGAGAAATCGCCGGCGTTCGCGAAATCGAACACCACGGGCACATGGATCGTGTCGGGTGTGATGCCGCCGAGGGCACGCTCGAGGGCATCCGCCGCGTCCGCGGCTTCCTTCTCGATCGCGGATTTTTGCGCGGCGATTTGATCATCGAGGACCCCCAGTTGTGCCCGTTGCGCCGTCTCGATCACGCCCATCACTTCCTCGGGTGCCTCCTGCGAGACCTGGGTCCAGAGGGCATCTCGACGCTGCATCAAGTCCTCGAGCCCCTTCTGCATTTCGTCCAGGTGTTTTTTCGTCGCCGCGGTGTTGATGCCGAGCGCCTCGGCTTGGGCTTCCTGGGAGGCCTTGAAGGCGGCAGCGAGTTGATCGGCCGTAAACGTGCCCTGGTCGAGCATGTAGTCGTAGACGTCTTTCGCGTCCTTCGCGAGTTGCTCGAGTTCCGTTTTCGAGGGACCAAACTTCGCCGCGCCTTGCGCGAGCATCTTCTGCCGATCGAGCGCCTCCTGCACTTTGTCGACGGCGGCTTTCGTGGCGTCCGCCCCGCGCTTCTCGGCATCCCACATCGCTTTGATGTCGCGTTGGGCATCCTCGGCGGTTTTGCCGAGTGCGATGTAGGCGGCGCCGACTTTGTTGATCATGTCGGCGGTACTTTTGAAGCCCTCCTCGAAGGTCTTGACAACTTGTCGGCCTTCCTTCTCCGCCGCGGACGGGGCACCGATCTTCGTGATCAAATCGATCCCGCCGGCCACACCCGCGGCAATACCGCCAATCCAATCGCCCGAGGAGAACTTCGCGATCACGGTATCGACGGTGCGGGCGGCGACGGTCGCCATCTGTGCCCACTCGCTGTTGATGCCGCTGAGAACGGTGTCCACCGACTCGAGTGCGCTATGCAGCGCGGTGGTGTCGTACGCCGCGGATTTGAGGGCTACATCGGCGCCCTCGAGCGAGGAATGCACGTCCGGCAATTTCAGGAGTTGGGCATTGAGTTCGGCCATGCGAACCGTTGCAAATTGCCCGGCCCGCATGAGCCCTTCGATTTGATCCGCGGTAAGTTTGATCCCGACCGCTACACCGTCGAGGGGCTCGACCCAGCCTTCCCATTGATCGCGGACCGCTTGGAGTCCCGAGGTCACCCCGGGGAGCGTGGATGCCCAGCGGTTCAGCGCGAAGGTACTGAGGTGCATTTTGATCGTTGCGTCCTCGATGCCCTTCGTCCACTGCTTCCACGCCTCTTCCTGCTTCTTGAGTTCGGCCTCGACGTGTTCGTCTCTAAATTTTTTGAACGCCTCGTGGATGGCATCCATTGCGTCGGAGCCCTGGCGCAGTCCTTCGACAAAGCCCGGATCGGGCGTGCCGGCGGGGAGGTGGCTCGCGACGGGTGCTATCTGTGGGAGGTGCGACGGTTCCGGTTTGAGGCCGGCCGCCCTCAATCGTTCCATTGCCGCCGCGGCATCGTTGGCGTCCCTCGCCCACAGCTCCAAAAACCCGAGGACGACACCCGAGGCTGGTCCGAGATTGCCCAGGGTCGTGATGAGACTGGCGAGGTTCGTGTCTGCTTTCCCCGCGCTGTCGGCCGTACCGCCGAGCGTATCGTTGAGCGTGCGGAGTCCGGCCTGAAGGATCGGATCGTTCGCGATCGCCTTGCCGACCGCCTCTTGGACGTTGTCCCACGCATTCGCGATCTGCTGCACCTTCCCGGCGTAGGTATCAATCTGCGCGACCGCTTGCCCGCCGAATTGCTTATTGATGGAGTCGAGCACCGCGTCGAAGCCCTTCGTGGCATACGCGGCCTTGTCAACGGTGATGCCGTAGCGGCCGAGCGTTTCGGTGTGGCCGGCCGCGGCTTTGGCGACGATCATCGTGGCTTGCTCGAGTTCGATGCCGAGTCCCGCGGCGAGATCGGTGGACGCCTTCAGGGCTTTCTCCATGTCCTGCGGCATCACGTCCCCGACTTGCACGAGCAACGCTTCCATGCTCGTGATGAGGTCGTCGGAAAACACCGTCGTCTTTTCGAATTGCGTGGCGAGTTTGTTGTACTGGTCGATGACTTCAGGTGTGGCGTCGCCCTGCGCCTTGAGCGCGGCGGTGAGTTTCACCTGCGCGGCTTCGGCAGTTGCGTAGGCTTTGACTGAATCGGCGACGAACCCGGTGAGCGTGCGGTACGCGGCGGAGACCGCGTTGATGACCCCTTGCGCCGAGATGAACCCGGTCGCGGTCGCGAGCACTTGTTTCGACAGATCCCCGAACCACTTGTCGAGGCCGCTGGTCTGCATCTCGGCCATTGGTTTTTGCGCGGCCTTCGCGGCATCGGCGATCTGCTGGAGGTTCTCGGGCACACCGATCCCGAGTTTCTGCATCTTCTCTGCGGCTTCTTGTGCCTGGGCGCCGACGCGCTGGAGTTCTTTTTCGGTGAGCACGGCCACGCCGCCGATGCGCTGGACGGCATCGGCCATCATCGTCGCGTCCTGAATCAGCTTCGTCCCTTGCAGCGAGTTGCCGATGCGCGCGAGCGAGGCGGGCACCTTGTCCGCATCGGAAACGAGGGTCTTCAGCGTGACGTCGGCTTTTTTGACGGCCTCTTCAAACGACGTGAAGTCCGCTTGAAATTTGGCGCTGATCATTCGTCCGGTTCCTTCGCCGCCTGGCGCATGATCGCGACGAGTTCATCGTAGACATCCGGTGGAAGTTGGCCCGCCCACTCGTACTTCCATCCGCCCATGAATCGACAGATGGCTAGATCGCTGCGGATTCCGTCGATGTAGCCAGGTCTTTTTTTTGAGCCGCGCGTTTCGCTTCCATCGCGGCCTCGTGTTTATCGATCGCCTCGACGAGTTCGCCGAACGAGTCGATGTCGAGCGCATTGATTGCCGCCTCGGTCACCTCGACAGGCTTCCCGCGGCGCGTGAACGACCACCTCACGATGTATTCCACGAGGCGCGTGAGCCCGACCTTCTCGGGATCGAGCACCGCGGATTCCCCCGAGCGCATTTCCTTGACGAGTTGCCCGAACGCATGGCGCCGTTCGCCGGCGTTGAGTTCGTTCTTGACGTCGATCCAATCGCCGTCGCTGAGGTCGAGTCGCGTGATACTTGGTTCGACAAACCGTTCGCGTGCCATGTCACTCCTGCCGGACGAGCCGCGCGGTAACCGCATCGCCCGTGAGTTGCACTTCACGGATCGACCACGTCCAGGCCGGTCCGGGATTGCGCGCTACCCGAAACGTCAACGGTTCCTGCGAGAGCCGAAACGTATTGGCCTCCATCACCGTGCCGGTGAGTAGGAGGCCGTCGGGTTCTCGAGTGACGGTGAAGCCCGTCACTCGCGCGGCGCGCTGATAGCCCCACTCGATGAAGCCCTCAGCGCCGCGCATCGTCAGGACGTGCGCCATCAGTCCTCGCTAGGGTTTGCGCCCCCATGCGCCGTTCGCCACGAAGTTGCCGGTGACGGAAACTGCGCCGTTGACGTCGACTTCGATCGACGCGTCGAGCCACGCGGGGCCGTAGAAGTACGCGTTCTGATAGGTGGTTGCCGGATAGAGGTACAGCCGGACGCCGTCGTTCGATTCCGATCCATCGAACAGCGAGTCGTCGGCGTTATCCCACCAGCCGGAAAATTGGCCCTTGATATCGCGCAAACCCTGCACGTAGACCTTGTTGGGATCGAGAAACGCCGTCACTTCGACTTTGTCGGTCGCCATGTTGAGCGACCACTTCGAGAGCGAGGCGAGCGGCGAGGCCACACCCGCACCGGTCGTGCTCCCGTAGACCGCCCCCTTGTTGCCGTGATACCGCGCCATCTGTGTTCTCCTTGCTCCTACGCGGCCACGGTACCCACGGCGTCGATCGCGATCGCGCCGGCCCGTCGCGGCAAGAGCGTTTGCATATCTCCGATGACTCGGGTCGCCCGTTCGACCCAAGACGACTCGGCCACACAGGCCGGAAGGCTCGACGCGATGGACGCGCGGTGCGCGTCATCGGCCAGCCAGGCGCGGATCTGATATTCAGCTTCGGCGGCGGTTCCGAAGGTCGGAACCCGATCGCCAAAGACTTCGCCAACTTCCGCCCGCCGCGTACTGAGGTGGAAGGCGCCACACGCCGCGAGTTCATACGCTCGCGGGTTCAGGGATTCGGCATGTGCGATCGACGGGGCGTCTTTGCCCCAGCCTTGCGAGGTGCGATAGAGATTGAGTCCGACCTTCGCCCGCCGATAGAGCGCGGCCGTCTTGAGATTCGTCACCGGCCCTTCGCGCACGAAGCGACGGAGCCAGTGCCGCGAGCCGAGGGCGGACCATTCGCCGTACAGCCCGAGATCGATCCCGCGCCAATCAATGGCGGAGAACCACTCGATCCGCTCGCGGAAGGCGGACCCGACGAACACCACGTCATGCGCGGGGACCAGGGCATCCTCGGCGTGCGTGCCGGGATGGTGGCGCTCCGGGTGCCAGGCGTGCGGGAGATAACCGCTCCGCGGGTTGACGGCGCGGAACGCCTCGACGGAGGAGCGCTCACACGTCCAGCACCCATCCACGAGCGGCGCGATCTTCAGTTCTTGCGCTTGGTCGTACGGGCTCTCGGTGAAGAGGACTGTGACGAAGAGGCCGGCGCGTTTGAGCAGAATGATCACGTCGGGGTGCAGGAACATCGCGCTCACGATCAGCACCGCATCGACTTGATGACGGAGCGCCATCTCGAGGGCGCCGACACCCGCCTGATAGAAGAAATCCGCCGTGGTTGGACGGTCGAGATCCGGGTTCCGCTTCTTCGCGTGTCTCCACGTCGCGTACAGCCAGCGCTTCGATCGATCGATCCGTTCATCGAGGCGGTACCGCACGACGCGGACCCCGTGTTGCGTGAGGCCGTACCGGAGGCCGGCCTCGACGTCGGTCGTCGACCAGCTCGCGCCAGGATGGACGAGGAGCACCGTCATCGCTTCACCGCGTCCCAGCCGCATTGATACCAGGCGCCCACCGGGATCCGATGATCGTGATAGCGATTGATCGGCGCTGTTAGCGCGAACCCCGCCCGCTGCAACGTGGCGCCGAGTGTGTCCAAGTCGTACGACCAGCGGTGCGGCGATTCCTGCACGGTGCTATAGAGGAAGAGTTCGCAGATCGTGGTGAGGTCCGCGACGGGATGAAACACGCCCGCCGGATATTCCACGAAGTCCCCGGGATCGGCCGAGAGCCAGCGCCCCATAATGGCCCGCGTGTCCGGAACCACGATCCCGATCCGCCCCTCGCGCACGAGACAGCGATAGCAATCCGCGAGGAACGCCTCGGCCTCGTCGGGCGTGAGGTGCTCGAGGAAATGCCCCGCGTAAATTTCATCGAGTCCGCCGGCGTCGTAGGGGAGCGGCGGCACGTGCACGATCACGTCGGCGATCGCCTGGGCGGATTCATCGAGGTTCGTGAAGTAGAGCAGCGGCCACAGCCCGCAGCCGACATTCAGGCGCCGCGAGGGATCGATCGGTGGACGGTCCGCGACACAGGCCACACACGCGTGCTCCGGCAGCACCGGCACACCGTGCCGCGGACAATAGCCGTAGGCGTCGACGGTGCGCTCCGCAATCATGGTGCCGTCACCACGACTTCATAGCGCCCGCCGCGGTGTTGCCAGCGAATCGCCGCGTCCACGTCATCGACTTCGGTCAGGCGAAGTCGAGAAATCCGCTGAATCACGATCGTGTTGTAGCCGGTCACCGTGAGCGTGCCTTGCTCGAGGAGGGCGTCGATGCGCGCGGCCGCGGCCTTCACGTTGGCGCCGCTGGTCGAGAGCTCGACGGCCTTCACTAAGTAGGTGTGGTCCTCGAAGGCGCGTTGCCGGAACATCGGGAGATCCACTTCATCGACAATCGACAGCAGGACAAACTTCGTCGCGCCCTGCGGCGCCTGGTCGAAGAACACCCCGTCGGGCATGAGCGTCGTCAACTGCGCATCGCCCGAGAGTTTCGAGATGAGGGCCGCATCAATGTCTGAGGAATCAGGCATCGCTCGCCTCACCTGTCACGACAAACCCCATCGCCCGCAGGTAGTCTTTGATGTCCTCGTACATCGCCCGCCGTTCGCGCATCGCGATCGGAATGAACACGTTCCCCGGTGGCATCGCGCCGCGGTTGGCGCCGATCTTCGTGTGACGCGCTTGCGTCCCACTTTCAAAAATCCCCGAGTGCGGCGCGCGATTGACGACGCGGGCGGCGGCACCGAACCGACCTGCCGCGATCATCTCGGTCCGCATCCCTTCCCGGAGGTTGCCGGTCCGCACCGGATAGGCCGCGCGGATGTCCTGCTCCGCGACCCTGGCATGACGGAGCACGATCGGCCCGACACCGCCCGCGAGTTCATCGGGGAGGCGTTTGAGGGAGGCCTGAAATTCGGCGAGGCCATCCCACTGCACGCGGGTGTCGAATAAGTGGCGTTCGAGGTGCTTCATGGCAATAGCTCTGCGCAGATGAGGATCTGTTCCGCGTTCCGTTCTTCGATGTTCGCCACACCGAGGACGTTGAACGTCCGGGCGTTGAAGATGAGACGGGACTTCACCGTCAATTGCGGGTGATAGGGCGCGTGAACGATATGCGTTGCGTTAGCGACCACGGTGCCGGCGGCCACGCGCTCGAGGTCACGCGCACTCGCCGGTTGAATCGAGACGGAGATTTGCGGCGGCACCGCATCCCCCCAGCCCTCGACAAAACCCCCGTCGCCGTCCGGCACGAGCGTCCCCGCGTTCTGCACCGTCACACGATGCGGACGGAACCCGACCGCCGTGGTCATCCCGATCGTGCTCATGGCACCGCCACCGGTACCCACGGGGCGATCGTGTCCTCGAACCCCTGCGGCACTTCGATCGCGTTGGCACCCGTCAGCGACACCAGATCACGTCCAGCCGTCGCGTAATGCCCGACGAGGAGGCCGACCGCTTGCACGAGCGGCGCTGGGATTTGTGCGATCTCCGGAGCGCCCGCAATGATGCGGAGGTGCCAGGGTTGAAAGGCGCGGACACCCGTCGGCCAGGTGACGCTCATCGTCAGACCGATGCGTCCGCTCACGAGATCCACGATGTAGGTCGAGGAATCGAGGAGATGTTCGTCGCCCGCCGTGTCCGTCCACGCCACCGAGAGCACGGCCTGTAACGGAATACAGAGCGGGGGCATCTCAATGACCCAGCCTGTCAGGGCATCGAAGTAGACGTCCCGGGTCTGCGAGAGGAGGGCGCGTTCAGTGCGGCGCTCGACGTGTTGCCGGGCGGCTGTGATGAAGCCCCTCATCAGCGCATCCCGCGGATCGCCGTCTGGCCAATCGAGGCCCGCGCGGAGTTTCCCTTCCGCCAGCGTCAACGGTTCCACCGGGATCGTCCGTCGCACGGTGCCGCCGGTCCCGGGTTGCCCGCCGCCGTTGACGTCGACGGTGAACGTGCTCGGGCCGATCACCGTGACCACCCGCGTGCCGTTCAGCGGGGGCGAGGTGTCGTGGTTCACGATCTCCACGGTGTCGCCCGTCACGAGGCCGTGTGGCGTCTGCGTGACGAGAATCGCCGGATTACCCGTCGTCGAAAACGCGATGGCGGTCACGAGTTCCACACGCGTCGAGACGGGATGCGGCGACACGTACGTCGGCTCGATCATTTCCGCCCTCGCTTCTGGCGGCGGTAGGTGCCCGTTGTGAATTGCCCGGGCGGGAGCGCCGCTTGAATCCGCTCCGCCATCAACGGGGGCGAGACCGGAGACGGAGCAGATGCGGCGGCGTCCCGCAGGGGCAGTTGGGCCACGACGATCGGGCCGGTGTACGCCGTGCAGGTCGTATGCGGGGCTCCGCAGACCGGACACGGACCGGGATCGCCGAGCCAGAGGATCACGCGATCGCCACTCCGTAGGCGCCCGCGATCGGGACCCAGTGGAGGTTGTCGGCGAGCAGCGTGATGGAATCGCCGACGGCGGCGTACGTCATCGTGTCGAAGTTGCCGCCCTTCCCGCCGAGGCCTTCCGTGATCACCACGGTATGCGCGAAGGCGGTGCGGCCCGTGATCGTGATCCGCATCCCTTCTTCGCCGGCGAGCGGTGGCGTCAACGTCATCGCCGCGGCGCTCGTCTTGGCGATCGCGTGGACACCGTCGCTGTGTTGAATCGCGCCGTTCGCGGTGTAGACGATCGCGGGACCGGTCGCGTCGTAGACGTACTGATTTTTGACGGGATCGTAGCGGGGCATCGGTTGCGTTCCTTTCCGGTGGAGCGGACCGCCGCGCGGCCCGCCCCGCGAGTGAATTAGTTCAGACCCGTCACTTTGCCGAAGGCCGCTTCGCGGTAGACCACCAGGGCGAGGCGTTCTTCCGCTCGAATGGCCACGAGGTTCTTGATGAAGAAATCCTGATGGCTGTTCGAGGCCTCGACGCGCACGCCGCCACGGCGGAAGATTTGCGAGGAGGAGCGGAACCCGCCGACGAGCGACGTGCCCGCGACGATCGACGGCGTGATCGCCCCTGGCAAGCCCCACATCGTCGGCGTTTGCGCGGTCGTGAACGGTCCGCCGCCCACGTACTGGCCCTGCGCATCCTTCGAGAGTTGGCACGTCTGCCAGTTGGTCGGATTCATGACCCAGGCATCGGGCGTGACGAACGAGGTCGTACTGATGGCCGTGATCTGTTTGAAGATCGCATCCATGTTGGTGTCGGTGCCGCGGGCGATCGGCGCCGCGAGGCCGGCGAGATTCATGTAGCCGCGAAGATTGGGCGGGGTGCCGTTGCCGTTGAGGAGTTGATCTTCCTCGGTGAGCGCGAGGCCGAGTCGCAGGCGCGCGTCGATGATCGATTGCGTCTGGGCGAAGTCCTCGAGCATCTCCTCCGTGACTGGAATCCAGTGCGCCAGTTTTTGGACGGGGCTGGTCGCGCTATCGAAGGCGAGCGCCGACTCCGGTTTGGTCCCGCCCTCGAGCACCGCGGCGGCGTTATTCGTGAAGAGCGTCTCCTTCATGAACTGAATCATGTTGCTCGTGGTCGTGCCGGGTGCCGCGAGGTCCGCGATGACGAGCCGCTTGAAGAGGAGAAACAAGATCCCCGGTTGCACGTCGGGAAGAATCAGCTTGCCGCCCGAGGCCGGATCTTCCGTGAGGGTCGTCGCTTGAAATTGCACGACGGCCTCCGTGGCCGGCGCATTCCAGGCACTCGAACTCCGATGCCCCTGGCGTTCGATGAACTTGCGATATTCCGGATTACTGACGAATTGCTGCCCGATCGAGAGCATCTTCCGTTGACCGGCGACGGTGTTGCGGTCCGGCAGATTACTCGTGAGGCGATCGATCTCGGCCATCATGTTCGCGTCGGTCGTGACACCATCGAGCCGCGCCTTGATGCCTTTCGCTTCATCGAGTAGCGCCTGAATCGCCGCCTTCTCCTCGGTCGTCATCAAACGACCTTTGACGGCCGGCGTTTTATCGGTGGCGGGTGTGACGATGTGTTCCTCGCAGGCGTGCATCGTTTGCTCGAGGAGTGTCTTCGCCGCGGCCTGTTTGCTTTTGAGATCCGCTTCGAGTTGCGCGATATTCATGACGGTTCTTCCTTCGTGCGTCAGAGGTGGAGAGTGAGCAGTTCAGCCGTGATGCTGTTCTGCCAGGCGACGTCGGAGGTCCGCTCCTGGGCCGTGGCTGCGAGGGGCAGCTCCTGGGCCGTGGCAGTCATCCGCGCTTTCGAATGGGGCGTGTCGCTGAGGCGCGCGAGCGTCTCATCGAGCGTGGCGATCTTGTCGATCATCTTTTCGTCAAGCGCCTCGGCAGCGACGAGCACGCGCCCTTCGCCATAGCCGCCGCGCACGGTGGATTCCTTCACACCCCGACCCAGCGCCACGTCAGCGACAAAGCGCGAGTAGTGCTGATCGACGAGGTGTTGGAGATGCTCGCGGGCTTCGTCACTCAGCGCGGCACCGGGCAGCGCTTCGGTCTTGTATTTGCCGGCCGCCACGATCGTGCGCTTGACGCCGAGTTTGGCGAGCGCATCGGTGAGGTCATCGTGCATCCCGAACACCCCGATCGAGCCGACGAGCGCCGAAGGGGCCGCGACGATTTGCGTCGCCGCCGCCATCGTCCAGTACGCCGCCGAGGCGCCGAGGTATTGCACTTGCGCCACGATCGGCTTTTTCGCTCGTGCCTTCATCACTTCGGCCGCGAACTCGGACGCGCCGGCCACGTTGCCGCCAGGGGAATCGACGTCGAAGAGAACGGTCGTAACGTCTTCGTTGGCGAGCGCCTCGCGGAGTTGCGCGGTGAGGCCTTCGAACGTGGTCCCGCCGCTGATGTCGCTCAAGAGATTCATCCGCGGGGCAATCACGCCATGCACGGGAATGATCGCCACACCGCCGCGGGTCGGTTGCGGCGTCTCCTTCCGACTCTTGACCGCCGCCTCGATCACGTCGGGCGAGGTGTCCTGGCCGGCGAGGTGCCGCGCGAGGATGCCCGCCACGACTTGGCGCATCGGATCGGTGAGCGCCCACGGATGCTCGAGCGCGAAACTGAGCAGATGTTCGTAGCCGTGATTTTTCATGACCGTTCCTCATAGCGAACCCGCGTGACGGACCCGATGCCCGGCCACACGAGCGATCGAAATGGCCTCGATCGCGGGGGACCACCAGGCATCGAGTCGCGCCACGGGGGACCCGTGCCCGTCCTTACGCCGTCGGTGGCGGCGCGGGTGCGGCGTTCGCGTTCGGAATCACGGCCGCTGTGTAGGCGGGCGGATGCGGCTTCGCCAGCCAGGCGTCTTTCGCATCGTTCGCTTCCTGCTCCGTGTCGAAACTCGTCACGGGTGCCGCGAGTCCCGCGTCAATCGCCGCCTGCGTGATCTCGAACTCCGAGTCCTCCTGCGAGGTGATGACGAGGAGCCACGCCTTCGTGAGATCGGTCGTGCCCGGTTCCATTGCTGTGCCTCCTGGCGCGACGTCGCCGCGCCCGCTGACTTCAAGTCCTGGCATGGCTCATGACTTCTGTTGCGTGTACGTGAACGAGCTAATGGAGACGGCGGCGCCGGACTGAATCGAGGTCGAGTTGAGGATCAAGTTGGCAGTGGCGGTCCCGACCGATCCATCCCAGAGCACCGTCGTGCCGTCCGACTTGAGCACGCGAAAGAACGTGGCCGTGCCCGTGTTGTCCGCCGAACTATCGGACGTGATCGCGTTCGCCGTGGCCACGCCAGCCGCCGCGGCGCCGAACGCCGTCGCGCCGAACCGCAACTCCGCGAGCAGCGTGTTACCACTGAGCACGGTGTCGGCCGTCGCCGGTTGCGTGCCGCTGTAGATCCGGAGATAGCCGTTATTGGCAAGCACGCACACCGCGTCCGCCGCGGCGTTGGCGGCGACGTTGGCGAGTGAAGGTTGCAGCGCCATCAGAAACTCCTTTAGTGCGTCGGGAGCGCGTCGGCTTCGAGGGACGCGAGCATCGCGGCGTTCGTCGTGAGTGCGAGTTGCCAGGCGGTGTCGCGGGAGCCGAGGAGCGGCGTCAGGTCGTCGGCGAGTTCGCGCGTGTACCGATCGCGATGGCGGTGGAAGGCCGCGGGGCGATCGGCGACCGGGATTTTGTCGAGGCGAGCGCGTTGACGCTCTTGGTTCGAGGTGATGACCGCGGCGATCGCCGCCGTGGTGTCCGGTGGCGGTTCCTCGGCGGTGGCGTCCGCCTGGCGGTTTGGATTGGCCGTCGCGTCACTCGGTCCGCCCTGTTGCGCGGCGAGTTGATCCGCCGTCGGATCGTCCACACGAGGGAGATTCAGGCGAGCGCGGGCTTCGTTCGCCGTCATCACCGGACGGCCGACGAGCGTGCGCAGCGCCGTGGCCTGTTCCTCGAAACTGCCTTTCATTTTGTCGGCGATGTTGAACTCCACGTAGACGTTGGTCTGGTCGTTCGCTTCGGTCAGGAGTTGCCGCTCGATCTCCTGCTGCACCATTTCGAGCCAGGGGCCGAGCGTGTCCTGATACAGCTGCTTGTGTTGTTCCTTGATGTTGGAGAACGTGGCGTGCTCGAGGATGCCGACCATGGGCAACGGAATGTGGTACGCGGCGGCACATTCCTCGCGGGTGAGTTTGCGCGACGAGAGGTACTCGGAATCCTTCGGGGAGAAGGACGCCGCCTTGAACGTCATCCCGTCTTCGAGAACGGCGACGAGACCGGCACCCGCGCCACCGGAGAAACGTTCCTGCCACTGCTCGCGGAACTCCCGCTTTTGATCTTTTTGCCAGCGTGGCGCGTTGGCCGGCCGCTCGATGATGCCGTCCATGCGCGAGGCGTTCTGCCAGTAGGCCTCGCGATGTTCGCCGGCCGCTTGTTCTTCGGCCAGGATGCGGCGGAGCGTTTCGAGCGGGGAGAGCCCGGCCAAACAATTCGCCGCGCTGTAGCCGTTGAAGTAGACGACTTCACTCAGCGCGAGCGGTTTCTGAACCCCGAGGTATGTCCAGTAGAACTCCGACGGGAGGAGGCCGCCCTCGATCGCCATCTCTTCCGGCGGCAGGCGCACGAGGCCGATTTGCTCCGTGCCGTCGGCATCGCGGTACCGGACCTTGAGCCAGTACGCGTTGAAGTAGACACCCAGGTCCCCGATCAAGCTTTCGATCAGTCGGTACCGGGTCGTGGTCGGGTTCGGTTTCTCGAGCCACCGAGCGAGCGGATGGGCGTTCAGGCGTTCGCGATCGGTATCGGAGATGCGGCGGAAGATGTGGATCCCGAGTTGCGCGATGTTTCTGGCGAGGAAGTCCACGCAGGTGCGTACGTTCGGTTGACACCGATAGAGCTCGGCGTACGTCTGACTCTCACCGTAGAGCGGCACGGCGCGACTACTCGCGCTAAACGAGTAGTACGGCGGACGCAGGTCCGTCAGCGTTTGCAGTTGACCGAAACTCTGCACGACCGGCATTCAGGGCACTTGCAGGAACAGCACGTTGTCGCGATGGACGATCACTTCGCCGTCGATGGGCGTGGGTTGGAGGGTCGCTTTCAGCAGTGATGCTGAGCGGAGCGTGAGCCACGGTCCCCGTGAGGACCACAGCACGCCCTTAATGGCTGTCGTTGGATCGTCTTTGAGATTGACGATCACCGCCCGAAGTAGACAAGGCGGTCGCCACCAAAGCCACGTCACATGGTTCGGCAGTGTGGCGCGCGGCCGAGGCGGGTGTCGATTTTAGGTTTCTTTTTTCTTGGCGGCGCCGGCGCGCACGTCCGCACGAATGACGTCTTGCACGCTCTTACGTTCGCGCTGGGCGCGTCGATAGGTGTCGTCGTACTGCGCCGCCGGCATCTTCAGATGCACGGACACGCTAGCCGATTCGTCATCGAGTGGCGGGCGTCCTCGAGATGGTTGTTGCTTCATGCGACCACCAGATCCGGTTCTGCTGCCGGCGGCGCCGCGCAATCAATCGCCGCCAGCTTGCGACCCATCAGCGCCGCAATGACTGGATCGATTCTGCCGCGGCTCTTTTTTTTCACCGGGAAAATGTTGTCTTTGTTATCGCGTTGCACGATGACGTTGCTCACGCACCACTCCATGAGCGGATTGTGGCCGGCATCGGCGAGGCCGTCGAGGACGTCGGCTTCAAAGTCTTTCGCCGGTCCGCTCATCTGCGCCAGCGTTTGCGGAATCTCCACGACTTGAAAACCGGCGTCCGCGAGTTCGGTGACGAGGTTGCCGGCATTCCACGGATCGACCCCGATCCGTTGCACGTCGAATTGCTCCGCCGCCTGGTGTACGAGTTCTACGACTTCGCCTTGGTCGATCCGGTTCCCCGGATTCGTCCGCAGATAGCCGGCCTGGACCCAGTGCGCGTACGGGGCACGATCGCGCCGTTCCCGTTGCTCGAGTGTATCGGCGGGTGTGAGTGGCCACACCACGAAGCGCCAGGACTTCCGCGCTTCCGTCGGGGGAAAGACGAGGACGACGGCCGTGAGGTCGATCTTCGAACTCAGGTCGATCCCGATCCAGCAGGGCTCGCCGGCCATCTCCGCCAGGGTCCAGCGTGTTTGCCCGCGGCGCCACCCCTCGAGCGAGAGCCACGGCAACGTGGCATTGACCCAGAGGTTCAGCCGCTTTTGTTTGAACGCGGCGGCGGCGGCGGGCATGTGACTCGCCTTCGCCGCGAGTGCCCGGAGATCGTCCGGTTTGACCGACACCCCGTAATTCGGGTTCGCCTTCCGCCAGGTCTGTTCGCTCAACCAGTCGTCCGTCGGTTCCGCGTGGGCAATGAAGGCGAAGAATGTGTCATCGACGATCACCCCATCGAGAATTTTGCAGGCGTAGTCGTGTTGGTCCCCGCAGGGCGAGATCGGATCGTTGCCGGCGGTCGTGATCTGAAAGTTGAGGGGCTGGCGCCGGGCGCCGGTGGCGGTTTCCATCACGTCGAGGAGGTCCCGGTTTTTCTGGGCGTGAAATTCGTCCGTGATGATGAGACTCGGGTTGAGGCCGTCCGTCGAGTCGTGATCGGCACCGAGCGGTTCGAGTTTCGAGGCCGTGGCGTTGAGGTGGAGATTCGCCGACAGGACCACGATGCGCGAGCGGAGTCCGCTTTTCTCCGTCAGTTTCTTCGCATCGTTCCACACGATTTTGGCTTGGTCCCGTTTCGTGGCAATGCAATAGCCTTCCGCCCCGGGTTCTCCGTCGAAAAAGGAGATGTAGAGGGCAATCATGGCCGCCTCGAGAGACTTGCCGTTCTTCCGCGGTTCTTCGTTGTAGGCCGTCCGAAAGCGACGGAGCCCCGTCTCACGATGGACCCAGCCGATGACGGACCCGAGACGAAAGCGCTGATGCGGTTCAAGGACGATCGGCCGTCCGGCCCATTCCCCTTTGTAGTGCCGCAGCTGCTCGGTGAATCGAAAGAACCGATCGGCCAGCTTGTAGCGGAGGCGATACGGAAAGCGTCGGGTGTCCTGGCGCTCGAGATCGCGGAGGTGGCGTTCACACGCTTTGCGATGGTAGGTGCCGGCCGGAAACCTACCGCGCAACACATCGCGGGCGTACCGATCGATCACATGCATTAGTGCTTGACAAGATCGTCATCGTCCACGAGCACGGGCGGTGTATCAAATTCGGAGAAGGCATCCCCGCCGATCGGGGCGCCGTCGGTGTGCACGCGGGATCGACTCGACGGGGTGAGCCCGAGTTCGATCCACAGCTTCGTGCAGAGCAGGAGCGATTTGTTCGCAATCGCAATGTACGGGTTCTGTTGAAACGTGCCGCCCTCCAGGCGAATCAACATCCGGGAGCGTCCCTGTTCATCCCGTTGCTGCAAGGCGGCGGTGGCCTCGATGTACCGACTCCACTGGACACAGAGCGCCACGAGCACGCCGCGATCGACGTCCGTGATCTGTCGGATTTGACGGAGGACCGGTACCAACTCTTGCCAGTAGGCGAGTGCGACCGGATCGCCCGCGAGTTCCCGTGGTGGCTCAAACGTCTCCGGGGAGATCGGCGGTTGCGGTTCGCGGGCATTGAGCACCCGTTTGCCCGGGTTCCCCTCGAGCACCTTGACAGCGGTCGGTTTCGGTTTACGGCCTCTCATGATTGACGGGCATCGAACTCGAGAAACTCTCGCCGGCAGCGGGCATCCTCGAGGAATACACCCCGGAGCGCCGAGGTGGTCGTCGTCGCCCCTGGCACCCGGACGCCACGCATTTCCATGCAGAGGTGCCGCGCGTGGAGGACCACGCCGGCGCCCTTCGGCTCGACCCGCGCCATCAGCGCCGCGGCGACTTGCTGTGTGATCCGCTCTTGGTTTTGGAATCCGTGCGCGAAGTACTCCAGCAATCGCGGGAGTTTCGAGAGGCCGACGATCCGTCCGTTCGGGACATAACCGATCGAGGCCGTCCCGAAGAAGGGCATCAGATGATGTTCGCAGAGGGAATAGAACGGAATCGGCCCGACCACAATCATTTCGTCGGTGCCCTCGGCATCGAACGTCGTGAACTCGAACGGTTGCCGGGTCGTGAGTTCGCGGAAGAAGCGTGCGACTCGTTCGGGTGTGCGTTGGAGGCCTTCCCGCGTGGCATCTTCGCCGAGGGCGACGAGGAGGCCGTGGAGGTGCTCGATCACGGCATCAGTAGCGACGGTCATGCGGACACCTCGGCGGCGTACCGCGTGGGATCCGGCACCCGGGCAAGCGTGAACGCTTCGCGCCGTTCGACACACGTACCACAGCGCCCGCAGTGCCGATCGGAGCGCCCCTCATAACACGAGTACGTCAACTCGAACGGCACACGGAGGCCGGCGCCGCGGGTGCAAATCTCCGCCTTCGTCCACCGGATAAACGGGCGGGCAATCCGGACCTGTTGCCAGTCGGCCAGGAGGAGCGCCGCCTCGAGCGCGTCAACGAACTCGGGCCGGCAGTCCGGATAAATCGGATGATCGCCCGCGTGGGCGGCGTAGGCAATCTGGTCCGCCGCCATCCCGATCGCCTTCGCGCCGGCGACCGCGAGCAGAATCATGTTGCGATTCGGGACCACGGTCACCCGCATCGACGCATCCGCATAGTGCCCGTACGGAACCGGTACCTCACTCGTCTGACTACTGCCCGCCAGGAGCGGACGGAGGGCGGAGAGATCGGCACACTCCCACGGGACCCGGTAATAGTCCGCCAGGGCGTGCGCGTGCTCGAGTTCGATTCGGTGACGTTGCCCGTAGTCGACACTGAGCGCCGAGACGATGTGCCCGGCGTCGAGGAAATGGGCGAGGAGCACGGCGGAATCCATCCCGCCCGAGAGGATCACGAGAGTCGTCATGAGGTGCCTTTCACCGGTCCGAGTCCGGAGGTGTAGCGCTCGCTCTTCACGTTGCGATTGGTCGCCATCGCCAGGCGCACGACGGGCGCGGTGGAGGGAAGGGCGTCGAGCTCCACCATCTGAGGACGCCACCGGACTTGCGCGCGGCGCTCGAGCGTGAGGAGATCCTCGACTTCCCCGCGAAGGTTCTGCTTACTCCCGCGGACGCTCATCTTCCCGTAGCGTTTCCAATTGCCCCAGAGGCACGGCCCGCTTTCCCAATTCGTGGCATCGACGGAGTGCCAGGGCAACGCGAGAATGTGGGTACCGGCGCCGAACCCGAACCCGTGAATCCGCTTCGGCCACACCCGGGCGAAGCACTGTTGCGCCCATCGCAACTTATACGCGGACCGCAAACCGACGGCGCCGCCGAGGGCAATCTTCGGATACGCCGCGGCGAGTTCGAGAAGAACGGACTCGGGCTCCCCGTGGTGATAACAGGGAATCGCCGGGATGCCGGCCGACCACATCGCCTCGCAATTGCGCCGGCTCGCCAGATGATCGCCGATCACGTCGAGACTGAACACCTCGGTCAGCGTCCGATCGGTGGCGAGTAGTTCGCGGCACTTCTCGATGTACGCCTCGAGCGGAATCTCGATCCCGCTGTGATGCGCGGAGAAGGCGCCGCTATCCATGACCCAGTCACGATAGTGGTAATGCGCGCGGTTCTCGAAGAACGGCTCGAGGTACACGTACGAGACGAGCAACGCGGGCGCGTGGTCGTGTGCGGAGGTCGGGTGCCGATCGAGACTGCCGTTCCGTTCCGCCTGGCCGTCCGCGAGGGCGAGTCGAATATCAGGAGGCATGGTTCAGGAACTCCGTGCACACCAGGGCGACAACACGCGCATCGGTGAGGCCGTCCTCCTCGTACCGCAAGGCGAGGCGTTCCTTGCACTGCTGCAGAAGCGCGTGCTGTTCGTTGCTCAACTTCACGAGGTGCCCGGGCGCTCCGTCATCCGGTAAGGCCTCGCGGGCTGGTGGCGTCCAGTCCGCGGCGAGGAGGTTTTCCAATTCGTGCGCCGGGAAGCCGGTCAACTCGAGCAGCGACGGATCACTGATGCCCTGCAAGGTTTCCGAGACCAGCTGCCACGCCCACTCGGCGCCCCAACGATTGGCGGCGAGATTCGCCGCGGCCTCGATCTCCGGTGCCCACTCGACCTCGCGGTAGGCGAAGCGATCGCCGTCGACGATCACGTAGCCGAGGGCAACCGTGCCTTGCTCATCCTTCGCCTGCGTGGTTTTCACGACGCGCACATCGGTGGAGGCGCGGAACACCTCGACCCGCTTGTGTCCACCGACGAGTTGCCCCGTCGTGAGATTGCGAACGATGCCCCCGAGATCCCCGAAGCGGCGGAGACTCGCCTTGAACGGTTCGATTTGCTCCGCCTTCCAGGCCACGCGGGGATTCCGCGGGTTCGGTGTCAGATCCTCGATCGTCGTTTCGGCGGGCTTCTTCTTCATCGCACCCGCCAGAGCTTGTGCTGTTGCACCGAGAGACGCCAGGCGGGATGGTCGTAGCAGAGTTGAATGCAGTGCTCGAGGTTCGCCCGGTTGAGGAGATCGCCGTCACTGTGCGGCGAGAGGCAATACACCGCGGCCTTGAGCGCCGGCTCCGGGATCGCCTGGCCGACGTGACGGACGTACTTCAACTCGTCAACGTGGAGGCCGTCCTGACGCTCCGGAAAATGCCGGACGAGAATGTGCTCCGCGACCTTGGGGCTGACGGTGACCCAATCGAGGCCGGCGGGCACGCGCCCGATCCCGCTCGTTTCGATCTGCTGATGGTAGCCGGCGCGTTTGAACTCCCGAACGATCGCCTCGGTGAGTTGATCGATCGGCTCGCCACCGGTCCACACGACCCACTTGATGCCCCGCGCCACACGCTCGACCACCTCGAGGAGTTCCTCAGTCTCGAAGGCGGTCCCGCTTTCGAACTCGGTATCGCACACAACACCCGAACTCGCGCACGCATGTTTCGCCGAGCACCCGGAGAACCGGACGAACACGGACGGCTCACCGGCCCGCCGTCCCTCACCTTGTAAGGATCGAAAGATTTCAGTCACCCGGAGCATAGCGGCACCTCGATGTGCAGGTCTCGTGAATCGTCACCGCGACGAGCCCCTCCAGACGGGAGGTGAGCCACCGGAAGATGAACTCGGCGATCGCCTCCGAGGTCGGATCGGGGAGTCCCGTCGTGAGATTCAAGTCGTGATGATCGAGTACCTCCTCCACGAGCGGCGCCAGGGCGGCACTCAGGTCCCCGTAGTCGATCACCATCCCGCGTTTCGGGCCCGTCGTGTGGAGGATGTCGCCGCGGACCTCGAGTTCTCCGACCCAGGAATGTCCATGCACGCGCCGGCATTTCCCATCGTGACTCGGGAGGTGATGGGCGGCCTCGAACCGGAACGATTTGGCCAACGTCCACATAGAAAACACCTCGTCACTCGGTCGTCATCTCGTCACTCGGTCGTCACAGACCCCCCCGATGTCAATTTCGCGGCCGTGCGAGAGGGGGTGCCAGGTGGTTTGGCGCGAGTTTTCCCTAGAGATTTGCGACCCCCCCTCGCCCCGCTGTCGTCACTCGTCGTCGTCACCGGGCGAGCGCTCCTTCAAACTTGATCGCCTTCCGTCGATTGCAGTCCGCGCATAACGACTGGTGGTTGCTGTCGACCATGTGCGCACCGCCATCCTTGAGCGCGCGGATGTGATCGGTCACAGTGGCGCGGGTGCGACGTTCGGCACGGACACACCAGCTATGCTCCGCGTAGAGTCGTCCGTCCGCGCGTTCACCACACCACGGGTGCCGCTGCAACCATGCGCGGGAGAACTCCGCCCACTCCGCCGTATAGCCACGAGCGTGCGCCGTGCCTCGTGCCCGGTCCTGCTTCCGTGCACACCGCGGACAACGACCGGAGATATAGGCGCCACATCGGGCACACGGATGTGGAGGGGCGGTGCCCATCTCGTCCCGTCAATGTTGCGCATGGACCCCGGGGCGCACTTCATCGCCGGGCGCGATGGCGACGCCTCGCCGGCGTCGAGGACGGGGCGCATCATCCACGGCGGCAGGTTTCGCAAAGTCGAGCGCGGGATCTTGCGGTTCGAAGGTGACGAACCGTTGCTGCGTGTGCCAGTTACACACGTACTCGAGTTCATCCTTCCCCACGGGGCCGAAACTCGCGTAGAACACGAGGCCGAACCCATCCACGCCTTTTTCCGTCCTGGCGCGCACACTCGAAATCTCCACATCGGAGAACGCAATCTGCGGGCGCCCGTTTTCCTCGGGCAAGGTGTAGACGTCCACACGTTGCCGATCGACGGTGAGGCGGAACTCGAGGGACTTGATCTTCGGCTTGGGTTCCCCGGAGTTCATCGAGAACAGGAGGGCGCGTACATCCGGATCGAGTGCGGTGGCGAGTTCGAGCGTGAATGGTTGCACCCGCAACGTGAGGTCGACCATCTTCACCTCTTCGTCATTGATCCGCTCGACCCGGTGGCCGATGTCATCGAGATAGCAGGGCACTTTGTCCGCATCAAACAATTTCATTTTGGCCATCCTTTCGTGGTCTCGGCCGCCTTCGCCGTCTCCACATCCATGCCGTAGTCGCACGCTTTGAATCCGGGGAACTGCTGCTCGAGGGCGTGTTGGAGATGCTCGCACTCGATCACGATTTGCGCCTGGTAGGCCTGCAAGGTGATGGACTTCCGATCGATCAAGAGATTCGAGAGCGCCGAGAGTTCGACGCGGAGCAGGAGAAGTTTTTCGAACACGTCACGGACGGCAATCGCTTCGGAGTCCTGCAAGGTCCGCGTACCTAGCCATCGTCCGGTGAAGATGCTGCGCCACTTCGCCAGGCGGTTCAGTGCCCGTTCATACTCGAACGCGAGACTCATGCGGTCCTCCGTCGTTGTCGTTCTTCGTCCGTGGTGATGCGCCACACGATCGCCGGACTTCCACTCGGCGCGGGACGCCGTTGCCCTGAATTGCAGACGAGGCCTAACGCGCACAACTCGAGGCGCCGCTTGCCGGCACTCGTCTGTTGCCGGCCAATTCGATCGCCTAATTCGAAATCCGTGAGACCCTCCATCCCTGCGGTGCGTAGCGCGGTCAGGGCGCGGGCACGATCGGTGACGCGGTCGGGGCGCGCCGCAATATGACTCGTGATCGGATCGGTCGTGCGCGCTTTCGTGTGCGGCGGGAACTCGGCCTCGACCGCCTCGAGGTGTCCCTGGCGGCCGTCGCACTTCAAGACGTGCAGGAGATCGTCGGTGATGTCGGCGCCGCAGAACCGGCAGATCACGGGACCAACTCCAATAGCGGGAGCGGCGCTGGAGGGACGACCACCGGATGCGCGCCGGTCGTGCGCTCAACGCGGATGTCCGCGCGGGGAGGTGCATCGACGTCGGCATACGCTTTCGTGGTGAGCAGTTCCACGACTTGGCTATCGTCCCCCCATGCGACTTGAGTCAACGCATCGAGGATGGCGCGGACTAACTTGTCGATGTCGGGTGCCGTGAGGTGTGCGATGCCGAGGCCGCGCTTCTGATATTTCTTCGGCCGCGGGAGGTAGAACGCCACCGAGAGGCGGATGGCGCTGGCGAACATCAACGCGCGGTCCTGGCGTGGCAGTGCCCCGATTGCCCGGTTCGCCCCTTCGGCGACGAGTTGCGACCACGATCGGGCGTTGCGGTTCGAGTCCGTCACGATCGGAAATTTCATCCCGCGTTTCATGAATGCGCGGAGATTGCCCTTTGGTTGCGGCACGCCGTAGACCGTGAACGCCAGCGTCACCGCGTCAGCTCCGCTCGAACATTCGCCACGATCGCGGCGACGATCACGCCCATGACGTACAAAAACACCACATCGGCTCCGGTGATCGTGAACGTCAGGGTCATTTGAATAACGAGCGAATCCGCCCGAACAGCGCCTGATGTAGACCATCGTTCTTGACGTCGTACGCGGTGAGCACCTGGGCGATCGCATCGGAGAGATCGTCATCGCTGATATGCGTGTTCACGATGATCGACGCTTCAGGCAGCATCGCTTTGAGTTGCACCCGCCGGCCGGCCGCCACGAAGAGATTGACATTCGTGGTCCCGTGGACGTGCGAGGACACCATCACGCCCGCGAGGAGGCCGCTGATGTCCTTGCCGTCGATGAACACCTGGCTCTTCGCCGCCATTGGCATCAGGTCCATCAGGAACGTGTGCTCGTCGCTCATCGCTTCGGCTCCTCAGGTGCCGGCGCGAGCGCCTTGGGCATCTTCCCGTCCTTGTAGGCGAACGCCACGAGCGGCGTCACGATCTCCGCCACGGTCCGATCGTCGGGCATCACGATTTGACTGAGGAAGGCGTGCTCGAACGTCTCGATCGCGCTCTCGACGGATTCGAGTTTCGCCTTGATGACGAGGAGGAGTGCCCGCCAGCGTTGCCGTTCTTCGCGTTCGAACCGCACGCCTTCGCCGAGTTTCTTGCGGTCCGGGAGCGCGATGATGAACCGGACAATCCGATCGTGGAGACGAAACTGGACCCGTGCCCGCATCTGGTCGTAGTCGACGGCAGTCCCGTACTGCTTCGCCTTGTGGCGCTCGAGCAGCTGCTCGATCTCGCTCCGAGTCTTGGCAACCGGCACCTTGGTCGTAGCGGCGTACATCACCCCTCCTCGCCCGGTTCGCGGCCGACACCGCGTGTTTTCCAATCGAGCGGCAACATGCCGCGGCTAAAACGTGTGAGGACGGTCCGCGGAATCGGGACCGGTGCCACGAGCGGCGGGAGATCCGGCGGTGCCGGCCCGGCACATCGCTCGCAGCGATAGAGCTTGATCGTGGGGCCGATGTCGATGAGGAGCACCGGTTCGCCCTCGTGGATCAGCCCGTGGCACAGACCACACAAGCGATCGGACGTGGCGCGTAGCCATCTCCTCATCGCAGGCGCTCCGTCGTGAGCGATCGATTCGATTCGATCAACCGGAGTGCCTCGGTGATGTCGTGTGGCTGGTAGCGGATGCGCAGCCGGGCGCACCGGCCTTTGATGTCCTCGAGGAGATCGACGAACGAGTCGTAGACCTTGGCGTGTAGGAGTTCCCGCGTCAGCTTCGCAATCAGTCGCGGCGTTTGGTTTTGCTTTTGTTCTGAAGCCGTCAATCGCGCGAAGCGCGAGGTTCTAATCGTACTAATTACGTACAAGTTGCGACGGTACGTACGTAGATCCGGATCCGGATCCGGAGGGCATACCTTGAGCACATGCTTAAGCATTTTTCCCCCAGCGCGCCGCCGCCGCTTTGATTCCGCGATTTGTTAGGACGTCGTGCTTCGCCTTGCAGGCCGCATACACCTCGAGTTGCGTATCGTTGACGAGCCACTTGCCATCGACGCGCCAAAACTTCCGCACGCGAGGCCAGGAGCGGCGCCATTCGCGCATCGTGGCACCCGTCACGCGGCGGATGGCTTCGGGACTGTTCGGGAGTTCGGGCCGGCCGATCCGTGTGGCCCGTCGCCAGGCCTGCGTCAACATTTCCCGATACAGTCCCCGCGGTTCGAGGGGCAACATGAATCCGCGCGAGCCCATCCACCGGTCCGTCCAGAACCATTCGGCGAGAAGTTTGGGATCGGCACCATTCCCGTTTGCGTTCACGAGTCCTCACGACCATCGAATGTCGCTTTGTTTCACACCGCCCGCTGTCGTGCGCGGTAACGTGTTGCTTTTCTGTTTGACGGCGTTGCGGAGCGTGGTTTTTTGTGGCGCCGACAGCATCGCTTTCGCGGCAGCGATCTCGCCATTGATGGTCTCGAGATCCTTGCGGGTCTTGGCCTCGGCAATCCGTTTCAGCCAAGTGCTCGTGGTGGCTTCAGATAAATTCATCGTCGGTTGCTCCGATGCGCCGTGCGCCCAGGCGGCGAGCAGACGGCCGGACTCCTCGGTAATCGGTTTGTCAAGAGGGAAGATCGCTTTGTGCTGTTCCTGCAACTTGATCGGAATCGGCACACCAGGGCGATCGGCCATCAGGAGGAAGCTGATGGTCAGCTCGTACGGCATGTTCTTCTCGCAGACCGGGATCCAGCCATTCAGGCCGACGAGCGATTGCTTCTCACGCCAAATCAATTTGCCGTGTTCGTCCTTCACGGCTTCGACCTTGGGTTCCGCCCGGAAGCACAAAATCAGGTGCGCGCGGATCTGGAGCAGCTTCTGAATGAACTTCTTGTGCTCCATCTTCGGGCGAATCCAACTGGACATCTTCATCGTCTCGCGCCGGCGATCGTCGCCCTTCGCCATGCGCTCGAGTTCCGCCTCCTGCATCTCGAGCACGCCACCTTCGCCGGCGTACTCGTGGCTCGCGCTATCCACGACGATCGCGGCATAGCCCGCTTTGTCCGCCGCGGTGATCGCTTCGCTGTAGCGGGCGGGTGTGAACGGGGGACCGAGATCGCCGTGGTCGAAGGTGAATTGATCGGCGTAGTGGCGGGCTCTCCCGGCTTCGGTGTCGAGCACGCAGAACCGTTTCGCGCCACTGATGCCTTTCGCCAGGAGCATCGCGGACCACGTTTTCCCGCTGCCACTCCCGCCCGAGAGGCCGATCAGGAGGCCGACGTTCTCACGGATGGCCGGACGAAATTCAAAAGGCATGGATCACTACTCGGCGACAGCACACAACAAATCAGATGACGACAGGCCTCGACGGTCACTTCACGTCACCGCATTGCGCAGCACTACTCGACGTCAGGTCACCACAGGACGGAACAACGCACCTTCACCCCTCGGCGACAGAGCACTTCGCGTCTCTTCACGACGGACCACGACACGCCTCGGCGCCACGTCACACCACGACGTCCCAGCCCACTAGACGGCACGTCTCGGCGTCACGACAGCACACACCCGAACACGACGGCCCAGACCACTGCTCGCCGTCAGGTCACACCACGACAGGACAGGCCGGTACACCACTCGACGCCACGACAAGCCAGTGCAGTGCAGCTCACGACAAAACTCGACGGCACGACAGATCGCTGCGGTTCACTACGCCACACGACTCGACGCCAGGGCAGAACACACGACGCCAGATCGCTTCACCACTCGACGGCACGCCAATTCACGGCAGATCACGTCTCACCACGGCACTTCACAACACTACTCGGCGGCAGAACATCACATCGCACGGCCCGACACTTCACTACTCGGCGTCACTTCAGGTCACCCCGACATCACTGCGCACCACCACTCGACGCCAGATCAGTGCAGCCCAAAACACAACGAATCACGACACGCCTCGACGTCACGACATGGCGCACACGGCACACCGCAAATCACTACTCGACGTCACAACAGAACGCTTCGACTCACGCCAAATCAGCGCACGCCACGACAGGACTCGTCGTCACTTCTCACCGATCAACGCGCGGACCTTCTCGCCGTCCGTGGGCTCGACCTTGTCCGGATTCAGTCCCGGGATCATCGAGCGCAGGAGCGGCGAGCGCGGTACCGGCACCGTGCGACCGTAGTCCTTGATCATTCGGTGATACGCGATCTCGAGGCGCACGAGGTTCTGCGGCGTCTTGATGCACTGGCCCATCTGCTCGCCCATCTTCGGCGTGAGGGAGCCGCGCTCGAGGCCATCGAGGATCTGTTCGTTCTTTTTCAGAATCGCCTCAACGGTTCGCAACTGCGGCGCGTCGTCCCGGAGCAGCGATCGGGTCGGTGATGAGTTCGAGTTCGTACTCGTACCGTCCTTCTCCGTCGCCGCGTTCGCCTGCGTAGCCATGCACGCCTCCATAGGTGAAGAGATGGTGGAGATCTGTTTCGGACACAGAGCGCCCGAGGACGTTGAGTGTGAACGTGAGCACCGAGGGCGGCTCGATGTACTCGAACCGCTTGATCGCGTTCATCGTGCCGCGTGGCCCTTTGACGTGGATGGCTTTATCGAACTCGCCATCAGGGCGTTCGACGTTGGTGCCGTCCGGGCGCGTGATCGGCAACCAATACACCGCCGCGTCCGTATAGACGCCATTGATGACGCGCGTGCTGAAGGCGCGCTCGCCCTGAATCCGCCCGACATACTGCGCTGAGAGCACCCGCGCACAGTCCTTGATGTGCGCTTTCACCGTGGCCGCTCGCTGCACGAGTGAGCCCTGGTGGCGTTGAAAGACCAGCATCGAATAGGACTGATCGGCGTCCCCTTCACCGCGTTCGATACTCGCCAGGACTTCCTCGTTGATTTCTTCGATCGATAACGCGCCGGCCGGCGCCACGCGGGGCGCTCGTGCATCGAGCCACTTCTTCACGAGTTCAGGGTCGGCCGGTACTGAGGCGCAGATTTTTGTCAGGAACAGCCAGCGCACGCGATAGTTCGTCCACAGTTGCGGAATGTCAGCGTGAGACTTTCGGGTCATTTGCTCGCCCTCCCCTTGGTTTGGTTGTTCAAATCACCAGGCGCGCCGGCAGTGCGGCGATCGCTGGTGTGGCCGGTCGCATCTCTTCGAGATCGCGTGCGAACTCCGAGGCGTCCGCCTGTTTGTCCACGGCAATGCGGACGATGTACGCGTGACAGGGAATCCCGTTCTCCGTGTGGCCTTCCCACACGCGCGCCAGGACGAACGTATTCGGCGCGAGCTGCAGCTCCACGATCTTGTCGGTGTTGTCGAGCGTGACTCTCATCAAATCCCTCAATTCCGGCGCACGAGCGCAATCACGAGCCAGCCGATGACGATGGCGACGAGAACCGCAACAAACTCCATCAGTGCCACCCCGCCCCCGCCGCGACGGCGATGTTGACGATGAACCCCTGACAGACGGCACACGACACCACGAGCACCCCGTCGCGATAGAGCGCCCGAATCGGTGCGCCCGGATGACACCGGCCCGAGAGGATCAGCCCGCCATCGTGCCCGGTGTGATCACAGCCCGGCATCTCGCACGTCACGGCCTCGAGATCGCGTTGCGTGAGCGGCGGCTTCCGGGTCATCGCGTCAACTCCTTCTCGAGCCACTGGGCCTCGTGCCACGGCGGCAAGGTCGCGTAGCAGGTGCGGCGCGGATACCCGAACCAGTCGCGCTTCTTCAGACAGCGCCGCCACACCTCGAGCGCGTAAAGGAGTTTTTTCTCGGCGAGCATCAACGCATCAGGACCGAGGCCGATGACGGCCAGGACGTACGGCGGATAGGTTTCTTGCACGGCGAAGCGGAACGTCACGTCCTCACCCGAGATCGCTTTGAGGCCGCGGAGATACCAGGCAACTTGAATATCGGTGCCGGCGTTGAACATCGCCCGGGTCCAGGCGTCCGGGTTCGCACTCGCGCCCGTGGTTTTGAAATCGTCAATCGCGCCAGCGCGCAGCCAATCGAGACGGGCGCGACACCAGATCCCGTCCTCCTGCCAGATGAGCGTGCGTTCCGGTTCGCCGGCGGTGAACATCTCGGCGCCGCCGTCCTTGTGGCGATCGAGTTGGGCGCGCGTGGCCTTCACCATCGCCTGCACATCCGCCCACGTCTTGGCCAGGAGCGGCACACGTCCCTCGATGCGGGCGAGTTCGCGCGAGGCCTTCGCGGCATTCGTGCGCCAGTCCGGGGCATCAATGATCGTGACCGCGGCTTCGCCCTCGAGGAGTACGGCGTGCGCAGCCGTTCCAATATCGAAGTGCTCGCCGTTCTCAGGGGCGTACTGCGGATTGAGGCGCGGGTGTGCCGCCCAGGCGTGCGCGGGCGATTCGAGACAAATCAGTTTGATGATGGAGCACGAGAGCGACGGTTCGGGACACGGGTCCGCGTGATAGAGCGCCGCGGGAATCTGGTACACGCCAGGCGTGAGCGTCACGATTGCCCTCTTCGCTTCTCACACCAGATACAGCGGTTCTTGTGGAAGAAGTGTCGATGCCCGCGCATGTTGACGGGGCAATACTCGGGGGAGCCCGGCGCCGGCAGGGCGACGTGGCGTTCCTGGCGGGCGTGCTGCTGGCGCTCGTATTCGACCTCGAGTTCGGCTTGCTCGCGCCGGCGGTCCGCGCGGTTCATCGCGCCCTCGTCAGAAGAATTTGCGCGCGGGTGTGGCCGTCCAGCCAGGCGTCGTGGTGAGGCAGCGCCGGCACTCGAGGAACAGCCGCGAGGGCCGATGCCGATACTCGTCGCGGGCTTCGATCTTGAGCATCCACAGATGCCCACGGCGCCAACACCGTACACGTCGGGAGAGGACCACGAGGATCGGCCACCATCGCCGGCTCACGATCGTTCTCGACTGCGTTCGATTAACGCGTCGAGATCCCGCACATCGAGAAGAATGCGCCGTGTGCGACCCGGCACGCCGAGGCCAGTGCGCCCACGTTCGACGGGCAGGCGAATGACGGCGAGCGCGCCGGATTGAATCAAGCGATCGAGCGTGGCGGCCGAGACGGAGAGATACGCCGCGGCCGCCTCGCGGTCGAGTAACCGCGGCGGGAGGGTCTCGACGTCCGCCAGGGCATGAGCGGATTTCACGAGAGCACCGCCGGTTCGGGATCGAGGCCGCGGCTGCGATGCGCCCGCTTCCGTTCTGCTTTGGTGCGCTGGAGGTAGAGGCGGATTTTGTGGAGCGTCCGGTCGGTCGGGTTCCCGTGGCGCTTCAGGAGGTAGTAAAGGGTGCTCAACGACAACCGGATACGCTTGAGTCGCATCTCATGGATGAGTTGCTCGTACGTCCAGTCACATTCGAGGCGAAAATTCTCAAGGTCGACGAGTTCCGGAAGCATCGGCGCGCCCTCTTTCTGGGAAAAAGAAAACGCTCAACAGTGAATCGAAATTTCAAGGAGCAGCGAGGAGGCGGGAGTCTAGAGCGTAGCAAATCCGGACGTCAACCACAGCCATATCGTCCAGTAGGTCAGAGACTTACAAGCACTTTTCGAAGTTTTCAATCTCCTGTAAAGTTTGCGACAAGT
>Ga0126377_10000098_pt1 | contig 43380 bp, 40 predicted proteins | sample PanSoiMetPlot_22_FD_92647 | JGI IMG/M metagenome (GOLD analysis project Ga0126377, IMG submission 92647) | Tropical forest soil microbial communities from Panama - MetaG Plot_22 | ecosystem: Environmental > Terrestrial > Soil > Tropical forest > Bulk soil | place: Panama | collected 2016-02-17 | reverse complement strand
CGCGTCCATAACGTCCGCCTGCTGCGCAAGCACCGCATCGCCGAGTTTCTGCGTCCAGTCGAGCTGTTCGCTCATCATGCCCAGCACGTCGGGAACCTGGACAAGTGATTTCACGCTATCGTCCCAGCTCTGTTTCGTAAGCGCGCCAGTGAGCGCATCACCCTTGAGAGCCTTGTTGGACTTGGCCCAGCGATCCGCCTGGACGACCTCGAGGGGATAGGTCGAGGCGATCAGAACCTCTGACAACAGCGGATCCGGATAAAGCGCGATCGGCGCCAGCAGCTGATCGAGCTCCGCCGGCTTGAGCAGCGGTTGCGTAGGCGCGGTCGTGGGCTGCTGGGCCATGGCGCCGATCGGGACGAACCAAAGGAGGGCGATCACGATCAGTCGCGCGAGCCGGGTCATCATAGCCGCCTCCTTCTTCGGTCCCTTGACGATTTCGCGTGGTGCCCTTCGCGCTCGCACGATTGTAAACCGCGCGAGCGTTCGATTATGAGGGGAATCGCGGTGCCTCCTTGGCCAAGTGATGGCACAACGAAGGAGACAACGGCGGCGACGAGCTGGTAATACTCAACCACGCCGCGTGAATTCAAGTCGAGCGCAGAAGCTCAACTTGAATCATCACCGCCAGCGGGCGCGGTGTATCGCGACCCGCCGCACCACCGGCGCGCGAGTGTATGCGCGGTAGTAGCCGCCATAGTAGGGCCGATAGTAGCCGCCGTAGGACGGATAACCATAGCCGTAGCTATAGGCCGGGTAGCCGTAACCGTAACCGTTAGGCTGGGTAGCCGTAACCATAGCCATAGGCCGGATAGTAGTAGGAGTAGGCCGGCCGCCACAGCGCCGCGCCGATCAGCGCGCCGATGGCGAAGGCGCCGAGGCCCCAGCCCCATCCCCAGCGGGCTTCCGCCGGTTTCGTCGTGCTCACGGCGACTGCGCCCGCGAGCAGCAGGGCGATCAGCGTTCGTCTCATGGCTTATCCCTTATTCTTCGTATTTCGGCAGCAGCGTAAACGCATGCTTGTACGATCATCAAATCCCCGCCGTGATCTTCACTCCTCGTTGTTGTCACCAGCGGCTGAAATAGGACGGCTGAAAGGCATAGCTCATCATCGGGTCGCGCCACCGTCTCAGGTGCGCCGCCCGCTGCTGCCGCTTTGGACGTTCCGCTTTTGCTTTTGCGGTCTTTGGTTTGATTTCCTGCTGCGACGCCGATGCGTCGAGCGTTTCTGCGCGCCGCTCGAGCGATACGGTTATGCCCTCGGGCCGGGGCGTAGGCGGCATCAGACCAACGAGATTCATGGCCGCGCCGGGCGGCGGCTTATAAGCGGCCAGACCGGGATTGACGATGCGCGTCGGCTGCATCAGCCCGTATAAGCCGAGCGCGAGGCACACGGTTATCCCGCAACAGACGCTGGCATAGATGGCAAGCGCCACACTCTCGTTGTCGCCGCGTCGCCGTGAACGGCCTGCCATAGACCACATGTTTTGCAGATCAAACGATGCATGCGCCCGCGTCGCGGGTATCGCTAAACACTGCTGCCTCCGCTGCTGCAATGAAGTTTTGATCTACATCAATCTCTGCGGTGCAGCAAGAACCATGAGCATGCCAAGAACGCAATTCAGGACACGATAATCAGTGCGCAAGAAGCGAATACCACTCCTCAGCCGGTCACGTCTGCCCCGCGAGCGTTGTTGCAGCGCTGCCGGTACGAGTGCGTTCGAGTACTGCGCGAAAACCAGACTGCGATAACGCGGCCATTGTCGATCACCACGTTTTGGCCTGAGACAAGCGTCCGCAAAAACGCCCATCTTTAAATTGACGCGCTTGCTCACACCCCGCAAGCGGGGAGGGGACGCAGTAACCGCGTGGCATTGCTATCGCATCAGCACAGGGGATCTGTTCTACAGCTCGACGAGCTTGTTGCGAATAGCGTAGCGCACAAGGTCGGCGGTCGACGATAAATTCAATTTCCGCAGCGCTGCTGCCCGATGGCTTTCAACCGTCTTGAGGCTGATCGAGAGGACGTCGGCAATCTCCTTGTTTCCATGCCCCTCGGCGATCAGCTTGATGACGGATTCCTCGCGCGGGGAAAGCGAGTGATCGAAGGCAGCGCCGGTTTTTCCGAGAAAGGACGCGAGCAGCGTTTGCGAAACCCGTGCGGTGAAGAAGGGCTTGTGTTCTACCAGCGCCTCCACGGCCGCGACGATGTATTTCTTAGCGTCTGCCTTCAGGAGATATCCCAGCGCGCCGGCTTCGAGCACGCTCCTGACCAAGATCTCCTCTTCGTGCATCGTAAATATGAGAACTTCGGTGCGTGGTTCTCGCTTGCGAATCTGCCGGGTTGCCTCGATTCCGCTCAGGAAGGGGAGCGAATAGTCGATTACGGCGACATCCGGTTTTGTCTCCAATGCTTTTTTGATCGCCTCCTTGCCGTCGGCCGCCTCGGCAACGACTTCCCAGCCGGGATGCGCTTCCAGGATTGACCGCAAGCCCGAACGGACAACCTCATGATCGTCGGCAATGAGGATTCTGGTCATGACCCAGTGTCGCGCTGGTCAAATGCTTCACGCACGCGAGTGGCCGAAACAATTCTGGGGAGCAACGTTTCAAGTGAGTATAGCAGCGCGCGAGGCCCATTCGAGCCATCCAAAACCCTGAAATGCGCGGCGGAAAATCCTGAGCGGGTGATTCCCCCTGCTTGCGATTGAGCCGCCCAGCTCGAGCCGCCGCAGCCTTCTAACGCCGAAACTATTTCGTGATCATACGTCTCGGCGCGGTGCTCGGCGTCTGTTCCGCCGGCGAGATCACGAACGTCACCCAGGCGTTCCAGCCGTCGGGCCGGTTGTCGTGGGCGAATTCCCAGTAGCTTTTGAGGTTGAGGTAGCCCTGCGTCGTGGTGCTCAGGGGGATAATGACTCCGAGCTGCGGACCCACGCCGACGACCTGCGATTGGAAGCAGCCCACGCGATCGCCGGATCCGCTGTCGCACCCGACCTCTTTGTAGACATAGCCCACGGCACCGACAAGAAACTGTTTCGTTAGGAACTGCGATGCGCCCCAATCGAAATGCATGTCGACGCCGTTCTGATATTGGGTCGAGGGGTTGGTGAAATTGTAAGTGAAGCCGAGCACGCCAGTGAATTCGTGGCCAGTCTGCGGGTTGAGGTACGTGTAGCCGCCACCCGCGTCGATTGTGCCATGCCCGATGCCGATGTTTGAGAGACGGGTGGAGTCGTAAGCTCCGATCGGTATGTCCCCGGTTATGTACGTCATATAGTTGTGAACGCCGTTGTTCCAGCGCAGCGTCGCTATCGGCAAGACATCTCCGAAGCCGGTCACCGAGTCGCTGATGCTGTCGAAGCGCGAGAATGGGAGTGTGCCCAGCGGCGTCGCCAACGCGCCTGTAACTGTCCCCGCTAGGGTGGTATCAGCGCGGCCGTATATTCCAATGGCACCCACGGTAAGCTGCCCTCCAAACACCGGCGTAGCGAAGGTGTAGAGTGGCATCACCAATCCGAGATCGGCTCTCGCATCGAGGTTTGCGCTCACGTTCGCGGTGAGATTGACGGGGATTCTGCCAATCTCAAACTCGCGTGCGCGCGCAACGTCGGCTCCAGCAGACACGCTGGTGTGATAATAGATCGACGTGAGCGACCATCCCGGCTGCTGCGGCGCCGCTGCGAGGCTGCCGAAGAAGCCGGGGAGCCAGAAGCTCACACCGCCTTCATCTGCCGTCGCGATCGTTGGCACGGCGATCACGGCACTGACGATAAGTGCCGACGCGAGCGTTGGCTGTTTCATGTCCGCCCCCTCAGCTTCGGCTTCGGTATCCGGCTGCCGTTACCGCCGCCTTCAGCCGGTGGCTGGTTCCTTAGCCACCGCTCGGCGGCGATGAGATTGGATGACAAGGCCGCGAGTCCGCCAAGATCAAGGCATGACGCTCAGGGAAAACCCTGAAATTGAGGCTGGCAACGGGGCGGATCGAGCTTTTTAGCTTGGCGTTGCCGGTTGGCAACATCCCGCGCGTGGCTTGAGCTCCTTCGATGCCGGAAACCTGTGCACCAGGGATCCGATCCGACTGTCACGTTGCTGTAATGCTCATTCCTATAACGCCTAGGCATGGCGGATCACCCCTTCGTGCGGGTGCGTTCGGCCGGCCGGCGATGCTATGATCGCGTCGTGCAAGGGGAGGACCGCAGCCCGATAACTTACGACGGGGCTAGGGAGGAACGCCGTGTCATTTATCGCGCTCCCCGATCTTGCAGTGCGATCGAGCCTGGGCCGACTACGGGAATCGACCGCCGCGCTTAAGGGGCCCGCACTCCTCGCGCTGATTTATTTTCTCGGCGCCGAGGCAGCGTTCTACATCGGCACGCTGTCCGACCGCATTTTTGCGCTTTTTTGGCCGCCCAACGTCGTTCTCTTCTGCGCGCTTCTGATCGTTCCGCAGCGGCGCTGGTGGCTTTATATCGCCGCCGCGTTTCCCGCCCATGTCATTGCAGAAGTCGGCGTGGGAATGCCGGCATCGCAGTTGCTGGTCGCATTCGCGACCAACTGCATGGTCGCGTTGCTAAACGCCTACGGCGTGCGCCGCTTCGTGGGGGATCCGCCCTGGTTCGGAACGTTCAAAAAAGCATCCCTCTATATCGTCATTGCCGCAGGCGTGAGCCCGGCACTCTCTGCGCTGGGCGGCGCGTTCGTGCCGATTCTAGGCGGCGGAGCGCTGTCGAATTATTGGATCTATTGGGCGCACTGGTACGTGGCGAATGCGCTTCCGAACCTCACGATCGGTCCCGTTTTCCTGATTTGGTTTGCGAGCGGCACGAGCTGGTCGAGATGGATACCATCGCGTCGGCACATCGAGCCGGCGATCCTCGCCGCGCTGCTTTTCGGCATCTGCATCGTTGTCACACAAATCGGTGGGCTGGTCACCAGCGCGTTTCTGCCCGTGCTGCTTCTTTCACCGCTGCCATTCGTTCTATGGGCCGCCGTGCGCTACGGCGAGAAAGGGGCGAGCGGCGCGATCCTTATCATGACGGTCGTTCTCACGTCGCGGACCTTGCACGGCTCCGGCCTTCTTCTTAGCGACGACTCGGAAAAGAGCGTGCTGGCCCTGCAACTGTTTTTGACCGGCCTTTCGATACCGGTCCTTCTGTTGGGCGCCCTGATCGACGAGTTGCGAGGGGCCGAGCAGACGATGCGCGAGCTTGCCGTATCTGTCGTTCGCGCGCAGGACGAGGAGCGGCGCCGCATTGCGCGTGATCTCCACGACAGCACCGGCCAAAACCTCATCGCTGCGACTTTGCTTCTCGGTCGCATCGAGAGCGCATTGCCGCGCTCTGCAAAGCCGATCGTGCAGCAACTGGAGGAGTTGCTTCAGCAGTCGATCCGCGAAGTCCGCACGGTTTCATACCTGCTGCATCCACCGCTGCTTGACGAGGTGGGGCTTGGTCCCGCGCTGCGCTGTTACGTCGATGGCTATGTCGAGCGCAGCGGGCTTGCGGTCGATCTCGACGTGGCTCCCGATGTCGACCGGCTGCCGCCGGATACGGAGCTTGCGGTGTTCCGCATTGTGCAAGAGGCTCTGACGAATGTCTCCCGTCACTCGGGAAGCCCGACCGCGACAATTCGGCTCGGGCGCGAGACAGCAAGCAATGGCCAGAACGTCGTGTTGACCATCGAGGATGCGGGCAGGGGAATGTCGGCGATAAGCAACATGCGCGCGCTGATCGGCCGCAAGCTCGCCTCGCGCGGCGAGGGCGTCGGGTTGGCCAGCATGCGCGAGCGCGTGCATCATCTCGGCGGGTGGCTCGAAATCGATTCCGCCGTGGGGCGCACCGTCGTGAGGGCGATCATCCCTGTCCGGGACGAGGCGGTCGCTCCGCGATAAAGCCGCGCAGAGCCGAAAACGAAATCAGGACAAACCGCATCCGGTTATCCGGTGAAACCCTGATGGCTGCTATCCAGTATTCGGGCGGACAATAACGGCCTCGAGACCGGCAGCTTTATGCACGCGGGGCCGCCGCTAGGGAGATGGGCCATGAGCGACGCGAAGCCGAGACAGGAGGAGCACAGCATGAGCAGGACCATCTGGCTCGGTCTGCTGGCGTCCATTGCCGCTATGACGATGGCGAGCACGCCGGCGGCCGCGCAACAGCCGCCGCAGCCACAGCCACGGCCGCCACAACAGCAGCAGCCGCAACAGCAGCAGCAGCAAAGGCCGCCCAACATCCTCGTCATCATGGGAGACGATGTCGGCTGGTTCAACATTGGCGCCTATCATCGAGGCATCATGTCCGGGAAGACGCCGAACCTCGACAAGCTGGCGTCTGAAGGCATGCTGTTCATCGACTATTACGCCGAAGCAAGCTGCACGGCGGGTCGGGCGAACTTCATCACCGGCGAGTTGCCGATCCGCACCGGACTGACGACCGTAGGGCAGGCCGGGGCCGACGTCGGCATCCCCGCGGAAGCGGTGACGCTCGCCACCGCCCTGAAGGCACAAGGCTACACCACCGGGCAGTTCGGGAAGAACCACCTTGGGGACCTGAACAAGTACCTTCCGACCGTACACGGCTTCGACGAGTATTTCGGATATCTGTACCACCTCGACGCCATGTCTGATCCGTACTGGTATTCGTTCCCCGTCGATCAGGACTACTACAACAAGTACGGCCCGCGCAGCCTGATCCACAGCTTTGCGACCGACACGGACGATCCCACCGAGATGCCGCGGTGGGGCAAAGTCGGCAAGCAGCGGATCGTCGATGAAGGGCCGCTGCCGCCGTTTGCGGACATGGCGAACGTGCCGAACATGCACGACTTGCCGTTCCTGAAGGCGAAATACGACATGACGACCTTCGACGAGGTGTTGGTGAAGGCTTCGAGCGACTTCATGGATAAGGCCAAGCGTGACGGCAAGCCGTTCTTCGTCTGGCACAACACCACGCGCATGCACGTCTGGACGTTCCTCTCGAAGAAGTACAGTTCGATGCAGAACAGCGAGACGAACTACGGCCTCGAGGAAGCCGGCATGGCGCAGTTGGACGACAGCGTTGGTGCCCTGCTGAAGCATCTCGACGACATTGGCGAGGCCAACAACACCATCGTCATCTTTACGACGGACAACGGCGCCGAGGTGTTCACTTGGCCGGATGGCGGCATGACGCCGTTCAAGAACACCAAGGGCACCGTCGGCGAGGGCGGCTTCCGCGTGCCCGCCATCATCCGCTGGCCGGGCCAGGTCAGGCCGGGCACCGTCGAGAACGGAATCTTCTCCGGCCTCGATTGGCTCCCCACGCTCATGGCGGCGGCGGGCAACCCGAACATCACCGATCAACTGCTCAAGGGCGTGAAGCTGGGTGACCGGACCTACAAGAACCATCTCGATGGCTACAACCAGATGGATCTTCTCACCGGCAAAGGTCCATCCAAGCGCCACGAGCTATTCTACTTCGGCGGTCCACAACTGGGCGCGGTTCGCATCGACAACTTCAAGTTCACGTTCTTTGCACAGCCATGGGGCTGGCCCGGCGAAAAGACCACGACGGACATGCCAACCATGGTCAACATTCGCCAGGATCCGTTCGAGCGCACCCCGAGTATTCGCGGCGAGTCGTTTAATACCGGCGCTCCCGCCTATGTTAACGACTTCTTCGCCCGTGAGTTCTGGCGCTTCGTCTTGGTGCAGCAGTTTGTCGAGAAGCTGGCGCTGACGGCGGTCGACTATCCGCCGATGCAGGACCCCGCTTCCTTCAACCTCGATGCGGTGAAGAAGAAGGTTCAGGAGATGATCAGGCACCGCGAAGGTCAGTGAGAAAATTCTGATCAGATTACTGCGGCGGGCCGCAACCGTCCCAAACGGGCGCGGCCCGTAAAGCCGTCATCGTTACCGGATCTGAAGGCCCACATGTATCCGCTGGAAGGTCAGTGTTATGCTGTGCCTTCACCTAATCAACGCTGGAGCGCGCTCATGAACCGACGAGTGGCCAGGGTGATTATCATCCTCGGCGTCGCACTCGATGCCGCGCCGGCCCACGCTGGTCCCTGCAGCAGCGATATCGCACAATTCGAGCAGGCGGTACGCCAGTCTGCAAACAACCCGGGCGCCGGCCCGATGGCGCGGCAATCAATCGGAGCACAGATTGATCGCCAGCCCACGCCTGGCTCGGTGAAACGGGCCGAGGAGCGCGCGCAAGCATCGTTCAATGCGACCATGGCGCGCGCCAAACGGCTCGACGCGCAAGGCAATCGCGCCGGCTGCACGCGGGCGCTCACCGCGGCCAAGCGCATGTACAATCTGTAGCGAACAATCCTGAGGGCGATAGGTGCGCTGGGAATTCTTGACAGACGGAGTGATCGAAATGACAAGCGACGCAATCGGCGGGTCCCACGGGATGCTCGGTCGCTTTCGCCTGCCGAAACTTGCGAAGCCGCGTTCGCCCACGGCAGTTTTCTGCAAGCGCCGGCGGAACCGCATCGCATTTGTGGTCGCGCTTTTCTCAATCTGCTGCTGCTCAGCCGTACAAGGCTACGCGGTCGAAAATCTGGAGTGTCCGGAAATTGGTCCGGGGCGGGTTCCGGATCTTATTGGCGACACAACCGGTGGCGGCCTGTTCGCCACCGAAAACCGCATCGACCTCGCCAACGAGATCAACGATGCGATCAACCGGCTGCAAGTTAGCGATCCGAATATTGCGTCGAGCGATGTGCAGAACGTGCTGATCGCCGCGTACTGTCGTGTCGTATCCCGCAAGGCGGGGCTCACCGTCGCCGAGCGATGGGGCCGCATGCGCCAATTCGTCAGCGTTCTGGAACAGCAGATCGCGGCCAACAACTTGGCCCCGGGGACGTTGCTTATTGCCAATATTCCGCTTGCGCCCGACGTCTTTCGTGAGCTCAGGAGCCAGGCTGCGGCCTCCGCTCAGACAACGACGCAATTGATGGCCGCGATCCTGACGCGCGCAGCAGGCAAATAGAGGCAGCCATGGCGACGACAAACCTGGATGACTTCCGACGCGAGGCCAGATCGGCCATCCGGCGCCATTGGATCCTTTTCCTGATTCCGGGTGTCGTCATGGTCATCCTCGGTCTTCTCGCCGCGGTCTCGCCCTTCATCGCCACGCTGGTGGTGGAAACGTTTGCGGGATGGCTTTTTCTCACCGGCGGATTCGTCGGGCTCGCCGCCTTGTTCACGACGCGGAGCGTGCCGGGCTTCGTGTGGACCCTGATCAGCGCCGTGTTGGCGATCCTCGTCGGCGCCTTTCTGGTGTGGCGGCCTCTTGCCGGGCTCATCACCCTGACTATCGCTCTGGCCATCTTCTTTGCGGCCCACGGCATCGTGCAGATCTTGACGTCGCTCGCGCACCGCCAAGTGCTCTCGCGCTCGTGGCCCTGGATGGCGATCAGTGGAGCGCGGCCTGGGCGCTCGGCCTGCTCGTCGGCATCAATCTCTTCCTGTCCGGCTTGGCGTTGGTGGCCACCGCGATTGCCTGCCGCAGCGTAAGGACCACGACTTGACGGAGGCAGCGTGATGGAAGCGTTTCGATGGAGGGCACCATGGGCTTTGCGAAGATCAATATGACAACGTTATCGGTTGGACTGGTTGTTTCCGTCCTGGGGCTCGCCATGCTCCTCGCGTCACCGGCTGACGCAAAGCAGCGCAACAGGCAGCAGCCGGCGTATGGCGACCAGTCCTACAGCGGCGGCGTCACCGTCATGCCCCGGAATACACCGAGGGCCAATGTGGTCTGTTGGACTCCATGTAATCAGCCGGGAGCGATTGTGATGGGCGCGGATCCTGATCCCTTCATTCGCCAGCAGATTCTGCGCGACGCGGATGGTTTCTTTGGCGGCGGCGGCAGGTAGGACGGTCCTAAACCCCTCGTGAATTGATTCGAGAAGCACATGACCACCGCAGCGTTGCGGCCGCAGCAATCCAGCATCTGGTGGATCTTTTTGCTGCAGGGGATAGCGGGCATCATTTTGGGCCTGATGCTCATCACGGCTCCAGGCGCCACGTTGCTCGTCATTGTCACCTTCCTGGGATTTTATTGGCTGATCACGGGGGTACTGGCGTTGGTCCGCGTCTTCGTCGATCGCTCCATCCCTTGGATTTGGTCGCTCCTGAGCGGCATTGTCGGGATCCTCGCCGGTCTCCTTGTTCTTAGACACCCACTCCTCGCCACTGTGACCGTGCCCACGGTCCTCGTCATCATCCTAGGGGTGCAGGGGCTGATCATGGGAGTGTTGGAGATCATCGAAGGCTTCAAAGGCGGTGGGATAGGCTCATTCATTCTAGGGGTACTCAACGTTCTGGTGGGGATCCTGTTGCTCAGCTCACCGGTTGCAGCCGCGCTGGTGGTGCCACTCGTATTCGGCATTCTCCTGCTTATCGAAGGCGTGGCACACATCGTTTGGGCATTTCGAGTCCGCGCCTGACGAGCACGTTATGGCGTACCGATTGCTACTGTCGGGAATTGTCACGATCGGTATTGCCGCAGCGGCGATCGCGAGCGCGGCTGCTCAACCCTTCCTCGAAACGGGCGTCTCGAGCGCTATAGCCCGCGCCAGCGCGCTCGCGGCGCGCATCCACGCCTTTCACCGCTGGACGGGCTCGACGCCGCCGCCTGCGGGCTACTGTCCCACCATGCGCGCCGGCGAGGCGGTGATGGTGGAGCTCGCGCGTCTCTCCAACCGAGCGATTCACTACCACCAGTCCGGCCTGGCGCTGCAGCTGCAAAGGACGGCTGACCGGCTCAGCGACGAGCTCGACGAAGAGGAGGCGGTCAATGATCAGGCAGGTATCCCCTACAGCGCCTATCCCTGTCTCGCCGTCCAGCCATCGTATCCCAGCCGAGCAGTCGTGCTGCGGTTCATCGAAGCAAGGGTGCCCTCCTGCCGCCGCAAGGCGGATGCGGCAAGAGCATCGTTCGATGCGCGCCGAAGGCTGATGCAGCAGTGCCTGCGCGTACCAGGAACGTAGTCGTTGCCGCGGTCGCGGCTCTCGCCGTCCTCGCCGGCGGGGCGGCTTTGCTCATGGGCGGCGGCGCGCGCAGCGCGAGCGTGGTCCAGCAGCAGCAGCAGAACGGCAACAATGTCTGCGGGTGGATCGGCATCAAGGTCAGCCCGATGACCACGCCCTTCGCCGAGAGCCTCGGCATGGCGGAGCCTTACGGCGCCATCTTTGAGCGGCCTGAACCGAATAGCCCCGCCGCCGCGGCGCACATCGAGGCAGGTGACGTGCTCACCGCGATCAACGGCTCGCCGCTGATGCGTTCCAGCGACTTCGCCGGGATCATTTCCGCGATCGCCCCTGGCACGTCGGTCTATCTCGACACCTGGCGCGATCGTCAAGCGATGCAAGTCACCGTGATCCTGGGCTCGGCCCCATGCCGCACGAGCGGGTAGCGCCCTAGAGGATTATGCCGCGCAACAGACCCAAGTCGCCCGCGAAAGGTCGCAAAAGCGCCAGCGGTGCAGCGCGGACCGAGCCACCGCAGGATAGCGCTGCGCGCGTAAACGACGGCAGCTTTTTGTCGAGGCGCACAATCTGGATCGGGGCAGCGGTCGCCTCGCTCGTCGTGTTCTCAAGCGGTCTCGCATTCCTCCTCGTGCATGGCGGCGGGCAGGCGCGGAGCCCGCTGGGCGCTTCCGTCGCAACCTTCGTCGGCAGCGAGACCTGTGCGCAATGCCATCAGGCGCAAGCAAGGCTATGGCGCAGCTCGCAGCATAAGCTCGCGATGGATCATGCGACCGATGCATCGGTGCTGGGCGATTTCAACGATGCTCGCTTCGATTATTACGGCGTGCGCTCTCGCTTCTTCCGCCAGGACGGGAAATTTTTTGTCGAGACCGACGGCCCCTACGGCAAGCTCGCCACGTTCGAGGTGAAATACACCTTCGGCGTCGATCCGCTGCAGCAGTATCTCATCGAATTTCCCGACGGCCGGCTGCAGGCGCTCTCGATCGCCTGGGACACTCGGCCGAAGGAGCAGGGCGGACAGCGCTGGTTCCATCTCTATCCGGGCGAGGAGATCAAGCACGACGACGTGCTGCATTGGACCAAGCTCAACCAGAACTGGAACTTCATGTGCGCGGAGTGCCACTCGACCGGCGTGCGCAAGAACTACAACGCGGCAGCCGATCGCTTCGCCACCACCTGGGCCGAGATCAGCGTCGGCTGCGAGGCCTGTCACGGGCAGGGCTCGCGCCACGTCGCTTGGGCGCGCGCGCGAGAGAGCTGGTGGCCCTTCGGCAAAGACGACGACCCGCGGAAGGGGCTCGTCGTTTCCTTCGACGAGCGGCGCGATGTCGTCTGGCGGATCGATCCAACGACCGGCAACGCTCGGCGCAATTTCCCGCCCGCCACGGTGCGCAAGGAGGTCGAGACCTGCGGCCGCTGTCACGCCCGCCGCGGCGCATTTTCCGAGGATTGGGTGCCCGGCCGCGCGCTGTCGGACACCCACGTCGCCTCCTCGCTCGCGCGCGGGCTCTATCATGCCGACGGTCAGATGCGCGACGAGGTCTACAATTACGGCTCGTTCAAGCAGAGCAAGATGTTTGCGGCCGGCGTCACCTGCAGCGATTGCCACGAGCCCCACGCCGCGGAACTTCGCGCGCCCGGCGACGGCGTCTGCCTGCAATGCCACGCGCCCGACAAGTATGCAGCCGTTAGCCACCGCCATCATGAGGCGGTAAGCCCGCCGGTCGCCTGCGCGTCCTGCCACATGCCGGAGCGCACCTACATGGTCGTCGACCGCCGCCACGATCACAGCTTCCGCGTGCCGCGGCCCGACCTCTCGGCGAAGCTCGGCACGCCGAACGCCTGCAACGACTGCCACGGCGACAAAACGGCGCAATGGACGGCGTCGGCGATCGAGCGCTGGCACGGAGCAAACCCAAAAGGCTTCCAGCACTACGCCGAAGCCTTCCACGCGGCATGGAGCGACCAGGCCGACGCCGCGGCCTTGCTCGGTGTGGTCGCCGCTGATGCGAACACGCCGGCCTTCGTGCGCGCAAGCGCGCTCGCCGAGCTCGCGCCGCATCTGTCGCCCGCGAACATCAATCTGGCGCGCAGCGCGCTTCAAGACCCTGACCCGATGGTGCGCATCGGCGCCCTCGACATGCTCGCCAACGCTGCGCCCGCGCAAATCTGGCCACTGGTCGCGCCGCTTCTTTCCGATTCCAGTCGCGGCGTGCGCATCCGCGCCGCACAACTGCTCGCCGCGGTTCCCACCGCAAGCCAGCCTGCCGCCGATCGCGAATCGTTCGAGCGCGCGGCGGTCGACTTCGTCGCCGCCCAGCGCCTCAATGCGGATCGGCCGGAAGCGCGCTCCGCGCTCGGAAATTTTTACGCGCGGCGCGGTCTCGCGACCGATGCCGAGGCCGAATACAAGGCCGCGCTGCGGCTGAGCCCGCACTACGCGGCTGCGGCGATCAACCTCGCCGATCTCTACCGCCAGACCGGTCGCGACGGCGAGGGTGAAAATGTGTTGCGTGCGGCGATCGCCGCGTCACCGCAGGATGCCGGGTTGCATCATGCGCTCGGGCTTGCACTTACCCGCCTCAAGCGCACGGACGCGGCGATTGCCGAATTGCGCCGCGCCGCCGAGCTCGAGCCGGATCGCGCTCGCTATGCCTATGTCTACTCCGTGGCGCTGCATTCAGCCGGGCGGGGCGAGGAGGCCATGCGCGCGCTAAAGGAAATCCTGGTTCGCCACCCCGGCGACCGCGACACCTTGCTGGCGCTGGTGAGCTTCAGCCGCGACGCCGGGGATGTTGGGGCCGCGCTCGGCTACGCCGAGCAACTCGCGCGTGTGGCACCGGGCGAGCCCGGCCTAGCCGGCCTTATCGAGAATCTTCGGCGTCAAATCAAAGAGCCGGATGCACGATGAGGTAAGCAGCCGAACCACCTTCTCATGCACGCATGATCCTCCGCCGTTTTCGCGAGGAAGTTGCTCCTGCAAGCTTTGCGGCCAGCGTGGGGCGCGAATTAACGAAAGGCGTTTCGAGGGAGACGGAGCCCCCATCCCGCCGCCTCCCCAGGGGAGGGCCTTCAAATCCTTTGTGTGGTAACGCAGCCGAGCTGCGTTAGCCCGAACCTAGAGTTCTGGGCACGCCCGGAATAACCTCATCCTGAACTATCAGCGCCAGCGGGCGCGATGGATGACAACCCGCCGCGCCACCGGCGCGCGAGCGTACGCGTAGTAGGGCCGATAATAGCCGCCGTACCCATAGGACGGATAACCGTAGCCGTAGCTATAGGCCGGGTAGCCGTAGCCATAGGCTGGGTAGCCGTAGCCGTAGGCAGGGTAGCCGTAACCGTAGCTGTAGGCTGGGTAGCCGTAACCATAGCCATAGTAGGGCCGCCACAGCGCCGCGCCAATGAGCGCGCCGATGGCAAAGGCGCCGATGCCCCACCCCCATCCCCAGCGGGCCTCCGCCGGTTTGGTCGTGCTCACGGCAACTGCGCCGGCGAGCAGCATGGCGATTAACGTTCGTCTCATGGCTTTACCTCCCTTATTCTTTCTTTCTTTGGTTAGTTGTCCGCCTTGATCCTATACGCCGGTCGGTCCGGTGATCAACTCGCACCCCCGCCAACCATTAGACCGACGACTTGTACGGCAATGACCTTCACGATGGTCATGGATGGGAAGATCATCGCATAGCCGATATCGGGTCGTTCCGTCGGCGCCATTCGCGTGGAGTAGATGAGGATCGCTGGGTTTCCGGTGGCACCCGAGGCAACACCGACGAGATCTTCAGCAGGCAGTGACCGACCAACAAGACGATGAGCACCGTCGTCAGCAGGACACCGATGAGCAGCATACTCAATCCGGTGTCGGATACGGTGCGCACAAACCTGGCTACTTTACTCTTTTTTCAAGATAGCACCAGGCCGACGAAGTTGGTAAACGAGAGTAAACAGAAACCGCGGGAGGTTACGATGCTCAGGGTGTGCCAATACTACGGACTGTTTGTATTGTCGTTGGGTGCAGCGCTTGCTTTGTCGGGTCTACCCGAGGCTTATGCCCAATCGAAGGTGAGCTATGAAGAGGCTTGGGTAAAGTGCAAAGCCGAGGTTGTTGCACAGCACGGCGCGGGCGAGGGTAACACAGCGGCGAAGTATGCCCGTGGCGGAGCCTGCATGAAGCAGTACGGGTACCGGCTCAAGAAGTCGGCGCGATTTTAATAGGCCCGGGAGCAGTGCAAGGCGGACATTTTTGCCAACGCCCTGGGCGAGACCGCGGTCTCCGCACCGCACCATATCTGTGCCGCATGTGCAGGAAGCGATACGGGTCTCGCCTCGAGAAATAGGTCGGCGATTATCACAGGGCTCCTGGAAATGGTCCAGGAGTACGGTGTTGCCCGCGCTGGTGTTGTCAGCCGGATTGCTTCTGGTTGCTGCAGACGTGCAGGCGCGCAAATTGAATACTTCGCCGAGGGCCGCGCCTAATCGCATCGCGATCGATTATGTCGAGCCGAACTCGACAGATGATCGGCCGGTCTACGAGTTGCTCAAGCAGCATCAAGTGCTCGAGAAGATCCGCGACCTTTTGGCGCCGCTGCGGTTGCCGCACCGCCTGCTGTTGCAAACCAGAGACTGCGACGGGGAAGCCAACGCCTGGTCCAATGAGGAGAGCGTCACCGTTTGCTACGCGTACGTCGATGAGATTTGGAAAAACGCACCGAAGGAAGCGACCGCAGCGGGAATTGCTCCGATCGATGCATTGATCGGCCCGGTGGTCGATGTATTCCTGCACGAAATCGCTCATGCCGTATTCGGTGCGCTGCAAATCCCCCTGCTCGGCCGCGAGGAGGACGCTGCCGACGAGTTCTCGACCTACATCATGCTGCGACTGGATAAGGAGGAGGCGCGGCGACTGATCTTGGGCAGTGCGTATCAGTACAAGGCCGACCTATCGGCCCCCACGGTAACGATGAGGCAGGAGAAATTCGCCGATGAGCATGGCACACCGGCGCAGCGCTTCTTCAATTCGCTGTGTATCGCTTATGGGGCTGACCCAAAACTGTTCAGCGATGTGGTGGAAAGAGGATTTCTGCCCGAGGATCGGGCGATAGGTTGCCAGCGCGAATACGTCCAGCTCGCGCATGCGTTCGAAACCTTGATCCGCCCGCACATCGACAGAAATCTCGCGCGGAAACTTCATAAACGCTGGCTGCCTCCGGTGACCACCCAGCCGAAGCCATGGCCGGGGACTTACCGACGCCCGTAACAAAGCGCGCGCTTCCCAAAGGGAACGTCCGGCCGAACAGCCCTTAAGGCAAGCAGGCCTGGAAGTGCCCCGATATCGGCTGGCTCGCTCCGCGCTACGGAGATTGCTACGGCGCGCTTCATCCCGCGTGTCTTTCGCCAGCCGCTTTCCGCGCGGTGTCCTTCGGCAGCAGCGCAAGCGTATGCTGCGCGATCATCAATTCCTCATCGGTCGGCACGACGAGGAGCGCGACCCGGCTCTCCCGCCGCGAGATTGTCAATTTGCGTTCTGCATTGGCCGCCGGATCGAACGCCACGCCGAGCCAGGCAAGCTTCTCGGCGATGCGGGCGCGGATCGTAGGAGAGTTCTCGCCGATGCCGGCCGTGAACACGAAGGCGTCGAGCCCGCCCAGCGCCGCCGCCAGCATTCCGGCATTGAGCCCGATCCGGTAGACGAAATAGTCCACGGCGAGTCTCGCGCGGGGATCGGAATTCGACTGCAGCTCGCGCATGTCGTTGCTGATGCCGGAGAGGCCCTTGAGACCGCTCTCGCGATAGAGCAGATCCTGGACCGCCGCTGGTTGCATACCTTTTTCGCTGAGCAGGTAGAGCAGGACTCCGGGATCGATCTGGCCCGGCCGCGTGCCCATGGGGATGCCGTCGAGTGCCGTAAAGCCCATCGTGCTTTCGATGCTGCGCCCGTTTGCGAGCGCGCACATGGACGCGCCGCTGCCGAGATGCGCGACAATCACGCGCCCCGCTGCGACGGCCGGGGCGACCTCGCACAGGCGCTTGGCGACGTATTCGTAGGAGAGTCCGTGGAAGCCGTAACGCCGCACGCCCTCGGCGTAGAAATGCTCGGGAATAGCGTAATGGTCCGCGACAGGACTATGACCGTGATGGAAAGCGGTGTCGAAGCAGGCTACCTGAAGCAACTCGGGCCGGCTCTTCAACAGCGTGCGGATCGGCGCGAGGTTGTTCGGCTGGTGCAGCGGTGCAAGGGAAACGTATCGCTCCAGATTGGCCACAACCGTTTGGTCGATAACGACCGGCCGGTCGTACTGCGGCCCGCCATGGACCACCCGGTGGCCCACCGCGAGAAGGTTTAACTTTTGAGTCTCGCGGAGCCAAGATGCAACCGTGGCCATGGCCGCAGGCACATCACCGACTTCTCCCGGCCCATAACTTTTGTCGATGAGCCGTGACTTGTCGCTCGCCTCGGCAGACAAACGCGGCCGCGTGCCGATACCGTCGAGCTGCCCTTTGATCAACCGCCGCGGCGCGCCTGCCTCGATGCTGAAGATCTGGAACTTGACGCTCGAAGAACCCGCATTGACGACGAGGATCGCATCCATCGCCATCACGCCTTCGGCAACGGCGCACTGCGCCGGCGTGCATCGGCGTAAAGGACCGCCGCCGCGCAAGACGCCATGCGCGAACGTACGGAATCCGCGCGAGAGGTCAGGATGATTGGCACACGCGCGCCAAGAACCAGGCCTGCCGTGTCTGCCTTGGCCATGAAGGCGAGATTCTTGGCCAGCATGTTGCCGGCTTCGAGATCCGGCACGACCAGAATCTGCGCCCGCCCGGCGACATCGGACTTGATGCCCTTGATCCGCGCCGCTTCGGGATCGACAGCGTTATCATAAGCCAGCGGACCATCGAGGATGCCGCCTGTGATCTGGCCACGGTCGGCCATCTTGCATAGCGCGGCCGCCTCGATAGTGGACGGAATCTTGGAGGTCACGGTCTCGACCGCGGACAGAATTGCCACGCGCGGGGTGCCGAGGCCAACCTGCGTGAACAGATCGATGGCGTTTTGCACGATGTCCCGTTTGGCATCGAGATCGGGAAAGATGTTGATGGCAGCGTCCGTGATGAACAGCGTCTCGGCATAGCCCGGCACGTCCAAGATGAAGACATGGCTGATCCGCCGCTCCGTGCGCAGGCCGGTCTTGCTCGAGGTCACCTCGCGCATGAGCTCGTCGGTATGCAGGCTCCCTTTCATCAGGAGCTCGCCTTTGGATTGATGGATCAGCTCGACCGACTTTGCTGCCGCGGCGTCGCTGTGGGGCACGTCGATCAGCTCAAAGCGACTGATATCGAGCCCGTGCTCGCGCGCGACAGCCGCAATCTTGGCGGCCGGTCCAACGAGGATCGGGACGATGATCCCCGCGTCCGCCGCCTGGATGGGGCCGCGCAGCGCCGTCTCCTCGCAAGGGTGAACCACGATCGTCGTCGCCGCCGGGACCTGCTTCGCGCGCGCGATCAGTCGCTCGTATTTCGAAGCTGGCGGGTCGCCCACCGGGCCGACCGGCGCGATGTTGCCGATCTCACTGTCCTTCAACATGACTTTCCTCACCCACGTCAGTCGCTCGGGCGCGGCGCTCGGTCACGATGCTTTCGCCTGCGCCTCGTCCCGAGCCGAGTCGATGACCGTCAGATTTGGAACCGTACTCGATGCCTCGTGGAGGCCGAACGCGCGGGCAACGCGCTGCACGCGCTCATTCTCTTCTTGAGAAAGCGGGCGCCGCGCGGTCAGGACCTGCTTGATGAGGTCGAACGCCTCGCGTCGTCTATCACTGTCGGCGGGAAGCATCGACGGAAGTGCCGCGAGCGCAGCTTCCGTGTCGAGCAGCAGGATGAAGAATTGCTCGCGCACGAGCGCCTTGAACGCCGAGAGCGGCATGTCACCGTGGGCGCGGCGAATGCGGCGCAGCGCTTCAAAGCCGCGCTCGTCGACCGAACCCCTTGCTGATCCCACGTAGAGGAGCCCACGGATGACGGCTTCGCGCAGCCCACCGACTGGAACGTGCGATTTCAGCTCGGCGATCCGCTTCTGCAGCAGCTCGTCATGCAGCGGGTGCTTGCTGGCCTTGCGCAGTGGACGCGTCCCCGCCGGATCGATGCCCGCCGCGGCCTGCAGCATCGGTAAGCCGTAAATCGTGAAAAAACATCGCTCCGCGATGGTCTCGCTCGCCTGCCGCCACGCGTCGAGCGCGGCGACGATCTGGCGCGATGCGTTCTCCTGCATCGCCACAAACGGATTATCGCTAGCCACCGGCCTGCGGTTGTTGCGAACTTGCTCCGCCATGGCAGCGACCGGCGCCATCATCGGGTTCGCATTGGAGAAGAGCTCGTATTGCAGCCGCAGCGGATGCAGCTGCTGCATCCATTGCGCGAGCGGCGAGTTCACGAGTGCCCGAACGATCGGCTGCGCAAAGGTGCGGTAAAGGGCCAGATTGGTCTCGGAGACGCGCGCGGCGGTCGCGAAACAGCGCTCGTCCGCCGCGTCATTGCCGCCGAGCGCGCGGATGTCGTCCAAGGTCCTCTGTTCGCACCGCATGATCCACTTCCCGGTCACGAGATCCGGATTCGCGGTGTCCTCGGCCTTGGCCTCGAACACCGCCTCGTAGAGGCCGGGCGGAAGGGCATCGATCAGGTCGATATTGCTGGAAAATTCCCCGTGCTCCTTCTTGGCAACGCCGCCGGACACGAAGATGCCGAGATGGCCGATGGTCTCGTGGATCGTATAGACGATGGTTTGCCCGTAGGAGCGGATTTCGTCGACGTTCTCGTAGAGATCGAGGATCCATCCCAGCGCCTGCTGCGGCGGCGTGATGTTGTCGCCTTTTGAGCAGAATACGACGATGGGCGAGCGGATATTGCGCAGGTCGACCGCCTTGCCGTCCGACGTCCGGATTTTTCCCGCCGCAAGATTGTTGCCGATGAATAGTTCATCGACGATGAACTGGATTTCCTCGGCGTTGAGCTTGACGTGGCCTCCCCACCAGCGCTCGAACCCGAGATAGCGCGGCGCTTCGGTGTCGATCTTGGAATAGAGGTTGTATTGTTTGGTCCACAGCGTGTTGGCCGGATTCTGGTTCTCGAAATTCTGCACCAGCCAGGCGCCGTCGAATATTCCGTTGCCGAGATCGCCGGCAAATGCCGTCAACCAGCTGCCACCCAACAGACCGCCGCTGTAGCGCATCGGATTTTTGCCGTGCACGCCGGCCCAGTAAGACAGCGGCGCTCCGGCAATGATAATGGGGCCGAAGAGTTCTGGCCGGATGGCGGCGAGCATCATGACCGCCCAACCCGCCTGGCAATTGCCGATCACGCAGGGTTTGCCATCCGCCTGCGGATGCAGCGCGGCGACCTTTTCGAGAAAGACCGCCTCGGCGCGCGCGATGTCCTCGATTGTTTGCCCGGGAACGGGATTGGGCAAGAAGCCGACGAAATAGCAGGGATGGCCGGCCTTGAAGGCCACGCCGATTTCGCTGTCCGCTTTGAATCCGCCGATTCCCGGCCCATGTCCCGCGCGCGGGTCGACGATGACGAACGGCCTGCGCGTCGGATCGAGTTCGATACCCGCCGGCGGGACGACCCTCACGAGACCGTAGTTGACCGGCCGCTCGAGCGTCCTGCCATCGACCAGAAGCTCCACGTCATACTCGAGCACGTGCGGGGCGGTCTGCCCCAGGTATTCGCGGAATTGATTGCCGCGCTGGCGCATCACGTCCCAGAACAAGACGCTGCGTTGTGCGGCATCCGCCAGATATCCCATGGCTGGGGCAAATCCGAGCTGGGGCATAACTCCCTCGATCAAAGATGGCTGCTTTTGGTCGGATGGCATGATGACTGCTCCATGTGTCACGTCCTTGACAGGACGTGGCCGATGCAGATGGAAAGCCTATATCGGCCGTCCGTCGTGCTGGACGGTAGCAGCTCAACTTATGGATGCCACCGAAATCGATTTTCGTTTGCGCCGTCGCTCAGCCCCACTTGAGCGTCATCGCGACGTCGCCTGGCATCCCGCCGGGGAAATCGATGATTTCGACCCTAAGCTTGTATCCGCGGGGCCGGAAGTACTTCGCCCAGAGTTGATAGATCTCTTTCGGCACTCCGGTCAGCGTGTTTTCCCAGCCCGGCTCCTGTTGATTGATGGCGCGCCCCTTGTCCGTGCACAATGTGTTCGGAAATCGGTGCACTTGTACCTCTGTCTTGCCATTGGCTACCGCGCGCTCGATGATCTTGATGGCGCGCTGAATGCCCTCTTCATCGGAGACTCCCGATGGCTTCGTCAGGTGATCGAGCAAAGCCTTTTTCTCCGCCTCGGCCGCCGCGTGTTTGGCGGCTTCCTTGGATGCTGCTTCAGCCTCCGCGAGCGCGAGTTTCTTCATGAAATCGCCTGCGCTGGGCAGCAGCTCGTCGGGTTTGGTCGCCATGGTCCGTCCTCTTCCACATCGCGTGGCAAAACGTCCGCGTTGCGGGGATCACAATTTCTCGCCGGTGGGTGTAGAATATTATATAATCGGTCGTCCGTCGGGGGAAGGCTCAACATAACCAAACCAGGTTCGGAGGTATGTCATGACCGCAAAGGCGACCGACGTCTCGACGCCTTTTCCCAAATTCGGGAAGGAGCAAACCGATGCGATGCTGGGTGTGCAGAAGGAGCTGCTCGAGGCGTGTGAGCAAGCGAGCCGGGCTTGGCTCGACCGCATCAAGTCGGAAGTAGATCTTTGGTCGGGGCTCGCCACCAAGCTCGCAAGCACCCGCTCCGGCCCCGAAGCGCTGAGCGCATACCAGGAATGCCTCACGCAGCGGATGCAAATGGCCGCGGAGGATTGGCGGCGTCTCTCCGACGACTATCAAAAAGTCATGCTGACGATGACGCAGTCAGCGACCAACGGGCGGCCGATCGGAAGCACGTGAAAATGAAGCCGCCAACAGAGTGGCTCGCGAGCTTTAGCTAGGACGGATCGCGCAAGGCTGAGCAGCAAGACACGCCTCGGCGCGTGGGTGTGAGATCGCGCGCCAAAAACCGTGCTCGTATTGCGAACCGCCGATAGCTCGAGCGCGAAAAGGAGTTGCCGGTGATACCTGTGGTGAAAGCCAAACTGCTCGAAGGAAAGAAAGGTCTCATCATCGGCATTGCCAACGAAAATTCGATCGCGTGGGGCTGCGCCAAGGCGTTCCGGGCGCTGGGAGCCGAGCTCGCGGTCACGTATCTCAACGACAAGGCGAAAAAATATGTCGAGCCGCTCGCCCGCGAGCTCGAGGCGCCGATCCTGATGCCGCTCGAGGCGCGTCAGCCAGGGCAGATGGAGGCGGTGTTCGAGCGGATCGGCAAAGAGTGGGGCAAGCTCGACTTCGCCGTGCACTCGATCGCCTTCTCGCCGAAAGACGCGCTGCAGGGGCGCGTCGTCGACGTCTCGCGCGAGGGTTTTCTCACCACCATGGATGTGTCGTGCTGGACCTTCATTCGCATGGCGCACCTGGCGGAACCGCTGATGCGCAAAGGCGGCACGCTGTTCACGATGACCTATTACGGCAGCCAGATGGTGGTGAAGAACTACAACATCATGGGCGTGGCCAAGGCGGCGCTCGAGAGCGCGGTCCGCTATCTGGCGGCCGAGCTCGGCCCGAAGGGCATCCGTGTGCACGCCATCTCTCCGGGACCGCTGGCGACGCGCGCGGCCTCGGGGATTCCTGAATTTGACGCACTGCTCGACAAGGCGAAAGCAAAGGCGCCGGCGCGCAGCTTGGTCAGCATCGACGACGTGGGGGTTGCCACTGCGTTCCTCGCCCACGAGGCAGCCCGCCTGATCACCGGCGAGACGCTTTACATTGACGGCGGCTATCACATTATCGACTAGCTCGGATCGGCCCGGAGCGGCGGCCGAGGGGGGCTGTACCGGTCCGTCTATGCACCGTCGGCTGGCAAAAAGAGGGTAACGTCATGGCATTGAAACGGACGGCAGGCAGCAATGCCAAGGAGAAGTTGAAACGCAAAGTTTACGAGCGGGCGCTTCAGAAGCTGCAGGTCGAGCTTTGCCATTTGCAGGAGTGGGTGAAGGCCAAGGAAGCGCGCATCATCATCGTGTTCGAAGGCCGCGACGCGGCCGGCAAGGGCGGGACCATCAAGGCCATCACCGAGCGCGTGAGCCCGCGGGTGTTTCGCGTGGTGGCGCTGCCAGCCCCCTCGGACCGTCAAAAGACTCAATTGTTTATGCAGCGCTATATCGAGCGCTTCCCGGCCGGCGGCGAGATCGTCATCTTCGACCGCAGTTGGTACAACCGCGCCGGCGTCGAATTCGTGATGGGATTTTGCACCGAGGAGCAAAACCACCATTTTCTCAGTCTTTGCCCGCAAGTCGAAAAATACATCGTCGATGCCGGCATCATATTGATCAAGATCTGGTTGGAGGTCGGGAGGGACGAGCAGGAGCGGCGGTTTTCGGCGCGCATCAACGATCCGCTGCGGCAGTGGAAATTGAGCCCGATGGATCTCGAATCATATCGGCGTTGGTATGAATACTCGCGGGCGCGCGACATGATGCTGAGCAAGACGGATAGCAAGCACGCGCCTTGGTATATCGTGCACTCGGACGACAAGCGGCGGGCGCGGCTCAATTGCATTTCGCATATCCTGAAGCGAATCCCCTACGAGAAGGTACGGCACGCGAAGGTCAAGCTGTCCAAGCGGTCGGACAAACATAAATACGATGACCAGCTGTCCCTGAAGGGAATGAAAGTCGTAGCGGAAAAATACTGACGAAGCCTGTCCGGTCCTTCCGGGCAGTCGTGCTTGGTCTCGTGCACTATTCCTCGCTAGTTGGCGATCAACACATAATGCGGCAGTAGGCCCGTGCGCTGCGGGATAGCTACCAAGCCGATGTCCGCTATGGGCGCCTCGCTCTCCTGGATCGAGCCCCCTGCAAATGGGTGACCAATGCCGCAGCGTTCCGGAGTCTTGAGAAAGCGTGTCGCGGGCGCGCTCTTGATGACGCTGGGAGTGCTTGCTCTGGCCGCGCCCATGGCAGTGGGCCGATGGTCGCTCGCGATCCTCGGGATTCCCCTGATGGTGCTGAGCGGGGTGGAGGCATACTCCACTTTCACCTCGCCGCGGCGGTCCGACGCAAGTGCCTACCTGCCGTGTCTGCTTGCGCTGCTCGCCGGAAACCTTCTGCTGTTGAGTTCCGCGCTGGTGCTCAACGGCCTATTGATCCTCCTCATCGCGATTCTCCTGGTCGACGGTTTCGGCAAGATTCTGACTGCGTTGGGTAATTCCCACACGCCACGCGTTCCCGCGGGGGTCAACGGGCTTGTCGATCTCGGATGCGCGGCGCTTCTGTGGCATCTCAGTCGGATCATCGGCGCAGAGCGGGCGATTGGCGTCGTCGTCGGCGCCTATATCGCGGCAGCAGGCTGGCGGGTGCTGATGGCGCCGGGTGAAGTCGCGTCGCCCGACGCGGCCGCCGGCGGGGCCGCTCACCCGGACGCCGAGCTTGGCCTCCCTCCCAATGAGACTTTCGCTCGACTGCGGGCAGACGCCGACGCTGCGTCGCCGACCGTGCGTGCCGCCGATCTCATGTGGATGCTCACCCTTGTGGTGGTTTTCCTGGCGATCCACGCCGGCCGAATGCCCATATCGGACAGCTTGCTCGGCATCAGTTCTCCCTTCGTTGCAACCGCCGGGGATCTTTTGATGACGCTGATCTTGGCGACACTTCTCATCCTCCCGGCGCGCCTCCTCTGGAGACGGTTGACAAGGCCGGTCGAGCGGGTGGCGTGGTCGCTCCGGCTCGGGACAAAACCCGGGACCGCACCAATGAATCGTGCGGCTGATTGGCTGATCGGCGGCTGGCTTGAAAGCCGCTTCGGTTTCGCTATGCGCCTGCGCGAGGGACGTACTTCGCTTGCGGCCGCGCTGATCCTCATCTTGCGACTAGGCCTACCGGTCACTGCGTTTTTCGTCGCCTTTAACCCGATCTGGGGATTCAGCTGGTATTTCAACACAGAAAGCTGGGCGACCGGCATCTATCAGAAAATGACGCAGCTGCGAGTCGATCCCTGGCGCGTCACGATGACTGACGCGGTTGCGCGCGCCTATGGCGGCGAAGCCGATGACCTCTTTCGAATTGATCCCGGCGGCCTGAAGGGAGGCACCGATTTCAGCTTTCTCGTTATAGGAGATCCCGGCGAAGGCGATGCGTCGCAATATTCGCTGGTCTCGCGCTATCTGGAACTGGGGCGCCGCGATGATGTGAAGTTTCTCGTCGTGTCCTCCGACGTTATTTATCCCGCCGGATCGATGCATGACTACGAAGCCAATTTTTATCTGCCGTTCCAGGGCTTCGCCAAGCCGATCTATGCGATTCCAGGAAATCATGACTGGTACGATGCGCTGGAAGGGTTCAATGCAAACTTCCTCGAGCCCAGGGCGGCACGCGCGGCGATAGAAGCTCGCGTCGAAGCCGATCTCGGACTCACCAGCACCAATGCTCGTCGCATCGATAAGCTGATGGCGGAGGCGGCGCGTCTACGTCGGCAGTATGGCGTCTACGTCGGCATCCAACGGGCGCCGTTCTTCGAATTGCAGACGGAGGATTTCGCGTTGTTGGCGATCGATACCGGCGTCCTGCGCACGGTCGACGAAAAACAATGGGCATGGATCGAGCGTGCTCTCGGCCGAAGCCGCGGTAAGTTCACCATGGCCATCGTGGGCCATCCTCGCTTCGCCGGCGGACGGGATCTTCCCCCGACTGCCGAAGGCCATGATGTCTCCGAATCCTCGGGAAATTTCGCCGCGCTCTATCGCCTTTTGGCGAGCCACAACGTCAGAATCGCCATGGCTGGTGATACTCATGACTTCGAATATTACCGCGAGACAATCGGCGGCGGTGACGCCCCGCAGGTGATGCACCACTTCGTCAATGGTGGGGGCGGGGCTTATCTCAGTATCGGCACGGCACTGGACTTTCCGAAAGAGCCTGCCGTTGGCGACTTGGCGTTCTATCCGCGGAGCGACATTCTGCGCGCCAAGATGGACGCCGAGACGCCGCTATGGAAGCAGCCGTTCTGGTATTGGATCAAATGGTTCAAGGCTTGGCCGTTCCATGTCGAGGCGTTGTCCGGTGTCTTCGATTTCAACCATGCACCATTCCTCCAGAGTTTCATGGAGGTGCGGATCGAACGATCCAGGAGGCGCGTGGTTCTCGCTCTCAATGGCGTCCACGGTCCGCTGCAGTGGCGCGACCTGCAAACCGGCGGCACGGTGCCGCCACCCGGCGCAACGCTCGACGACCCGGTCGAATTCGTCGTGCAAATGGACCGCGAATAGCCCCACATGTGGCTTGCGGGTAACATCAATTTCCCGGCTGGGAGAATAAGCTCGCCCCGACGATCTGGAGCGCGATGATGCGAGACAGTTGTCGGTCAGATCGGCGGCTAACTCGTTTAGCCTGCGTGATCGCGGCGCTTCTGCCTCTCGCTTGTTCTGATCGAGCGGCAGCGGACGAGGCGGGCGTGAGCTTCTGGCTGCAAGGCCAATTCGGCAGTTTCGCCGCCGCGCCTTCGAATCCGGGATGGTCATTCGAAAGCACATTTTACCACGCAACGGCGGCCGCGGGCCCAAGCATAAGCTTTGCGCGCGGCGGAGGGTTTCAGACGGGCGTCAAGTCCCCCACTGATTTCGTCATGTTGACTCCGACCTATGTGTTCGCAACGCCGATACTGGGTGCACAAGCAGCAGTGGGGTTGACGGCTTTGTACGGCCGCAACACGACCTCCGTGTCGGCAACGCTGACCGGGCCCGGCGGAGCCTCGCTGTCGGGTAGCCGCTCCGACTATGTCGTCGGGCTCGGAGATTTGTATCCGGCCGCTTCGCTGAAATGGGAGCGGGACGTGCACAACTTCATGATTTATGCGACCACTGCGGTTCCCGTGGGCGTCTATGATCCCATCCGGCTGGCGAGCATGGGACTAGGCCATTGGGCGGCGGACTCAGGCGTCGGCTACACCTATTTGAACGAGCAGGTTGGTTTTGAATGGTCCGCGGTTGTCGGGTTCACCTACAACTTTCTCAATCCTTATACCCAATATAGGAGCGGCATCGATGCACACTTGGATTGGGCGATTTCGCCGTATCTCTCTGAAAAATTGCACATTGGCGCCGTCGGCTATGTCTACAACCAACTGACAGACGACAGCGGCGCGAGCCCCGCGCTCGGCGGATTCAGGTCACGCGTTGCCGGGATCGGGCCGCAGATCGGGTTTTTCTTTCCGGTCGCAGACCGGGAAGGATATCTCAATCTCAGAGCCTATTCCGAGTTCGACGCCAGGAACCGGCTGGAAGGATGGACTGCATACGTCACGTTCTCCGTTGAGGCAGCGGAACCGAAGTCAGCGCAACGGAAGTTTGCAACACCCGCCACGACCGCACGCTGACGGCGGCCTTCGGGCGCGCGACGGTCTTCATCCTCCCAGAGCGATCGCAACGCCGACCAACACCGCACCGACGGCCACCATCGACAGGCCTGTGGCCCACGGTCGAAACCCGGCGTAACGCCCAAAGGCATATCCGCACACGAACAACATTCCGATGGCAACCGCATTGGAGAGACGCAGCGCCAATCTCGCATCGCCGATCAGAATGAACGGAATGACGATCGGGAACGTCGACAGGAAGCTGAGCAAGCAGATGCCCACCGCGCCGAGCCGATCGCGTTTTGTCAGTCGCGGCCCCCCGGCCTCGGGCAAATGGAGGAGTCTTTGCCGGATTAATTCCAGCTGATCCGGCGACAGGGCCGACGCCAGCAGCGGTGGCAACGCGTCGGCGATGATGCGATGCGCGTCACCGATATTAGCGGCCGTGCGTGCAGCTCGCAGCTGCGTGGCGTTGCGCCCCCGTTGGTTGAAGCGGGCCATTAGAAACACGGCAGAGTCGATGATTCCCCAGGCCAAATTGCAGCCGAGGGCAGCGAGAAGCATGGTCCGAACTTGGATGGTGTCTGCGGTTACGACGCCCAGCGTCAACGTGAAGGTCAGTGCCATTATCAAGCCGAACAGGACCTCCGAGATCCTGTCCATTGGTTCGAGGATTCGATCGGACGATGTGGCCGAAAACTGCGCCGATGGGTCGACCGCCATTTGGACCAGCTCGTTTTTTTGTCTCTCCATCACGGGGCTGATGCGGCCCGCGCCTATCTGCCCTCGCCGCCGAGCGGTTGCAGGATGTCCGCTGCCCTCCCCAAAGCGTTCACATTTGTACAGGGCTGCGGTGGTAACGTGACATTTTCCGCCGCATGTAAAAGCACGTGCCTGTCCAGTAGTCTTTGACTACGAACATGGTTCTCGGCGCTGCCAGGCACATACCCCATCGGTTATCCGTTCATAAAAGTCGGCTGAGCCCACCACGGCGTCTATTTTGCCTAGCTGCATATCTTGCCGGACAGTGTCGCGTACATGGGCGAAAGCGATGCTGACATCCCGGCTTTGCAGCTGCTTGATAAATGTGATCAGGTCATCGCAGGCGCTAACGTCGATAAAGTTGACTGAGCTCATGTCTAAAAGCACCTGCTTTATCGGAGGACGAATCTCGGCGAGCGAGTTTTTCAAGGCTGCTTCCATTTGGCCGACGCTCGCAAAGAATAAGTCGCCGCCAACTCGCCAAATCAGCAAACCAGGAAAGGTACGGGCCTCAGGGTGGCGCCGAACGTCGCGATAGGCCTCGGTACCTGGAAGCTGGCCGAGCACCGCTCCTTGTGGGTGGCTGGTTACATAGATCAAATCAAGCAGGGATAGTACGACTCCCAAAGCGATGCCATGCATCACGCCCAGCGTAAGCTCGGCACCAATGACAATCGCAGCATTCATAAACGACCAGCGGCTCCGGACGAAGAGCTCGCGTAAGTAATGCGGCTTCGTGAGATGCAGCATCGCTGCGATAACAATCGCGGCAAGCGTCGGCTGTGGCATGTTTCGAAAAAGGGGCGTCAAGAAGATTAGCGTAAGGAGACAAAAAACTGCCGCGACGAGATTAGCGAATTGGCTGCGAGCGCCTGCGGCAATAGCCACCGAGGTCTTGGACAAGCTGCCCACCACCAGAAATCCACCGAACAGGCCGCTCAGAATATTGGCTGGCCCATGCGCGACCAATTCCTGATTTGGATCGATGTTACCTCCGCTCTCGATTGCGGCGGCCTTTGCTGCGCCGAGTGACTCCGCATAGCCGACCAGCACGATGGCGAGTGCACCCGGAGCGAGCGCCTGCAATATTGCTATGTCGAAACTCGGGGGGACCAAGTGGGGCAGGCCGGACGGGATATGCCCGGCAACACGAACGCCCGTCGCCTCTCCGCCAAGTAGGCCGATGCTGGCGGTGGCGACGATCATCACAATCAGCGCCGCGGGGACGCGCGGTGCGAAGTGTCGGAACAGCGCCATCGCAGTGAGGCTAAGCAGTCCGGTGAGCACCGGCGCGAACGAAACATCCGACAGATGCTGCAGTACATTCCAAACTTTGGTGAAAAAGTTGCCTGAGACGCCCTCAATGCCAATCAGATGCGGCACCTGGCCGATGATGGTGACGTAGACAAGTCCTTCGATGAAGCCCCGCATCACCGGCGTGGAAACAAAGGCTGCCACCCAGCCCATGCGCATGGCGCCGAATAACAGGAAGAAGCAACCGATCAGGACAGCGAGGGTGGAGGTGAGCGCATTATATTCCGCAGTGCCCTGAACTGCGACGGCGGCGACGGTAAGCGCGGAGATGAGGCCCGTGGCAGTGTCAGGTCCGACAACCAGCTGACGTGAAGTCCCCAGCAGCGCGTAGGCTATGAGTGCGGGGACTATTGTGTAGAGACCCATGATCGGCGGGACACCGACGATACCCGCATAGGCCATTGCCTCAGGCACCATGACGGCCCAGAGCGCAAGACCAGCGAAAACATCGGATAACAGCCACTCGCGTCGATAGGCGGGTATCCAACTAAGGATCGGTAACGACCGGTGAAAGAGAGACGCAACCTTAGCTGAAATCGGCATCGTCAACCGTGTTCACGGTTACCGCGTGAGAATGAGCTGAAGCTATCACATTCGCTGCGATGCCCCTGTTGTGGATCACAGCAAAATTCGTCGACCAATATCGCGGATGGGCCAAAACCGGACATGACCATGTGATAGTTCAGATTAGCAGTATAATCGCGATCATCCTGACCCATTAGGGGTGATTATGAGATCGTTCATCGAGACCGGAGTAATGATTGCGGCGTGTGGTTCTGCAATATTCTGGTTCATGTCCGCAATGTGCCGTTTGCCCAGCATCAAACCGGGCAAAGACGAATTAGACACGATAACCGAGTTGTCCAAAGCGCTGCAAAGAATGAATAGATGGAATTTTTGGGCCGCGGGACTGATGGGCGTAACCGCCTTGCTGGCAGTGTTGGGTAGATTTCTCGGGTGATCTGGCTCGAGCGAACCAGGAAAGGCTAGCGTCAGAAATCAACACATCGGCCGATGGCTGATCTGGCGAGAGACTGAACCGAAGAGATTTAGGCAAAGTCTGCTTGGCCCTCAAATCTTCAGTTCGCAACTGGCTGGCCCAACCTTTTGCTTCGTGACAAGCTTCCGACCGGCAACGAGCGGGGGAGCGCGGGCATGGCTACTGTTGGCAGCGGCGCATACACCTACGAGCCAGTGGAGAACTGGGCAAAACTTCCGCCCGGCTGGTCCTTCAAGGAGATCGGCGGCGTCGGCGTAGACCGGCACGACAACGTGTTTGTGTTCAATCGCGGCGAGCATCCGATGATCGTGTTCGACCGCGACGGCAATTTCCTGCGCTCATTCGGAGAAGGTATGTTTCCCCGTGCCCACGGCGTCTTCATGGCACCCGACGACACGATCTGGCTCACCGACGATGGCGACCACACCGTGCGCCAATGCACGCCGGAAGGAAAGGTGCTGCTGACGCTGGGCATTTCTGGCAAGCCGGCACCCTTCATGAGCGGCGAGCCGTTTCATCGCTGCACCCACACCGCAATGTCTCCGCAGGGCGACATCTATGTGTCGGATGGCTACGGCAATTCGCGCGTGCACAAATATGCGCCGAACGGCAAGCTGCTCCTCTCCTGGGGCGGGCCTGGCACCGATCCAGGCGAGTTCAACATCGCGCACAACATCACCTGCGATGCCGATGGCTGGGTGTTTGTGGCCGACCGCGAGAACCATCGCGTGCAGGTGTTCGACGGCAACGGCAAATACGAGGCCCAGTGGAACAACCTGCATCGTCCGTGCGGCCTATTCATGCCACCGGGCAAGTGTCCGGTCTGCTACATCGGCGAACTCGGCGCCGTGCAACCGGTGAGCCGCAATGTGCCGAACCTTGGCCCGCGGGTCACCATTGTCGACAACACGGGGAAGCGTATTTCCCGACTAGGCGGGCTTGGCCCGGGCCTTGGTCCAACCGAGTTCTTGGCGCCGCATGGGCTTGCGGTGGACAGCCGCGGCGACCTCTATGTCGGCGAGGTGTCGTGGACCAACTGGCCGCAAACTTTCAGAGACAAGCCACGGCCGGATAAGCTGCGCTCGCTGCACAAGTTCCGGAAGGTGGTATAAAAAAGTCCTCGCTGCTGGGTGCGCAACACGAGACGACCCATTGGCATCCTGGTTCTCACCGGAGCAACGCAATGAAGAGACTCAGTCTAGTGCTGGCGTCGACAATATTGCTGATAGCTTCTGTTCGGATAGACCCGTCGGTCGCGCAGCAGACCAGCACTTCGAATCGGGCTGCGCCTTCGGCGAATTTGGTGTTGATACCGGGCGCCATGGCAGGAGCCAGAACCATGGGACCAACAGGGTATCGGCGGCTGTGCGCACCCCTTTCCGTTGGTCTCTATGAATGGCGTATGCAATGGATCGAGCGCCTACTCAAACCGACCGACGCTCAAAAAACACCATTGAACGACCTGTTGGGGGCCTCGACCAAGGCAAGGGAAACGATAGCGGCCGCATGTCCGAGGGAAACTGTAGAGACTACAACGGTCCAACTAGCAGTCATGGAAAGGCGTGTGGCCGGGCTGCTGGATGCCTTGAAGATCGTTCGGCCGGCTTACGATACGTTCTATGCATCGCTCGATAGCCAGCAGAAGGCTCGTCTGGATGCTCTCGGACCGGGACGCCACGGTTGGCGATGGTAACGACGCGGGCGGGGGGTGAACCTACAATCCAGCTTCTTCGCCAGATCGGCACACTCCTAACACTCGCGGCATGTCCGCTTCGCTCCGAAAGCGGACAAGCGCACGATTGCCTCGATATGTCCGCTTCGTGCCGATCGCGTCATAACGCGGTGCAGCAGATTAGCACCGGTCTCGCCAGGCATTTTGAAGTCTTTGGTTAGCTGTCAGCTGGCGCGCACTGCGCAGATCGGCTCGAGCCGGCATGGGCCCCCTTCAGGGGGCGGGGAGGAAATTCCCGTGCCGGCAGATTTTTCGACAATCCCAATCCGCTGTGAAACTTTGGTCGCGCGCGCATGCGGGCGGACCTGGTGATGGCGCGGCGCCCGTTGCGGTTCCAAAGTCGTGGATCGAGCCGACAGTCGGTCGATAGTGTCCGAAAAATGTAGCCGCTCGGGGGAATGGGGGAGTTGTTCCCGCGTCCGAGCATCACCAGAACCCCGCCCCGGTAATTGAACCGAGGCGGGGTTTTGTTTCGACCGAATCAGCTAGCCCCGCTGACTCAGCGGCGGGCTGTAGCGTGTTTTTTTGGCCGCGGGTTTCTGCCGCCGAAAAACAAAAGCCCCGCGCAAAGGGCGGGGCTAGGGTTGGGATTGGGATGTAGACGCGGGTCCCCGTCCACATCGTTTCTCTGTTGCCAGCCCGCGTTTCGGTTGGAAACTACGGGATTCTACGTAGGTCTCCACCGCGCGCGTTCTCAATCTACGGTCTTTTTCTGTTGTTCTCCCCCGGTCTCGTAGTAGCAGTTGGCTGCGCCTGCTCGTCGCCGGGATCAGAAAGAAAGCCCCGCTCACGCGGGGCTCAACTGTTTCGGAGGAAGTCGAACGTGAGAACCGCATCGCGGTAACGGTCCGACGCAAACGCAGCAAACTGGGATGGCCGTCGGGGCGATAGACGGCGGCTATAGGCCGGGATGGTCCGGGGGGCCCCGAGGGGTCTGTCAGTCTCCGTACAAATGCCCGCCTAATTTCTCGATTGCGCCTTCACACAAACGATCGGGATTGCGCTCGCCCGCCTTGGCGAGTTCGATGACCCGCTTGGCGATGATTCCGTTGGCGAAATCGTCTGTAAGCCCTAGGGATTCGCGAGTCATTTCGAGCGCGGCATCCAGAACCTGCTTGGTTTCGGGATCGACATTGAAGCCGTCTAGGTAAGGTGTGATGAGCATGCAAAAACCCCGTCCTTGCTCGCACGCGAGCGGCGGCCGCAGTCAGCGGCAGCATTACGCAGCACATACGTTGGCGAGAAACCGCGCGCAATATCATTATTTCGATAGAAACAATAAACGACGTTTATAGCCATGCGCCATTCAAAGCATCAATATGACGCGCATCAGCAAGTCGCCGAGTGGAGTCCGCTTAAGCGGACTCCTGCGCCGCAACAAACAAACTTGCAGGGGCGTCAGTGATTTTTTGATAAGCTCGACCGCAACGAATTGCCTGCCTAGAGCAAATGCAGTTCGATCTTTTGAAAAAAACCGATGAAACAGGCGAGCGTGTCAGCGTGGCTCCGGCATGTACCAGTGGCGCGCTGGCTGCCGAGCTATCGGCTTGAATGGCTGCCAGGCGACGCGCTCGCCGGGGCGATGCTGGCAGCCTACGCGATTCCAGTGTCCCTGGCTTATGCCGGACTTGCGGGCCTGCCCCCGCAAGCGGGCGTTTACGGCTATTTGCTGGGCGGGCTCGGCTACGCGCTCCTTGGCTCCTCGCGGCAACTGGCGATCGGGCCGACTTCCGCGATCTCTCTGATGATCGCCGGCACGGTTGCGGCGATGGCCGAGGGTGATGCGCAGCGCTTCGCCCAGATCGCGAGTCTTGCGGCCCTCATGGTGGCCCTGCTTTGCCTGATCGCGTGGCTATTGCGGCTGAGCATCCTCGTGCGGCTGATCAGCGACAGCATTCTTGTGGGATTCAAGGCCGGCGCCGGATTGACGATCGCGATGACCCAGGTGCCGAACCTGCTGGGCATTTCTGCCGGCGGACATAATTTTTTTGAGAGGGTTGTGCTGCTGGCGCCTCAGCTCGGCCAAACCAACTATCTTGCGTTCGTAATCGGTGTCGTGGCGATCCTGCTGCTCGTGCTAGGGGAGCGCCTCTTTCCGGCGCGGCCGGTGGGACTTGCGGTCGTTGCGCTATCGATCGCGGTCGCATCCGCGTTCGGGCTTGCCGAACTCGGCGTGCCCGTGACCGGAGAGGTGCCGGCGGGCCTGCCCTCGCTCGCGCCTCCAGGGCTGCGTCTGCGCGACGTCGAAGGGATCGTTCCGCTCGCGGCCGGATGTCTGCTGCTTGCTTACATCGAAGGCGTCTCCGCGGCGCGCACGTTCGCGGCGAAGCATGGGTATAATCTCGACCCGCGGCAGGAATTTCTGGGAATCGGCGCGGCCAATCTCGCGGCGGGGTTCGGGCATGGCTATCCCGTTGCCGGCGGCTTGTCGCAGTCCGCGGTCAACGACAAGGCGGGCGCGCGAACGCCCCTCGCTCTCGTCTTTGCCTCCTGTGCGCTTGCCCTGTGCCTGCTGTTTCTGACGGGGCTTTTGGAAAACCTGCCGAAGGCGGTACTCGCTGCCGTCGTGCTTACCGCCGTCTATGGATTGATCGATGTTCCGGCGATCCTTCGCATGTGGCGGATCAGCCGGATGGATTTCTACGCCGCAGCGATCGCGCTCGCAGCCGTGCTCCTCCTCGGGATCTTGCAAGGAATACTGCTCGCGGCGCTCGCCTCCGTGCTGATGCTGTTGGCGCGCGCCTCCCACCCGCATGTCGCCTTCCTAGGTCGCATCCCGGGAACGAGCAGCTTTTCCGATCTCGCCCGGCACCCGGACAATGAACCGCTGCCCCACACGATTGTTTTTCGCCCGGAAGCCTCGCTGCTCTATGTGAATGCTGACGCCGTATTCGAATCCGTATCGAAGCGCGTTGAGGCACAAGGGGCGGCGGACATTCGCTTGGTCGTCTGCGACCTCTCGGCATCCCCTCATATCGATCTCGCGGGCGCGCGCATGTTAAGCGCGCTGCACCTCGAGCTTGCGCGCCACGGCATAGCCCTGCGTATTTTTGGAGCGCGGGGACGCGTACGCGACCTCCTGCGCGCCGAAGGCATCGGTGAAAAGGTCGGCGGGCTCGATCGGCGCGTGATGCTCACCGATCTGCTCGGCAGTCTCGACAGATAAGCTTACAGAGGAGCCCGGCAGTGGAAGAGGCTGATCGATCTCCGAAGCTCAGCGCATCGAACGACGAGCTCTTGCTGTTGGCAATCCGGATAGTTTGCCTTGGATTTCTGGCGTACTGGTCGTTGATCCTGATCAGACCATTTTTGACGATTATCGTCTGGAGCATCATCGTTGCCGTAGCGCTCTACCCAATCTTCAATTGGCTCTCGGATAAACTTTATGGCCTTCGTGCTCTGGCAGCCGCTGCAATTACTATTCTCAGCCTTGTCATAATGCTTGGTCCAGCAACCTGGCTCGCACTTAGCCTAGCTGAAACCGTTCGGACAATTCTTGCTCGCCTCGGCGATGGCACTCTGACATTGCCGCCTCCGTCCGAAACGGTAAAAGCTTGGCCTCTCATTGGTGAAAAGATCTACGAGGGCTGGCTATTGGCTTCGACCAACCTTCGCGCGCTCGTCATTGAGGCGGCACCACATCTCAAGCCGCTCGGCAGTAGCTTGCTGAATGCGGCGGGCAGCATTGGCATAAATTTGCTTAGATTCGTCATTGCGGTCGTGATTTCGGGGTTCCTGCTGATTCCGGGCCCGTCACTGATCCACTCGATCAAAAACGTGCTGAGCCGTGTAGCAGCCGTGCGGGGCGAAGAGTTTGTCGATTTGGCGGGAGCAACAATCCGCAACGTTTCGCGGGGCATTATCGGGATTGCGATCCTGCAGGCGTTATTGGCGGGTATCGGGTTGCTGTTCGCCGGAGTTCCCGCAGCAGGCCTATTCAGCTTTTTGGTTCTGGTGCTTGGAATAATTCAAATTGGCCCGTCGGTCGTCTTGCTGCCGCTGATCGTATGGAGCTGGTTTGCGATGGACACGGCAATGGCGCTTCTGTTTACACTTTACATGGTTCCGGTAAATTTACTGGACAATATATTGCGGCCGCTGGTGGCCAAAGGCCTAAGCACACCGATGCCGGTCATATTGCTGGGAGTCCTCGGCGGCACGCTCGTACATGGCATGATTGGTCTATTCGTCGGCCCAATCGTGCTTTCGATCGGCTGGCAGTTGCTTGTGGTTTGGACACGCGATGAGCCGAACGCGAAGGACGTGGTCGAGTAAGCCCACCGAAGAGTTTCCCACCACAGGCAAGAAACTTGCTGCTCCACGGCAGAGCCCCACAGAGGTGATCGGGAACTTGCCGCAGAGATCGGAATCGATCTGAAACGGTGGAGCGTGGCGCATGGAGCCAGTCATCATCGCCCTAATCGGTGCCGGCAGCCGCTCGTTCGGGCCGGAAACCGTACGCGATGTGTTGCTCAGCGAGGCGCTCGCGCAACGCCACGTCGAGCTGCGTCTCATGGATATCCTCGCCGACGGTCTCTTGGACATCGGCCGCTACGCCAAATCGCTCGTGGAAAAGCTCGGCCGCAATGCCAAGGTCAGTAAGACGCCTGCGCTCGAGGCTGCGCTCGAGGGCGCGCAGTTCGTCGTCACCGCCGTCGAAGTCGAGCGCAGCCTCTATTGGGCACAGGACTTCCACATCCCGTGCAAATACGGGTTCCGCCAGGTCTTTGCCGAGAACGGCGGGCCGGGTTCGCTCTTCCACGGGCTGCGCGCCATGAAGGCCATGATCCCCATCGCCCGCGCAATGGAGCGCATCTGCCCGGACGCCATTCTGCTCAACTACACCAATCCGATGCACAAAGTGTGCGACGCGATTGCGACGCTGTCGAAGAGCCAATGCATCGGACTCTGTCACGGCGTGTGGATGGGAATGGAGCAGGTCGCCTACATTCTCGACAAGCCTGTGGATGAGATGGAGATGGAGGCCTGCGGCATCAATCACTTTAGTTGGTTTCAGACCATCCGCGATCGCCGGACGGGCGAAGATCTTTATCCGCGCCTGCGCGAGGCTGAGCGCGAGGGCGACTGGCTCGCGGATTGGCACGAAATCGGGTTGGCGCGCATCCTGCTGCGGCGATTCGGGCTCTACCCTTCGCCTGCGACCAATCACTTCGGCGAATATATCGGCTGGGCGCATGAGTTTTGCGCCAGCGAGCTGGACTGGTTCTACGATCCGGCGGACGGGGCGCCATGGCAAAAGGGGAAAGTACCGGAGTACGTGTCGGTGCAGGATGCGTACGGCACCGAACGTCCGTTCAAAAAGCAGGAGCAGAAACCTCAGCCGATCGAGGAGCAGGCGCTCGAATCTTCCGGCGAGCTCGCCATCCCCATCATCGAGTCGATCGTGTGCGGCGAGCACCGGAGCCTCGACGCTATCAACGTGCCCAATCGCGGTTTTATCCCCAACCTGCCCGATGGCATGGTGGTCGAGGTCCCAGCGATGAGCGACGGCACAGGGCTGCGTCCAAAGCGCATGCAGCCGTTGCCGGAACCGATCGCGGCGATGATCCGCTTGCAGGGGAGCATCAACAAATTATTGGTCGAGGCGTTCGCCGAGCGATCGAAGGGCAAGCTGCTGCAGGCGATCCTGCTCGAGCCCACGGTCACGTCCTATCGCGGAGCCGTGGAGATGGTGGACGAAATGCTTGCCCTTCAGCGCGACGTCCTGCCGCCGATCCGCTGACACGCCACTCCCGCGAGGCACCAACGACAGGCCGCCACGCCCCATACCACTATTGGTTAGGAGGATGCCCCCTGAGACTGTGTTGCGAGGAGCCGTGGGTGAAAGCGTCGGGCACCACATAGCCTTGCGCTTGCCGTTGCAGCCGGTCGTCGCCGATGGCCGATGCGGTCTGCAGCGCCGCTTCCATGTCGATCAGCTCACCCCACACGGCCGCTTGCCGAGCGAGCAGGAGGCGGCGAGGATGGTGTAGATCGGTTGGCAAGGACCGGCCGATCATCGAGGGTCACGCCGAGCAATGAGTACGCGCGGCGTCGCGCTACCGCGGCAGGAATTTCGTTCGTGAACTCTGCGGGCGGACCTCTAGAGGTCGAACGGCTACTCCGCGCAGAGATCAGTTAAGAACGCGCGCTACCGGCCGCAATCAGCACATCGCGCGGTTGCTCTTTCGCCTGGAGGCGGCTTGCCGGATCCCGACTTTGGCGCCGCTTTCCCATCCTCGGTGACCTTGGCGGACTCCGCGTTTCCTTTGCCGGCCTGCTTCTTCATGTCGATGGCGGTGGCCTTCGGTTGTGGCCGCGCTACCTGCCTGTCGGCTACAGTTGCGCCGGCCTTGGCGGACTCCGCATTTCCTTTGCTGGCTTGCTTCTTGATGTCAATGGCGGTGCTCTTCGGTTTTGGCCGCGCTACCTGCCTGTCGGCTACAGTTGCGCCGGCCTTGGCGGACTCCGCATTTCCTTTGCTGGCTTGCTTCTTGACTTCGGTGGCGGTGCTCTTCGGTTTTGGCCTCGGGATATGCTCGTCGGCTATAATGGCGCCGGGCTTGGCGGACTCCGCGTTTCCTTTGCCGTCTTGTTTCTTGATTGCGACGGCGGTTATCTTCGGTTTTGGCATCGTAGGCTTGCCGACCGCGATCTCGCCCGCCTTGGCTCGCTCCGCTTTGCTCTTGGCATCCTGCTTCTTGTCGATTGCGGCAATCATCGGTTTTGGCATCGGCATTTGCTTGCCGGTCACGAGCACGCCCGGCTTGGCCCGCTCCGTTTTGCTCTTGCCGTCTTCTTTCTTGGTATCGACCGCGGCGATCTTCGGTCCTGGCGATGGCTTCTGCCTGACCGCTAGAGCCTGGCCGGTGGTGGCCAAATCTGTCCTGGCTTTAGCATCCTCTTTCTTGACATCGATGCCGCCGATCTTCGGCCTTGGCACCGGCAATGGCATCTCCCTGCCGACGGCGATCATGTCGAGTTCGCGGGGAATGAGCATCGCGAAGCGGCCCGGATGACGAAGGCGACCGGCGATGCGACCCGCGTCATCACCGGCGCCCAAGTAGAGGTCGGCGCGCGCTGGTCCGACCACCGCCGATCCCGTGTCCTGCGCAATCATCAGCCGCCTGAAGGCTGAAACAGATTTTGCGCTATCGATCGGCAGATTGGCTTCGATGAAAAACGGCATCCCGTATTCGTGCCGCCTATCGACGGCAATGGACCGTCCCGGTGTCAACGGCACACCCTGCGCGCCGACCGATTCGCCCTCATTTGACAGTCCGGTGACGCGGAAGAACACATAGGAGCGATTGGTGGCCCGCACCTTGGCAGCTTCATCCGGATGCGCGGCCATCCAGTCGCGAATGCGCTGGACCGACATCTCGCTGCGCGGGATGAGATTGCGTTCGGCGAGCACGCGCTCGATCGAGCTGTAGCGATAACCGTTGTGCGAATCATAGCTCACCCGCAGCGGCGTGCCGTCCTCGAGGATCACGCGCGCGGAGCCTTCGATCTGGATCATCAGCAGATCGAGTGGATCCTTCAGCCAGCAGATTTCGAGTTTCTGCCCATCGAGCGGGCCGGCCTCGATCGCGGCGCGATCGTGGTAGGGCACGAGCTCGTTGTTCTCGTTGCGGCGGCCGATGCGCACGCCTTTATTTGGAAATGCAACCGAGGCTGGTTTGTAGCCGGCGGCGAGGAGATCACGCGGCCGGCGGTAGAGCGGGACATGGAATTCGGGGCTGGGAAAGCGCGAGCCCGCTACGACGGGCTCGAAATAACCGGTCAACAATCCTTCGAGTTCGCCCAGCCGCGCGATGCGAACCGGTTGAAAATTCTTCTCGAAGAAGGCGCGCGCGGTATTCGCATCCTGCGGGCGCAGCCCTATGGCATTGCGGCAGACGTTCCACAGCGCTCCGGAGATCTGCCCACGATCTTCGGCGCGCCGTGCCTTGCGCAGCGCTTGGCAGCTCGCCTCATAGGCTGCGAAAGCCGCGAGATGATCATCGGCGGTCCAGCCCGCGAGTTCGGACCATTTCACCGGCTCGAGCTGCGTGCCTGAGAGCTGCAGCGGCCCTTCCGCCGAAGCGCCGGTAGCCGCAAAAAACATGATCGCGCTGAAGAGACGCGCGACCAACCTGCCGCCGAAGCTTTGCGCATCTTCCCGACCCGCCCGCATGCACGTAAATGCACGGCAGGCACGAATGGTTCCTCCACGCGCGTGAAGGGTTAACCGGGTGGCTCAGAGGCGCGCGGTATCGCGATGCTACTGCCGGCACTCGGACGGCCACGCGTTCTCGCGCCAGCGCCGCTACGCCTCCCGCTGGCATTTTTGCATGAAGCTTTTCTTCGCAGCGCCGACAAGCGGCCGTCGCTGCCGACTGCCTTCGCTTGGCAGGTGTCCCGCTTGCATTTCTTCAAGAAGCTCGCTTTGGGGGCGCCTGCGAGCGGCTTGCCCTCCTTGCTCACGGCTCTGCTCCCGCAGGTTTCTTGCGCGAACGCGAAGGTGAAATTCAGCGACAGCACCAAGGCGGCCAGCAAAATGCGTTTCATGTGGCTCCTCCTTCGCTACGAATCGGCTCCTTCAAGCCGAATGGGTGTGGTCTCTACGACATGATCGGACGTGTACGTGAGTGGACGAGCATCGCGAAGCGACCCGCACGGCGAAGGCACCTGGCGATGCGACCGCCACATCGGGGGTAGCCCGCCCCCGATACCCGAGCAGGCCACCGGTGCGCGCTGTTATGCGTCTCGAAATCCTCGAAGCAGGCGGACGACTTACGTGGTGGCGGTATGTAGCAAACGGGTCACACTGCTGGCGAAGTTGACACGACGCCGCAGTGCGGGTGGAACCAAAGAAGCCGCTGCAATGTTAAGCGGCCGGCTGTCCGGGCCTGGGGCAAGACCACCCCGAATGTTGGATCGATGGGCGGCGAATACGGACCGCTCCTACGCACGCGAGTCGCAACATGAGTCACGATCTCGACAATCTCAAGGATCGGCTCTACCGCAGCTTCGGGATTGCAGTCCGCCACGACTTACAAGTGCGTGCCGAAATAATGATTCAGCCGGAAGAAGGACGCTGGGAGTTCACTCCTGACGAACTCAGGGATCTGGCGGAGGGTGTTACCTCTATATTGCTTAACTCGAACCCGGAAGCGGGATGGCCCTTCCGTCTCACGCTCAAGCAATACATCGGGCTGTTCAGTCCCTTATTCACACAGCCGGGGCAACTCAACCGGTGATGCCAAACGGCCCGATGGGCGATTTGAACCGCTCTACGATGACGGGAACCCCTCTCCAATCAGCGTCGCTCAGAGGCTAGCGCCTCTTGGGCGGCGACCAGCAGGCTCAATGGTTGCCATGGCTTGGGCATGTAATTGATGCCAGGCGGCAATTCATCGACGTGGTTGAGTGGATGCCCGGACGTTAGGATCATTGGAAGAAACGGCCAGCGCATCTTCACTTCCCACGCCAGATCCACTCCATTCATGACGCCGGGAAGCCGAACGTCGGCGAAGATCATGGCGACCTCTCGGCCGCGGATAAGCATGGTAGCAAGTGCTGCTTCCGCGCTTTCGCACGCGATGCTGTCGAGTTCGCTGTCTTCGAGCAGCGCAGCGGCGAGCTGGCGCAGTCCGGCGTCGTCCTCGACGATCAACACCGCTCGACGTTTTATTAAGCTTGCCCCGTATTCGTACCCCATGACGTCGTCGCCGTTGTGAGTGTGGCGTAGGCGGCCCCGAGATGGGGCGAACGGCGCATTCGATGTGAACCAGCCCTCCGACGAGGCCCCCTCGTCCCGCGCCCTATGCCAAGAATACGCCAAAGGCGGGTTGGTTCAGAACCGAAGGAAAAATTTTTGGAGGGCCAACTGCAAGCGGTCGCACCATACCGATCCAGCGAAGCGGCGCGTAGGTGGATACCAACTGCCGGCAACTCTGCTCGGCGAGCCTGCAACAAGTACGAGCTCGTCGGGCCGCATTTGAACCAATCGCTCGCCAAAGCGACAAATAATCGGGAGCCATTCCCCGGCGATGGAGCCGGAACTCGGGATGGTAAAAATTGGGGGCCCTGCACGACAAAGTGGGCTCTGTCTGCGATTTGGCTCGGTGACTGCCGTTTGGGCCGTTGCCGTGCCCGCATTAGGGACTTTTGCGGCTCGCAGCGGTAGCGCCTTCCACGACCTGGCCCTTGGGGAGAAAGTCTGTGAGCGGACTCGGTTGCGACCGCGGGGCGGCAAGGATCAGGGTTAACGTCGCGCCGGCGAGGGCTCGAATCTCGCCGTCACATTGGCTGCGAGTGACCGGTCTGCTGGTAACGATAATGGTTGCCGGCGCTGGGTGGAATCAGACGGAAGCGCGCGCTTCACGCAACGGCCCCCCTAAACGCGTGATTCACGGACCCAATTATCGACCGCCGTATGCGGCCATCGTGGTCGATGACAAATCAGGCTTCGTGCTTCACGAGGTTAGCGCTGACGAACCACGTCATCCGGCGTCTTTGACGAAAATTATGACGCTCTATTTGCTTTTCGAGCAGCTTGACGGCAGCAAGCTCACCCTCGACACGCCGCTGCCGGTCTCAACCCGGGCGGCGATGCAGAACCCCACCAAGCTCGGGCTCAAGGCCAATCAGACCATCAAAGTTGAGGACGCGATCAAAGGGCTTGTTACCAAATCAGCGAACGATGCCGCAGTGGTTGTCGCCGAAGCCATCGGCGGCAGCGAAGAGGAATTCGCCAAGCTTATGACCTTGAAAGCAAGAGCGCTGGGCATGACGAGCACGACCTACGTCAATGCCTCAGGATTGCCTGCCGAGGATCAAATAACGACGGCCCGCGACCAGGCCGTTTTGGGCCGTGCCATTCAACACCGGTTTCCCGGCTACTATCCATATTTTGCAACGCCGAGCTTTAACTATAAGGGGACCGAGATGAACAATCACAACGCCCTGCTGCGACAGGTGAAGGGTGTTGACGGTATCAAGACCGGTTATACCGAGGCTTCTGGCTACAATTTGGTCTCATCGGTCCGCCGTGACGAGAAACACGTCGTCGCGGTGGTCCTTGGTGGAACCTCAAACGCTGCGCGCGATGCTCGCATGCGCCAATTGATCGAAGACCATATTCTTCTGGCTTCG
>Ga0126377_10000097_pt1 | contig 43579 bp, 59 predicted proteins | sample PanSoiMetPlot_22_FD_92647 | JGI IMG/M metagenome (GOLD analysis project Ga0126377, IMG submission 92647) | Tropical forest soil microbial communities from Panama - MetaG Plot_22 | ecosystem: Environmental > Terrestrial > Soil > Tropical forest > Bulk soil | place: Panama | collected 2016-02-17 | reverse complement strand
TCGTCTCGAATCGCGGCTGGCTGAGATCGAGGACCGGCTGGACGATGGCGAGGGAGGGTGAACTTCTCCCTCGTCATTCACATGGACAACGCGGCCTTCCAGTTCGAGGATGACCACGAGCTGGTCCGCATCCTGCGGGCACTGGCCACAGACATCGAGGACGACGGACTCCCCCACCAGGGCACGATCCTCGACGCCAACGGCAACCAGGTCGGCAGTTATCTGCTCACCGAGATCTGACCGCGGCTGACGCTGCGGCCAGACGATGAATCATCCTGATTCAACCTCACCCCCGGCCCAACGTGCGGCGGGGCCGGGGAGTGAGGCCAACCAAACAACGAAGGACCACCAAGTCCCCAGTTGTCTGCCGCACACGTTACACACAACCCAACCAAACAACGAAGCACGGTGGTCGAAAGACTGCCGCACGAAAGAGATGAGAAGTCAAAGTGACTACACACCAAGTTCCCACCGTCACCATCCGCCAGGACGGTGACACGTTCTACCTCGTGGTCTCCCGCCACCAGAGCGAGGGTGACCCCATCGTCAACGAGGTACCACTCGTCCCCATCGTGGTGGACACCGAGTATGCGGCCGAGCGCATCGCTCAGTACGCCCGTGGTGCCCTGGCCGATGCGTTCCACGCCGGTCAGGTCGAGGCCACCCAGGACACGATTGCCGAGATGGGCGACGAGCGCATCGCGGAGCTGGAGCTGCAGGTCCGCAACGCCCAGGAGCTGGTCACGTCGGCCCGTGAAGAGCGGGACGCGGCGAACGCGCTGGTCGAACAGCGCAACGAGTACATCCGTCGTGTCAACGAAACCGAGCTGGGCCAGCTCAACGAGCGGGTCGAGCTGCTCACCGCGGAGCGCGACGAGTGGCAGCAGCGCAACGAGCGCCAGACCCAGCGGATCAACGAGCAGGAGGCCCGCATCGGTGACTTCACCCGTACGGTCAGCGAGTACCACGACACCAACAACCACCTCCATGATCGGACCGGTGAGCTAGAGCGTGAACTGGCGACAGCCAGGGAACAGACCACCGACGACCGGGTGACCGAGTTGCAGACCAGGGTCAACGCCCTGGCCTCGGACCGTGAGGATCTGATCGGACAGATTGACCGTCTTCGGGAACTCCAGGCCAACCAGCTCCATGACTTGGAGCTGACCTGGGAGCGGGCGATGGACTTCGCCCAGGACAAGGGCTACTGCTCGGACTTCGATGACTTCCGCGACGACGTGGCCGCCGAGCTGCGCACGTTCACGCCGCCGAGCCGGATCACTGAGTGGACCGCCGACTTGGTGGTCACCGTCGAGTTCCAGCTGCGTCGAGGTCAGGACGAGAACGAGCAGGCCGACGTGTTCGCCGCCGAGCTGTACCGGGCTGCGCAACACACGGGCAGCTCGTACTCAGTCCGCAGCTACGAGGCCAACAACGTCTACGAGGCGTGAGGCCCGAATCAATCTGATTCACGATGGACCCCCCGGGTAGTCCGGGGGGCATCATCGCGTGTAGCTAGCCCCTGTTACAGTCCTCCCTGCAGGCGGCTACAGAGGAAAGGAAGACATGGCAAGACCAAAGGCACCCAACCCTGTCATCTTCGCTCAATGCCGATCACTCGGCCACGAGTGGAGACACAAGGGCAAGGTACAAGACACCACCAAGGCACCGTTGGGCATCGAGTTCGGAACCATCGGACTCGTCAGCCAGTGTGCCGACTGCACCACCACGCGGATCAAGTGGATCACCCGTTCGGGTGAAGTCCACAGCCGCTACGACTACCCCGAGGGCTATCAGCGCCGGGGCGAAGACGAACGCCGTTCCCCCCAGGAGTGGCGTCAAGAGTTCGTGTCTCAGTTGTTCGAGGAAGAGCTGGGCACGATGGGCACACCGATCAGCGGTGTGGCATAACAAAGGAAAGAAGAAAGAACCATGAAGCAGATCATCGCTCTCGTAAGCGACGGGAAAGTCAAGTACGGACTGGTCGATGACCACGACGGCAGTCTCACCGAGTTCGCTCAGGTGAAGGTGCCCGAACACTTCGGGCTGACCGATGCGGCACTGCTCGGGACCAACCTGGTCGCCGCGCTCGGTCTCAACGGACCCAAGCCCAAGGCACCGAAGCACCAGACTGGCTTCCCCAAGCCCACCGACCTGGCAGCCGAGGTCGAGGCCGCGGTGCAAACCAAGCGCAAAGGCTCGGGCAAGAACCAAGCTTCCCGCGGGTCCAAGGCCAAGGCAGGTTACACGGTCGGTGGCAGGTACGTCACCGAAGCCGAGATCGTCGCCGTGATCAACGCCCACCCTGAGGGAATCAGCATCCCCGAGATCGCCCAGGCGGTCCAGCAGCCACGCGACGAGTACGAGTGGATGCGGGTCAGCGTCAACAACCGAATCGTCGGGATGCGGGCACGGGCCAAGCGGGGTGAAGCCATCCCGATCACCGAGTCCAAGCGGTTCAGCTCCAAGACCGGGACCACCCGGCCGGTGCTGATGCCCGTAGCCGAGCAGGTGCAGAGTCCCGTAGCCGAACGGGTGCAGGGTGGACTACAATCCCATGAGCAGCAGGCATGACCGCGGGGCTGGTAGTCCTCCTGGTCTGGGTAGTCATCGGCCTCATTGCCGGTGGATAGAAGCGCCACGCTCGAAGAGTGTGGCTTCAACGAAGTTGAAAGAAGGGGACATGGAACACCGTCTGGTCGTGCGGACAGAAGTTCTCGACCAGATCGAGAAAGCCTTGATGCAGGCACTGTCCAGCAACACCAAGCGACGACGAAGGATGACCCAAGGAACACGGGCCTCCAAAGACGCCGCCTACGAACGGCAGCTTCTCACCGAGGGGCTGCAGGACATCACCAAGGCCCAAGAAGAAAGTTGGGCCGAGGAAACGTGAACAGCGTGAGAACCGCCCGCCTACCCAACGGCAGGACCATCGGAACCGGGGCCGCGTACGTGGCCCGACAGGGCCGAGACTTCCTGTGTCTGACACTGCGCTGCGCCGGGGTAACCCGGCGCGGTGACACGTGGCTCGCAGGACAAGACAGTCATGGGCGGGTCCGGTACTGCTATGCACGGGAAGTCACGTGCGTCCACAAGGAAGGAGACACCAGTGAGGGGTGATCTGCGGGCCGCAGTAGCACCAACCATCGGATGGTTGGAAGCGCTACCCCCTGAGGAACGAGCACGCACCGCACATCAGATGTGGGGCCAGCTCATCGAAGTCCAAGCCCAGGTAGCCCGAGCACGACGCTCGGCGGTACGCGCACTGCGGGTCGATCACACCCTCGCCCAGATCGGGGCGATCCTCGGGATCTCGATCACCAGGGTCAAACAGATCGAAGCAGGCATCGACAGGAAGGAGGTTGCCAGAGCCGAATAGATCCGGGTTGGCCAGGAGAATCTAACTGGCATTTCCCCAGGTAAACCCCGGAATAGAACCGGTGGAGCTGAGGGGAATCGAACCCCTGATCCATTCGGATCCCCCAAGTCTTCCGACTTGGGAAACGAATAGAACCGAGCGAACAACTGTTCAAGCTCGGAATATAACCGTCCACATCCGCAGGATGTGGCGAACGAAGTGAAGTGAGTGAGTTAGATGTCATCAGACAAACATGACGTGAATCATCTTGATTCAAGGCTGTTGGACAAGTTCTTGACGTACCGCATGGATGTGGAGAACAACCGGTATCACACGATCCGCACCTACCGCACGGTGTTGGGGAACCTGTTGGAGTTCCTCGATGAGCCACGGTTGGACGAGGTGTCGTTCAACGATCTGGACGATTTCGTGAACCAGCAGATCCGTGCCGGTGATGGGACGGACGGTCGCAAAGAGGCTTCTGCGCACACCAAGCGGGTGAAGCTGATGTCGATCCGGGCGTTCTGGAAGTGGATGGTGATGATCGAGGACGTGGCGGTGTCGAAGGATTCTCGGCACATCCTGCGCAAGAACGTGCGGGTGCCGGACACGTTGCCGAACCCGGTTCCGGACCGGTTGTGGCAGCTGCTGTGGGCCTCGGAGTTGTACGACGATGACCGGCTGTGGCTGGGATTGGCGTACTTCTGCGGGTTCCGCCGTTTCGAGATCCTGTCGATCACCCCGCAGGGCGTGTTGCCTGACGAGTTGGAGGATCGTCTGGATCTCGAAGGGATCCCGGGGATCTTCCATTTCGAGCGCAAGGGTGATGAGGATCAGGCGTGGCACCGGTTGCCGTACCGCGAGGTGATCGAGCTGTACTTGAAACCTCGGATGGGGTTTGTGGGTCCGTTCGATCAGTGGTTGGAGATTGTGGAGGCGACCGCCAAGGCTCGTCAGGACACCAAGTTTCTGTCGGTGTACACGGTGGGTCAGGAGGTGGTGATCAACCGCAACGTGACCCGGTGGATCCCGGTGGAGGCTGACGGGTTGAAGATCAACCGGTTGTTGAAGAAGCTGTTGCGTCAGGCCGATCTGCCACCGAACGCGTTCAAGCCCCATGATCTTCGGGATTCGGCGGCGACGAACCTGTTCCGCGCCGGGGTCGATCTGTTGCGGATGCGAGACTTGATGAACCATTCCAAGCTGGACACGACGAGGGCTTACGCCAAGGTGTCGGCGGCGTTCGTAGCCGAACGGGAACGCAACCTGGCCCACGCGGAGAACCCGGACATCTGGAAGCCCGAGGGCATCGAGGGTCGTCGGGTCAAGCGGTAGACTCTGGTCGGTCAGCTTCCTCTCCTAGCCGCGTGGACTGCTGACATCACCTGGCCAGTGCGAAACCCCCCTGGACTCCGGTCCGGGGGGGTTTCGTCGCGTCCGGGGCCAGATCTTTAACCGTCCCGTTACCTGCGGGTAGGCAAGCTACTCGCACTGCCTGTGAGGGCACGATTACACTCCGACCTGCCCCGAGTTGGGAGAGGTTCGGGCATCGGAACAACCAGAAGGACGCGGCTAGTGAAGGCTTCTGAGCGTGAGGACGCGATCATCGCGGACTACTTCGCGGGCTACACCGTGATCGAGATCAAGCAGAAGTGGAAGATCGGGGGCACTGTCTTGTACGACATCCTCCGACGTTCTGGCAAGGTGCCGCTGCGCTCGCAGCGCCGTACCGGCGACGACATGACCGACGCGATGGTGGCCGGGCTGCACGACCTGGTGGACTACCAGGCCCGCCAGCTGGTGGCGTTGCGGCGAGAGCTGGAAGCGGAGCGGCGGGCATCGCGCAACCGGGCACCGCGCAAGCACACCGCCTGACCTTCGGCTGAATCAAACCGATTCATTCCAATCGCTAATAGTCCCCGGGGCTTTGCCAAACCGCTGGGATGATCCATGAGACTGGCGAGGCCCACTGAGCCAGGCTCATCCCGGTGACGGGTCACCCTTCGGGCGACCGATCCGAAGAGATCGAGTCGCCCACATCCCGGCCACCCTCGCTCGCTTCGCTCCCGCTGCGCTCCCGAGAGGCGGAGGGGATGTGGACGCCTCTCGATCACGGGGTCGATCAGCGCGAATGATGGACATGGTGTCCCCTTGACCATCGCAGGGCGGGGTGCAAACATCCGCGCGGGTCGGTGGGGGGACCACGGCGTTCAACAGCAAGCGCCTGGAGGGGACGACGTTGATGATCGATGACGAATGGGAGCGTCTGTACGACGTGTCGAATCCTGTTCACGACAGCATTGCCCGGATGACCGGGTTCCACGACAACCCCAGCTCCGACACGTTCGCGGACTACCTCGAACACCTGCGCATCTACAACGACGCCGCGCTGCGTATCGGTAAGACCGGGATGAACCAGTTGGCCAACACCCCCAAAGTGACCGACCGCCGACTGAAGTGGAAGCTGATGGCCGGGTGGTTGCGTGAGGGTCGGGCGTGGGTGGCCATCGAAGACGGCGTGGGGATCAGCCACCTGGACCAGTGCTACGTGATCTCCAACGGGCGCGACACCGCGTTGGTGGCATGGGACGAGGACCTGCAGATCGAATGCGAGCAGGACATTCGCTCGGGCATGTCGGCCTACCGGATCCACCAGATCTATCAGGTGCATGGTCTCACCGACTATCAGGCTCGCGCCCTCGTGCGGCTGTTCCGCGGCCCGGATTGAGCAGTTTCCCGGGGCTGTGCGAATCCGGGTGGATGATGGCTGTGTGCTCGTTGACGAAGACGGAAACGTCTGGTTCCGCCAATCGTGGCTCGACAACGCGCACCGCTGTTTGGAACGGGGACGCCAGGCTCTCGTAGAACCCGACTTCGACCGGGCCACCAACGACTCGGCCATGATCGGGACCGGTGTTCACGCTGGGATCCGGGCCGTGCTGGAAGGACACGCCACCCCCGACGAGATCGGACCGCTGGCCTACGACTTGACCATGCGCTACTGCGAGAGCCGGAAAGTCAGGTGGGTGAAGTGGACGTTGCCTGCCCAGCTGGCCGACTGGTCACGCCGGTTGGCCCAAGCCTGGGCGAGGGAGCTGCTCCCGCACATCGAACTCGGCGGTCAGGTCGAGGTCGAATTCAAGGTGCCCCTGTTCGAGCGGCGAGGAAGAACAGTCGGGATCACCGGGACGATGGACTACGTGGACCCGTCCGGGGTGATCATCGACTGGAAGACGGCGAGCAAGAAGTTCTATCAGAAAGAGAAGCAGCGCACCGCGATTCAGCCCACCGTGTACGCCGTTGCGGCCGTGCATGGCGGGGTCGGAGGTGAGTGGGAGTTCCCAGTTCCGTTCCGCTACGGCGTGATGGTCCGGGGCAACAACGACGCGGTGACCACCCAGCTGGTCGATGTTCAACGCACTCACGCCCACGAGGGGTGGCTGCTCGACCAGTTGGAGTCGTATTTGGATCTGGCCGACGCGCTGGGCGTCAAGCGTCGTTGGCCTCGGGACGAGGACCACCACCTATGCAACGCAACGTGGTGCCCCTGGTGGAGCGTCTGCAAGGGCGCTCGCCTGTCCACCGACCAGGACCTCTGGTCGGCGTAACCATTCGGAGGGACCAGATGGATTTCCGTGACCGTTCGATCATCACCCAGGTTGCGTTCAAGGGCGCAGTGGACCTGGCCCATGATCTCGACTTGTCCACCGCCGAGGGGACGGCCGAGTTCGAGGTGATCTTCAACTTCTTGGCCAACAGCCTGTTCGGTCAGATCGGTGACCCCGAAGAGGAAGCGGCCCGGGTGATCCAGGCTCACTTCCCCGGCGCGGTGCAGACGATGCAGGCTCCGATGCCCCAACAGCAGCTGCAGGTTGCCCCGCCGCCACCTCAGCCGATGGTGTACGGCAGCCTCGCCGTGAAGGGCAACCAGTTCGGGCCGCTGCCCGACTGGTTGTTCGAGCAGGCCGCAGCCAAGGGTGTGACCGAGGTGTACGACAACCGGGACCGGGTGCAGAACACGAAGCGGCCCTGGTTCAAGGCCACCACCGGGGGTGAGAACGCGCCTGCGTTCTGGCCACCGCGATGACCGAGCAACTGCTCCGCGCACGGGTCTGGACAGGGCCTGACTCGTGACTGAGCTGCTGTCACCCCAAGAGGTGGCAGCAGGATGGCAGCTGGTTGAAGCAACAGCCTCCCTGCAGCACGTACGACCTCTGTCCGACGCCGCCAGGCGTGTCATCACCGAAGCCCAGTCCGGCCGGGTGTGTCTCGGCTTCGAGCCGTTCGATCGCGAGATGCGGGGCATGTCTCCGGGCCATCTCACCTTCGTCACCGGCTATGCCCATTCGGGCAAGACCCTGTTGACGTTGAACATGGTCGCCAACAACGCCGGGCGACGCATCGCCCTGTTCAGTCCCGACGAACCCGCCCCGTTGGTGTTGATCAAGCTGGCCGCGTTGGTGTTCGGGATCCCCGTGGCCCAGCTGGAGGCCCGGGTGGCGGGTTATGACCCCGAAGCGTTGCGGCTGGTGCATGAGACTGTCGAACACTTCCCCAACCTGTTGATCTTCGACCGTCCGATCACCCCCCGGATCATGCGGGCCTGTTACGAAGAGGCTCGGGAAGTGTGGTCCGAAGACGCCGACGTGGTGATCTTGGACTTTCTCGATCTGCTGCAGTCGGGCGACCTGTCCGGTCGGGCCGACGCGGTGAAAGCATTCGCTTCCGACTTCGAGATCCCTCTCGTCGTGTTGCACCAGACCTCCCGTGCCGCGGGGTCGCGGGGCCAGGCGATGAGGATCGACTCGGGGAACTTCGGGGGCGAGACCTGGGCCACCTTCCAACTCGGGGTGAGACGGAAGAAGGCTGCCTTGGAAGCGGAGATTGACGAACTCACACGCCGAGGTGACCTGTCGTCGTGGACTCAGGATCGGCTGGCGTTGCTCACTCACGAACGGCTGATCCACGAGTACACGCTCACCGTCAACCTGACCAAGAACAAGCGGCCCGGGGGACGACTGGTGGGGGAGGTGGATTTCGAGCTGGACCATGCGACTGGCGCGCTACGGCCCCTCGAAGGCCATCTCCCCCGCCAGTACGTAGCCAAAGCGAGGCTGCGCGTGGTGGACGACGACGAAAGGGAGGCCCGATGGTAGGGCTGCAAGCTGCGAAGAAGTGGTGCCGCCGATGCAACCAAGTGCATTACTCCACGGTCTCGGACGTGTGCGAAGACTGCTGGGCCGAGATGGGCCAGATGTCGTTCGAGATCGAAGAAGAGGACGTGATCGAACAAGACCAGTACAGCGAGGGGGGGTGAAATGGCGAAGAGCACGAAGAAGCACCCCGGTTTCGGCAATGTCCAGGCCAAGATCGCCCGTCAGCAGGGGATCAGCAAGGACCGGGCCGGTGCAATCCTGGCCGCATCCTCTCGAAGGGCGTCTGGCGCGGCGAAGCGTAAGAACCCCCGGCTGAAGAAGGTGTGAATCGAAGTGATTCACTGTGTGGACACCTTCATCCGCCTGTTCCGCGGTCGGGCCGACGCCTACGGATCATGGGAGGGGGGCAGCATCCGTGAACCGCTGACCCCCCACCACTTCGAGCGTCACCTGACCTCAGCCGACCCGGCTGACTGGATCGGCGTGTACAACGTGATCGGGGACCGCTGCAGCTGGGGCTGCATCGACATCGACACCGACGACTACGGGCTGGCCCGGAACCTGCGTGCCTCACTCCACTTCAAGGGGGTCCCGGCGTGGATCGAGCAGACCACCCGGGGCTACCACGTATGGGTGTTCCCCGCCGAGTTCCTGGTGTCGGCCCGGACGATGAAGAAAGCGTTGACCGCGGCGTGCCAGGCGGTCGGGTACGCCCCCAAGGAGGTGTTCCCCAAGCAGATACGGGTGCGCTCCCCCGCCCTGGGCAACTACGTGCGGCTCCCGTTCAACGGGTACTGCGCCTCGTCCCCCGAATCCCGACTGTTCGAGGGGGTAGACCCGAGCGTCCCGCTGCGCGGGTTCCTGGCCGACATGCACCGGCTCCGTGCCCCCACTCCGCTGCTCGAAGGGCTGGCCGAACTGCTGCCTGATCCACAACGAGTGGATATCTCTGTGGATTTCGAGGCCGGACTGCAAATGGAGGACGCGGTGGCCAACATCGGTGGGCTGGCCTACCGGATCTGGCGGGACGGTCCGCTGATGGGCAACGACCGTTCGACCACCTTGGTGTTCTTGGCCCGGTGCATGGCCGACCGCGACGTGCCCCCTGACACGGCGGCGGCGGTGCTCGCCTCGGCCGACCAACGCTGGGGCAAGCAGTTCTTGGATCGAGGCGAATCAGGCACTGCAATCATGCAGCGGATCATCGACAAGGCGTACGAAGCCCCGAGCTTCGGCCAGCGGTACAAGCGGTGAGACTGCCCTGCTACGGGTGCGGGCGGGACACCGGGGACCGGCACCGGTACTGCTGGCGGTGCCGTCATGGTCTCGGCCATCGCTGGCTGCACGAGGACACCGACCCATACGACCAAACCTGCCACTGCAAGACCTCGCGTCCCGAGCTGGTCGGAGGGATCTGGGCCGGGCTGAACCTGTACCAATGTCGGCACTGCGGCCGCAAGGTGCCGCGGTGACCGTCCAGCAACGCCTGTTGTGGACGCCGCGGGCCAAGGGTCGGCCCCGCACTACGTACAACAACGGCCAGTTCCGCACCTACACCCCGGCCCCGACCAAGGAAGCGGAGAAGAACCTGGGCAAACAGTGGGTGGGCAAGCCCATCGAAGGTCCCATCGAGGTGGTGATCCTGCTGGCCGACACGTTCGTGGAGGTGACGGTGATCCCGTGTAACCCCCCCTCCTGCAAGAAGCTCAACCTGGGTGACATCGACAACTACGCCAAGTTGGTAATGGACGCCTTGAACAAAGTGGCCTGGCGGGACGACCGCCAGATCGGTCGGCTCTACGTCTACAAGTTGTAACCGTGGGCCACAGGCTCACGCCCGTAGGAGGGTCCTGATGAACATCCCCGAACGGTTCCGCGTGCACTGCGAGTTCTGCGATCAACTGCTCGACGCCCGCCGCCCTGGCGTGTACGCCCACACCTCGGGGTGGGTGAAGAACCGCAGCCAAGGCGGGGGTAACGCGGTCACCCTGTCGGAACGGACGGGGCGGTACGCGTGTAAGACGTGCATCGAGGTGGCCCAGGCCAAAGGACAAGGTTTACAGCCCGCTCTGTTCTAGGAAACCTGCTGTATGCAATACTTCGGGTTCGGTGGCCGTCGAGATTCCCACGGTCTTTGCAGACTGGTCTGCATCACCACCGATTCGTTTCGGTTCCCGATTCGACTCGGATCTCGAAGCGATGATGTGGGGCGATGAACCCAACGGCGAGCTTGACCGGGTGCGCGTGCTGCGGGAGGCGGTCGTGGACTGTCTCGATCAGCTCGGTGACGAGGACCGATTCGTGCTCGAAGCCATCTGGTTCGAGGGGATCACCGTACGGGCATTGGCCGACCGACTCGGGATACACAAGTCGCGCACCCATCGTATTGCCCAGCGGGCCGTGGCCAGGCTTGGTCGGGTCTGCGAGGACAACCCGACTATCGTGGGGTACCTCCGCGGCTAGGACTGCAGGTAGGACTGCAGATGAGAGGTACCGATGAGCGCACTGTTCATGCTCCGGCTGGTGACCTGGGTCGTAATCGTCATCAACTGGATTGTCATCCTATGGCTGTGGCGGCTGATGAAGCGGGCCACCGCGACAGCTGACGAGCTGGTCGAGGACAACAGCCATCTGATGGTGATGCTGATGTTCACCACGATGGAGTTGATGCAACGCGACCCTGACGCCCGTGTCGGGCTGCCCAAGGACACCTACCGGTGGGCCGAGGCCAAAGCGCTGCACGCGATGGTGTATGGCGAGGGGGTTGACGATGAGTGAGGCACCGGGCGCGATGGATCAGACTGATTTAGAACCGCCGTTCCATTCGCGGGAGGCGACGTGAAGCGCAAGCGAGAGTCCATCCGCCCGCCCGACGCGCCGCCGCTCGGCACCAAGTATCGGGACTGGCGTGACTTCACGGATCGGGTCGCTCGACCGTGGATCGAGAACGACAGCCAGGACGCCAAGATCGACGCGTGGTACAGCGTGCTCATGACCGAGGCTGACCCGTGGTATCTCGCCTGCGCGCTCGTCATCGCGGACAACCACATCCGCCGACTCGAAGGCGAGAACGGTGATGCCTGATCCCGCTACCGAACCGCTGTTCCCTACCAATGCCGACGAAGCGGAGTCGATGGGGTGGATCGTGGACAACACCACTTACCCCTGGACTGCGTATGTCGGCGCACGGTTCATGCCTGACGGCGTGGTGTGGATTGACACGCCCGCTTATGAGGTGCAGAAGTGACTGCTGAACCGCTGTTCAGTTCCATCCCCGACGTGCGCGGCGCGTCCGCTTCGATCAACTCAGCCGAGTGGTACATCTGCCGACTCTGCGGCGCGACCGTCATCGATTGGGACGGCTACCGATCGCACCGCGACCGACACGAACAGTGGCACGCCGATGCCGAGTGACCGAATCGAACCGCTGTTCAGCACCTAGTACGTAACCCACGCCTGCCAGCCCTGGACGTGCCAGACGTGGAGCGCGCACCGTAGATTCAGGTACGCGTCGTACAAGTTCACGGCGCATTCGGGGTCCGCTCTCCACAGCGGATGAATCTGCATCAGACCGGCCACCCCTGACCGTCCGTTGTACGCACCCGGATCACACCGTGACTCGGCCCACATGATCCGATCCACTGTCGGCCACTGCTGCGCGGTCCAACCCGCGGCGAGAGCCTCGTCGCTCCACTGGGAGCACTGGCCTCCAAGCGTGACCTCACGGTCGGCTTCGCCCCGGTGGTCGGGGCGGTCAGCGATTCTGTGGTCGTAGAGATATTCGACTGCAGCACCTGGGTCGAGTCGATGCCAGCGGAACCAGGCCGCTTCTTCCCGTGGCGTACAGCCGATCACAGCCACGAGCGCGGCGATCAGGACTAGTCGTTTCATTCGTCGTCGCCTTCCTCGTCGTGTTCGATCCGCCAGTGCCGCCGCCGATGGCGGCGCAGACTGGCGAAGGTGAACCCGCCCAGCACGGCGATCACGACCGTCCCTCCGAAGCTCAGCCCCTCGGCGTAGTGGACATCGCGGTCGGTCAGGTTCGCGGTGACCGTGATCCCGATGAGGGCGACGATGACGATGACGGTGAGACAGATGACGGTGACGATCCGAACGACCGTTTCCGGGCGAGGGTCGTCGTCTACAGGATCAGCCACCCGATGCTCACGAGGCACAGGCCACTGGCGAGCAACACCCCCGAACCCGGCTTGCCCCCGTTGAGTGTCCCGGCCCGGTACTCGAACACTGCGGCCAGCCCGATCAAGATGGCCCCGATGAGGAACAGCACGTCGGCGGCGTCGGTGTGACCGTGGGCGATGTCAGCGAGCACGACTGCCTCGGGAGTTCTTCTTCACCGCCGCGTTGGCCTGTCGGACAGCTGCGCCAGGAGACTGACCGCGGGCTTTGGCGTCGGAGTAGACGTGATCCCACTGCCGCTTCAACTTCGGTGTGGTCGCCTTCTTGGTGAATCTACTTGCGGGCATTCATCACCTTCTTTCGGGCCACCGTGAGGGTGAACACGGTGAGCGTGATCGCTAATGCAGTGGTCATTCCGTTGCCTCCGCTCGACCGGTAGCCCGACCCCCGATGAAACCGACCAATGCCCCGACCAGTACACCGAGGACCTCGCCCTCGACCCGGACGATCTCGATGGTGTCGGCCTCGGGGTGGACCAGCTCCAGCACGAGCACGCTGATCGCGGACAGCACCAGGATGAAGCCGATGATGAGCGTGATCGCGAGCACCACCAGATCGGGGGTGTTGCGATCACGCAGCTGGATCACTTCACCTTGTTCCAGATGTCGTTCAACTGCGTCGAGTTGGGCGGGTCCCCCTTGGCCCAGGCACCGAGGAAACGACGGGTGATCCCGTGGATGCGGGTGATCCACCACGACGACGTTTGGACGTTGCCCTGCCCGTCGCCCACCTGATACGACCAGACAGCTTTGGCGATCTTGTCGATGTCGTCCTGGGTCAATGGCATGTCGTCTTCTCCTTGCGTGCTGCCGCCATCGCCGTAACGGCGTTGGCATTCCGCTTGCAGATCGTCCAGTGACCAGGTGCCCGAACCGGTCACCGACCGTGGTTTCCATCCACCCTGTACGGCAGTCGCGGTAGCCGGGTCCACCTTGCGGTCCGGGGCGTACGCCTGGTGGTGGATGACATCAGTGGACAACAGTCCACAGTTCTCGGTGACCACGAGTGAGGTCATGAAGGCGGCGTCGATGCAAGCTTGGCTGTACGGCTCACCGACCCCGTTATTGCCGATCTCCATTCCGACCGCGTAGGTGTTCATCGAGTCGGCAGGCACAGTGCCTTTGGAGGTGGTGCGCTCACCCGAGCCTTTGCCGTTGGTGTTGGTCGCCCCTGCTGCCATCACCCACACCTCACCGTCACGGGCGATGTACAAGTTGGCGGTCGGGTAGGCGTCGTTGGACGGGTTGAGCATGTAGGCCACGTCGTTGGCCGCGGACCCTCCGGTGGCCGACGCAGTGTGATGCCACATCACGCACCACGGTCGGCCCGATTCGTAGCCTCCGCTGGAACGTGAACGGGTCTTCCATCCGTCGCACTCGACCACCCGCAGCCCGGCTCCGCGCAGCCGGTCGGCCAGCCAGGTGAGGTACACGCTACCCATGATCGAACTCGTCCTGGCCGTGCAGGGAACCGAGCAGTCCGGCCGTGATCCGTCCGGCGATGTAGCTGAGGTCGGGGTCGATCAGTTCGAGATGACGCCGTTCGTCTTCTGACAGTTCGTGCTGTCGGAGGTAGGCCACCGTGTCCAATATCCGGGCCATCAGCGCTTCCCGTTGCTCGTTGGGGAGCTGGTCGAGGTAGGCACCGAGACGTTGCAGCCGTCGCCGGATGTCTTCGAGCAGATCGTCTACGGAGTCGAGTGGATGCCAGGAGTCTTCGGGTTCGGCGTCGAACCGTGCGGTCTCAACGTCCGGCACGCTTGGTTGCCCGTGTGTAGGCCATCTGCACCTGCTTCTAGGTGAACGTGTTCTAGGTGAACGTGTAGGTGGCTGAGGTGGCCGACAGGTAGGTGCCGGTCTGCACCTTCACCGTCTTGGCCCCCGCGGTACCGGTGAACGTGCCTCTGATCTGCGTGCTCGACACGTAGGTGGTGGGGATGAGCACACCGTTGAGCACGATCCCGCTCTTGTTGGTGAACTTGGTCCCGTTGACCGACACGACAGTCGGGGTCGCCCCGGCCGAAGTGGTCGGCGCGGTCCCAGTCACCGTGGACTGGAAGTCGGGGTTCTGTCCCGACTCTTCACTCGCTGAGCCGCTGGTACCTGAAGAGGTGCCGGTGCCCGCGGGCGGGGTGTGCGGGGTGGAGCTGGTGCCCGGTTCGACCTCGGCCCCGGTGATCGTGGCCGGAGCACCTTGGGGAGCCTGGGTGGTGGGTGGCCCGTAGTTGTACTGGTCGCTCATGCGGGGCCTGCTACCTCACCGGGCGGGAGGGACTGGGCCGACTCGGAGCCATCGACCGTGGTCGCCTCTTCTCGCCGCTTGCGTCGTTCCTCGATTGCGGAGAAGGCACCGCGAGGGTCCTTCTCTCCGGCGTCGTCAGACTCTGCGGACTTCTTGGTTGCCATACCAGAAACCGGTTCTGTCCCCCGTGAATCAGACCGATTCAGCGGTACTGGCTCATTGCCAGCTCGGCCAGAGCCTCGGCCTTGCGCTGCTTGTCCAGGTCGGCGTAGTACTTGGAGCCGGATTGGCGGCGCATCTCGGCGGCGATCACCTCCGGTGACATCTGTTTGCCGGGAAACCCCAAGAAGTTCCAGATCGCCTGAGTGGTGCGGCCCTTGCGTTCCGGGGTGGTCCCACCCAGCCGGTTGACCTGGCCGAGCATCGGGAACAAGTCACGGGCCACGTCAGCCCATTGAGATTGGACGGCTGTTCCCCAACCGGGCAGCTCTTCAGTCATCCCGGCTGCTCGCATCAGCGGCAGGAATGGGGTCAGTTCGGCCCCGGCCACCTGGTAGGGCCGGTCGGCGTAGTCCGAGCCGTAGAAGAAGTTCTTGCCAGTGACCAGCTGGCCCACGTCCTTCAGCACCGGGTTCATCTCCGACAGCATTTTCATGCTGCCCAGCTCGCTGATCGTCTCGCGCATCTGGGATGGACCGAACTCGGGAGCCAGGGCCGTGCCGGGGGTGACCCGGAACGCGCCCAGGTCACGGAGGTACTTGGGCATGAACGGGAACGTCCCGCCCGCTTCGCCTTGGTCTTCGTTGAAGTTCTTGCGGAACGCCTCGTAGTGCAAGTAGGTGCGCGGGTTGACCGTCATCTGCTGGATCTGCAGGGGCACGTTGCGGGACATGAACGTCCAGAACGGGACGAGCCGTCGCATCTTGGCGTCGAACTCGGACACCTGGTTGTAGTTGAAGTGAATCCGATTGATTCGCGACGTGGCCTCGCCCACCGTTCCCCGTCTGGCGACGTACGCACCACCGCCGAGCAGGGTGTCGAGCGCCATCCCGGCGCGCACCGCACCTTCCACCGCTTCACCGGTTCGTCGGGAGAACTGCACGGCCCGGTTCTGGGTGACGAACCGTTTCAACCCGTGGGCAAGCTGACCGGAGGCAGCCGCACCGACCTCGGCTGCGGAGAAGTGACCGCCCGCCCCACTGTTGTACACGGCCCGTACCACGTCTTGGGCCACGTCCCGGTAACGCTTGGGCAACGTCTTCCACCACTCACCGTTGGGGTCGTGACGGAACGCCGACCAGATCCGCACCCCGGCGATCTGGTTCTGGAACCCCACACCATCGGAGCTGTTCATGAAGATCGCGCCGAGACCGTTGCGGACGTGGAAGCCCGGCGACATCGTGGCGTACGTCTTGAAGAACTGGGTGTAGGCGTCGAACACCTTGCCCAACGCTCCCGGCTTGGCGTGGATCACGATCCGGTCGATGTTGTCGAAGGCGTCTTTCACCGTCGAGTCGATGGCCAGCTTGCGTCCAGTGACGTTGGTGGCGAAGGACTGGAAGTTGTCGCGGAACACGGAGCGGATGATCGGGATCGCCTTGCCATTGGCGAGGTTCTGTGACATCTGGTCGAGGTACTGGGCACGGTTGTCCAGCTCCTGCATCCTGGGGATGATGTCGGCGGCGCTCTTCAACAAGTTGAGCGTGGTGTCGTCAGCCCCCGACGCGGTGGCCTCGGTGATGTCGGTGACCAGCTTCTCGTACGCCCCAGTGGTGTTCACCTTGGCGGGCATCGACACTGCCTTCACCCGGGCCACCCGACGCTGCGCGGTGCGTACACCCTCTTCGATGGCCACGGCGTCGTTGAGTCGTTCGTCGGCTTGCCCGGCGAGGATCTTGTCGGTGTCGGTGAGGGCGAACACGTCCTGGCCCAACGCCTTGGTCTGGGCGTCGATCCGTTCCTGCACCAGGTTCATGTGACGCTGAACCTGTTCTCGGTTGCCGGTCAACGCTTCCAGCGTAGAACGGTCCGGGGCGAGCAGCTGGTTCTCTGCAATGTCCTTGGCTTCTTGGGGCAGCCCAGGCAACGCCTCGAACTGTTCTCGTGCAGCCACACCCCGGCGCTCGGCTTCGAGCAACGGTTCCATCTGCTCGGTGAGCCTCGCCTGTGCCTGTTCGGTCCGGCCGAGATCGCGGATCTCCATCTCCCGGCGAGTGAGCGCGGGCTGGCGTCCAGCGGACTGTTGACGAGCCAACGTTTCCAGCTCGGCCTGAGCCTGAGGGCTGACCGCCCCAAATGTGGGCGCTTGGGGTTGGGGTAGCCCTTGGGCGTACCGTTCGGCTTCTTGTAGCGCCCCGCGTTCCCCGGCTAGCTCCCGGTACAGCCCCGGCTGGTAGAAGTTGGACACGTCGGTCGGGGCGACCGCTTCACCGAGTCGGCCTTCCCCGACCAACAGGTCGAGAATGTCACCGGTCAGTTGTTCGTCACCGCGACCGAGACGGCCGAGACGGCGGTCCAAGTCGTTGAGCCGACGCCCAGTCTGACGGGATTCGCGTTCGATCACGTCGAGCAGCTGGGCGCGAGCGGCCGGGCTGATCTCGTCCAACAACGCGCCGAGGAACGCGGCCCCTCGCTTCTGACCTTTCCCGGCCACGACGGTGGCCACCCGGCCAGGACTGAGGGTCGCCCCTTTGCCTCGTCCTCCGATCATCCGCGGATGGATCGGACCTTGCGCACCACGCAACGGTTCGAGGCCTTTGCCCCCAGCGAACAGACGCTTGGGTTCGCCGGTCGTCTCCCGCCAGCGGGAACCGGTGAGCTGTTGCAGTAGTCCACCGAATGCCGCCTCTTCCTCGATGACCCGGTTGCGCAGCTGGTCGTCCAAACCTTGGACCATCGCGTACGTGTCCATCTGCCCGCCCACACCCAACAGACGGTTGGCCTCTTCCTGGGCGACTCCGGTGTACGGATTCCTTCCCGCCTCGCCTGCGACGGTGGCACCGACCCGCGGGTCCCAGGCCAAGTCCTGCAACGACTGGGCGACCTCGGGCGGTGGGGTGCCACCAGCTTCGAGGATGTCGCGGATCTTCTTGAAGAACGACCGTTGCTTGCGGGCGTCGATCACCGTGCGGGCTGCAGGTCGCAGGAACTCGGCCAGCATCTCGCCTGCGGCGTCACGCGTCTGCTGGTCGGTGGCCGAGGCCACCGGCAACAGTTCGCGTTCCAATGCTCGTCGCTGTTCGGTCTTGAACATGCGCTCCGCGACCTCGGGGCTGCGCGACTGCCACGGTGGTTTGCGCGGAACCTGAGCCTCGATCTCTTTCAGCCGGGCCTGGTACGCCTTGACATCGCCCCGTCCCAGCTCACCCGCTGCCTTGGCCCGGTCGAACTCGGCTTTGGCTTCGGCCTTGGCGTCGTCGGCTGCCTTGCGGGCCTTGGCGTAGTCCTGCACTTGTTGGGCGCGGACACCTTGTTCGCGTTGCCAGCGACCTTCGACCAACCGCTCGATCTGTTCGTCGGAGAACTTGGGTTGGCCCGGTCCGAGCAACGGTTCGGTCTCGTTGCCGTAACGGCCCAGCGCGTTACGTTGCGTCGTCTGGCGGGCCAAGGTACGCCGCTGCTCGTCCTCCAGCACCGACCGGGCCACCAGTGCTTCGGTGGCTGGACCTTCGCCTGCACCCCGGTCGATGGCCCGCTTGTAGCGCACGGCAAAGTCGTTGAGTCGGGCCACCCGGTCGGCTTGGGTGCGGATCTCGGGGCTGTCCATCGGGGACCCCAACCCGGCGAACCGGTCGGTCTCGACCGCCGACCGTTCGCCCGGTGCCCCCTGCTGCAACCGGCGCAACTCGTCGCGCAGTGAGCGGATCTGTTCTTGGCGTGGTGACAGCGGCGGCGGGGGCAGTTCTTCGAGTTGTCGTTGCACCGACCGCAGTGCCCGCATCGCCCGTTCCCGTTGGGCCTGGCTCATCCGGGCCGGGATGATTCGACCTTCCCGTTGCGCTTGGCCTTGGGCCTCGGTGAGCGGACGACGCCCGACCAGCTTGGACTGCAGGATCTGAACTTCGTTCTGCAAGGAGGCCCGCTGGTCGGCGTAGGGATCGGCGGCGACCTGACGGGGCCGACGCTGGACCCGGCTCTCGACGGTGCCCGCCTTGGCCTCGCGGGTGCGGACCGGCACCTGACCTTCACGGACCGTGGTCGGGCCGAGTTCGTCCAGGCGCTGTTCGGCCACCCGCATGTCGAGCGCCAGCTCTTGGCGTTCGGCCCCGGTGATCTCGTCGGGCAGGTTGCGTTCACGCTCGGCCAGATCGGCCAGGCGTTGGCGAACCTCGGCAACGTTGCGGTCGGCGTGTTCCAGACGCTTGGCCTGGGTCGGCCCCTGAGCGCGATACGAGCGCAGCTCGTCGTTCAGCCGTGTCCGGATTTCCTCGATCCGTTTGCGTTCGGTACGGATCCACTGTTGCTCGTTCCACCGGGCTTCCAGGTCGGCCAGGTTCTCCTGGGCCGACCGACGAGCCTTCGTGTTCCAGTCCTCGACCTCGGTCGAGTATGGACGCATCTCGTACTGAGCGGGTCGAGGCTGCGCTTGCTCACCGAAGATCTTGACCCCGCGTGTGGACGCATCCTCTTCGGCTTCGAGATCGTTCAGCTTGGTCTGGATGGCCTGCCGACGTTGGGCGTTTGCGGCCACATCCGCGGGCGGCTTGGCCAACGCCCGCTGCCAGTCCAACTCGTCTTCGGGACGGAAGTTGAGACCGAGCGGATCGCCACGGGCGGTCCACGGCCGCAGCATCTCATCGAGCTTGGTGGCCTCGTCTGCGAGGGCGAGCCGGACGTTCTCGGGCAACAGGTTGAGGATCTCGGGGTCCAACAGGTCCGGGTTGGCCAGCTGCTCCATCGTCAGACGACGGTTCACCGCATCAGTCCCGAGCGGGGTGATCCGCTGGCTCTTGCCGGTGATCGCCTTCAACCCGGCGATGATCCGCTTGCGTCGAGTGGCGTCCCGCCCAGCCGCCTTGATCTGGGGAGCGACCTCGCGCATCGGACGCACCTGTTGACCCGAAGCCAACGTGGCCAGCTGGGCGAGGAAATCCTCGGCCGGATGGCCGAACTGTTCGACCTCGGCCTGCGCCCCGGCCTCGGCCTGACGGGCGGCTTGACGACTGATGTCGGGTGCCCCCAGAGCGAGCAACGCCTGACGCCGTTGCGTCGCCTGTCGCAAAGCCTCTTGTGCCGCTTGGTACTCGGGGCCGGACGGTGGCACACCAGCCGCTTGCAGGGCGTCGAGACGCATCTGCGCCTGGTCCATCTCGTTGACCTGACGCTCGAAGTCGCCCTGCATCACCGCTTGACGTTGAGCACCGTAGGCCGCGGTCTCGGGCGTGGCCCGCTCCAACCCCGGGCCGAACTCGCCGGGCTGGGCCACGTCTTGCATCCGGGTCGGCCGCGCTCGGGCGTCGGCTTCGACCCGTCGCAACGTGGAACGGATCCCTTGCAGCTTGCGCGACGCGGCCGTCCCTTCGCCCACCTGTTTGAGCAGGGAGTCGCGACGGTCCTGGGCCATCCGCAACGCCACCTGGTAGGCCGGATCCTCGGAGGTGGCGATCTTCTGACGCAACCCGACGATGGCCGAATCAAGCTGATTCAGGTGGGCGGCGAGGGTTTCCAGCTGCCGCTGCCCTGGCGTCGTCCCACTCACCAGGGCACCGAACTCACCGGGCAGAGCCGCTCGTCGTGCTGCCGCCTCGGCTTGACGGGCTTCGGTCTCACTGAGTTTGCCTTCGGCCAGACGCTGCAGCCGTTGCGCCCGTTCCAACAGCACGTCTTCTGCGCTCACCACCTTGCGGAGCGTTCGTGCCCCATGTTCGGCCAGCACCCCTCGGTGCTCCCGTGCCCGAGCAGCCATGTCGCGGTACTGCTTGTTGCGGGCCTTGGCTACCTGGCGGGCCTGACGGCGTTCGGCTCGGGTGGCTTGATCCCAGGCGACCCGCTTCTCCGTTCTCGCCGCCGCCTCGTCGGTGACGACCCCGCCCTGTTCCAGTCGGCGGATCCGTTCCGCTTCTCCGGCGTCCCGGGCGTTGTCTTGCAACAGCTTGGCCAACACCTCTTCGGGGTCGTCTTCGACCAGCTTCTGTCCGCGCAGCTCGGGGAACCGCTCATCGAACGCGTCGTGGAACTTGGTTTCGATGTCACGGATCGTGACCTGACGATCCGGGTCGAAAGTGATGTCCTGGCCCCGAATGTTGTAGGTCTTGCCCGGCTCGAACTTGCGCTCCATCAGACGGCCGGACCCGGCTCCCAGATCCCCGAAGTCATCGAACAGGGCGGCGGCGTCGCCGCCTTCGGCGCGGGCGTTGTCCAAGAAGTTGTTGAAGACCTTGGTGTTGTAGTGGGGCACGAAGTTCTGACGCCGGGTCAGACCCACCCCGTACCGCTGTGTGGACGTGTCGTACATGTCGCCGGTCAGGTCGGCCCACGCCTTGGCCTTGCCGGTCAGCTTCCCGGCTTCGACCATGTGCAACACGTCGGGCTGCTCGCGCAGCTTCTTGCCCAGACTCCGCATCTGTCGGACGAACGTGTTCAAGTACTCGGCTTCGGCACCGGGTGCGGCCATCTGCGCGCCATAGCTGACCGCTGCCTGAGTGGCCGACATCGGTCCTCGCCCGGTAGCCAACGCCTCTACGAACGGTCGCAGCTCGGGTGCCCGGGACCCGCCGAGACGACGGGCTGCGGCTGCCAGCTTGGTCCCCGAGAACGGTGCCCGCACCGCGCCGAACCCGGCTCCGACCGCCCGTTGGATCCCTGCGGTGCCGGGGATGCGCACGTTGGCCGAAGGGATCCCGAAACGGATTCCGGCCTTGCCGATGCCCATCTGTTCGCGTTCGGCCGCGGACAGCGCGGCCTCACCCCACCGGCCCACCTTGGCGATCACGTCGTCGGCCAACCCCGCCTCTTGGGCCAGCTGCGCCAGTCCAGCCCGTCCGGCGCTGCCCATGAACTTGGAGGTGCCGAAGGTGGCGTAGGTCAACGGGTCCAGAGCCACGTCCCCGACGAAGCCCATGAACCGGTTGCCCCACTTGCCCAAGTCGATGCCCTCTTCGCGCATCGCCGTGCCGTAGCCATAGCTCGGGTCACGAGTGTGTCGCCAGAACTCTTCCCAGTCGGCGTCGCCACCGTGAATCGCCTGGCGGGCCTCTTGCAGTCCGGCCACCACCGCCCGCCCGGGCATGGCCAGATAGTTCAACGGGGTGGAGACAGCCTCGATCAGCCCGCCGAGGAACCCTCCCCCACCACCTTGTTGTTGGGGTTGGGCACCTGCGAACAGTTGGGCGTCGTGTTGCAGCGCCCCGATGAACGGGTTCGCTGCAGCCTGTTGGGATCGGGCTTGGGACGCCTGGGCTTGGGACGCCTGCTGGTACTGCTGCGCGGCCTGGTTCATGTAGGACTGAACCGGTCCGATCTGGACCGCGGGCGTCTGAGGGGTGGGCGGTCGGAACTGTTGGAACTGCTGTACCGGTTGTGGACGCCAGACCGGGTTGGCCTGCAGGTACAGCGGATCGATGGGCATTGCTAGATGGCCAGCCCCATCGAACGCAGCGCATCCATCCGACCCATCAGGGCGTCACGGGCCGGGGTCCGACCCTGCTGGGCCAGATAGTTGGTGACCGCTTGGTTGTACTGGTTCTGGCTCTTCTGCTGGTAGTTCGACACCCGTTGGTAGCGGTTGGCCAGGTTCTGGTACTGCTGACCGGCCTGATTGGTCCAGTACGGCTCACCTCGGATTTGCACCTCGAAGGGCAGCTCGGTGGGCTGGCCCCACGCCGGGTTGGATTCTCGTTGCGCCCACATGATCCCTGACCCCGCTGACGGTGAGCGGCCGTATCCGGTGCCTTTGATCTCAGCCTCGGAAGGACCTTCGTTTCCGTAGCCACCGCGGGAGCTGTACGCACCGGAACCCTTCGTTCCTTGGGCGGCGACATCGAGATAGTTCGGCCCGCCCAGGAAGCCGGGCGGATTGCTGTCGTCGGGTTGCTTCCACGCCCCCAACTCGGTGCCCGAGGTGATCCCGCCCGGTTCCACCACCTGGTTGAGGTAGCGGTTGTAGTCGCCGGGGGCGACGGTTCCGGCTTTCAGCGTTTCGGATTCGGGCACTGGCTGGTACCTGGCTTGGGTGGGCAGGTCGCCCATGCGACGGCGGATCCGTCCCAGCTGTTGGCGGGACGAGGGTAGGAACCGGTTGATCTGTCCTTGCAGGTCGGCTGGCCAGTTCCCCGGCCCATAGGTCCCCATCGGTAGACCCCACTGCTTGGCGTAGTCCATCAACGGGTTGTCGCCACCGCCGTAGGCCATCTGGTTCTGCTGGTTCTGCAGCTGCGTGCGTTGGAACCCGGCCTTCTCATCGAACAGCTTGTCCACAGTGCCGAACACGGTCTCCAACCCGGAGCCGGGTTTGCCCGCGATGTCAGGGATCCCCGCCGCCAACGTCGGGTCGGCGTTGATCGCGGACTGGATCTGGAATTTGACGCTGGTCGGGTCCATCCCTTGGGCGATCTGGTCGCGGGCGATCTTCAACACCTGGCTCTGTGTGTTCTGCAGCGAGTCCATCACCGGGGTGTTGTAGATCTCGGGCACGTAACCCCCACCGCCACCGCCACCGTCTGACGAGTAGCCACCGCCCCAGCCGCCCCCGCCCCCGCCTCCGAGGAACGGGTTGGTCTGGCCTTGGGCGTAGCCCCAGTCGAAGGACGGAGTGCCGTACAGGATCGAGGCCATCGCCCCGGTGCGGGCGTCGAAGAGCTGGTCGATCACGTCCTTCTGCACGCCGAGCGCGGTCCCGTAGTCGGAGGTTTCCAACGGCACCGGTTTGCCATAGCTGTAGTTCGCCATCGGGATCTGCGGCAGGATCGGCTGCAACGCGGGGTTTGCTGCCCCGCCATACATCGACGGTTGCACCCCGGGGACGTTGATCGGCTGGCCGGTCACCGGGTCGATGATCACGCCCATCTACTTGCTCCTTGCCTTGCGGCGCGCCCTGCGTTTGCCCCCGCCCCCACCTTCGACTGGGAGCTTGCCCTCGCCGGTCTTGGACTGTTCGCCTTCTTTCTTCTCCGCTGGGTTGTAGACCGGCGCGGTGTAGTCAGGGAACCCGAGGTCGGCCATTGACGGGAACTTCAGCCCGACCGGGCCGAGAACATCGGCCAGGCGCAGCAGCACCTGCAGCTTCTGGTTGTTGGCCGCGGTCTCCTGTTCCTGCTGTTGCTGTTCGAGGAACGCCCGCATCGCGTCGCGTCCGGCGCGCACCTCGTTGACGGCGTAGGCCCGACCCTCTTTGGCTTCCCCCTGGCGCAGCGCCCGCTCTTGCCGGTAGCCACCACCGAGACCACGCATCAAGTTGTTGAACCCTTGGGCCTGTTGGCGTCCCTGAGTGTTGGTCAACGCCATCTCGGCGTTGTACCCCGCGGGGAGGACGCCTTGGCTCTGGGCCAACGCACCCAACCGCGGGTTGACCGTGACCGGCGCAGAACGCAAGTTGGCGTACGGGTTGGGAGCCATCCGGTTCTGCAGGTAACGGTCGAGCGCCCCATAGGACTGCCTGGCGAAGCGCACGTCCTTGCGGGAGGCTTGGTTGATCCGTTGCATCGCCTCCCGATCGAACTGAGGGTTGAGCAATGGGGACTGGGCGATGCCCATCAGATAGTCCGACACCCGTTGGGCTGCGGCCTTCTGTTCCTCTTCGGTCATCCCACCGCCGCCGCCACCACCACCACCGCCGCCACCGCCCCAACCACCACCCCAACCTCCCCCACCGCCACCGCTACTACTAGTAGCGCTGAGATTGGGCGCGGCTGGTGCCCCACCGGCCGCAGCCGGATTGGTCATCAGGAAGCCGCTGTAGTTGGCGGCAGCGGTCGGAGTCCAGTCCGGGTGGGCCTGAGTCTGGGCCTTGTAGACGTTGGTGTACTCGTTGTATCGGTCGCCGTAGTTGGCCTGCGGATAGGTCTGGGCCAACGACTTCTCGACGTTGCCCTTGTAGTTCGTGTACATCTTGTTCGGCTTGTACACGTTCGTCGTCGGGTGGGTGACGTTGTAGTAGTACGAGCTTGACGAGGCCATCGGTCACCCTCCGTAGAGCGGTTTGAGGTTCTTCAGGTACATCCCGGCCAGCGCCATGTTGCGGTACTTGGCTGCTTGCACGTCGGCCAGTGCCTGTTCCCGGTCGGCGGCGAGCTGGCCGGTTCGCATCGTGTACTGGTTCAAGTCGTTGGCGAAGTCGGTCTGCATCCGACCCAGACCCCGGGTGTAGTCACCGACGTACTGGTTCATCGCCTTCTGGTACACCCCGGTGCGGATGCCCGGTCCGGCCAGCCCGCGTTGGGCGTAGGACGAGGTGAACTTGGGGACGGATTGGCTCCACTCTCGCCGGTAGTCAGAGATCTGCCGGTTGCCCCGCTGTTGGGCGATCATCCGGCTGTAGTCGTTGACCGCCCGTTGCGAGGCGTACTGAGATTGGATCGCCCGGCGTTGGGACTGGTAGGGGCTGAGGTCGAAGGCCATGAATCAACCTGATTCAGGGTTGGACAAGTAGTGCTTGCACGGCAGCGAGGATTTGAGCGTCGGAGATGACCGAAGGATCACGTCCAGGAGTGGGAACGTTCCCAGCGATGGCCGAGCTATAGGCGTCAGCGAAGCCGGGGGCAGCGGCGACGAGCCAGATGTTCTCGTTGGCCCACCCCAACGGTGACATGAAGTCGGGCAGGGTGACCTCAACGGCAGCGCAGGCGGCGACGCGTTGGATGAAGTCGTCGTCGTTGGAGAGCAACGATTGGTCCCAGTAACCCATGGGTCCTCCTTACGCGGTCTCGACAGCGATCCAGTTGATCCCGTAGTTACCGTTGGCAACCCCGGCACCATCACGACGAAAGACAGTGACGTTGCACCCAGAACTGGTGACACCTGAGACACCACTGATGTGAACGTTGGAGCCGCCGTTCATGGTGGTGGTCACGGCGGGCGTAGTAGAGAATCGTCCTGCGGGGAATGTGACCGCCGCCGACGCGGCGGCAGGGGAACCGGACGCGGTGATAGTTGTGACTCCCGACGCGAGTGCCACGAGACCATTGACCGAGGGCTGGGCCTTTATCACGCCGCTGTCGGACAGCAGCGTCAGGTCCAGATCGGAGGACACACCGAAGTAACCCCTGCGGACACCCCCGGAGCCGTACAGCCCGATGTACGGAGAAGTGGTCGTCACGACCTGTCGGGTCAACTTCAGTGACTCGGCGCTGGCGCTGTTGCTGAGCGTCAACAACCCGGTGAGGGTGCCACCCGACAACGGAAGGTAGGCACCGGCACCACCGGCAGTGGCCGACCAGATCGCGGTGATCCGCTGGTTGTTGGAGGGGGCGTAGGTCCCGCTGGAAGTGTCGAGGGTGACCGGAATCTGTATCCAGGTGTTTGCGTTGTTGGTGATCGCCCCCGACAGGACGTACTTGACGTACCGGCTGAGGTCGTTGTCGTAGTACAGGGCGATCTTGTCGCCCGCTTCGAGTTCGAGCAGCGAGATGCGGGCGGTTCCGTCCACGTCGTAGATCGACACGGCGAGCTGGGTGGCCGAGGCCGGTGCGGCGTTGGCCCGCATGTACCCGCTGCCGGGATCGGCCATCGTGGTCGTGGTGTTCCACTGGAAGGTGGACTGCGCCGCGCTCTTGGCTTTGGCGTCCACATACTGTTTGGTGGCAGCCTCCAACGCCGCCGCGGGGTCGGCGGGCAAGACAATGGGGGTGAGGTACTTGCGGGTCATGCCAGCACCACTGCCCGGTACTCGGCTGCGGCGGGCGCAGTGGTGAACCGCACCGTCGCCGTGGTGGTCGAGGTGTGCTCCACGTCGCACTCGATCTGATCGAACGGGCTGGCTTTGCGGTACAGCTGAACGATGCAGTCGAGGGTGTTGAGGTTGTGGGTGATGACCTGGCTGGTGGCCCCTCCGACATCGACGGCGTAACGCTTGGCCCCCGCCGCGGCAAGGGCGTACCGACCATCGGCGTACGCGGTATCGAGGGCCACGGTGTCGGCAGCGACGGTGATCCCGGTGCCCGCGCCAACATCGAGGGTGTTGCCGGTCTTGGTGAGACCGGCTCCCGAAGTGATCTGCCCGGCCCCGGAGAACTGGGTCCAAGTGACGGCGGTGGTGTTGAGGGTGCCACCGGGGTCCACGGTGCAGAGCCAGCCGGTGTCGGCATTCGTGGTGCCCTGCTCGACCCAGACGTAAGCGCTGACCAGTTCAGTCCAGATGTCCGCGTCGCCAGAACGGGTCCACGCTCCTGCGGCCACGTCGTAGATGCCGTTCTGTGACGTGGTGGTCTGGTTCTTGACCAGGCAGCGATTGGTGGCGACGAGGGCAATGCCGTCCACGGTCTGAGTACCCGACAGGGTGATGTTGGCGGTGGTGGCTGCGATCACCGATGGCTTGCCGTCGAGTCCTTGGGCAGCCGAGTCCACGTAGCTCTTGGTCGCCGCATCGCTGGCCCCGACCGGGGTGAGCAAGTTCTGGATGTACTGCCCGTTCATGTTGATCGCCGCAGTCGGTACGGCGAGAGCGCTCAGGTTGACCGCAGAGTGGGCGGCGTTGTCGTGGACTGGGTTGCCGTGCCCGTGGTCGGAACGAGCCACGGTGGAAGCAACGCCGTCCGTCTTCGTGGCCCCGAACGTTTGCTCCTGGGTGATCGTGCCGAACGTTGGAGCGCTGCCTTTGGCTCCCTGCCACGTCGAACCGTCCCACCAGTACAGCGTGTTGTCGGTGGTGTTCATGTACAACTGCCCCTTCACCGGGGATGACGGGGCCGCGGCGAGGTTGTGGACCTGGGGGTTCTGCAGTTCATTCTTGGCCAGGTCAACAGCGGTGAGGAACTTGCGGGCCATTACGACAGGTACGCCTTTCCGCTGAACGCGGCGGTGAACGTGAGCACGAGCTGAGTCGCGCTGACGTGACGCACGTCGCCTTCAACCTCGTCGTTGGCCGAGTCCACGATGCTCACGTTCGGCTCGAAGGTGAGCGTGTGGTTCACCGTCCAGACCGAGGCCGGACTGGACTGGACGTGGGTGTAGCCGAGGGTCTGCGCGCCGCCACTGCCGGGAGTGCCAAGGATGACGTTGACGACATATCCGTTGGCCGGGGGCACGTTCAAGAAGCCGACCGTCACCGTGTTGGCGTCAGTGTGCAAGATGTCGCAGTCGATGCGGTCCCACGGGTCGGCGTTGCGGTACACCTCGACTTGCACGTCGCGGCTCCCCAAATTGTGAGTGACGACTTGGGTGAGCGCGCCTCCGACCAGTTGCCGGTATGACGATCCGAGTGGTCCGGGTGGCCCGGGGCCACCGTCATCACCGGGCGGGCCGGGAGGTCCGGGCGGGCCAGGCACCCCACCGGATCCCTCGATGTTGTTGATCCGAGCGTCAAGACGGGTGAGGGCGCGTCGGATCGGCCCCGAGTAGATCGAGCGCAGCTCAGTCGTGCCGGGCACTACGCCTCCAACGCCTGCACTCGGGCGCTGAGCTGGGACACCGCGGCCAGTAGCAACGGCACGAGCGAGCTGTGATCGAACTGTTGGGGACGGATGTTGCCTTCCTCGTCCACACCGGTTGGGTCTCCGGTCACGGCGAACGGGACCAGACCTTCGGCGTCTTGGGAGTTGACGAACACCCACTCTTCGCCCTGGCCCTGGTCGGCAATCCAGCGACCCCGGTACACGACTGAACCAAGTTGATTCACCAGGTCCAGGGCGTCGTCGGCGTCTCCGACTCGTTCTTTCAACCGTTGGTCCGAGGTCGTGTTGTAGGCGATGGAGCTGCCCGAGACGCTGGTGATCGAGCCGACCAGTGAACCTCCGGACCCGACCAGGAAGTTGACCAGATGAACCCCGCCGCCGAACTGGACACGGGAGAGTTCGAGGTTGGGGATGTTGCCGTTGGCCTGGTTCAGTTTCTCGTAGATGCGTCCGGTCTCGGCCAGATGGACACCGGCCAGGTCCGCGGCCGGATCGCCACCGACGATCAGGTCACCGGTCATCGTGTCACCCGCCGTGTTCACGTACCGGGTGTCACCGACACTGGTGATCTGACCATCGACGTAGCCCTTGGTGGCAGCGTGGCTGGCCGCAGTCGGTGGCCCCGAGAGCAACAGCGGGTTGGTCATCGCCACCTGCCCGCTGCGGTTGATTACCTCGGCGTTGATGTAGTTCTCGATGGCGTCGTAGTTCTGTTGCAGCTCGACGGCATCGGCGGCAGTGTCCGCTTCGATGTCGTTGGGCAGGATCAGCGTCATCGGAACCTCCGGGGGATGAACTTGGTGATGATCCCGTCGAACCCCCACGACTTGCCCAGCGACGTGGCCGGGGCGGTGGTGGTGCGGACCTGGATCGCCCCGGCCCGGCCCATCGTCGCCCCCCGTTCAATGGAGGTGGTGGGCTGACCACGCCGGTAGACGGTGCCGTCGTTCCAGTTGAAGTGGTTCCACAACGGGGTGGTGTCGGCGGGAGTGAAACTGACCGTGAACGCCCGTTGCGGGGTCACGTGGTCGAGGTTGTGGAAGACCTGGACTTGCAGTTCGGTCTCGACCTGATTGGCCGTGACCAGGAAGTCGGGGCGACGCCACGACTTGCGGTGGGTGGGTGCCCCGGCGTCGATCCAGCGGGTGCGGATCACCGGGATGAACGGTTGGGGTCCGGTGCCGTTGACGAGATCGGTGGCGTTCTCGCGAGCATCGAGTTGGATGGCGTGCTTCTGAGCGCGGGAGAAGGCCAACATCGGCACGTCGAGATCCGAGACCGGACGTTCCATGTACGGTCCCGGGGCGAGGCCATCGGCCCCCCGGAACTGCATCCATGCGCCTTGGCCCACCTCGAAGTCGAAGACGAATGCACTGGTGGCGTCGGTGGCCCCGCCGTCTGCCAGATAGGGCAATGAGACCCACAGACGCCGGTTCATCCAGCCCAAGAACACGTTGTCGAGCGAGGCCCGGATGATCTGATTGTCGATGAACACAGGGCGGATGTTGAGACTGATCTCCTGCACGCCGCGGTCGGTGTAGGCGAAGACGCCCTGGGGCCAGGAGAGGAACCAGCAGGTCGATTCGGAGCGGGTGATCGCCTGAGGGTGGATCGCGCCGATGGTGCGGGAGATGTTGGTGAACTCCCAGGTTTCGGCCTCGTAGCCGAAGAGCGCCCACAACGAGTCGGACTTGAAGATCAAGAGCCGGTCCGAGAACGGGGTGATCGAGGTGATGTAGCCGCCACCTTCGGTGATGTCGGCGTAGTCGGTCTGCGCCCAGGCGTTGGGGTTGTTGGGATGGGACCAGCGGATCCGGGTCGGGTAGTAGGTCCCGGCCTCTTTGGTGTTGGCGACGAACAGGTACCCGGCGTGTTGGGCGACGATCTCGGCCTGCGGTTGGTTAGTGCCGGTGCCGGGCTGGGAATAGTCGTTCTGCCAGTTGGCTCCCCCCGAGGGGGTGAGGTTGAGCAGTGCTCCGCTGTTCGGGTGGTAACGCACGCCTGGACGGTCCCGACCGCAGGCGATGCGCACGTAGTCGTCCCACGACACGAAGTCGGCCCCGTGCGGTTTGGCGTCGGCAACGACGGTGCCTTCTTGCTCGAACACGCCCCGGTCCCCGCACCACAGCTTGGTGTCGTTGGCCAGCAGCACGCAGGTCTCGCCGTTGGCCGACACGTGCAGGTAGGCAGCACGCGGGTTCCACGCCGTGGTCGGCACCGGATCCGGGTTCCAGCGCTGCCAGCCTCGCCGGGTGCGCACCCCGCCCCGAGCCAACGGCTCCATGTTGAGCAGCTCGGGAACCTCGTTCTCCAACAGCATGGCGGCGTCGCTGTAGAGGTTCAGCCCGCCCGTGAAGTCCATCACGTTGACTGCTTGCAGCCGGTTGACCATTACGGCCCCGGCACGTTGAAGACGACCGGTGGCCGCACCGGCTGGTACTCACCCGCAGGCGACCGGTAGGCGTTGAGGATCTTGGGCTGGCCGGTCCACACCCGCATCACCGCTTCGGCGGCACGGGTGGCCTCGTCGCGGAAACGGTTCATGTAGGTCTGTTCGAGAACCTCGTCTTCCTGCTGGGCGTAGGCAACGGCGCAGCAGTACCAGACCAACGGCAGGTGCAGACGGGTGTCGGCATCGACCTCGGCCCCGGCCCCTTGCGACACCCAATCGGTGGGTTGGCGGAAACCGCGCAGGTCGTAGTTGACCGGGCTGGGCACGCCGGGCCAGAAATACAAGTTGGTCCCGATCTGGGACCAGAACTGGGCGGCGGTGGCCCCGCCCGACGACGAGTAGGGGGCGAAGGCCCGCTCGACGTGCAACTCGTCAAGTTTGGTCATCAGCCCATTGGGTCCGATCACCGACACGATCTCGCGCACCTCGGCTGGGAGCGGCATGACCCCGGCCACGGCAGTCTGGCCCAGCCACATCTGTTCGTAGAACGGCCAGCGGGTCTCGATGTTGATGATCTGCTCGAAGCCCGAGCGGATGTACACGTCAAGCAGCGGGTTGGGTAGGTCCTCTTCGTCCAGGTCCAGCTGAGTGCGAACGAACACCCGGATCTGATCGACGTTCATTCCTCATCGACCGTCCGCTTGATGCGTCTGGGTTTGTCGCCCATGTACGGGATCCCGTCGTCCACGATGTGTTCGACCTCGCCAACGGTGTGGGCGAGCTTGATGTCGTCCTTCGGTTCCCCCCAGAATCCGACGACCTTGGCGATGCCTTCGGGCAGCTCATCCGTCACATCTGAAACCCGGTCTGTCCCCCAGGGTGCGACACGAAGGGGGAAGGTGCGGAGGACAGACCGGGTTGAATCAATCCGATTCAGCTCACGTCACGTTGAGCTTGAAGTGCATCGACCGGTTGCGGACGGTCATGTTCCCGAACGCGGTGATGATCGAGTACCGGGCGTCCACGGTGGTGGCGTTGCCGCCCGCCTGGGCCGACAGGCCATCGGAGAACGGGGACTGCTTCATCCACCGGTCGGTGTGGCCGACCATTCCGATGTAGGTCGAGTTGAGTCCGTACATCGTGTTCGCCGGGCAGGCCCGATCCCAGTACATCGCGCACTGCTTGAACATGAGGGTGGAGAACCCGGCGTTGGCCGACTTCACGTCCTGATACCGGACGTTGGGGGTGAGCGTGGCCTCGTACAACTCGTACGCCCCTTGGGCGGCGAAGATGCCGTCAACCACGTCGTTGCCGTTGGACACCGTGTTGTAGGCGGTCGTCATCGCCGGTTGAAGCTTGGTCTTGTCGGCAATCGCGCCGGTCGCCGTACCGACGTAGGACCGCCACCAGGCGTTCTCGGCTGCCGCCGAGTCGATGCCACCGACGATGCCGGTGCTGTTGACCAGCAACGCCAGACCTTGGAAGTCCTTGCCCGAGTTGCCCGTCCCATCGGCGTAGGACATTGCGGACAGCCGGTTCTTCAGGGTCTCTTCGGCCTGCTTCACCTTCGCTTCGAGCAGGTTGATCACCTGCTCTTCGCCGTTGTTCTGAGCCTCTTCCAGACCGGAGATGGCGATGGTGGCGAACAGCTGTCGCCACGGGTACTGGGCTGCGGAGATCCCTTCTTGGGGGATGATCTGGATGGCGTCCCATTCGCCGTAGGACCCGGCCTGGCCTTCTGCGATGAGCAGCGGCTCCACGATGGTGACACCACCGGAGAGCTTGCGGACCCTGTTCTTCTCGGTCAGCCACCACAGCAGTGGCCGGGCCTTGAACACGTTGTCGGTGAGGGTCTTGCGATAGTTGTCGAGCGTGGTGCTCAACAGGGAGTCGAACTTGGTGTTACCCAAAGCCATGTGAGGTCACCTATCTGCCGCCCCGGGTGACCCGGAGTCGGCTATTCGATGCCCAGCTGGCGCTTTGCTTCGTAGAAGGCGTCAGCGAGGGACGTGATCGGGGCTGACTCCGCGACGGCACCGTTCACACTGGAACCAATGTGGGCGGGCACCTGAGACTTCGCTGCCACACGTGCCGCGTCTTCCGCTTCCCGCTGCTTGGCGGTCTGGGTCTGAGCCTGTTGGTTGGCCCAGTACTTCTCGAAGGCCATCTCTTTGTAGACGCCTTCGAGGTCCATCCGTCCTTGCGCTGCGGCCCGTTGGACGACGGCGGGGGGGTCGAAGTCCTCGCCATACCGTTCGTGGAGCACCCTGATTGCGACCTGTAGCTCTTGGTTCGCCTGTTGCTGTTCGAGGTAGGAGAAGCGCTGTTCGTAGTCGCGGAGCTTCTGCTCCACGGGGTCCAGCTCGGTCCAGTCCTCTTCTTCGCCCTGTTGGTACTGCTGGCCGTATTGCTCTTGGAGAAGACGCAGGGTGGCCTGCGGGTTGTTCTCCAACGCCTGTTGCAGCGTGAAGGCGAATTGCAGTTCCCTCTGCTGATCTGCGAGCTGCTGCGTCTTGCGGGTGTAGTCCTGCTGTCGGCTGTAGCCCGAGAGCGCTTCGGAAAGCGGAACCTCGGTGTCCTGCCCATCGACTTTGACTCGGACGTAATGGTCCGAGACGCCATCGGTGTCGAGGTAGGTGCGTTCAGGGGTTGCCTCGGCCTCGCCTGTCCCTTCCGTGGGGGCGGATTCCTCGGCTAGTTCGCCAGAAACTGGCTCGTCGGACATGTGAGTCCTTTCGGTTGCTCACATGGAGTTCCGATTGTCCCCCCTGGCCTGAGGGCACAAGTCCTTACGGACCAGCGACAGGCGGGCCACCGGGCGGGGCCGCGCCCATCTGCTGTTCCTGCTGCTGCACGAACGACAGCACGTCGATGATCTCGGGGGGCAGCTGCCCGGCGCGGACCAGCTCGGTGACCTGATCGGGGGGCATCGCCATCAACTGTTGCAACACCTGGGGCGGGATCTCGGTGAGCAGCTGTTCGATCTGAGCAGGAGAAAGCTCGGGCTGCGGAGGCTGACCGGCAGCAGCCTGCGATGCCTGTTCGAGTGGTGCCTGCTCAGGTGGCGGCTGGCCCGGTCCGGCCGGGATCCCGGGTGCGCCGCCCGGGGAGGGACCAGGGGCGGGCGCACCCTGTCCACCGGGCGGCGCTGACCCGGGTGCGCCTTCGGGCGGTGGCGCTTCTTGCAGAAACAGGTTGGGGTCCTTCACGCCGAAACCAAACTGCAGCACCCGGCGAGCGACCGCAGACGGGTTGACCACCCCGGCCTGCACCAGCGGAGCCATCGCGTCCACCATCTGCAGCGCGGCTTGCCGCCTGAAGGTCTCGTTCTGCGGCTCGGTCGAACCAGCCTCGACCTCGAAGTCGAACTGACCTTGGATGTAGTCCCGGTCGAAGTTGAGCCACACCGGGGCGGCGTTGGATCCCATCACCCGCACCACCTGTTCGCCGGTCATGTACTGCTGCATCAGTTGGATGATCCGCTCCCCCAACCGGGACAGGAAGACCTCGACCTTGGACAGCTTGTCGGCAGCCCGGGACTGCTGGGCGTCTTGCACCATCGCCGCCTCGGTGGCGGTGCGGCGGATGTCGGGCATGTCACCGCGCATGTAGTCCGACACCCCCGACACCCGGTCGATGTCGGACTGGATCATCTCGGACTGGTTGTAGAAGTCGGGCGGGGTGCCCACCGTAGGCATCGGGATGATCACCCGGTTCACGTCCTGCCCGGCGTTGACCGGGACCATCGTGTTGTCGTCCTCGGCCGTCAGCGCCGAGATCCCCACGTCATCGAAGGCATCTTCCAAGTAGAGGTACTTGCGGGCGTACTTCTTGCGGTGGTTGACCATCTGGGAGCGGGTCTCGTTCAGCTCGTTCTGCAGCGTCTCGATGCTCTCCAACTCACCCATCGGGTAGAACTCGTCGGGCACCTCGTAGTTGCGCAGCATCAGGAACGGTGGGCCGAAGGCGTAGGGCATTGGGATCGGGTTGATCAAGAACCCGTCCTCGCAGTTCTCGCAGAACGTGCTCATCGTCTTGCGCCGCATGTCGTAGAACTCGATGACATCCACGAACCCGTTGTCGCGCGACTCCAGCCCGGTCGGGTCGGGCTGGGAACCGGAGCCTTGCTCCCACCGGCTGGTCATCGAGGGCTGGACCTCTTTGCGGTACTTGGGGGAGTAGCGGCTGTCCACGCGCACGTCGGCCACCGGACGACGGATGCGTTGGGCGACCCAGCGCACGACATCGAGGGTCTTGCCGTCCGGGTCGATGAACATGTCCCACGGTGAGATGCGTTCGGCGTAGGGCCGGTCCTCGATGATGTTGCGCTCGGACTCGACGTTGCCTTCGATGGGTTCGCGGTCATCGACGCCTTCGGTGTCCACGGCGTAGGGGTCGTCACCTTCGTCCGAACGCACCACCTTCGGCTCGGTGACGAACTTGTAGCCGACCTTCATCCAGCCGTGGCCGAAGTCGAGCCAGTCGGTGACGCATAGGCGAAACTGGTCCTGGTAGCGGTTGGTGCGCCACTGGTAGTTCAACGCCTCTTCGGCAAACATGGCCTGCACCTCGTACTCGGGGCGTCGGGCCATCACGGTGAACTTGGGGTTGTTCACGGCCACGGAGGGGGCGATCACGTTGATCGTGGCGAAGCTCATGTTGACCACCAGCTGGTCGCTGGTCGAGGTGGTCTTCAGATGCTTACCCCGATACAGGTCGCGCATTCGCTTCCACAAGTCGTCGTAGCCTTCGTTCTCCCGCCACCGGCTGGACCGTTTGATCTCCGAGACGTAGCGCTTCAACAAGTCGGTGTACCGGGGCGGGGCCATTACGCGCGCTCGACTTGGCCGGAGCGGATCCGTTCGACGCCCACGTTCTCGGCCAGGAACTCGGCCCTCGTCTCGTCGTGGAACGAGGCCCGTCCGTAGCGAGGGCCGGTGAACGTGAATCCGACTCCCTGGCAGTGACAACGAAAGCATTCGCCATCACGGCGAAGCGGCACATCGATCCGGCCGCATCGATTGCAACCCATCACCTAACGCAGCGGATTGTCCCCCCGTCGTCGTGAATCGGAATGATTCAGGCCCGCCTGCGCACCGAGTGCTGGCCGATGGGGGTGCGTTTGACCGTCTTGTCTTTGCGATACATCCGCTCCACGAACCATCCCATCGTCCCCGGCCCCGGCTTCTGATCGATGCGGTACTCGGGAAGCCAGGCGTAGCGCAGCATCTGCACGGCGATGGCGTAGGCCATCGTGCGGTCGTCGTAGGGCGAGCCGTGCATCCGGCCGTTGCCCTCGCGCACGAACTGGCGCAGCTCTTCGATGGAGGCCGCGTCGGGGACCCACAGATCGCGTTCGCGGATCTCTTTCTCCAAGGCGTCGATGGCCAGAGCTTTGGAGGCGATGGTGGTGCGCCAGCCCAACAGCTCGGTCTTCGGCTCGAACCGTTGGGCCTGGCGGTGTTGACGGTAGATGTTGCGGTAGCCCTCGTTCTGCAACGCCTTCAGGCTGGTGAGACCGTGGTTGTTGGACTCGACGCCGACAAGGGCGGTGTTGTACCACTGGCCGAGAAGGCCCAAGATGTCGCTGCCAAACAAGTCGGCGTCGATGTGGGCGTGGAAGACGGCGGCGGTCGTGTGGTCCTTGACGTTCAGGACCACCGCGCACGAATAGTCCCCGTGCTCCAGACCCTCGGACACGTCGGCACCGATGACGTAGACCACCTTGGGTTTGGGGAACTCCCACACTGCCAGCGCCCCGCCATCGGGGACAAAGGTGAGCGGGTCTGAGGGCGGCTCCCACAAGTAGCCTCGGGCTTTGGGTTCGACCGCCTGCATCTCGGCCAGAGCGTCGATGTCGAACACGGGATTACCGGATCGTAGGAACGCCTCTTCGGCCGACGACGGGTACTCCTGGGCCAGTTGCCAGGCGGGCAGCTCGGCCTTCTTGCGCTCATACCATTGGTCGTCGCGGTCCCCGGCGTCCCAGCCGAAGAACAGGCTGCAATAGCGGTTCTCCCCCACCTTGGAGCCGACCCACAGCTTGTGGAACAGGTTGCCCTCGCCATGCGCCGTGCCCAGCATGATGATCCGCCCGCCGATGTCGGCAATCGGCTCGATGGCCGCGTACGCCTCTTCAGAGTTGGGCAGGAAGGCGATCTCGTCCACCACCACCAAGAACACCGACTCACCACGCCCGGGGTCCGACGCGGATGGCAGCGACTCGATGCCGGACTCGTTGGAGAAGGTGATCTTGGACTGCGTGTTCTCCACGCGTACCGGCCCCCGCAGCTTCATCCACTCGGGCAAGAAGCGGTAGCCGTACTTGCTCCGCTGCAACAGCTTCGCCGCCTCGCGTTCGGTCTTGGAGATCATCACCACGGCCCGGTCGGGGTAGAAGAAAGTGAGCCAGAAGCAGTAGGTGGCGATGAGCGTGGAGAAGCCGATCTGGCGGGCTTTCAACACCAGGGTGTAACGCTCGGTGAGCCAGGTCTGGATGGTCTCGATCTGACTCTCGCGCAGGGTGAAGGCGATCTTGCCCCGTTCAGGGTGACGGATCGACCAGTAAGTCCGACAGAAGTAGTCGAAGGCTTCGAGCAGGACCTCGGAATCCTGATCCCAGCTCGGCGCGCAACGCCGCCATTCGCGTTCGAGGCGCAGTTCCTCGAACGTGGCCGGATCGAGTTCCAGGGGCATCAGCCCAGACGGGGCGAATCAGGCGCAGGCCACGGTGAAGCTGAATCAGGCTCGGGATGGTCGGCCAATGTCCGTTCGGCAGCCATGATCGCGGCACCCTCGGCCAACAGCGCGTCCAGCTCTTCGTCGGTCATGTCCTTGGGCTTGGTCATCTCGACGCGGACCGCCCCGGGCTGGATCGCCTTGGTCGCTTCCAGGTACAACTTGGCCGCTTGCACCTGCTGACGGTTGGCTGGATCGACGGCGGCGCGGTACAGCTCATCGAGGATGTGGCGAGCACGTTCGGTGTCCCCGATCACGTAGTCGGCTGTCTCCTGCCAGCTCTCACGGAACTGGGGCTGGGACATCCACAACTGCAACGTGCGCAGGCTCACGCCGATCTCCGTGGCCAGCTGTTGACGAGTCGGTGGATGCCGCGATGCCGGAGGCGTAGCCAACCAGCCCATCAACCGGACTTTGCGGGGGTCTTCGGCGGGGTGCTTCCAAGCCGGTTGACGACCGGTTCCACCTCGCCCTGCAGAACCCTGTTTCTGGCCCACACTCACAACAGACAGGACGATATGTCCCCCGGGCTAACATGCAGCTACCACCCGCGGCTGCAAAGGGAGAGGAAGGGGGCAAGTGTGCTGTGCCCGTTCGCTGAAGAGGTCGGCCCTGTTGACGGGCCGTGGAAGTGTCCGCGGTCGCAGAACCGCCACGACTGTCACTGCACCGACTGCATCTTGATGTTCGGGATGGGCGAGCTGGACGACAAGATCGAGTTCGTCGTCACCTGGTGGCGAGAACGGTTCGACCACGCCGAGAACCCGTGGCTACCAGACATCCCTGATCTACCAGCCCTGGACGGGCTGCCACACCCTTTCGGGCGTGGAGGGGAGTGACCAGCCCATTTACAGTGGGGACTGTATGAGCGACCACATCTGCGAGCCTGCGTCGGTCGCGGAGATCGACAGCATCATCGCGGAACTGATGAGAGACCCGGGCGGGGAGCTGCTGGTGCGCGACGACAGCGGCCACACCCGGGTCGCTGGGTCGAGCGTGCCGAACCCGAACGGTGGTTGGGGCCGCTTCGTGAAGGGGGCGAACAACCGCGCCCAGGCGGAAGAGATGTGGGCGCGCAGAGAGCTACAGCCGATCATCGAACAGTCCAAGCTGGCCGGGGACGTGTTCGCCCCCGAGGGCGAACGCATGCCGCTGCACGAGGCCGTGCAACGGGCGCTGCGCGCCCATTACATGGGGGGACAAGACGACCAGTAGAGATAACCGGCCAACCACCGGCCTACTCGCCCGTCACCGAATGAGGTCCCCCACCGGGGTCCCACAGCCGCCGAGACTGTGGCCCGAACCCCGCAGGGGTGAGAGGGGCTTCAGTCCCCGTACGAGTCGTAGCTCACGGCATGGCGAAAGCCTGGGATTCCGTGGCGACCTGGGTAGAGGCGACGGACGACGGGGCGGTCACGATGGAACAGCGTGACCTGCGGTGACGGCTACAACGGTCAGGAGGGTCCCAGGGACTGGTCTACATGCGAGCATCGGGACTCCTGAGACCGCGACCGCGGTCGAAGAAGGCCCGATCTGCGTCCACATCGCGGACGCATGGATGGATCCAGGCATCCGATCAACCTCTTTGAGGTGATCGGATGCACAAATGCGAAATTGAGTACGTAAGTACCGAAAAGAAAGCATCCATCCATATATATATACCACTCCCCCTCATGCCCCCGGGGGTGGGGAGGGGGCGAATAGATCTGCGGATCTGTTCGCTGAGCTGGCGAATCAGAATGATTCACCAGCGAAGCTATCCGCTCTCAATACCTATAGGTGATACCAATCAATGAGACCTAGAACCCTACGCCAATGTAGGGGGAGTCCTACGTCTACCGTATTCAACCCTGGTGCTAAGGGACCAGGGGTGTAGGGCATGGTCTCTCGGAGTGTGAATCAAACCGATTCACGGAAACGGAGAGCAGGCGTCATGCCTGAGAACACGAACATCATCATCACCAACGTTGCTGCCCTGGTGGAAGGGGACGTGGCGAACAGTATCGACAGTCTCGACAAGGCAATCGAGACCGCGGTCCTGTGGAACAACGCCGTTGTGGAAGCGGGCAACCCCAGTACTCGGGAGTTCGCCCGAGTGCTGGCCGAGCAGTACAACGCGATTCCCAATGCCAAGCGCCCCAAGTACATGCGGGGTGTGGTCATCAGCGACACCAAGTACAACTCCAAGGTGCAGCGGGCGATCAAGATTGCGGACATCTGCCGCACCATGCCCGAGAGGACTCGGGTGGCCAAGGGTGACGCCTACGTCGCCCAGTGCGCGGCCCAGGGTCGGGAGATCAAGCTCTCGGGCCTGTATACGGCACTGACCGACACTGGCACCAAGAAGGCTCCGGCCGCGTTCGATGCGACCAAGCTGGCCACCCGGGTCACCAAGGGCATGACCGATGCCCAGCTCGACGCGCTGATCGCGGCCCTGTCCACGGTCAAGCTGCAGCGCAAGGTCACCCCGATCACCAAAGCAGCCTGAACCCCCGCCAACAGGCTTTCCATCATCCACCGCGACGTGGTGGCACTGACATACACACAGCCCGATCTCAGGTGTCCTCCTTGCCTGAGGTCGGGCTGTTGCCATGTCGGTACCAACATCGGTCCCGACCCCGTGAATCAACCTGATTCACGGGCCATCAAATCCACGCTCACACCGAGTGTGGTCGCCCACCAGGGCGAGCAGTGCCTGGCGCAATGGGCCAGGCGGAAAGGCAGACATGCCCAATATCACAACCATCCAGGCCCGTGACGCGATCCGTCGTCACCCCGATGCCTACAGCCGTGGGATGCACGGCAACCCGCGGCGACTGGCCCAGTCCCTGACTTGGAACATCGCCTACTCCATCGGCCACTACGTCGGCCGCAACGGGGCCATCGCCTGAATCGATCTGATTCAGTCCAACCACCAACCAACCAACCAACGAAAGCCAACCACCATGAAAGCCATCATCATCGTCCTGTTCGCTGCGCTCACCGGATGTGGGCGCACAATGGCCGCAGAGGCCCCTGTAGCGCCCTGTACGGGCCGCGTGGTCACCGTCCGGTATGGACACACCCCCGGATGCGACGTGCGCCCGCCACAGCGTCTCGTCGTCACCATGCCATCGCGCTGGACCGACCATCACACCGAGCGGGTGTGTGACGACATGGGCGGAGTCCTGGTCGGCACCCTGTGCAGGAACGTGGACTACTGATGAGCGCCAAGAATTACCCCCGGCTCATCAACGCGCTCACTCGCCAGGGCATCCTGTCCCGCTCCGAGGCGCAGGCGTGCATCGAGGCCTTCAAGGCCGGGCGCAACTACAGCTCCGAAGCGGTCAACCACTACGGCGGGGTCAAGCGCATGATGCGCGACGCGATCCACTACCGCAACGTGGGCCGCATCCATCGCGGCGAGGTGATCGCCGCCTTCCAGAACCGTCAGCCCTGCCCGCACTGTCGTCGGCGTGGTCGCCTGTTCGCCCACCCCGACTGGTGCATGGTCTGGGGCATCAGCCTCGATGAGCTGAACGGCCAGTCCTGAATCACTCTGATTCACCAACCAACCAAACAACGAAACGGAACCAACATGCACATCAACCAGGCCCGCGAGATCGCCAGCTTCTGGCACGGTGGACAGAACAGCGCGCTGTACGCCTTCTCGTCGTCGGGCACCATCACCTCGGGTGTGTTCGGTGAGATAGCCGGATGCCTGCGCAACGCCACCGACGAGGAACGCTTCGAGCTGGACGCGCTCGATGACTTCCTGCGTCACCCGGTGGGTTACGACCCGGCCAAGCACGGCGTGGACAACCCGCACCAAGTGATCCTCGGCAGCGCGTACCGCGACGACGACGCTCGCAGCTACGACAGCTACGAGCGCGGCATCATCCGCGTGTACGACGGTGAGGACGGCTCGGTCTGGATCGGCACCGACAGGAGCGACATCGAGTACTACTGCTCGCTCGGTCACATCCCGGCCCAGCCCAACACGCGGTTCGTGGACGACGAGGGGTACACCCGTGACATCGAGTCGGTCGGTGGCGACTGGCCCGACTACTCCGTGTACTGCGAGAAATGTGGACGCCTGGTCCACGTCGGCACCAACGACTGAATCCTCAGTCAACCAACGAAAGGAACAACCAATGAAAGCACTACCCCAAGCCCTGCACGTCAATCGCAAGTGGCAGACGGAGCCGTGGGCCGTCCGACACAACATGGCGGTCGCGGACTACACCGAGCGCGGCGCGGTGACACCAGCCGAGCAGATCATCCTCGACATGGCCCGAGCCATCAGCAGCTGGTTCGCGCACAACCCGGACGAAGCGGTCAGCGGCTACGGCCGCGAGCACATCACCGTGCCGATGCTCGACGCGTTCACCAACATGCTCAACCTCGACCTGGGCCGACTCGACGGAGGCACGCTCGACGCGTGGATGCGCGACCTGGCCGACGAGTTCGAGATCACAGAAATCCGCTGACTCACCTGTGAGTCACGGGCAACAACCAACAACAACCCGTACCCGAAAGGGTGCGGCCCAAAGAGGAACAACCAATGAAAAAGAAACTGCGCCGGGCACTGGACGAAGGCGAAGTGGACACCTCACCCTGCAACGAATCAGACTGATTCAGATCAACCAAACAACGGCTGCGCTCGATGAGAGTGCGGCCACAGGAGGAACGACGATGAGTGGACAAACACTGGGCTGGATCATCGGCCTACCCATCGGCATCATCCTGGCTGCGATCCTGCTCGCAGTCAGGCTGCAACTGAACACCAAGTTCTGGGGCTGGTTCGACCGCGGGTCGAACCCTCAGCGCCAGGCACGCCGCGATATGCAGCGCTGGCAGCGCGAGCGTGAACAAGCCCGTCAACGACGGGGCCAGTGACAACAACCAAACAAGGAAGAAAGAACACCAATGCAACCCAACTACCCACCCCAACCCCAACCGTACGGCTACATGCCACCGCTGACCAAGACCAACGGTCTCGCCATCGCCTCGATGGTGCTCGGCATCGTGTGGATCTGGTGGATCGGATCGCTGCTCGCCATCATCTTCGGCGGGATCGCGATCAAGCAGATCAACGAGTCCGAACGTCTGGCCTCGACTGGTCACGCCGTGAGGCAGACCGGCAAGGGCATGGCCATCGCCGGTCTGGTGCTCGGACTGGTCGGAGCAGGCACGTTCCTGCTGTTCCTCATCGCCGCCGCGGCGCAGTCCTGACGGGGGGGCCATGTTCACCCGACAGCACTACGTGGCTATTGCCACCGTGCTCCGCGAGCACATCGACGGGGCGCGATCCGACGAGTACCGCGCCTCGGTGGTCCAGGTCGCTCATGCCCTCGCCATCCTGTTCCGACAGGACAACGAGCAGTTCGACCGTGACCGCTTCCTGAAAGCCAGCGGGGTGGGGTCGTGAAAGGGACTTTCACGCTGCCCGAAGGGCACAAGGTCCGCGTCGCCAGCGCACGCCGGTACGTGGTCGTGTCCAACCGCTGGCAGGACGACAAGTTCCGGGTCGAGGCCCGCTCTGACAGCCGGGACACGATCCTCGCTCGCTGGCGTTCGCTGCAACGCCAAGCCAATGCGGCGGGGAGCTACACGTACCACGTCATCGATACTGTTGAGGGCGAGGTGATCCGATGAGCAACGACCGCATCGAGCGACTCGAACAGCGGGTCCAGCGGATCGAGGATCGTCTGCGATCAGAGCCGGGTCCGGTCACTATCGGGGCGTTGTACACGGCACTGGTCGCCCGGTTCGATCAGCTCGACGCTGAACAGCGTCACCTCGCAGATCAAGTCCTCGATACCCAGCGGATGATCTTGGAGGCGGCGACTCGTCTCGAATCGCGGCTGGCTGAGATCGAGGACCGGCTGGACGATGGCGAGGGAGGGTGAACTTCTCCCTCGTCATTCACATGGACAACGCGGCCTTCCAGTTCGAGGATGACCACGAGCTG
>Ga0126377_10000096_pt1 | contig 43738 bp, 34 predicted proteins | sample PanSoiMetPlot_22_FD_92647 | JGI IMG/M metagenome (GOLD analysis project Ga0126377, IMG submission 92647) | Tropical forest soil microbial communities from Panama - MetaG Plot_22 | ecosystem: Environmental > Terrestrial > Soil > Tropical forest > Bulk soil | place: Panama | collected 2016-02-17 | reverse complement strand
GTCGCGGCGGCTGGCGCGGCCGCCGCGGCCGCAGGCGCCGATCGATCTGGTACGGCCGCATGGGCCGGCGCTTCGGCGGACGCCACCGCTACCGCGTCCTGCGCGCGCTGCGCAGCCGACTGGGCATGGGCATCGGCTTCGGCGGCGGCGAGGACGAGCCGCCCCAGCCCCCCGAGGAAGAGCCGTCGGACCAGTAGGCCTGCCGACATGATCATCGACTGTCACTGCCATGCCGGCGAGGGCGACGGCTTCACGGGTCCGTGGGACACAGCGGCCCCGATCGATCGGTACCTCGCGCGCGCTCGTCGCGCCGGCATCACGCACACCGTCGTCTTCTCGGCCTTCCACTCCGACTACGCCGCGGCCAACCGGCGCGTCGCAGAGATCGTCGCCACCCTCCCCGAGCGCCTCATCGGCTTCGCGTTCGTCAACCCGCGCGCCGATGCGGGGCGGGTGGCGGCGCTGGTGGCGCGCTCGGTGAGGGCCGGCTTCGTCGGCCTCAAGGTGCATCAGCACGACGGCCGCATCACGCGCGAGGTGTGCGACGCGGCGCGCCGGCACGATCTGCCCGTCCTCTACGACGTCATGGGCGAGGTCACCACGATCGCGCTGGTCGCCCGCGAGTACCCCGAGGTCAGTTTCATCGTGCCCCACCTCGGCAGCTTCGCCGACGACTACCGCGCGCAGGTGGCGCTGATCGATCTCATGGTCCGCCTGCCCAACGTGTTCGCCGACACCGCCGGCGTGCGGCGCTTCGATCTGCTCGAGGAGGCGGTCGCCCGCGCCGGCGCGCACAAGCTCCTGTTCGGCAGCGACGGGCCCTGGCTGCACCCCGGCGTCGAGCTGGCCAAGATCCGCGAGCTCGGCCTGCGCCCCGAGGCGGAGCGCAAGGTGCTGGGCGGGAACCTGGTCCGCCTCATCGGCCGCCGGGCCGCCCGGCTCGGCCGCCCGGCCGCCGCCGTCATCCCGGTCGCTGGGCGCGACGCAGCTGCAGCGCCCGGTCGGTGACGCCCAGCCGCCGGGCGGCGCGCTTGAGGTTGCCCTCCTCGTGCGCGATCGCCATGCGGATGGCCGCCCCGGTCGCCGCCCGTCCGATCTCGCGCAGCCCGACGCCGCGCTCGAGCGCCTCGCCGACGGCGTCCTCGAACGAGCTGGCCAGCGCCGGCGACCGCGAGGTGGCGGTGACGGGCGGCGCGGTCGGCCGCTCGTCCTCGGGGATGTCGCCGGCCGTGATCGGCCCGGGCCCCACATGGCGATCGCCTATGCGGCCCATGAGCTGCTGCAGCTCGCGCACGTTGCCCGGGTAGCTCCGCTCGAGCAGGAAGTGGGTGACCGCGTCGTCGATCTCGAGCGGCCGCCCGTCGGGCCGGATCTGGCGCAGGAAGTGGCGCGCCAGCGGCAGCACGTCGCCGCGCCGCTCGCGCAGGGGCGGGAGGTGGCAGATGCGGCTGGCGATGCGGTAGTAGAAGTCGGCGCGGAAGCGGCCGCCGGCCACCTGCTCGGCAAGGTCGCGGTGCGTGGCGCAGATGAGGCGGAAGTCGGTGCGCTGCCAGCTGTTGGATCCGACGCGCTTGTAGGTCCCCTCCTGCACCACGCGGAGGAGCTGCGCCTGCAGCGAGAGCGGCAGCTCGCCCACCTCGTCGAGGAAGAGCGTGCCGCGGTCGGCCAGCGAGAAGGCGCCGTCGCGGGTCGTCGCCGCGCCGGTGAAGGCGCCCCGCTCGTGGCCGAAGAACTCGCTGCCGGACAGCTCCGGCACCACCGTGGTGCAGTCGAGGACGACCAGCTGGCCGCGCCGCTCGCGCGGATCGAGGCCGTGCACCAGGCGGGCGAGCAGCTCCTTGCCGGTGCCGCTCTCGCCGAGCAGGAGGACCGGGCCGGTCGAGAACACCGCCAGCTCGACCACCTGCCGCAGGCAGGCGAGCCAGGCGGGGCTGGTTCCGACCAGCTCGCGGCGCACCGCCGGCGTCTCGAGGAGTCCGTCGATCCGCGCCCAGCGCTGGAGGCGTGCGGAGACGTGGGCCGCGGAGCTCCCGCCCGGGTCCCACGCGAAGACGTCGGAGGCGCCGGCGCCGAGCAGCTGCCACGCCGCGTCGCCCTCGAGCGCGCCGGCCCCGGTGGCCACGGCCAGGGTGCGCCCGACCCCGCCGCGGCTGGCCTCGTGCACGGCGGCGAGCACGTCCGGCGATGGGCAGTCGAACAGGACCATGCTGGCCGTCCGGCCGCCGCCGGCGCCGCAGCCGCCGCCCGCGTCGCCATCGCGATCGCCGCGCTCGCCGCGATCGCCGCGATCGCCGCGATCGCCCCGATCGACCAGCGAGACCTCGAGCCCGCCCAGCTCGACCGCGAGCCGCGCGCGCCAGACCTCGGGTCGCTCGCAGGCGAGCGTGAGGCGAAGCTGCCGCGTCATGCACCCCTCATCCGGTCCGCGCCTCGCCATCGCCGGCCGCGCGGCGCGCCCCGCACTCGGCGCAGACGTGCGGGCGAGCCGCGGCCCCGGCCTGCGCCGCCATCACCGAGTCGTGAGCCAGCTCGGTCTCGCCGACATCGGCCTCGAACTCCGCGCCCAGCTCCGGAGCGACAGGGCGGCCCCACGTGCGCCAGGCGTCGGGGATGGGATTGCCGGTCCCGATCTTGTAACCGGGACCGCCGTCCGACAGACCGAGCTGGCTCACCGCGCGCTGACCGACGTGGAACCAGATGTCGGGCCCCGGATCGTTGGTCCGCGTCGCGCTCGACTGCCGGTGCGCGAACACGTGGCGGATCCCGAGCGTCGCGATGAGGTGCTGCACCAGCGCGATGCCGGCGGCGACCTGCGCGCGCGTCACCTGGTTGCGGCCGAAGCGAGCGCCTTCCCACCACCGGCCGCGCACGTCGGGAAAGTTGCCGGCGAACTCCACCGCCACGCTGCGCGCGTTGAAGCCGTTCGACGCCCACAGGAGCGCGGAGGCCGGGTGAAGCTGGAGGATGCGCCCGTCGGCCAGGATGGCGAAGTGCGCGGTGAGGGTCAGGAAGCGCTGCAGCGGGTCGCGCGGGCGAAAGCAGCAGGCCATCTGGTGCAGCACGAGCGCGTCGACGGTGCGCGGGTCGCGCGTGCCCTTGCGCAGGCGCCGGTCCGCCGACGCCGTGAGATCGATGACCGGTGAACGTGACGACGTCTCGAGTTGCATGGTCGGTCCTCCCCCGATGCCGCCACGCAACCCCGGTGCCACGCGCATCCCCGATTTCTCCCTTCCCCGCGCCCGCCGAGCGAAGGCGACTTCGCTCGCCGGTGCGAGCGTGCGCCGTACAGCGAAGCGTACTTCGGATCGATCGATCTAGTGACGACTCGATCCGGACCGTTTCACGACGCGCGGCGAGGAGGCGGCCGCCGCGGCCGGCGCGGCCGGCGCGGCCGGCGAACCGATGGCTCGCGCGATCGCGGTTGCGCGAGATGACCCACGCGGGGGCTGGGTCGATCGAGAATACAAAAGGGGCAGCCGCGCGCGGCGGCTGCCCCTCATACAAAGGTGCGCTGGCTCGCTCTACTGTTCCTGGATGGTGACGACCTCGACGGTCGTCTCATCGCCGATGGTGGTCGTGACGGTGGCCAGGTTGTCCTGCACGTCCGGACCGAAGTCGACGCTCACCTCGTTCGAGCAGAACTGATTGAACTGCTCGCAGACGACCCAGGTGTACGCCGTCTCGTAGCGCCGGAAGACGTCGCGGTACACGCCGTCGTTGTCCGGGATGTCGACCAGCGCCTCGTTGCGGTAGAGCTCGACGAGGTCGCCCTGGGCGCCGTTCCAGCGCAGATCGACCCGGAACTCGAAGTGAGACGGGTCACGCAGGATGCGGAGGATCGACAGGACCGGCTGCGCGCCGTCCACGCTCACCGTCTGCGAGGCCGTGCTGGTCAGGCCTGCCGCGTCGGTCACGGTCAGGGTCACCACGAATGCGCCGGCCGCCGCGTAGGTGTGGCTCGGGTTCTGATCGGTCGAGGTCGCGCCGTCGCCGAAGTCCCACGCCCACGACACGATCGGGGCGCCCCCACCACAGGTGCCGCCGCCGCCGGTGCTGGTGTCGGTGAACGAGAGCGCCGTGCCGCTCCCGGTGAAGGTGAAGCTGGCGCTCGGCGGGAAGGCGCTGGGCGCGCCGGTCACGTTCAGGGTCCAGGTGTCGAGCGTGCCGATGTCGATCCCGGCGTTGTCCGACACCATGAGCTGCCAGGTGCCGGCGCTGCTCGTGCCCGCGAAGTCCGGCACCGAGTAGGTCTGGTGGATGTCGTCGGCAGCGCCGCCCTCGCGGTTGTGGAGCACCACCGCCGCGCCGCTGGGGCCGACCAGCGTGACGATGAGGTCGCCGATGAACGTGTGCGTGATGTTGACCTCGACCGACAGATCGGTGATCGAGATGTCGTCGCCCACGGTCGTGCTGCTGACGATGCCGGCCGGGGTGTTGTCCGGGATCGCGATCGGCGTGTCGGTGCTGGGGAACGACCCCGTGGTGGTGCCGGCCGCGGTGACCGTCAGGGAGACGCCGGCGCTCTTGGTGGTGCCGTCCTCACCGGTGCCGGTGATGGTCAGGGCGTAGTCGCCGGGCGCGGTCGCGCAGTCGGGGGAGACGAGCAGCGCCGCGGTGCCGGGGGCCGTCACCTGATCCGGGTCGAAGGCCAGCGCGCCGTCCGGCAGCGCCGGATCCGAGCTGACGCTGAGCGCGACGTTGCCGGCGAACCCGCCGAACGACGCCACGTTCACGTCGAAGCTGGCGCTGCCGCCCTGGGCCACGCTCTGGCTGGACGGCGAGGCGCCGACGCCGAAGGTGGCCGCGCCCGGCACGCCGATGACGTGCAGGGTCCAGTCGTCGAGCGTGCCGACGTCGATGCCGGCCAGGTCGCTCACGTGCAGCGTCCAGTCGCCGGCCGCCTGCTCGCCGGTGAACGCGGTCGGCACCGAGAACGTCTGGTGGATGTCGTCGGCCCCGCCGCCGGCGCGGTCGTGCAGCGTGACGGTGGTGCCGGCCGGCGAGGTCAGCGTGATGACCAGGTCGCCCACGAAGGTGTGGGTGATGTTGACCTCGGCCGCGACCTCCTCGATGTCGATCGGCTGCTGGACGTTGATGACGCTGAAGATGCCGGTCGGGTCGTTGTCGGGGATGGCGATCGGGGTGTCGGTGCTGGGGAAGGCCGAGTCGACGGTGCCGAACGCGCGGACGCGCAGCGAGACGGTGCGCGACTTGACCAGCTCGCCGCTCGTGCCGGTGACGGTGATGTTGTAGATGCCGGTGGCGGTCGCCTGTGAGGTCGCGATGGTGAGCGTGCCGGCGCCGGGCGCGGTGATGACCGGCGTGATGGTGACGGTGGCGTCGAGCGCCGGATCGGCCGCGACGCTGAGCGCGACGTCGCCGGTGAAGCCGGCCACCGAGGTGATGCCGATGTCGTAGGTCGCCGTCTCCTCCTGCGCGAGGACGACGCTGGGCGGGGTGGCGCTCATGTTGAAGCGCGGGATCGGCGGGCCGGCCTCGTCGAGCGCGTTGGCCGCGTTGAGGCGGCGGCCGCTGACGGTGATGCCCTCGAGCGCCGGGATCGGGTCGCCCGAGGTGAGGAGCGCGTCCTTCAGCTCCTCGACGGTGAGCGTGTCGTTGGCCGAGAGGACCAGCGTGGCGGTGCCGGCCACGTGCGGGGTCGCCATCGACGTGCCGCTGAAGAACTGATAGGTGTTGCCGATGGTGGTCGACAGGACGTCGACGCCGGGGGCGCCGAGGTCGACCGTGGTGGCGCCGAAGTTGGAGAAGTCGGCCAGGTTGTCGTTGCTGTCGGTCGCCGCGACCGCCACGATGTTGGGCGCGTCGTAGCTGGCCGGGAAGGCCGGGATCGAGTCGTTGTCGGAGGCGGCGTTGCCGGCGGCGGCCACGAACAGGATGCCGGCGTCGTTGGCGGCCAGGATGGCGTCGAGCAGCGACTGGGTGAAGCCGCCGCCGCTCCAGCTGTTGGACAGGACGCGCAGGTTGACGCCCGCGTTGCGCTGCGCGACCGCGTAGTCGATGGCCTCGATGGCATCCTCGAGCGTGCCGCTGCCGCCGGCGTCGAGGAACTTGATGCCCATGATGGTGGCCTCCCAGTTCACGCCGGCCACGCCGATGCCGTTGTTGCCGACGGCGCCGATGGTGCCGGAGCAGTGGGAGCCGTGGTCGTTGTCATCCTGGGGATCGCCGCTGCCGGTGATGGCGTTGAAGCCGTGCACGTCGTCGATGACGCCGTTGCCGTCGTCGTCGATGCCGTTGCCCGGGATCTCGCCCGGGTTCACCCAGACGTTGGCCGCCAGGTCCTCGTGGTTGTAGTCGATGCCGGTGTCGACCACGCCGACGACGACGTCGGAGCTGCCGACGCTGTTGTCCCACGCCTCGACGGCGTCGATGTCGGCGTCCGCCGTGCCGCCGGTCTGTCCGGTGTTGTTCAGGCCGTACAGCTCGGGGAAGCGCGGGTCGTTCGGGGTCGCGTCAGCGTGGACGATGTAGTTGCGCTCGGCGTAGAGGATCTCGGGGTCCTGGCGCAGCTGCTCGATGGCGGCGTCCACGTCGGCGTTCTTGTCGAGCCGGATGACCGCCATCTGCCCCTTGGCGATGTGCGAGAAGCGGTCGTAGATGCCGTCCTTGTTCTTGTCCTCGATCGTGCCCTTCACGCGCGACATGCTGCTGCGCAGCGTGTCCGCGGTGCGCGTGGTGCGGAAGCGAACGAGGACCGAGTCCTTGGCGAACTCGGGCGTGCCGGCCTGCCCTCCTCCTCCTGCTCCTCCTGCTCCTCCACTGTTGTCGCCGGGCGACTCGTCGTCGCCGGAGCTCTGTGACGTGCCGCAACCCCAGCCCGACAGGGCCAGGAGCGCCGCACCGCCAACAATCGTCATCAGCCTGGGTCTGGTACTGGATGCATGTCCACTGAGCTGCATTGCGTTGCGTCCTTCCCGAGAGAGAGAGTCCCCGCGCGCGATGCCACCGAGCTCACAAGGAGACCGTGTTCGCGTTTGACTGGCGACGCTACTTCAGGTAGATCAAACAGCGCAATATCATTGGCAACCGAATTCATCGATCGGAACAAACAAGCAATTTCGACTACGGTCCATACATCGGGCCCCCGGGTGATTGCCGACGAAGCGCACCGTGGGGACGGATACTTCTCCTCCGGAGCGAGATGGGCCGATCCGCGGACGCTAGACTGGAGCTCTCATGAGACTCGACTTCCTGCTTCCCCTGGTGCTGCTGGCGGCGGTCGCGTGCGGCGGCGACGACGACGATGACTCGAACGGCGGCGGCAACGACGCCTCGACCGACGCCGGCGGAACGATCCCCGACGGCGGCGGCGGCGACGCCGGCCAGGCGGATGCCGCGCCCGGCACCGACGGAGGCGGCACTGGCAACAAGTGCGGCGGCTCCACCGACCTCAAGTGCGACGACCAGCACTTCTGCGACTGGGAGGACGACTCCTGCGGCATCAACGGGGACACCGGTCGTTGCATGCCCCGCCCGGCCGACTGCGGTCCGGTGAAGCCGCAGGTGTGCGGCTGCGACGGCAACGCGTACGAGAACCTGTGCGAGGCGCAGAAGGCCGGCACCGACCAGACGCAGATCGGCATCTGCCAGCCGACGGCGTCGCCCTGACGCGACCGGGCGGAGACGAGGCGCGCCCGCCGGCTACGGCTTGCGCAGCGCGCCGACCGCGATCAGCCGCGCCTCGATCTCGGCCGCGGTGAGGACGCGGGCGAAGCCCTTGCGCAGGACCATGAGCTCGGCCTCCTGCATCGCCGGATCGTCGGTGGCGGTGACGTCGCTGCCGAACACGACCCTGAGGCCGCGCTCGTACGCCTGGCGCGCGGTGGTGCCGCAGCAGTAGTTGGTCAGCGCGCCGCAGATGATGACCGTGTCGCGCCCCAGGTTGCGCAGGACGGTCATGAGCGGCGTGTCGTAGAAGGCGCCGTAGGACGGCTTGTGGATCACGACCTCGTCCTCGCGCGGGGCCAGCTCGTGCCACACCGGCCCGCCGACGAACAGGTTGGAGTCGTCGAAGTCGAGCTCTGGATAGCGATTGGGCATGAGCGCGCCGGTGGCCGGCCGGTCGAGGTACTGGTGCGTGCGCGAGAACACCGTGTAGATGACCGGCACGCCGGCCGCGCGGCAGCGCTGGATGAGGTGCGCGATGCGCGGCACCAGCCGCGTGGCCTCCGGCACCCAGCATGGCGCCCAGCCCGGCTTCACGAACTCGTCCTGCATGTCGATGACCAGCAGGGCCGACGTGGCGGCGGAGAAGTCGAAGCGCGCCTCGCCGTCGCGGTAGGCGCGGCGGGCGAGCGCGAGGATCTCCGCCTCGCTGAAGCGCGGCTCGCTCATCGCTTGCCCGGCGCTGGCTTGGCCGGTGCGGGCGCGGCCGGAGCCGCGGGCGGTCTGGCGTTCGGTGCCGAGGTCGGCGCGGCCGGCGCGGCCGGTGCGGCCGGTGCGGCGGCGGCATCGGTCCCGGTCGGCGCCGGCGCGGGCGCGGGCGCCGACGCTGGCGCGCCCGGCTCGGTGCTCGGGGCCGGCTCCTTCGCCACGTGCATGTAGCGCTTCTCCATGTCCTCGAGCAGCTGCTCGTCCTCGGGCGTCTGCACCTTGCGCTTGCCGTGGGTCTGCACCAGCGGCAGCCCGGTCCCCTCGGCGCTCTGCGGCAGCATGATGATCGTCCGGTTGCTCGCGTGGCCGAGCGTCTTGTAGACCTGCACCGCGCGCTGCTGCAGGAACAGCGGATCCAGGGTCGAGCTGATGATGCGCTGCTGCTTGGCCATCTTGAGCGCCTCGAGCACCCGGATGGCCGCCTCCTTGCGCGTCTTGGCCAGCACGAACTCCTGGCGCTCCAGCTCCTGCTTCTTGGCGATCTTGCGCGAGATGGCGTCGGCCACCTCCTTGGGGAACTGGATCTGGCCGATGTCCACGCTCTGCACGCTGATCGGCGTGTCCTTGAAGCGCGCGCGCAGCTTCTCCTCGATGAGCTGGCGCACCTTCGGCGTCTCGAGCTGGATGTCGGTGGCCGAGAAGCGGGTGACCTGCTCGCGCACGATGGTGCGCAGCTGCTCCTTGACGTTCCACTCGTACCAGCGAGCCCCGCCCCACTCCTCGACGATCTCCTTGACCGAGCCGTCGCGCAGCTCGATGCGCGTGTTGACCTCGAACGACACCTTGAGGTTGTCGTGGGTCAGGAGCTGGAAGTCCTCCTTGTAGCTCTTGGCTCGCATGTCGACGTTCTCGGTGAAGAGGCGCCACGACACGCCCGTGCTGGCCGGACCGCGCAGCCCCTCGCGGAACTCCATCGAGCCGAACCAGAGCGGCACATAATAGATGTAGCCCTCGTGCCCCTGCTCGACATCCGGGTTGGTGCAGCCCGCGGTGCCGGCCAGGAGGCCGATCGCCAGCGGCAGGAAGGCCGTCGCGCGCATGGTCCGCCTCACTTGGCTTCCTCCTTGCCCTCGCCCGCCGGGAGCATGATGAGGGGGCTGGCACCGCCGGCGCCCAGCGGCGTCATGATGAAGGTCGTGTTGGGCGCCCCGCCCAGGTCCTCGATCGCCCGCAGCGCCTCGAACTGGAGGAACATCGGGTCGAGCGTGGTGCGGATGATCTGCTGCGCGTCGGCGATGCCGCGCGCCTCCGCGATGCCGATGTCGATCTGGCGCTGCGCGATCTCGAGCTCGATGTCCTTGCGCTCGTTCTCCTCGTTGGTCACGAACTTGGCGATGACCGAGTTGACCACGCCCGGGGGATAGGTGATGTCGCCCAGGTCGACGCGGACGAACTCGATCGGCGTGTCCTTGTAGCGCACGCGCATGTCGGCCAGCACCTCGTCGCCGATGCGCCGCATGTCGTCCTTCACCTCGAACACGTCGAGCCGCTGCACCTTGTCGCGCACCGACGCGCGAAACTGATCGCGCACGTTGTTGATGTACCAGTTCTCGCCGCCGTACTTCTCGACGGCCTCGCGCGCGCGGTCGGGGCGGAGCCGGATGCGGCCGTTGGCGCGCACGACCAGCTCGAGCCGGTTGCGCGTCGGGATGGTCATCTCCTCGCCGTAGGTGCGCGGGCGGACGTCGATGTTGACCACCTCCTGGCGCCAGACCCAGCCGGTCGAGGTCGGCCCCTTCTGCACGCCGACGAACTCGCCTGCGCCGAAGAACGGCACCGATCGGATGTAGCCCACGTTCCCGGGCGGCGTGTGATGGTTGGCGCAGCCGACCTTGGACAGGCCGAGGCCGAACACCAGGATCAGGGTGAAGGCGACCGCCACCACCACGCTGAACTTGCGCAGCTGGCCGGCCGCCCCGCTCGTCATGCCGTTCTTCACGCACGCCTCCCTTGAATGGCGGGTTTGTATCGCGGAACCGAGGGGCCCACCAGGAGCGCCCTCCGCGCGCGCCCGCCACGCGAGCCGAGATTCTACACGACCGCGCTAACACCGCTCGAGGAATGACTATTCAAGCCCCGCGTCGGGGTGATACGTGTGGAGTGGATGCCAGGACGTCGCCTCGCCGCCACCCTGCTCGTCGCGGCCTCGCTCGCAGGATCCGGCGCCGCGCTCGCCGTGCGCGCGCGCGAGCCCGCCGGCCCGTCGAGCGCGCGCCGCCGCGCCGCCGCGCCGCCCTTCGAGGCCTCTCCCGCGAGCGGCCTGCGCGTGCGCGATCACGCCGCGATCGGCTGGCGCCCGGCTCCCGCCGCGGCCGCGGCGGCCTGGGCCCGCTTTCGCGGCGAGACCGGCGACGACTGGATCGCGTCGTGGGACGAGGCCACGCAGGTGCCGAGCCGCCTGTTCGGCCGCGGCGTGCCCGCGCCGCGCGCGGTGGCCGACGCCGCGGCCGCCGCCGAGTTCGCGCGCGGCTTCCTCGCCCGCCACATCGATCTGCTGGCGCCGGGCGCCGACCCGGCCGACTTCGTCCTGGTCTCGAACGTCGAGCATCGCGGCATGCGCGTGGTCGGCTTCCGCCAGACCGCGGGCGGCATGACGGTCATCGGCGGCCAGGTCAGCTTTCGCTTCAAGAACGATCGCCTGTTCGTGATCGGATCCGAGGCGCTGCCGCACGTGACCGCGAGCCTGCCGCGCGCGGCCCCGCGCGGCGCACCGACGACGGCGGCGGCCGAGCAGGCCCGCGCCGGAGCGCGCGGCTGGGTGCTCCGCGACGCGGCCGCCGAGGCGACGGCCGGTGAGGTCAGCGGCCCGTTCGTGCTGCCCCTGGTCGGCGACGCCGGCGTGCTCGGCTACCGCGTGGTGCACCGGGTCGATGTGGCCGCGCGCGCGCCGATCGGCCGCTTCTGGGTCTACACCGACGCGGCCAGCGGCGCGCCGGTCGCGCGCGAGCAGCGGCTGCGCTTCGCCGACGGCGTGGTGGAGTTCAACGTGCCGGTGCGCTATCCGGCGGCCGGTCGTCAGGCCTACCCGGCGCGCCGCGGCATCTTCATCGTCGACGGCTCGTTCGCCACCAGCGACGAGGACGGGCGCGTGACCTGGAGCGGCGGCGGCCCGGTGGAGCTCGAGGCGCGCACGACCGGCCCCCTGGTCGTGGTCACCAACCGCGACCAGGGCAACCGGCCGGCCACGCGCACCTTCTCGCTCGACCCGGGGGGCACGGTGGTCTGGGACGAGAGCGGCGACGAGCTGCGCGACTCCCAGCTGACCGGCTTCATCCACGCGCGCGTGGTGAAGGAGTACGCGCGCACCATCGCGCCCGACCTGGCCTGGCTCGATCAGGTGCTGCCGGTCAACGTGAACATCGCGGACCAGTGCAACGCGTTCTCCGACGGACAGAGCATCAACTTCTTCCAGTCGAGCCCGCAGTGCGCCAACACCGGCACGCTGGCGGACGTCATCTATCACGAGTTCGGCCACACCCTGCACGCGCACTCGATCATCGACGGCGTGGGATCGTTCGACGGGGCGCACAGCGAGGGCCTGTCCGACTTCCTGGCGGCGTCTCTGACGGGAGACCACGGCATGGGGCGCGGCTTCTTCCGGAACGGCGATCCGCTGCGCGACATCGACCCGCCCGACTACGAGAACTCGTGGCCGCGCGACGTGGGCGAGATCCACTTCACCGGCCTCATCTTCGCCGGCGCCATGTGGGACCTGCGCAAGCTCCTCGTCACCCAGCTCGGCGAGGAGGACGGCGTCGCGCTGGCCAATCACCTCTATTATGGGACGCTCCAGCGCGCCACCAACATCCCGTCCACCTACGCCGAGGTGCTGGCCGAGGACGACGACGACGGCGACCTGTCCAACGGGACGCCGCACGACTGCGACATCAACACGGCGTTCGGCGCGCACGGCCTGCGCGCGCTGACCCCTGAGGTCGCGCCGCTGTCGGCCGAGTCGATCACCGCCGACGGCTTTCCGGTGTCGCTGCGCGTGAACGGCTTCTCGCCCGCGTGCCCGGGCGACGGCGTGGCCGCGGCGCGCCTCACCTGGCGGCTGCGCGACCAGAGCGCCGACCAGGCGCACACCATCGACATGAGCGAGGACGACGGCGCGTGGATCGCCACCATCCCGCCGGCCGACCCCGGCCAGGTGGTGCGCTACAGCATCGCGGTCGATCTCCTCGACGGGGCGGCGCTCAGCTTCCCCGACAACATGGGCGACCCGGAGTACGAGTTCTACGCCGGCCCGGTCGAGGACCTCTACTGCACCGACTTCGAGACCGATCCGTTCGGCGAGGGATGGACCCACGGCGTCGTCAGCGGCGTGCTGGGCGACGCGTCCGACGACTGGCAGTGGGGCGAACCGCTCGCGCCGCCGGCGGCGGGCGATCCGCCGGCCGCGTTCTCGGGCGCGAACCTCGTCGGCACAGACCTCGGCGGCGACGAGCTCGACGGCCTCTACCAGCCCAACGTGCACACGTTCGTCCAGAGCCCGGTCCTCGACGTGGGCAACTTCTCCGACGTCCGCCTGCACTACTGGCGCTGGCTGACCGTGGAGGACGGCTTCTTCGACCACGCCTCGATCCTCGCCAACGACCGCCTGGCCTGGACCAACTTCGACAGCGACCAGGGCAACCAGAGCTCCACCCACAGCCTCGACCGCGAGTGGCGCTTCCAGGACGTCCCGGTCGGCGACTTCATCGAGGGCGGCAAGCTGCAAGTGAAGTTCGACATCGAGAGCGACGGCGGCCTGCAGTTCGGCGGATGGAACATCGACGACTTCTGCGTGGTGGCCACGCCCGGCGTGGTGTGCGGCGACGGCGAGGTGACCGGCGGCGAGACCTGCGACGAGGGCCCGGCCAACAGCGACAGCGAGCCGGACGCATGCCGGACCAGCTGCCGCGTGGCCACCTGCGGCGACGGCGTGGTCGACAGCGGCGAGGTGTGCGACGACGGCAACCTCGACGACGGCGACGCCTGCAGCGCGGACTGCGCGCACGGTGACGACCGCGCCGGAGACTGCGGCTGCGACGCCACCCCGCGCGCGCCGATGCCGGGCGGCGGCCCGCTCCTCATCGTCCTGGGCGCGGCCTTGCTGCTCGGCCCGCGCGCCGCGCGCCGCCTGCGCCGGCGCCGCGCCAGGGACTGACGGCGTCAGAACTGCGCCGCGTGCCAGGCCGGCAGCTCGGCGAGCGTGTCGAGCACGACGTCGGGCGCGCAGGCGACAAGGTCGGCGCGCGTGGCGGTGCCGGTGGCCACCGCGACGGCGCGGACGCCGCAGGCGCGGGCGGCGTGCACGTCGAGCGGCGTGTCGCCGACCACCACCACCTGCGCGGGATCGAAGGCGTGGACGCCGGCGTGCACGCAGGCGCGCTGGATCGCGCGCTCGACCAGGCGCGGGCGCTCGCGGTGGTCGCTGCCGAAGCCGCCGAGGGCGAAGCGCGGCCACAGCCCCCCGCGCTCCAGCTTGATGCGGGCCGCCTCGCGCACGTTTCCGGTGGCGAGGCCGAGGATGATCGCGGTGCCATGGCCGGAGAGGTAGTCGAGCGCCTCGACCACGCTGGGCATCACGCGAAAGCCGGGCGCGTCGCTGAGCTCGGCCTCGAGGAGCGGCAGGTAGAGCTCGATCATCTCGTCCAGCTCGGCGGCGGTCGGCATCCGCCCGAGCTGCGCGCCGAACACCTGCTCGAGGATGGCCGGATCGGTCATGCCGCCCGGCTTGATCATCGCCATCGCGCCGGTGAAGCCCCAGCGCTGGTGGAAGGCGCGGTCGAGCGCGCGCGCGCCGGCGCCGCCCGAGAGGACCAGCGTGCCGTCGATGTCGAACAGGTACAGCACCCGGGTCACGCCGACCCGTAGCGATCGCCGTCGCCGGCGGCGGGGAGGCTGTCGAGCGACTCGCCGGCCGCGTCGCCGTCGGCCCGCGAGCCGGCCCGCGGCGCGTCGCCCGTGATGGCCGCCCGCGACAGCTCGGTCAAGAACTCGAGCACGGTCACCATCCGATCGACCGCGCCGTCCCAGATGGCGCCGCGGAAGGCCAGCCCGCTCAACGGGATGGGATTGTCGAGCGGCGCGCCGTGACCGGGCACAACGCGGTAGACCAGCGCGCGCTCGGGCCAGTAGGCAAGCCAGCCGTCGAGCAGCGCGCTGGCCCGCGCGCGCATGCCGTCGTCGAGCAGGCGCGCGGCGTGACCGCCGCCGTCGCGCATGTGGAAGCGGCGGTCGAACGAAGCATCTCCCGTGCGCACGTGCGGCGCGCCGGTGCGCGGCGGCGGCGGGTGCGCCACGCGGGCCAGCCGCCGCTCCGGCCGCGCCTCCACGGTCCAGACCGGCGCCTCGCCGCTCGCGCGCGCGTCGCGCCCGCACACCACCTCGATCATCTGCACGGCGCCGCCCACGCGCTCGACCAGGAGCCGCACCGGCGCCGCCGTCGGGTCGGTGATGAGGACGTGGGTGCGCGAGGCGTCCTCCGCGGCGGGCTCGTCGTCGCCCTGCTCGCTCGCGTGCGGCTCCGGAGACGTGGAGGCCGACGACGACGCCGACGACGACGACGACGACGACGCATCCCCGCCCGGCGGCGCCAGGAGCGCCGGCTCGGCCACGCTCACCGTCGAGGCGCGCAGGCCGCGTGCGCGCAGCGCCTCGACCAGCGCCACCACGTAGGCATGCCAGGTCTCGGCGGCGATCGGCGGCGTGCGGAAGCGCGCGGCCTCCCACGCCCGAGCCGAGCGCTCCTCGCCCACCACCTCGCGCACCGCCTCGCCGATGGTCACAAAGCCGACCAGCCCGACCAGGTACTGGAGCGGCCAGTCGAAGCCGTAGCCCGCCGCCACCACCAGGCCGAGCCCGACGCCGATGCGCCGGCGCGCGGCCGACGGCGCCATGAAGCAGGCCACCAGCGTCCACGTGATCGATCCGAGCGCGATGAGGTAGAGGGCGATCTGGCTGGCCGGCGGGCCCGCACCGAGGTCCACGCCCAGCCCGTCGGCGGCGATCTTGACCCCGACCTCGACGCTCTGCCGCATGACCAGCGCGCCCACCAGGCCGACGAAGCCGCCGATGACCAGCGGCGCGAGCCGTCCCGCCGACTCGATGAACGGGCGCGGCGCGAAGCAGTAGGGCGTGAGCAGCGCGGCCAGCACCATGGTCCACTGCCCGTAGGCCGCGATGCGCTCGGGGATGCCGCTGACCAGCGCCTCGTCGCCGAGCATCCAGCGCACGCCGGCGTCGCGGTAGAAGTGGACGAGCAGCGGCGCGGCCAGCAGCATGAGCCCCACCTTGGCCGCCACGTCACCGCCGGGGCGCAGCTGCGCGACGATGAGCAGGATCAGCGTCGCGGAGAAGCCGAGCTCGAGGAAGAGCGTGTCCTGCTCGCCCGGCGCGCTGATCAGGCTCTTCACCGCGTAGGTCGTGAACGCCGCCCCGCTCACGATGAGCGCGCAGGCGATCGGCTTCCAGTACCGGTGATGCCCGCGCGCGAGCAGGATGAGCTCGCGCAGCACGATGCCGACCGCCAGGGCCGAGCAGAAGTACGAGAGGAACAGCCCCCAGTAGGAGAGCGCCGTGTGCCAGATGGGCGGCGAGTCGGACGGGTTGGTCGGCTTGAGCCCGGGCACGGCGAGCCGGTAGACCGCCAGTTCGATGGCGGCCACGACCAGGAGGAAGGGGGGGAGACTCGCGCCGAGCCCCGAGCGTCGCGAAGGTAGCGATCGAATCTGAAAAACCTAGCGAGAATGACACGTTGGGTCAAGGCTGGGCGCCGGCATTGGCCGACCCGCGCGCATGATCTCCGGCACGTAGCGCTCGAGCCGGCCGCCCGTCGCCGGCGCGGCGACCGCTTCGGGTAGTCTCCGCCCCATGCCTCGCCCCGACGGACGTGCCCCGGACGAGCTGCGACCGATCTCGATCGAGACCGGCTACCAGAAGTTCGCCGAGGGAAGCGCGCTGGTGAAGACCGGCGACACCTGGGTCCTGTGCGCCGCCTCGGTGGAGTCGTCGGTGCCGCCGTTCCTGGCCGAGCGCGGCGTCGGCTGGGTGACGGCCGAGTACGCGATGCTGCCGCGCTCCACCCACACGCGCACCGGCCGGCAGCAGAAGGGGCGCACCGTCGAGATCCAGCGCCTCATCGGTCGCGCGCTGCGCGCCGCGGTCGACACGGCCGCGCTCGGCCCCCGCACCATCGCGATCGACTGCGACGTGCTGCAGGCCGACGGCGGGACGCGCGTGGCCGCCATCACCGGCGCCTACGTCGCGCTGGCCCTGGCGGCGCGCGCGCTGGCGGCGCGCGGCGACATCGCCGACGGTGCGGCGGTCCTGCGCGAGCCGGTCGCCGCCGTCTCGGTCGGCATCATCGACGGCGAGCCGCGCCTCGATCTGCCCTACGCCGAGGACGCGGCCGCCGACGTCGACATGAATGTGGTCATGACGCGGAGCGGCCGCCTGGTCGAGGTGCAGGGCACCGCGGAGCGCGACAGCTTCACGCGCGCGCAGCTCGACGTGATGCTCGACCTGGCCGCGCGCGGCATCGCCCGCCTGTGCGAGGCCCAGGAGGAGGCGCTGCGCCGATGACGGCGGGCCGCCCTCCCGCGCCGCCCGCGCCGCCCGCGACGCCGCCGCGACGCCTGGTGTTCGCCACGCGCAACCCGGGCAAGCTGGCCGAGCTGCGCCAGCTCCTCGCCGAGCTCGCCGGCGCCGTGGAGGTGCTGTCGGCCGCCGACCTCGATCTGCCCGAGGTGGTCGAGGACGCCGGCACCTTCGCCGGCAACGCGATCAAGAAGGCGGTCGAGGTGTCGCGCGCGAGCGGCCTGCCCGCGCTGGCCGACGACAGCGGCCTCGAGGTCGACGCCCTCGGCGGCGCGCCCGGCGTCGAGAGCGCCCGCTACGCCGGGCCCGACCAGGACGATCGGCGCAACAACGACAAGCTGCTCGCGGCGCTGGCCGGCGTCCCACCCGGGCGCCGCGCCGCCCGCTTCCGCTCGGTGCTGGCGCTGGCCGACACCGCCGGCCCCCTGGGCGAGCGCGTCCTGACCAGCGAGGGCGCCTGCGAGGGCGTCATCCTCGAGGCCCCGCGCGGGACCGGCGGCTTCGGCTACGACCCGCTGTTCTTCGCACCGGAGCTGGGCGTCACCTTCGCCGAGGCCGGCGTCGGGCCCAAGAACGACCTTTCGCACCGCGCCCGCGCCATGCGTGCCATGCGAGCGCAGCTTCTCGGGTACTTCCAGCTTGCCAAGCCCCCCCGCTCGGAGTAAATCGAGGTTCGTTCGCGAACACCCGGGGTGTGGCGCAGCCTGGTAGCGCACCTGTTTTGGGAGCAGGGAGTCGGAGGTTCGAATCCTCTCACCCCGACGAAGGCGCCCATAGCTCAGCTGGATAGAGCAATGGCCTTCTAAGCCATGGGTCGCAGGTTCGAGTCCTGCTGGGCGCGCGGGATTTTCCGACTCAGCCCGGTCACCATCTGGCCGGGCGCGAGGTCGGGTTCAGCCCACCGCGTCGCTCGGGGCGATCGAGCGCCGCTCCTTCGCGCCCGGCCTGTCGGGCGACAGGCGGAAATCGAACTCGAGCCTGAAGCTCCCGGGAGGCATGCCGAGCTTCTTCGCCTCGGCGTCGTCGAGCGCCTCGTAGTGCCCGACGAGTGAGTCCTTGACGGCGAACACGGCGTCCGAGTCCAGGTACGGGTCGCCGTCGACGAAGACGTGGGTGATGACCGACTGATGCCCTGGCGCGGCGACGATCGCGTGCATGTGGGCCGGCCGCATCGCGTGGCGCTTCATCGCCTCCATGAGGACCCCGACCGGTCCGTCGGTGGGGATGCTGTAGAAGGCGGGCTTGTAGGTCCGGAAGGCGAAGCGGCCCTCGCGGTTGGTGCGCACGCGCCCGCGCAGCTCGAACGGAGCGCCCGGATCCTGCACGTCGTACACGCCGTCGGCCTTGGCCTGCCAGATGTCGAGCGTGGCGTCCGCGATCGGCCTGCCGTCGACGCTCAGCACGCGGCCGGTGCACCAGGTCGGCTCGCCCTCGAGGGTCGCGGTCGCGGTCATGTCGCCCCCGTACTCGACCTCCGGCGCGCCATGCGCGAAGAAGGGTCCGAGCACGGTCGCCTCGGTGGCGCCGGTCTCGGCCGGGTGATTCATCGCCACGGTCATCATCGACAGGCCGAGGACGTCGGACAGCAGGATGAACTCCTGGCGCTTCTCGTCGCACTTCTGGCCCACCGCGGTGACGAACTTGATCGCCTCGAACCACTCCTCCTCGGTGAGCCGCACCTCCCGGGCGAACGAGTGCAGGTGCCGGATGAGGCCGGTCATGAGCTGCTTGAAGCGGGCGTCCCGCACGCCGTCGAGGCGCGCGACGACGACCTCGGTGAGCGAGTCCTCCGTGAGCTGGCGCATGGTGTCTCCTCGGACGAGATTGTAGTCCGACCCGGATCGACGGTCGAAAGTGCCCGGACATCGAATACCCCTCGAGGGGCGGAGACCGGAGCGAGTATCATCGTCGGCGCGCCGTCCGGAGCAGAGGAGATGAGTATGGGGACGAGAATGCCACTGGCACTGCTGTGCCTTCTGCTCGGAGCGTGGGACGGCGGCCCCGACCACACCGCACGGCGGTGCGACTGGGGCCAGTGGGGGCAGGGTCCGGCGCATGACGGGAGCTCCTGCTCGGTCGGTCAGGGCGCGGCGCGCGAGCTGGCCCACGTCGTCGTCGACCCATTCACCGATCAGGAGATCGCAGAGTCGGGATTCATCGTGGCGCACTACCAGGTGCCGCTCATCGACGAGGACGGCGACGTGTTCGTCATGCAGAAGGCCGGCACCTTCGTGAGCTGCGATCCGCCAGGGTCCGGTCAGCCCTTCCCGTGCGGCGACGACGCCCGCGACGCGCAGGTCTGGACCGAGACGGCGATGCGATGGCATCACGGCCAGCTGGGGGACCGGTGGACGTTTCTCAGCGACTGGAAGCCGCTCCCCGCCCGCTTCGAGGCGATGTTTCAGCCGGCGCTGGCGGGGCGATCCATCTACGTGCCGGGAGCCGGCGGCACGGTCTTTCAGGTCGATAGGGACACCGGGCAGCTGCTCGCGCGCATCAACCCGTTCGGCCAGGCCGTCGATCCGACCATCTACGTCGCCGGAGGCATCGCCGCCGACGAGCGCGGCAACATCTACTACAACGCTGTCCAGCTCGATCCGGACGACCCGGTCGGCAGCGATGTCCGGGGGGCCTGGCTCATCGAGGTGACGCCGCGCGGCCGCGTGCTCGAGGTCGACTACACCACGCTCGTCGCCGACGCGCCCGCCGCCGACGACCTCTGCTACCGGACGTTCCGCGACCAGTCTCCGCGGCCGCCGCATCCGTGGCCGCCGACGCCCGAGAGCTTTCCGCCGCAATCGGCCTGCCAGTCGCAGCGACCTGGATTCAACGTGACCCCGGCGATCGGGCCCGGCGGGACGATCTTCACGGTGACGCGGGCGCACGCCAGTGCGGCCTACTCCTTCCTCGTGGCGCTTCACCCCGATCTGTCGCTCGCGTGGACCGTCTCGCTGCGCGACCAGCTGTTCGACGGGTGTGGTGTGCTGGTGCCCTACGGCGGATTCGACTGCCCGAGCGGCACGGAACTGGGGGTCGATCCGGCCACCAACCTCCCGCCCGCGGGCCAGGTCACCGACGACGGATCGGCCTCGCCCGTCGCGCTGCCCGACGGTGGCGTCCTTTACGGCGCGCTCACCACTCACAACCAGGCCGGCGCGGGGCACCTGATGAAGTTCGATCGAGAGGGCGACTTCGTCGGCTCATTCGACTTCGGCTGGGACACGACCCCGGCGATCTACCGCCACGACGGCACGTACTCGATCGTGCTCAAGGAGAATCGCTACCTCGACGGGCTCTTCTACATCACGCAGCTCGACCCCGACCTCGACGTCGAGTGGCGGTTCCAGAACACCACGATCGAGACGTGCGAGCGGCAGCACGACGGGACGATCATCTGCGTCGACGACGGACTCCATCCCACCGGCTTCGAATGGTGCGCGAACGCGGTCGCCGTGGATCGGCGCGGCTCGGTGTTCACCACCAGCGAGGATGGAAACTTCTATGTCATAGGTCAGGGCGGCGTCGAGCGGGGGCGCCTCTTCCTCAACAGGACCCTCGGGGCGCTCTACACGCCGCTCGCGCTCGACTCGCGCGGCCGCGCCTATGCAATGAACGACGGCGATCTGTTCGTCATCGGCCGGTAGCCTCCCGCGCGGGGAGGGCGTCCGAGCGCGAGTGGCTGGCGTACCGATGGAAAGTTGTGGCGCGCTGATGGAAGCCGCGGGCCATCGGACGAGGTAGGCCTGTGGAGGCGGCGACGACCGGACCGCGACGGGGTCGGGCGCCGCCGTCCACAGCCAGCCAATCCGACAGGAGCGCCCTGTGAAGCCGAAGCAGATCGTCTGTGCCGCGGTTCCGATCCTCGTCCTCGGCGCGTGGGTGGCGCCGAATGGCAGCGTTCGAACGCTGAGGGTCAGCGTCCTGGGTCGACCTGCCGAGGCCGCACCTGCCGGCCCCCGGGCGCCGAACGGGACGGCCCCTGCGCCGGACGGCCCCTACAGGATCGTCGCGATCGATGCTCCGGGATCCGTGGGCACCCTGGCCCTCGGGATCAATGACGGCGGCCAGATTGTCGGGGCCTATGCCGACACGGCCCACCCGGAGTGCTTGACCACGCTCCGCCGCTGTCATGGCTTTCTGATGGATCGCGACACGTTCGTGACGATCGACGTTCCCGGAGCGATGACCACGTTCGCGCAGGGACTCAACGACCAGGGCCAGATCGTGGGCCAATACCTCGATGCCGCGGGCGTCAACCGCGGCTTTCTCCTCGAGGACGGCGAGTTCACGCAGATCGACGCACCGGACGCGCTCGTCACAAGCGCCGAGATGATCGACGACAAGGGCCAGATCGTCGGCATCTTCGACGATGGTCCCGACCCGTCGCTCTCGCGGCACGGCTTTCTTCTGGTCGACGACGACTTCAGCCCGATCGACTTTCCGGGAGCGTCGAGCACGTCGCACCTGGCGATGAACGATGGCGGCCAGATCGTCGGCGACTTCTTCGACGGTCATCGCTTCCACGGCTTTTTCCTGGACGGCGATGACTTCACCCAGCTGGATGTCCCCGCGGCCGCGGAGACCTCCGCCGAGGGAATCAATGACCGCGGCCAGATCGTGGGGCAGTTCTTCGTGGAGCTCGGCGGACAGCCCCGAGGCTTCGTGCAGACCGGCAGCGATTTCGTCCCGCTCGACGCTCCCATGGCGACATACACCATTGCCGAAGACATCAACGACAGCGGCGTGATCGTCGGGCAGTTTCAGTCCGTGGGAGGCACGCTGCACGGCTTCGTGGCCACTCCGAACCCGCAGGCCTCGCCCCGCCCTCGCCGGTGAAGGGGCGCTCGACGCGAGCCGACCGAGCCGCGCCGGACGCCCCCCGGGCCCATCAGGGCACGTCGCATTGCCACACCGACGACGCGAAGTAGATGTCGGCCTTGGTGATGTGGTTGAACACCTCCTGAAGCGGTGTACCGCCTTGCGCGGTGCACTTGGCCTGCGCGTCGACGCGTGCGTCGTCCAGGGCCACGAGGGGGTCGAAGCCCTGCCCCACGCCGGTGACGGTGACGACGGCGGCCAGGGCCGAACCGGAGAAGCCCATCAGAAGCGCGAAGGCCATCGCGATCGAATACTTCTTCATTGTCGCCCTCCCTGTACGGATCCGAACGGACGCGTTCGAGCATGGGGCACCGACGTCGGCGCGGAAAGGCGCTGCATGACCAAAGCGGCTGAAAAATCGACCGGGCAAGAAATCCGCATCCGCCCGCGCCGCGTACGATGAGCATGGCGCACGAACGTCACCGCCGCTCTTCCGGGTCCGACATCGCGGAATCGCCTGACCGGGAGCGCCGCGCCGTGTCTCCGGCGAAGAGGCCGCGGACCGCTGCGCTGCCGCGCGGCCATGGCGCCGCGCCGTCGTCGCCCGCAAGCGAGCCGGCGGCTGCAGCGGGAGCTCCGCGCGAGTGGTTCCTCGGCAGCTTCATGCCGCCCCGCGCCGAGATGGAGGGAGAGCCGGTCGACGACTCCTCCGGTCTGGATCGCCCGGGCGAGACCGGCGGCAGCGCGGCGTCGAGCGATCGTGGATCGCCCGAGGCCGCGCCGGGCCCGGCGGAGCCCTCGGGCCCGGCCTACCCGGCAGTGAGACTCGAGTCGATGCTCGACGGCGAGCCCACCGACGAGATGGCCGGCAGCCCGGGCCAGGACGGCGGCAGGCGCGAGGGGCTCGACGCGGGCCGCAACCGTCTCTTCGCGACGTTCGCGCACGGCATGGGGGTCTCGGATTCGCGGGCGTGGGACGCACTCGATGAATCCGCGCGCGCGGTCTTCCTCACGGTGACCCACCGGCTCGCGGGCTCCCGGCTCGCGAACGGCGACTCGATGTTGAGCCACATCACCCGGGTCTACGCGATCCACGGCGGCGGCAGCGACGGCCGCGCCTGCGGCGGGATCGACAACAACCGGGTCTTCTTCTCGATGGACGACGAGCTCTACCGGACGCTGGTCCGCGTCTACGAGACCAAGGGGAAAGAGCCGCTCATCACCGATGTGACGGGCGACGTCTGGCGCGAGTCGCACGACAAGAAGCCGGTGATCGGCTGGCTCGGTGTCGGCGGCCCGCACAAGCCGTTCGACATGAGCGACGAGACGAACCGCGGCGGTCCCCGCGCCCAGGCGCAGTTCTTCAGCCCGCGCTCACGGTCCAGGAACCAGCCCCTCGGACGGCCCGGGGTCGAACGAGTCGTCGACCCGAACGCGCTCGAGGTGGACATGGACTACAACGTTCCCCACGACTCGAACCCGCTCTGCGACTACGACGGCGAGCGCGGCACGAAGAAGTACGCCAGGGAGTTCGGCGACCCCAAGCTCGACTGGACGCCACCCGGCTACCGGAAGTGACCGGGACGGCGGCGCGTCGCCCGGTTCTACGGAGGAGCCCAGCGAACGATTCCTGGTCAAGCACCTGAAATGAGCCAGTTGACATTCAGATACGTGTAAGCTTAGGCTTACGCGTTAGTGGTGACTTACCCGACGACTGGCTGGGCTGCGCTGGCCGATCCGACGCGGCGGTCGATCTTCGAGCGGCTGCTCGAGCATCCGTGCGCGGTGGGCGAGCTGGCGCGCGACCTGCCCGTCAGCAGGCCGGCCGTCTCGCAACATCTGAAGGTCCTCAAGGACGCCGGTCTCGTCGTCGACGCGCGAGCCGGAAAGCAGCGCATCTACCGAGTCGACCCCGACGGGCTGGCCGCGCTCCGGTCCGAGCTGGACCGCTTCTGGACCAAGACGCTCGCGGCCTACAAGACGGTCGTCGAGCGACCCACACGAGGAGATCCGATGAGCATCCAGACACAAGACACGTCCGTGCGAACGTCGATCGTCGTCGAGGCTTCGATCTCGCGCGCCTTCGAGGTCTTCACCGAGGACTTCGGCAGCTTCAAGCCCCCCGATCACAACCTGCTGGCGGTCGCGATCGCCGAGACGGTGTTCGAGCCGAAGGTCGGCGGCTTCCTCTACGACCGCGGCGTCGACGGAAGTGTATGCCGCTGGGCGCGGGTGCTGGCCTACGAGCCGCCCAGCCGGGTGGTGCTGAGCTGGAACATCAGCCCGCAGTGGCAGATCGAGGAAGACCAGGCGAAGACGAGCGAGTGGGAGGTGCGTTTCATCGCGGAGACCCCGCAGCGCACGCGAGTCGAGATCGAGCACCGCCATATCGACCGCCATGGCACCGGCTGGGAAGGCGTCCGCGACGGGGTGTCCACCGAACGCGGCTGGCCGCTCTACCTGCAGCGATACGCCGACCGCATCGCCAGGGAGCGCTGACCCCGAGCCGGACCACTCCTGGTGCTGCATCCCCGGTCGGGCCCCGCTCGCGTTCGGGCTCCGATCTTGTGCCCGACCGGGTCAGAGCCCCGCCCTGGCGCGCTTGGCCTGGATGCGCTCGAAGCTCCGGACCTTGTCCGCGACGAAACGCACGTGCCGGCCGCGGCCGCAGTCCTCGACCGGGTCGCGGACCGAGAACTCGAACGTCACCCGTCGCTTCTCGACCTCGACGATGCGGACGTCGATCGTCACCTCGAAGCCGAGCGGCGTGGCGGCGAGGTGATCGATCGAGACATGGGCGCCGACCGAGTCCTCACCCTCGTCGAGGTGCAGGAGGAGGAGGTCGCGGCAGACGTGCTCGACGTCCAGCACCATCCGCGGCGTCGCGTACACCATGCCTTCCTTGCCCATGAAAGCGATGCAACGGCTCTCGTCCACCGCGATGCGCCTGGTCGAGGCCAGGCCCGCCTGGAGCGTGCTCTTCATGGGCGCATTGTCCTACGGTTTCCGGGCCTCGAGACGCGGGTTTGCCAGGGAGACGCCGGCCGAGAGTGCGTCCCGTGCAGCTCCGGGTGGGGAAGGGGTAACCTCGGCTGCACTCCGGCGTACAGTCGACTGTCGTCGCTGGCGGGATGGGATGACGGGGAGGAACGAATGGCTATCCAGGCTCTTCAAGAGTTCATCGGACGCAACATGGTCGCCGCGGGCGCGCTGGCCGCCCTGGGGGCCGCCCTCGACGCAAAGGCGAGCGGCGCCGCGCTGGATCCCACGATCGAGAAGCGCGTACAGGACCTGCTCCAGGCGGTCGGAGCGGGCGACATCCTGCACGGTGTCGAACGGGAGCACGCGGCGACGATGCGCGCCATCATCCGCGCGATGTACCTGATCGATGGGAAGCTCCTGTTCGAGAGAACACGGACCAGCGCGTGGGATCACGTCGAGACCGAGATTCTCCAGTCGGTCGGCGAGATCGCGCGTTCGCTCCACGCGCCGGCATTCGCACGGGATGTCGTGCCCGCGTGCGAGGGGCTCGCGGATCGGCTTCGCGCGTCGGGCGCCTGCTTGCTCGACGTCGGCGTCGGGGTCGCCCGCTCCGCCGTCGCGCTCGCAGAGATGTGGCCCGAGCTCCGGATCGTGGGCATCGATCCATGGGAGCCGGCGCTGCAGCTCGCGCGCGAGAACGTCGACCGGGCCGGTCTCGGCCATCGGATCGAGCTGCGGCGCCTGGGCGTCGAGGCGCTCGACGATCGGGCCGCGTTCGACTACGTCTGGTTCGCGAACCATTTCATCCCCGAGCGGTTCGCGCTCCCCGGACTCGCCCGGGCGCTCGGGGCGTTGCGGCCTGGCGGCTGGATCGGGGTCGCCACGAACAACGAGGCGGCGCCTCCGCCGGTGCTCGCCCTGTCCCGGCTGCGGGAAGCGCGATGGGGCGGGACCGGGTGGAGCACCAGCGCGGCCGAGGAGGTGCTGCGCGAGACCGGCTTCGTCGACGTCCGCGCCCTGCCCACGCCGCCAGGCGCGATGATCACGATGATCGTCGGCCGACGCAGACCCGAGTGAGTCGGGCCATGGGCGGGTCCCGCGACGGCCATCGAGCCAAGTCAATGAAACCTCCTTCCTATTCGACCCACGCGCCGGCCCTGCGAGGCGACATACCCATGGCCTTCCAGGCCTTGGCTCGCCGGTTCGAGTCCTGCTGGGCGCGCTTGCGCGCCTGGGATCTCACCGGGTATATGAATGTCCGCAGTTTCACGGTGGGAGTAGCTCAGTTGGTAGAGCACCGGGTTGTGGCCCCGGTTGTCGCGGGTTCAATCCCCGTCTCTCACCCCAAGAATGCACGTGGCCCCGAGGGGTTGGCCGAGAGCGCATCGCCAGGTGCCATGCTGGTGCCACGAAAGATGGGCGTCGGAGGGCGCTCGGAGTTACGCGTACGCGTGCTCTCTGACTGTTTGAGGGAGAAGCTCGCGCAGGCGCGCCTGCCGGGGGACCGGCGTGATGATCGACAGAGCGGCGCGATCGAGCCGCGAGTGTGGCCCCGCGATCGCCGGCGGAACGCCGGTGATGGAGGCGGCGCGATTCGCACGCATCCGTCGCGCCATCTTGAGCTTGCCGGGCGAAGCCGTGGTCGTGGACCACACGCGCAGCGGTGCCAGGTCACCTGAGACGATGGCAGGTGACGAGCGCGAGCTGATCGACGCCTTGCTCGCCGGGGACGAGGCGGTGTTCGCGAGCGTCGTCGCGATGCATCAACCGGGCCTCGTGCGCGTCGCGCGCGCGTGGGTGAAGGACGCTGACAGTGCGCGTGAGGTCGTGCAGGCGACGTGGCTCGCAGCCCTCGAATCATTCGAGCGCTTCGACGGCCGGTCGGCGCTCCGCACATGGCTGTTCGGGATCCTGATCAACATCGCCCGATCGCACACGCGCGCGGCGCGGCGCACCGTGCCACTGTCCGCGCTGGTCGCAGACGAGCTCACCGACGCGACGCCCATTGTCGACCCCGAGCGGTTCTTTCCCCGGGGTCATGCATGGGAGGGTCACTGGCAGGCTGCACCTCTCCCGTTTCCGACGCCGGATGCCGCTCTCGAGCGCCGCGAGCTGCGAGCGCTTCTCGAGGAGGCGATCGCCGCCCTGCCGCCCCTGCAGCAGCAGATCGTGGTGCTGTTCGACATCGAAGGGCTGACCGGCCCCGAGATCTGTAACGTCCTGGGCGTCTCCAGCACCAATCAGCGGGTACTGCTTCACCGTGCGCGGTCGCAGCTTCGCGCGATCATCGAGCGCCACCTCGGGAGATCGGGTGATGAGTGAACCGGAACTGACCTGCAAGGAGGTGGTCGAGCTCGTGAACGACTACCTGAGCGCGGTCATGCCGGCGGCGGACCGGCCGAGGTTCGCGGACCACCTGGCGGAATGTCCGGGTTGCTCGACCTATCTCGAACAGATGAAGACGACGATCGAGCTCACGGGGCAGCTACGCGAGGACGAGCTCGGGGACGATATCAAGCGCGACCTGCTCGAAGCGTTCCGCCGCTGGAAAAAATCACTGTAACAGTTGGCTCGCCTCCGACACTCAGCGACAGGAGGTAGTCATGCGTGGCCCTGTTGATCCAGTAGTCCTCGCGCGCGCGGCGCGCTTCGTGTTGCGCGGCGGGCTCGTCGCGCTCCTTGTGATGTGGGGTGCGTTCAAGTTCACGACGCTCGAGGCCGAAGCGATCCGGCCGCTCGTCGAGCACAGCCCCTTCCTGAGCTGGCTGTATCCCGTGCTCGGTGTCCGCGGGACCTCGGGGCTGATCGGAGTGGTCGAGCTCACCGCGGCGCTGCTGATCGCGCTGCGGCGCTGGGCGCCGCGCCTCTCGGCCATCGGAAGCCTGATCGCGGTCGGCACGTTCCTCGTGACGCTGTCGTTCCTCGTCACGACGCCGGGCGTCTTCGCGCCGGACAACCCGATCGGTGGCTTCCTCATGAAGGATGTACTGCTGCTCGGCGCGGCCCTGTTCACCGCGGCCGAAGCGCTCGATGCGGCAGTGATGAAAAGGCAAGCTGCATGATCGAGCTCCACGCCGGCGATCGGGCTGAGCTCGCCGCGCTCTTTCGTCTCGACGATGACTCGGAGCGCGCCATCGCCGTGTATCGCGATCTCGGCGATGTTCTCGTCATGCGCGACGATGCTCGGCGATCGCGACCGGTCGTTCGCGATGCGCTGGTGGCGCTCGACTGGATGACCCAACCCTGGGCATGGACCCTGCTGGACTCACATTCTCGAGATCGCGCGGACCGCCACTCGATCGACGGCGCCCGTTCCGCGTCACAGGCTGGCCTGAACGGTGTAGAGGCCGGCGTAGACGCCGCCCGCGGCGATCAGCTCCTCGTGCGTGCCCTGCTCGGTGATGCCCTGGTCGGTGAGCACGAGGATGCGATCGGCGTTGCGCACCGTCGAGAGGCGGTGGGCGATGACCAGCGTGGTGCGGTCGCGCGCCAGCTCGAGGAGGGCTTGCTGGACGGCGCGCTCGCTCTCGTTGTCGAGCGCGCTGGTCGCCTCGTCGAAGATGAGGAGCGGGGGATCCTTCAGGAACACGCGCGCGATGGTGAGCCGCTGCTTCTGGCCGCCGGACAGCTTGACGCCTCGCTGGCCGATGTCGGTGTCGTAGCCGCGCGGCAGGGCCATGATGAAGTCGTGGGCGTTGGCCGACCTGGCCGCCGCCACGATCTCCTGCTCGGTGGCATCCGGCCGGCCGTAGCGCAGGTTCTCCGCGACCGTGCCGGCGAAGAGATAGACGTCCTGCTGGACCACGCCGATGTTGCGCCTGAGCGAGCTCAGGGTGATGTCGCGGACGTCGACGCCGTCGAGCAGGATCCGCCCCTCGGTCGCCTCGTAGAAGCGCGGGATGAGCGAGCACAGCGTGCTCTTGCCCACCCCGGACGGCCCCACCAGAGCGACGAGCTCTCCGGCCCGGATGTCGCGTGACAGGCCTTGCAGCACGTGCGGGCCGTCGTCCTCGTAGCGGAAGCCGACCCGCTCGAAGCTGAGCGCTCCGCGGGGTCGCTCGAGCGCGAGCGCGCCCGGACGGTCCCGCACGTCGGGCTCGACCTCGAGGATCTCCATCATCCGGGTGAAGCCGGTGAAGCCGCGCTGCCACAGCCGCGCCAGGTTGGCGAGGCGGTGCACCGGGTCGACCAGGACCGCGACGCACAGGAGGAAGGTCAGCATGTCCGCGATGGTGATGCTGCCGTCGATCACGCGGATCGCGCCCGCGACGATGACGATGACGGTGAGGACCTGGGGGAAGGCGTCCGTGCCGAGCGAGAAGAACGCCTCGCTGCGGTAGCCGGCGCGCCGGCTCTCGAGGAAGCGGCGGTTGTCGGCCTCGAAGCGCCCGCTCTCGAGGTCCTCGCTGGCGAAGGACTGCACGACCCGGATGCCGGCCAGCGCGTCCTCCACCCGCTCGTTGACCGCGCCGATGCGCTCCTTGCTGAGCCTCTGCGCCCGGCTCATGCGGCGGTTGAAGTGAAGCGCGTAGGCGACGGCGAACGGCGTGACGGCGAGCACGGTCAGCGTCAGCGCGATGTCGAGACTGGCGAGGAGGACGATCACCCCCACGAACTTGAGGACGGCGATCGCGAGGTCCTCGGGTCCGTGGTGATAGAGCTCTCCCAGGTCGAGCGTGTCGTTCGTGATGCGGCTCATCAGCTGTCCGACTCGCTGCCTGTCGTGGAAGCTGAAAGAGAGCTTCTGGCAGTGATCGAACAGCTCCTTGCGCAGCGCGCCCTCCATCCTCGCGCCCATCATGTGGCCCTGATAGTCGACGAAGAGCGTGCTGAGCGCCTGGACGACGAGCAGGGCCAGCATGACCCCGCCCATCTGGTAGATCGGGCCGAGCGCGGCGCCCTCGTCGAGCGCGACCAGCCGCCTGGTCACGACGTTCGCGCAAAGCGGCAGGAACAGCGCCGTCATCGAGACGATCGCGGCGCAGCCGAGGTCGGCCAGCAGCAGCGCGACGTGCGGCCGGTAGTAGGAGATGAACTTCGCGAGCCGCGCCCGCGTCAGATCGCGCCGCGCCCCACCATCGTGGCGCCGCTCGTGCGAAACGAGTCGAGGAGGTCCGGCCGACGGGCCGGTGCTTCCGGCCGCGCGCGGCGGCCGGACATCGTGATCATCTTGGCTGTCGTCGAGAGTGTCTGCTGGGCGCGGTGGCGCGCCCTGGATCGAAGTACGCATGGAGCTCCATGTCCGTGTGGATGAAAGAGACCGGGTTCTTTCTGGACATGAAGGCCCTCATTGCCGCTCCTCTCCTGCGACCCAATCGGTTTCGCGCGCGAACTATGGCCCAGGACCGGACCCGACGCAACGAGACTCGACGCAAGGCCTCTCAGTCGCCGTCCTCGTCGAGGATGCCGCTGGCCCGGGCGAGCGCGCGCAGGCGCTCCTTGACCTGCTGGAACCGCTGCCGCAGGTTGACCGCGCCGCGACGGAGCGCCGCGTCGTCCGGATTCTCGTCGCCGTCGTGGAGCACGCGCGCCACCTCCTGCCAGCTCAGGCCGCGGTCGACCCGCAACACCAGCAGGGACTGCTCGTCGCGGCTGAGCGACGAGCGCAGCGCGGCGAAGCGATCCTTGACGTCGGTGCGCAGATAGGGGCGCGTGCGGCTGCGCTCCGCAGCGGCGGCCACCTCGTCCATCCGTGACAGCGGGATCCGGCGCGCGGCCCGGCTGGCCGGAGCGCGCTCGAAGCGGACGGCCGCGTTCCGCGCGAGCGTGTACAGCCAGGTCCGGAACGAGCAGCGCCACTCGAACGCGCCGATGCCGCGCCACAGGTCCTCGCTCAGCTGGGCGTACACCTCGTGCGCGTCGGTCTCGTTGCCGACCCGCATGCACAGAAACGAGTAGACCTCGCTCCCGTACAGAGACAGGCCCTCGACCGCGGCCCCGCGCATGTCGCCGCGCCGATGCGCGTCGCGAATCGCATCCTCGCCGGGGTCAGGGCCGCCTCGCAACGTATCGATGTTGTACCGCGTGGCCGCGCACCGCGCCGGCCGGGCGGACCGCCCTCGCCGCCCGCTCCGCCGCCGCCCGGCCGCGGGCGACCATCGGCGCGATGCGCCTCCGGGGCTTTTTTTCGGATCACATCCGCGGCGGCGCTTCTCTCATCGCCATGCGCCACAGACCTCGACTCGACACAGGCTGGACCCGCATCGGGCGGCTCGAGGACTTCGCGGGCGACGGTCCCTTCGCGGCCAGAGCGGGCGGCACCGATGTGGTCGTCGTGCGCGCCGCGGGTGCCCTGCGCGCGTTTCAGGGCCGCTGCCCGCACCAGGGCGCGCTCCTCGGCGAGGGAGAGCTCGACGGCGACGCCCTGGTCTGCCGCAACCACGGCTGGCGGTTCGCGCTGCGCGGCGGCCAGCGCGCGGGCGGGCCCGAGTGTCTGCGCGCGTGCCCGGTCGAGATCGACGACGGCGCGCTGTGGATCGACCCCGCGCCGCTCCTCGGCGACGGCGCGCGCCCGGCGGCGCGGCGCCGGATCGCCGACCTGCCCGGGCCTCGCCGACTGCCGCTGCTGGGCAACTCGCTCGCGCTGCACCGGCCCCGGCTCCACCGGATCCTCGAGGGCTGGGCCGCCCGGCACGGGCTCGTCTATCGCATCGGGCTGGGCCCGCGGCCCTGCGTCGTCGTCGCCGACCCGGCGCTCTCCGCCGAGGTCCTCCGCGCGCGCCCGGAGACCTATCGCCGGATCGGCACCGTCGAGACGGTCTTTCGCGAGATGGGCGTCGAGGGCGTCTTCTCCGCCGAGGGGGAGGCGTGGCCCCCTCAGCGCCGGCTCGCGCTGGAGGCGCTCTCCAGCAGGCACCTCGGCGCCTTCTATCCCACGCTGCGAGCCGTGGCCGAGCGCCTGCGCGCCCGCTGGGAAGTCGCGGCCGGCGAGCGCCGCGCCATCGACATCGCGGACGACTTCACCCGTTTCACCGTCGACGTCACCACGAATCTCGTGTTCGGGCACGACGTCCGCTCCCTCGAGCGCGATGACGACCCGCTGCGGCGGCACCTCGGCCAGGTGTTTCCCGCGCTGACCCGCCGGGTCTGGGCCCCGCTTCCGTACTGGCGCGTTCTCAGGCTGCCCGCCGACCGGCGCCTGGACCGCGCCCTCGCCGCGCTGCGCGCCTGGATCGCCGAGCGCGCCGCCGCCACCCGGCGTGAGCTCGAGGAGCGACCGGAGCGCGCGGGGCGCCCGGCCCACTGCTTCGAGGCGATGATCGCGGCCCGCGATGCCGACGGTCGCCGGTTCCCCGACGAGCTGGTCTCGGGCAACGCGATCAACATGCTGGTCGCCGGCGAGGACACCACCGCGAACACGCTCGCCTGGGCCGTGCATCACCTGTGCGACAGCCCGGCCGCGTCGGCCGCGCTGCGCGCCGAGGCGGATCGGATCCTCGGGCCGGCGCGCGTGCCCGCCGACCTCGACACCGCCAATCGCCTGGTCCACGCGACCGCGGTCGCCAGCGAGGCGATGCGCCTGCGCCCGGTGGCGCCCGTCGCGCTGCTCGAGTGCAATCACGACGCGGTCCTCGGCGATCTCGCGCTGCCGCGCGGGACCGCGCTCTGCCTGCTGTCACGGCCGGCGGGACTGGACCCGCAGCACTTCTGCGCGCCCGCCGAGTTCCGGCCCGAGCGATGGATCTCCGATGAGGCCACCGGTGCGCATCGGCCGGCCGCGTCGATGCCGTTCGGCTCGGGGCCGCGCATCTGCCCGGGCCGGACCCTCGCGCTGGTCGAGTGCCGGGTGGCCCTGGCCACGCTGTTCCGCTCGTTCGCCGTCGAGCGGGTCGGGCCCGCCACCGCCGTCGAGGAGCTGTTCGCCTTCACCATGGCGCCGAAGGGCCTGAGAGTGAGGCTCACGGCGCGGAAGTGAAGCGACGAGGCGTTTCACCCGCTGATGGGTCCGGAGGGACCGGTTCGCCCTGGAAGGGATATCCTGGCACCCCCGGCCGCGATCTTCTCGATCACATCCGCGGCCGGCTGCCTCTACCGGCCATGACCCAGATCGACGACGAGACCACCGATGGCCGCCCCGATCCGCTGATCTGCGCCGTCGCACGCACGCCCGACCTGGTCCCGTTCGCCGGCACCGACCGCTACCGGGTCTGCTCCTGCCTCGGCGAGGGCGGGTTCGGGGTCGTCTTCGAGGTCGAGGACCGCACGCTCGGCCGCCGGCTCGCGCTCAAGACCCTGAAGCCGGACCGCGATGGCTCGGCGGCGGTCATCCGTCAGGTCAAGCGCGAGTTTCGCACGGCCGCCGATCTGGTCCACCCGAACCTGGTCGGCCTGCACGAGCTCTCGTCCGAGCGAGGGCGCTGGTTCTTCACCATGGATCTCGTGCGCGGGTGCGATTTCCTCGCCCACGTGCGCGGCCAGAGTGACCCCGCGGAGACGCCGGACCGGGCCGACGAGTCTCGCCTGCGCGCCGCGCTCGGCCAGCTGGTCGCCGGCGTCCATGCGCTGCACCAGGCCGGCATCGTGCACCGCGATCTCAAGCCGTCCAACGTGCTGGTCGAGCCCGACGGCCACCTGGTCATCCTCGATTTCGGACTGGCCGCGGGTCACGCGCCGGGCGATGGGGAGGGCGCGTTCGGCGGCACGCCCCTCTACATGGCGCCCGAGCAGGCCGCCGGTCGGCCGGTCACCGGCGCCGCCGACTGGTATGCGGTCGGCGTGATGCTGCACGAGGCCCTGACCGGCGAGAGGCCGCTCGCCGGCGGCCTGCGCGAACCGCCCGGCCTCACCCGCACCCTCGGAAGCCCCACGAGGATGCACCTGACGGCGACGGCGACACCGCGTCCGTCGGCCATCGCCGCGGTCGGCGGGGGTGCGGCCTCGGTTCCGGAGGACTTGCTCCTGCTCTGCGCCGCCCTGCTCCAGCTGGCGCCGGAGGACAGGCCGGACGGCGCCGCGATCCTGAAGGTGCTCGGCGAGGCGCCGGCGAGGGCCGCCACCGCGCGCGCCGGCCACCGGCGGACCGCCTTCGTGGGGAGGAGGCGCGAGCTCGCCGCGCTCGAGGCCGCATGTGCCGCGGTGCGGGGCGGCGAGCCGCTGGTCGTGCGCATCCACGGCGAGCCAGGGGTCGGCAAGTCCGCCCTCCTCGCCGAGCTCACCGCGCGGATGGACGACGACGGGCGCGCGGTGGTGCTGGCCGGGAGATGTCACGAGCGCGAGTCGGTGCCCTTCAAGGCGTTCGACGCGATCGCCGACGCGCTGGTCCGCCGCCTCCGGGCGCTGCCGCGCGACGATGTCTCCGCGCTCTTGCCGCGCGACATGCACCTGGTCAGCCACCTCTTCCCGGCCTTCGAGGGAGTGGCCGGGATCGGCGGGGCCGCGCGCCGCCGGGCGTCGCGGGCCGATCCGCGGGAGGTGCGCCAGCGCGCGTTCGCGGCCCTCAAGGAGCTCATCGCGCGGCTCGCCGCCGGGGCCGCCGGGCAGGCGCTCGTCATCGCCATCGACGATCTGCAGTGGGGCGATCTCGACAGCGCGCGTCTGCTGTCGCATCTGATCGCCCTCCCCGATCGCCCCGCCATCCTGCTCGTCCTGTGCTACCGCGCCGACGACGCCGAGCACTGCGCCACCTTGCGCGAGACCCTGCGCCTCGTCGGCGCGGCCGCGGGGCGGACGGTCGACCTGGAGGTCGGGCCGCTGCCGGCCGCCGACGCGGAGGACCTGGCCGCGCGTCTGCTCGGCCGGCAGGCAGGGACGGGCGGGGCGGCGCACACCATCGCGCGGCGCGGTGAGGGCCACCCGCTGTTCATCGCCGAGCTGGCCCGCGCGTTTCTCGAGTCCGGCGATCGGGACGCCGGCGCCGCGCCCACCTTGCTCGACATTCTCTGGCAGCGCGTGCTGCGCCTGCCCCGCGGCGCGCGCTCGCTCCTGGAGACCGTCGTGGTCGCCGGCGGCCCCTTCCCCTCCCATCTCTCGTTCGAGGCGGCCGGGCTCCACGGCGCCGGCGTCGACGCGGTCCGCGTGCTGCGCGCCGAGCAGCTGGTCCGCGCCAGCGACGGCGGCGACCTCAATGTCTTTCACGACCGCATCCGCGACGCGGTCCTCGCCCGCGCCGAACCGGCGCGCCGCCGACAGTGTCATCTCGCGCTCGCCCGCGCGCTGGAGCGCAGGCCCGGCTCCGATCCGGAGGCGCTGGCACGCCACTTCGATGCGGCGGGAGAACCGGAGCTGGCCGCCCGCCACGCGCTGCGCGCCGCCGACGCGGCCATGGAGGGGCTCGCGTTCGAGCGCGCGGCCGCGCTCTACCACATCGCGATCGATGGGGCCGCCGGGGCGGGCGAGGACGCGGCCCTCCGCGAGAAGCTCGCCGACGCGCTGCTCGACGCCGGGCGCAGCCGGGACGCGGGCGAGGCGTACCTGGCGGCGGCCGCGCGCGCCCGCGGTGCTCACCGGGTCGATCTGATCCGCCGGGGCGCCGAGCATCTGCTCTCCGTGGGTGACACCGAGCTGGGCCAGTCCGCGCTCGCCCAGGCGCTGGCCGCGGTCGGACAGGAGCTGCCGGCGACGCGGCGGGCGGCTCGCGTCGCGGTCGTCGTCGAGACCATCCGGCTGCGGCTTCGCACGAGCTGGAGGCCGCGCTTCGGCGCCGCCGACCCGGACAGCATTGCGCCCGCCCGGCTGCTCGAGCTCGACGTGCTCGAATCGGCCGCCAAGGGCCTCGACTCGCACGATCCGCCGCGCGCGCTGGTGGCCCGCGCGCGCCACTACCGCATGGCGCGCCGGGCCGGCGACCCGCGGCGGGCCGCGCTCGGCCTCATCGGCTCGCTCTACCTCCTGGTAGGGCACCGGCGCGCGCGACCGGCCCGGGCCGACGCGCTGCTGGACGCGGCGGAGGCGGTCGCCGAGCGGCTGTCGGATCCGCACGTGCGCGCCCGGGCGATCCTCGTTCGCGGCAAGACGCACTTCGTGTTCGGCAACTGGCAGTCCGGGGCCGAGCTATGCGAGCGCGCGGCCGCGCTGGTGGCCGAGGAATGCGTGGGGATGACGACCGACCACCACGACGCGCTGCTCATGGCGGCGCTCTGCCGGGGGCGGGCCGGGCAGCTGACCGAGGCGAGGAGGCTCGGCGACGTCCTCATGCTCGACGCGATCGAGCGCGGCGATCCGGTGGCGGAGAAGGGTGTCTGCGCCGGTGTGCTGGCGCCGCTCGCCCTGGCCGCCGACGAGGCCGGGGCGGCTCAGGAGCTCCTGGATCGCGTGGGTACCGAGGATCGCTGCGCGGTGGCGGTGCTCCGATCGGAGATGGGCGCCGCCGTCGCCCTCTACCGCGGCGATCCGCGCGCGGCCGTGCGGCTGTGGCGCCAGCGCTGGCCGCGCATCGCCGAGATGGGCGCGCTCGCCATGGCCGGGCTTCGCGTCATCAGCGCACGCTCGTTCGGCACCGCGCTCATCGCTCACGCGGGCGGGGCCGACGAGCTCGACGAGGCCAGGCGGCTCACCCGCTCCATCCGCCCATTCTGCTTTCCGTTCGCCCGGGCGGCCCACGCGAGCCTGTGCGCCTGCCTGGCGCTGCGCGACGGCCAGCCCGACCGGGCGGCCGCGATGCTCGACGAGGCGGCGCGCTTCTACGGCGAGGCGAGCATGCGGCTCGAGGCGGCCGCCTGCCGCCATCGCGCCGGCCAGCTGGTCGGCGGCGACCAGGGGGCCGCCGCCTCGTCGGCCGCGTTGGAGGAGATGCGCGCGCTCGGCATCGCGCGCCCCGACCGCTGGGCGGCGATGCTCCTGCCTGCCATCGAGCCGCGCGCCCGGGCCGGGTGATCGCGGCCCGGGCCGGCTCCGTCGGAGATCCGTGAGGGATCGCGGCGGACATCGGCGCCGGCGCGCGCATCGGGGTCACGCCGCGGCGGTACCGGGGCCGCCCGCCGGTGCGTCGCCGCTCATGCGAACGCGTCCCGGTGTGCTTCGGCCCAGCGCGCGAACGACCGCGCCGGGCGGCCGACGAGGCGGCCCACCGTGGGCAGGACCGCCGTCCCGCGATCGGACTCGGTCTGCGCGGTCGCAGCATCGACGACGGCCTCCGGCATGCCGTGGCGCAGCATCGCGTCGCGCATGGCCGACGCCGACATCGGGATGGCCCGCAGCGGGCGCCCGAGCAGCTCGCCGAGCGTGCGGATCTCGTCGACCGGCGTGAGGCTCTCCGGCCCCGACAGCTCGTGGGTCGCGCCCGCGTGGCCGTCCTCGGTCAGCGCCAGCGCCGCCACGGCGGCGACGTCGGCCGGATCGATCGAGGCCGCGGGTCGCGTCGCGAACGGGACCTGCACGTCGTCGCCGCGGCGGATCATCGGGATCCAGGCCAGCGCGTTGGACATGAAGCGCCCCGGGCGAAGCAGCGTCCACTCCGCGCCGCTCGCCCGGACCGCGCCCTCGATCTCGCCGATCCAGCGCGCGATCGGGTCGCGCGGGTCCGCGCCGCCGCCGTCGAGGACCGACAGCCTCACGATCCGCCGCACGCCGGCGCGGCGACATGCGGACAGGAACGCGAGGTCGTGGGTCGGCGCGGCGGCCGAACCGACGGCCTGGGCGCTCATCGAGAAGACGCGGTCGACCCCGCGCAGGGCCGCGTCGAGGCTCGCCGGGTCGTCGAAGTCGCCCGCGACGACCTCGACGCGGTCGGGAAGCCGGGCGGCCTGCGGGCGCCGCGTCATCGCGCGCAGCGGATGGCCGCCAGCGGCCAGCTGTGCGACCAGCTCGCTGCCGACGTGTCCGGTGGCTCCGGTGACGAGGATCATGACGGTCTCCTTGCGTTGCTGGTGAGGCGTGTCAGGGTCGGGTCGCTCCGCCGTACGGCCGCGTCATGACCTCCATGAGGTGCCCGTCCGGATCGTCGAAGTAGACGCCGCGGCCGCCGAAGCGAGTGTTGATGCGGCCGGGCTGCGCGCGGCCCGGGTCGGCGTAGTAGCCGGTCCCGGCCCGGCGGATGCGCTCGAAGATCGGGTCGAAGTCCTCGTCGTCGACCAGGAACGCGTAGTGCTGGCGGTGAACCACCTCGGTGTCGAGGAACTCGAGCGTGACGCCGTTGGGGATCGGCAGCGGGGCGAACGGGCCCCACGCGGGCGCCGGGTCGAGGCCGAGGATGCCGCCGAGGAACGCGGCGGAGGCGCGCTTGTCGCGCGCGTGAACGATGGTGTGGTCGAGAGCGATGCTCATGGGAGTGCTCCTTTCGGTGCGAGTGGTTCGAGAGCTGTGGCCGGGGGGCCGCGAGGGGGCGCTCACGGCACCTCCTGCGCCGCCGGCCCGGCGACGTTGCGGCGCAGGCGCTCGAGCAGGCTGCCCAGGAGCGCGAGCTCCCTGGCGGCGAGCCCCTCGCGCAGGCGGCGGTCGAACGCGGCGACGGTCTGTCGGAGGCGGCGGAACTCGGCCTCCCCGGCCGCCGTGAGCGCGACGCGGTGGACGCGGCGGTTCTCGGGATCGCGGCTGCGCTGGACCAGCCCGGCGGCCTCCATCCGGTTCAGGTGGTGCGTGAGGGTCGGCCCTTCGATCCCGACGGCGCTGGCCACGTCGCGCTGCATGCCGTGGCGCTCCGCCACGAGCGACACCATGACGAGCCAGGTCGGCAGCGAGCCGCCGGCCGCGGCGAGCGCGTCGTCGAACGCGCGACTGACCAGCTTTGCGGTGCGGCTCAGCTGGAGCCCGATCGGCTGCGTGGTGGGTCGTGCCGTGCCCATGGCAAATACATAGACATCTAATCATTCGACATCAATGTGTTTGGTCGCAGAAACCGGCGGGCGGCGCCATTTCAGGCGGTTGCGCTGCGATCCGGCCGGTCGCCACCGGCGACGATTCAGTAGACCGCGCGGCCGCCCGACAGATCGAAGACCGCGCCGGTCGAGAAGGAGCACTCCTCCGACGCGAGCCACGCGATCATGGCGGCGATCTCCGCCGTGAGGCCGAAGCGGCCCATGGGGATCTTGGACAGCATGTACTGGATGTGCGTCTCGGTCATCTGCTCGAACATCTCGGTGCGGACCGCCGCCGGCGTCACGCAGTTGACGCGGACCCCGGTCCCGGCCAGCTCCTTGCCGAGCGACTTGGTCAGCGAGATGACGCCGGCCTTCGCGGCCGAGTAGGCGGCCGCGTTCGGATTGCCCTCCTTGCCCGCGATCGAGGCGATGTGGACGATGCGGCCGTAGTCGCGCGCCCGCATGCCGGGGACGACCGCGCGCGAGCACAGAAACGGCCCGGTCAGATCGATGTCGATCACCTGGCGCCAGGCGTCGACCGGATACTCCTCGGTCGGCAGATTGGGCCCGGTGATCCCGGCGCTGGTCACCAGGATGTCGATCGGTCCGACCAGGGTCTCGCTGCGGGCGACGGCCGCGGCCACCGCGTGCTCGTCGGTCACGTCGACGGCGAGGCTCACCTGACCCGCCCGCTGTGCCGCGGCGGCGGCCGCCGCCTCGTCGCGGTCCCAGATGGCCACCCGCGCTCCGGACGCGACCAGCCGCTCCACCACCGCGAGCCCGATGCCGCGCGCGCCGCCGGTCACGACCGCGCTGCGCCCCGCCAGATCGATCTGGTTCATGTTCGTGCCTCCTCTTCGCCACGCGACGCGCGCCGCACCGGCGGATCGGGCCACACAACCGACGACGGCACAAGGTCGCAGGTTGGGTCGGGGCTCGCGTGCGACGAGCGTCGCGCGGCCCGTCGCGATGACGGCGGCAGACCTCGGAGCTTCATCGGAGACGAGGGCGATGAGTGCGCCGAGGTCTGCCGGCCGGTCGGTCCATCTATCTATCTATCTATCTATCTATCTATCTATGCGTGGAGCAGGGTCTCGTTGTGCTGCAGATTCATGCCGCCCGCGCGGACGTGACTCTTGACCTTCACGCCGGCCGACTTCTGCGGCCTGCGCGCGCGCACCAGCGTCTCGTTGTGCTGGAGGTTGATGCCGCCGGCGCGGACGTGGGTCTTCACCTTCACGCCGGCCGACCCCTGCGGCCTGCGCGCGCGCACCAGCGTCTCGTTGTGCTGCATGTTGACGCCGCCGGCGCGGACGTTGCTCTTCACCTTCACGCCGGCCGACCCCTGCGGCCTGCGTGCGCGCACCAGCGTCTCGTTGTGCTGCAGCTGCACGCCGCCGGCGCGGACGTGGCTCTTCACCTTCACGCCGGCCGACTTCTGCGGCCTGCGCGCACGCACCAGCGTCTCGTTGTGCTGCATCTGGATGCCGCCGGCGCGCACGTTGCTCTTCACCTTCACGCCGGCCGACTTCTGCGGCCTGCGCGCGCGCGCCAGCGTCTCGTTGTGCTGCATCTCCATGCCGCCGGCGCGGACGTGGCTCTTCACCTTCACGCCGGCCGACTTCTGCGGCCTGCGCGCGCGCGCCAGCGTCTCGTTGTGCTGCATCTCGATGCCGCCTGCCCGCACGCCCGTCTTGATGCGGATCGCGGGGGGCTGCCGCTCACTTCTCGGGCGCGGCGAGCGAGTGTCGCGTGTCTTACTCTCGATCAATTTCATACTTACCTCCGTTCCTGAACATCCAGGAATTGTTTCGGCCCATCTCATGGATGGGCGATGACGAGGAGCGAGCGGGCTCGCGCCAGCACGCAGCGGAGCGCTGCTTCCAGATTCTCGGGATCGAGCGCCCCGAAGTTCTCGTCGAGGATCACGAGGTCCGGGTCCTGGAGCAGCGCCCGCGCGATGAACAGCCGGCTGCGCTCGCCATGCGAGAGCTGCCAGCCGGTCTCGCCGACCACCTGCAGGATGCCGGCGGGCATCCGCTCGAGCAGCGGACCGAGCCCGAGATCGGCGCACACCGCCTCCGCCTCGCGCACCGCCCGTGGCTCCGGCGGCCAGTCGCCGCCCATGAGCAGGTTGAAGAGCAGCGTCTCGGTCAGGACGTGGTTGTCCTGGAACTGAGGGGCCGTGGTCACACGCCGGCGCCATCCGTCGGTGCCGAGGGTGGCGCGGTCGAGTCCGCCGATGAGGAGCGCGCCCGACTCCGGCGCGCGCAGCCCGGAGAGCACGGCGGCGAGGGTCGACTTGCCGCCGCCGGACGGGCCCTCCAGCAGGATCCGATCGCCCGGGCGGATCCGGAGGCTCACGCCGTCGAGCACGGGATCGCCGCGCTCGCCGTGGCGGAACGCCAGATCGTGGGCCTCGACGGCGCCCGCGGCGGCTCGTGCGCCGGCGACCGCGAAGTCGGGCAGTCCAGGCGCCTCGGCGCGTGCGGCCGCCCGGTGGAGCGGGGCGATCTGCCGGAACGCGATCGCCGCGCCCGAGAGGGCGACCATCCCGATCGCCAGCCGGGCCAGCGCTCGATGGGCGAGGAGCACACCGCCGAGGCCGATCGCGAGCGCGGTCGGGCCGGCGGTTCCGGCCACGAACGGCGCCGCGATGCCGGCCACGCCGGCGATCAGCCAGCCGCGCGCGACCAGCGCGCGAAACCGCGCTCCCTCGCGGTCCATCGCCCGGGCCAGATCGACGTGGTGGGCCAGACCGGCGTCGGCGGCCCGGTTCCAGGCGCCGGGCGCCTCCTGAGCGACCCGCGTGCGATGGCCGATGAGCGCCTCGACCAGGTCGTTCGTCATCGACACGCGCGCGTCGGTCCACCGCGTGCGCGCGCGGTGATAGCGGAGGGCGAGCGCCGCCGTGCCGGCGACCCAGACGAGCAGCAGCGCGGCGTGGAGGGCGCCCCCCGCGCCGGCCCACAGCACCGCCGGCGCGATGACGAGCTCGATGACGGCCTCCATGGTGGCGAGACCGCCGGTGAGGCCGAGCGACTCGAGCGCCTCCGACTCGAGCACGCGCCCGAGCAGCTGGCCGGTGCCCTGCCGGCGCACCGCGTCCTGCGACATGCGGAGCGCGCCGAGGAGCAGGCGCTGCCTGAGCAGCGCGCCGGCCGCGATCGCGAACCCGCCCTGATCGCGCAGCGCCTGCAGGCGGACCGCATGCGACGCGCTCACCAGCAGCGCCCAGGCCGCGATCCAGGACGGGTCGAGCCGGCCGGCCAGCGCGCCGCGCCCGAGCATCCACCAGGAACCGACCCAGAGCGCATACTGCAGCGCATGAGCCGCCGCGATGGCGGCGAGCTTGCGGGTGAGCCGGGCGCCGCGCAGCTGGCGCCAGAACGGCGCCCCGGGCGAGAGCCGGAGCGTGAAGACATCGCCGATCGGTGTGCCGCCGCGGAGCTCGCGCAGGAGGGCCTCTCGCGTGCGGCGCCGCGACGACGAGGTCCCGCCCGCGCTGACCGCGGCCGACAGCTGATCGAGGTCGGCCTCCGCCTCGGCCTCGACGGGTCGGCACAGCGCGCCGCGCAGGGCGGCGATGGTGACCCGGTGGGCGCGGTGGTCCGGGCCGATCACCAGCACGGCGCGGCGGCGGACCGCGCCGGCCAGCGCCACGAAGCGCGGCGAACCCGAGCGATCGGCCGGGTCGGCGGGGAGGCGAACCATCGCCGGCGCGGCTCCGCGCAGCATGTCGTCCACGTCCCGGAGGGCGGCATGGGTCGGCTCGGCCTCGAATCCCATCGAGCGGCAGGCCGCCTCGACCCAGCGCGCGAGGGCGCCGCGGTCGCGGGCGACGTCGGCGCGCGGCGGCTGCGGCTGCTCGCCCGAGCGCGCGAGGCCCGCGCGGCGGGCCAGGACCGCGATCGCCTCGCCGAGGCGATCGAACGGCCACGACACGCGGTCGAGCGCGGTCGCTTCCCGCGTCGCCGCCGATGCCGAGGCTGTTGCGCTCACTGCGCCGCTCCCCTCTCGACCACGGCGCCGTCCTCGAGCCGCAGCCGTCGCCATCCGGGCCGGTCCCACAGGCCGCGGCGAACCGCGTCCTCGGCGGCGAGGAGCTGCGCGTAGCGCGATCCGGACCGCGACGCCAGCTCGCGCGGGCCGCCGTCCTCGATGATGCGGCCGCCGTCGAGGACGATCACCCGGTCGAGGTCGAGGGTGTCGGCCACGTCGTGCGTGACCAGCAGGATCGTGACCTGCTTCCAGCGCGCCCGCGCGCGCCGGAGCAGCAGCTGGCGCTGGTCGCGGTCGAGCCCGCCGAACGGCTCGTCCAGGATCGCCAGCCGGACGCCGGATCTCAGCACCGCCCGCCCGAGCCGCACCCTCTGCCCTTCGCCGCCGGAGAGGCGCGTGCCTCCCTCGCCGAGCCGGGTCTGCAGCCCGTCCGGCAGCCGCGCCAGCACGCCGCGGAGGAGCGCGCCATCGAGCGCCTCGTCGAGGCGCTCCACGTCGGCCGCGCCGCCCTGGCGCAGGTTGTCGAGCAGCGACCGGTTCCATAGATGGATGGAGGGGTCGACCCACGCGGTCGAGCGGCGCAGCGCTTCCAGGTGGGCACCGGCGACCGCCTCGCCGTCGGCCAGCACGCTTCCGTGCGCGGGCTGGTGCCAGCCGAGGAGGAGGCCGAGCAAGGTCGACTTCCCGGAACCGGACGGCCCCACGATGGCCGCGTGACAGCCGGCGGAGATCGCGAGATCGATGCCGTCCAGCACGGTGTGGCCGCCCGCGCGCACCGCCACGCCCGCGAGCTCGATCGCGATGCCCCGCCGATCCGCCGGCCCGGGCCCGGGCGCGCGCGCGCGTGCGGATGCGTGGCCCGGCGACTCGCTTTCCGCGATGTTGGCCTCGCCCTCGCCCGGTGTGGCCGCGGGCGCGCCCAGAAGCTCCGCCAGCCGCAGCGAGACATTCCGCTGCCTGGCCGCCTCGCGCGCGACCGCCGCGATCTCCTGGCCGATGAGAGGCAGGTTGAGCGCCCAGTAGGCGAGGAGGAGGATCCCGCCCAGCGCGGTCGCGCCGGACAGCTGCGAGTAGATGAGCCACGCCGCGACCGGCAGCGCGCCGAGCGACGACAGCGCCTCGACGGTGAGGACCGCGCCGAGCACCCGGCGTCCTGCGACCGCCCACTCCGCGAGCAGACCCTCGTGCGCGCGCCGGACCGCGACTCCGGCGACGTGAGTCCGGAT
>Ga0126377_10000095_pt1 | contig 43753 bp, 56 predicted proteins | sample PanSoiMetPlot_22_FD_92647 | JGI IMG/M metagenome (GOLD analysis project Ga0126377, IMG submission 92647) | Tropical forest soil microbial communities from Panama - MetaG Plot_22 | ecosystem: Environmental > Terrestrial > Soil > Tropical forest > Bulk soil | place: Panama | collected 2016-02-17 | reverse complement strand
TTTGGCGATTTTTCCCTAGTGCGACGTTTGATATGGTTGTTTGCCCTTGGAAATCGACGGTTGAACCCCCTAAGGGAAAGCTTGGGGTTGAATGGGTTTTTTATGTTCGATGACCCCCCCCCCCCGTTGGGGCAAAGGTGTGGCTCGGTCTCTGCGTCGCCTCTCTCTAGTAGTAGAAAAAAAAAAAAAAATTAATAACAGAGTAAGAGGAACGAACACTGGGAGCAACGAAAACTGGGCCTAACCCCTAATAGCTGATACCTATTAGCCATACCAAACCGCAACGCGCCGCCACCTTCGAGCATAGCAGACATAGGTTTCCCCAAGCGTTCTGTAAGACACCGGGCGGGGCACCGGCGTAAAACATAGGGGTTATGATATGGCTCAACCGCAATGCGGTTAAACCGTATCGATCACTCGGAGTGATGGGGCGCTAGGCCCCATCTATCACCTCCATCATAAGAACGAGCGCGATAACGGCGCACAGGATGATCGCGGCGAAACCTGGATCGGTTGGCATATGGTGACTCCCCCGGAAAGGGTTGGGGGCATTTGCGCCCCGTTCCCTATTAGGCCGCGTCCTTCTTGGACTGCTTCTTGGTCGGAACCTCGTACCCAACCGCCCGCAACATCTGGGCCAATTGTTCCGGGTCGTCCTTGGCCAACCGGGCGAATTCCCGTTGTGCAACCTTTTTCGGGTCTTCGACGCGGCGGGCGCGGGAACCCAGGGTTCCGGCATAGAACCGGGACTCGATGTCGTCGGTCACCTCGTGTATCGCATCCTCGAATTCGGCGCGCGTACCCTGGAACGGATTTTTTCCGCCCTCGGTAATGGACGAATGCGAGTCGTTGAACTTTTGTTCCCACCCGTAATTCCATCCAAACTCGATGGACGATGCCGGAGCGCGGGAATTGTCCAGTTCGATAACCCGACCGGTTTTGTTGACCATGACGCGAGTGTACCGCGGAATGGTGACAGTGATGGTTTCGTTGGTATCCATTTTCGACTCCCAATTTGTGGCGGGAACCATTTCCCGTCCAACGCATACACCCTACCATGAACCGGGGCGCGAGTCCACATAAATATTCATGCTGTTTACGCATGGCCGAGTTGTGTGTGATGCATACCTCGTGAATAAAAAATACATCCAGCATTCAATGCATTGACCACTGTGCGCGTTCATGCAGGTTGTGGTCAATGCAGTTGACCGCGGAACGTGAGTATTATATTGTTGCTGACGGGAGGGGGGAAAAAGAAATTTTCTGTCGCGAGGCGCATCACCCCCGCTAGGAAATCATCAGTGAACAGCCGTATCAGTCACTCAATCCCAGAAATTTCAGTAGGCTCTTTCCACTTAACTGTGGTGTTTTTCGCTTCGGTTCAGCAATCGCTCGCGCTCGGTTATGCTCGCGGCCGTGGCAGGGGGCGCAGAGCCAAACTACGTCGTAGGGGCGACTATAGTCTGGGTGATGGGGAAAGAGACGGAGTTTCTTGGAGCTGGCATGACAGTGCTCGCACGCGGGTGGAATTGGAGTGGCAGGACGGACCTTCGCCCACTTTGGTCGAGCCCAGCGCATATCTGTTACTCGGCGGAGATAGCATGGGCGACAATAAAAGTTATTATCGGTCTCGTTTGGGCGCTTGCAGATGATGCATATTTTCATTTGATCAATGTATCACAGATGACTAGAGTTTGCAAGATAAATAGCTAAAGTATGTATTATATCCAAGTTAACCCTTGAGTGGATATAAATTCAACTTGTAAATCTGCCAGAATTTTGATAGGATTTACCGCGCGCCGAGAACTGTGTCATATCACGGAACATACCTATGTCTGACTCCGAACACATCCTCGACGAGTTGGACCTTGGGTCCGAGACCGCTATCAAGGAGATCGCGGCGGCCACGGTTCCCTCTGATTACGCCGCCTACGCGAGGGACCTCGGTGAAGCCGATATCGCGGCTCTACGGATCAATCGGGGCACACAGCCCGCTACATTGATGCGCATCCACTCCAGTCATCACTCCCTTGCCCGCTGCATGGCGATGGGGATCAAGGACTCACAGATTTCCCTGATCACTGGCTATTCGCCGAGTCGAATATCCATTCTCAAGAATGATCCCGCCTTCACGGCGCTCGTGGCCGATTACCGGGCCGAGGCCAAGGCCATCTTCGCGGACCTGGGCGAACGTATGGCCGACATCAGCCTCGATGCGATCGAGCTGCTCCACGAGCGACTTCAGGCGAAGCCCGAGGAGTTCTCGGTCCCCATGCTCCTCGATGTCATCAAGGCATTCGCCGACAGAACGGGGCATGGGCCGGGCCAAGAGATCACCATGAAAGTCTCGAAGGACTTCATCGACAGGCCTCCAAAAGAGTCCTTCGAGGAATGGGAGGCTCGTCGGGCGAAGGAACTCAATCTCACTGCTGAGCCGCCGATGGATATCAAGAGGCTCAACTAATGCCCGATACCTTCAATATTCCGTTGGACTACATCAACGAGTATCTTGGGGGCGAGGCGAAGCGCCTTCAACAGCCACTCGATGACGCGCTGATCCAGGCTCGAACGGACGCGGCAGCGCAAGGCATCAGCAAGAGCGTAACTATGAATATAGTGGCCCCGGGGGCCACTGTGGCAGGCGCCTCGCAGACTATGCAATGGTCACAGGAAGTATGCCGGGAGTATCTCTGGCCGCCGGGGGATAGCTCGCGTGCACAGGTAGGTATCAACAACGCAATGACAGTTATGGGCAGATCGGCCAGTAATAACAACACTATCACTTCGGTGATTATCCAGGTGGCCCCGACCTAAATCAAGGCCGGTCAGCGTAGTCAAGGAACCGCCTCATGAAAATCTTCCCTATGGTCGTTGATCTGTCCCACTGGGACCCTGCGAGCGACTATGGCGCAGTAAAACGTGCAGGCATCCTCGGGGTGATCTTCAAGGCTACCGAAGGAGCCGGTTACACCGATGATACCTACGTTGCCCAGCAGCACGCCGCGAAAGCAGAGGGACTGCTTTGGGGCGCCTATCACTTCGCTGACAACAGCGACGTTCATAAACAAGTCGATAACTTCATGCGGTTCGCGTGCCCGGACCCAGACGAGTTGTTCTGCCTCGATTGGGAGGACAACGACGGCAAGGTGATGAGCACCGCGGACGCGAAGACCTGGATCACCGAAGTCGAGAACCAACTTGGCCGCCCTGGACAGTGCGTGATCTACAGCGGCAACACAGCCAAAGAGAAGATCAGCGGCAAGGACCCATTTTTTGGGTCCCGGCGCCTCTGGCTATGCCAATATACCAGTGGCACGCCAACGTGGCAGCAGAGTTGGGATGTCTATTGGCTCTGGCAATTTACCGACGGCCAAGTCGGCCCCCAGCCACACACTATTAGCGGCATCGGCCCCTGCGATATCAACTCGTTCGATAAGGACGGTGGCGGGCCCGAGCTGCGGGCCACATGGGCCACTGGCAAGGCCGAGCCAAGCCCTGTACCTCCGGCACGAGAGGTGGTCACGGTCATGATCTCTGCGCCGCCGGATATCGAGGTCAAGGTCCGGCAGACTGGACAGTCTTCGTCAACCAAGGTTAATCGACGTAAAGAGGCCCACGCTCCATAGGAGGCATAAATGTGGTGGAGGATACTGCTTCTGCTTGCAATAGCGATCGTTCCAGCGCTCGGGGCTCCGAAGAAACCCTGTCAGTCGATCAAATCAGCGGTAACCTGTGACGACCGCACCGACTGTGCCTGGGTCAATGTTAGTCAGGGTAAAGGCAAGGGCAATACCAATAAGTGTCGTCCAATCGGGCCAATTCCACGATAGTCCTACCGCGAAGCGGACTCGGATATAAAGTGCAAAGGCTCGATCCCACAGAGACCAAGACCTTTGTTTGGAGCCCTCAGCCGGGTCCCCAGACCGAGGCCATAATGGCTACTTGGTGTAACGAGTTGTTCTATGGTGGTGCCGCAGGAGGAGGAAAGAGCGACTTCTTGCTCGGGGATTTCCTCCAGGATGTGCCCACCTACGGACGAGCGTGGCAGGGGGTCCTCTTTCGGCGGACCTATAATGAGTTAGAGGATCTCCTGCGACGCTCGCGTGAAATCTACCCCGCGAGTGGCGCGACTTGGCACGAGCAGGCGAAAACGTGGACTTGGCCCAACGGCGCGCAACTGCGAATGAGGTATATAGAGAGGGACGCCGATGCGACTCGATATCAGGGTCACCAATATACCTGGATTGGATGGGACGAACTTACACAGTGGCCAACTGACTACGGTTACCGTTTTCTTAGAGCCCGCTTGCGGTCCGCTCAAGAGGTTCCAACTAAACGTATTCGGGCGGCTGCCAACCCGGGAGGAGTGGGACATCATTGGGTCAAGGCTTATTTCGTCGATCCCGCCCCCGGAGGATATCAACCAGTTACAGATCCCACTGTAAAGGCGAGACGGATGTTTATCCCCGCTCGCTTGCGGGACAATGCAATACTGCTTGCCTCTGATCCTACCTATCGAGACCGCCTGAAAGGCCTCGCAAGCGACTCTATGGTCCGCGCATGGCTGGAGGGTGATTGGACCGTGATCGAGGGCGCCTTCTTCGACTGTTGGCGCTATGATCGGCATGTTATCGAGCCCTTTAGGCCCCCCAGCGAGTGGGCTCGATTCCGGTCGATGGACTGGGGCTCGGCGAAGCCCTTTTCCATCGGCTGGTGGGCTATAGTGGCGGATGACTACGTGACAGGGTGCAAACGGTTCCTCCCACGGGGCGCTCTTATTCGATACAAGGAGTGGTATGGGGCAGTCGGCCCCAATGTTGGGATGAAGATGACCGCAGAGCAAGTTGCCTCCGGCATCGTTAAGAGGGAGTCCAAGGATGTCCTCCGGTATGGTGTACTCGATCCAGCTTGTTTCAAGGAAGACGGTGGGCCCTCTATCGCCGAGCGGATCAACAGGGTACTTATTGCCGCAAAGCTGCGTCCCTTCCATGAGGCTGACAACGCTCGGGTACCTACTGCCGGTCGTATGGGAGGATGGGACCAAATGCGAGCCAGGTTGCTCGGAGAGAACGACATCCCAGCAATCTACTGTATGAGCAACCACCATGACAGTATCCGCACTATTCCCGCACTCCAGCACGACGCGGCACGGCTTGAGGACGTAGATACTGAGAGCGAGGATCACGCTGGAGATGAATGGCGCTACGCGTGCATGTCGAGGCCCTATGCGCCAGTGGTGCGAAAGGTCTCAGAGTCAGTTAAGATCGGGTATGTGTCGAAGCCCCTACAGGGGGCGGGAGATTGGAGGGCGTACTAATGACTCAGGATGAGGCAAAAGAACTGTTCAATAAGTTCGCTCGCGAACTCCGCGATCTGGCGTGGGAAATCCACGAGCGGCGCGAGGGCGGAGAGACTCCCGAGCAGTTGCTCGAGTTGTTCGAAGGAATGCTTGAGGCCACAGAGGATCGGGTGAACCAACAGCGCCGAATGATCCACTACCTCCAGGGCAAGCCAGTGAAGCCGATGCTTCACTCGGTCTCGGCCGTCGTTACCGGAGCGGGGGGCGGTGGACTGTGAAGCGCTGGGCCGCGATAGCCCGAATGGGTGGGGTGGGCGATAATCTGGTCGCGGCCTCGCCCGCGCGCGCTCTCAAACGGCAGGGCTACATGGTCGAGGTGCTCACCAGTGAACCCAATCATGTAGTTTTCCATAATAATCCCTGGATCGACAAGCTTACTGTGAAGAATGTCCAGCTGGACATCGCCGAGAACGATCTCGGCAAGTGGCAAGAGTGGATGCGAGGCCGAGCTAAGGAGTACGATGTCTTTGTTCACGCATCCCACTCAATGGAAGGCCGCCACGCAGTCTTTCGAATAATGACCTCGTTCTGGTGGCCTGATGAGATGCGACGGAGAATTTGCGCTGGATCGTATTTGGAGACTGCCCACGAGATCGCTGGAGTGCCCTATGATTTCGGCCCATTGTACTTTCCGACGGACGAAGAAAAGCGGCTGGCGCGCCAGGTTACATCGATCATGGGAGACCGCTACATTTGTTGGGTACTTAGTGGGACTCGGATTGATAAAGTGTATCCGTTGGCTTATTATGCTATTGCGCGGATTATTAAGGAAGTTGATGCGCCAGTTCTCCTGATGGGCGGTCCGAGTGAAAAAGAACAGGCGATGGCGAAGGTAATCAAGGAGAATGTGGAACTCCAGAATGGCGGCCGCGAGGGACTCCATATCGCAGTCCCCCAGGATGGTCCGGCTTGTTGGCCCTTGCGGACCAGCCTTGCACTTGTGCATGGTGCATCCCTCGTGGTCGCTCCTGACACAGGCCCAGCGTGGGCCGTGGCCCTTGAGCCAATGCCGAAGGTGATTATGGTCTCGCACGCGAGCGGGGAGAACATCACCAAACACTGGATCAACACCACAACCCTTCACGCGGACCCGAATAGGGTCCCTTGTTGGCCGTGTCATCGGCTACACGATGATATCAGTACCTGCGTACCGAATAAGGAGAATAATGGTGCAGCTTGCATCTCTGATATTTCCGTGGAGAGGGTGGTTCGTGCGGTCGGGGAAAAGTGGAAGTCGGGAACCGTTGTCGATCTGGCGAGCTTCAAAGGACCATCGCACAGGTCTATGGAGGGTAGTAAACAGTAAGTCTGAGGTCGTCTGTAGTGATTGTACAAAAAGGGACGCCGAGCGCATCGCCCTAAGACATAACGATAGAGAACGCGAGCGCTGGTGGTTCTGGAGGGAATGATGCTGGAGTTACCAGATGTTACTTTAGTGTTGATTGAGACCCGTCAGCATGAGCTTGCTCGGCTCGCGCTCGAAGATTGCGAGCGACTTTGTCGCTTCGGCGATGTTTTAGTGTTTACTAATCATCCAAGTCAGTTTATGCGGGCCGACAGGCGTGTCTACGCGGTCGAAGACTGGCCCACTAAGATGGGGTGGTCGAGGCATTTTTGGCAGGGAGTGGCCCCTTTTATGGCAACTTCCCATGCCCTTGGCATTCAGTGGGACAGTTGGGTGGTCGATCCAGGGGCTTGGCGGCCGGAGTTTCTTGAATACGACTATGTTGGGGCTCCCTGGTGGTACAAAGACGGAAAAAACGTCGGAAACGGGGGCTTTTGCCTTCGAAGTACGACGCTGATGCGATTTCTGAGGGCCAATAGGGCCCAATTTCCCTGCATTACCGATCTCGATGATGATCTTTTGTGTAGACAATATCGAATTACGCTTGAGGGGGCGGGTTTTAGGTGGGCTCCAGAGTCACTCGCAATCCACTTTGCCTTCGAAACCACTCGACCAGACCCGAAGGGCCGACATTTCGGCTTCCATGCGGCCTATAACTTCGATTATGGATGTCAGGGAGACGAAGATCGTCTTCTAACGAGGGCAAAACTGCTGGCTGAGAGCAGTTACGCCGCTGGATCGAACAAATATATCTGGGAGGGCTTCGCAAAGAGTTGTCCGGAGATCGCGGCTCGAGTTAGAGCCACTTTTAACGAGGGAGTGGCAAGATGATTAACGGCGCTGTGACTGTAGGGATGAATATTAACGGAAAAGAGCTGGAATTCCGGCTCGCTACGCATCCGACCTACAGGATGGTGCATGGGGTTGTGATAGAATTAGATATTGTCGATGCTATGAGCCGCTTTTTGCAGCCTGGAGACTGCGCCATCGATGGAGGAGCCAATTGGGGACTCACTTCGATGATAATGTCGAAGTTTGTAGGGCCAGAGGGTCATGTTTTGGCATTCGAGCCCGATCCAGACAATTATGAGTATCTCATTGCGAGTTTGGAGTTGAATGACGCAAAGAACGTGGCGGCTGTGCCGGGAGCACTGTGGAAGGAGGACTCCGAGATCAATTTTTGTGCAGTACCCGGATACGGAGCAAGTTCCTCCGTGGTGGTCCAGTATGATAACTCAGCCCCGCCGATTTTAGTGCCCTCTTATTCTCTGGATACCTTCGTTTCATTGAAGCCCAAGTTGATTAAGCTGGATTGCGAGGGATCGGAGCCAGATATTTTGAATGGATCGAGGCAGTTATTGGCTGCGCAGAGACTTGAGTGTATGATAGTGGAATTCAACTTCATGTTGATGCAGCATTTGAATATTTCTGAGAAGCAGATCAGAGAATTCATGACTATATTTGGATACGATAGTTTTATACTACAGCCAGGCTGTCCTATGCTAGTCGACCAAGGCTCGCGGCTTAACTGTAATGTATCGCGGCGGAAACCAGGCGAACAGATGCATATAAACTTGATGTTCGCAAGGAGAGAGAAGGTTTCCGAGTTGTGGGGTACGGTAAACACAGTTGGATCTGGAGATACACTTATCATTTCTCCCGGGTCCTTTCTAAGTCCGATGGAGCTTCAGGTTAACTAGGAAAGGAAATCCAATGGCTAATATCGGTGCTTTCGGTGCGAAGGCTATGCTTGACTGGGTGCTCGGTGGGGCGGCGGTAACGCAGCCTTCTTCGAGGCTCATAGCCTTGTCGATTGGGACCCCAACTTCCGTCTCCGGAAGTGAAATGGCCTCGAACAGCGGCTACGTGCGGGCCACTATACAACCGGCCGCGGCTGCTTCGCCCGCAGGAAGTGCCTCGAACACAAACTCGATCACGTTCGGGCCGTTCTCGACCACGGCCACGATTCAGGGATGTCTGATCTACGATACCATCAGTATCAACAGCGGAAATATCTGGTGGTATGGCACCCTGTTGACCGCGAGAACGCCGCTCGCAGGCGATTCGATGGTATTTAACCCTGGTTCGTTGATAGTTACGCTGTCGTGAGCGTACCCGCGAAAAAGTGGTTGTTTGTCGCGGGTATTCTGGAGAGTGAGAAGCACCGTGGGGCTAATCCAGCATTACCTGTAGGTGGTGGTGTGAGGGTAGTCTGCACTGATGAGCCTTGGACATTCGCAGCGGACGTTTGTCCGGGCGAAAGGCTGTTTGTTGTGCCAAGGGTAAAGGTACCGTTTCCATTGCCCTCTGGATGGTGGCCGTGGACAGTTGGGGCTGCTGAGATACACGTGGCTGTGTCTATTTGGCCAGAGCCGTTAAGACGATGGGGGACCCGGGAAGCTAAGAAGTATTTCGAGGAGAAGATTTTGCCTCGAATAGAAAACGCGCATAATCTCCCTGATTGGTGGTGGCAACAGCCCCAGAAATGGGGGATAAGTGACAACTAAGATCGTATTGATTACCAGTGCTGCAACCTCGCCATTTTCCCGTCCCGGCGACTGGGCAGATGCTGGACATACGGTCGAGGGTATTGGCTGCGGCGGCGACGGCGCACTCGGATCGACCGGCACCAGTGGGCGCGGTCCTGGAGGTGGTGGCGCTGGAGCCTATGGCAAGTTCACCTATAGTTCGGGTGCGGTAGGCTCAACAACGCCATTCCGCGTTGGCTCGCATAACGCCACTACCAACAACCCTAACGCCACCACCAGCGACAGCACCATTTGGCAAGAAGCACCGGCCTCTGGCACCGGCGCAGCCAACGGCAATGAAGTGCAGTGTGGCGGCACGGCCATCGGCAGCCCGTCATTCGGTGGCGGCATCGGCGGCGCTAGTGCGTCGAATGTTGGCTCACCAGGAGTCACTTATACCGTAACCACGAGCAACGCTGGGGGTACCTCTGGTGGTGCCTCTGCCGGTGGCGGCACAGGTGGTGGTGCTGGTGGCGGCTCTGGCGGACCAGATGGCACTGGCAAGGCTGGTGGAGCGGGCGGCACTACCGGCCCGAGCGGTGGTGGTGGCGGTGGTGGCTCGGATGGCGGATCGTCTACTGCCGGTTCAAGCGCGGGCGCGAGCACGACAGGTGGCGCAGGCGGTGCCAATACGGCTGGCACAGCTGGTGGCGCTGGAGGCGCAACTGGCGGCGCTGGTGCGGATGGTAGTGGTGGCGGCGGCGGCAACGGCTCCTCGACGGCTGGTGTAGGCTCGACCGCTGGTGCGGGTGGTTCACTCGGCAATGCAACTGACTGGACCGATAACAGTGGTGGTCCAAACGACGGCACCTCAGCAGGTGCTGGTGGTGGAGGCGGCGGGGCGGGTGGCAACTCCAACAATACTGCAGCCACTACGACGGGCGGCAACGGCGGTAGCTATGGTGGCGGCGGTGGCTCCAGTGGCGGTATGCGCAATACTGGCAGCACGCGCACGGCTGGCAGCGCTGGCGGTGGTATCCTCGTTCTTACCTATTCGGGCGCCGCAGTTCCGATAACTGCACAATCGACATACAGTGGTGTCGGAGCGTTGTCTGGCTCGGCCGGGATGAAGATGGCAGTGCAGGGCACCCTGTCCGGAGCCAGCACACTGTCGGTCAGTGCCAATCTGAAGCCCGCCACGGCACAAGCAACTCTGCCAGGCGCGGGCGCGCTGAGTGCTGATCTCGATCAGAAGATGGTCGTGGCGGCCACCTTCGCGGGTGCGGGCTCTATGAGCGCCGCTGCGATGAGAGTGATCTTCGCGCAGGCAACCTTTGCGGGCGCTGGTTCGCTGAGTGGTGATGCTTTGAGGGTTGTCGGAACGACAACCTGGACAGCACAGGCAACATTAAACGGGTCTGGTACACTCAGTGCGGACGGCGATTTAATTCTGACTTCGAGGGCCACATTTAGTGGCGTAGGCGGGCTGAGTGCCTCGCCGAATATGACTTTCAGCGTGGCGGCAACATTCCAGGGTGCTGGCAGCCTGAGCGCCGACTCGGATGTATTCTGGTTCGCGAGGGCCACTTTTGGTGGCACAGGCTCGATACAGGTCACCGCAAATCTACGGATGGATACCGATGCAGAGTTCGATGGCGTTGGTAGCCTGAGTGCTGATGGAAGAATTTCTCGACCGGCCGCGGCTACTTTGAATGGTTCCAGTACGCTGAGTGTACAGCCTCAGTTACTTATGCCCGTTAGGGCAACTTTCAATGGTGTGGGCTCACTGAGCGGCGACGCGTTTATTCCAGGGGTAATTACCAACTGGACTGCACAGGCTACCTTCCAGGGTGCAGGCGGATTGAGTGCGGCCACAACGGCTATTATGGCTGCCCAGGCCAACCTCACCGGCGGTAGTGGCCTGTCAGCAACAGTGAACCTGCTTGCGACGGTTTCCGCGAGCCTCGCTGGAGCGGGTTCACTGTCTGTTCTCTCACGGCTGTTGATGCCAGTGAGTGTGGAGTTCGATGGGACTGGATCACTGAGTGCGACGCTATCTCAAAAGCACTCGATATCGGCGATCTTCAGCGGGACCGGGTCGCTGAGTGCTGATGCCCAGGCCGTGCGCGGTGTGGCGGCGACATTCCAGGGTTCGGGATCGCTGAGTGCTACTTCAGTGCAGGTGATGACGGCTCAAGCCACCTTCGGCGGGGCCGGATCACTGAGTGCTGTATCGCAGCTCAGTCTATCAGCGACGGCGACCCTTGTTGGTGGAAGTACGCTCAGTGCACTCGCCAACCTGGCAATGTCGGTCTCAGTGACCTATAATGGCACTGGCGGCATGGCGGCCGATCTGACGAAGGTCGGTGCTGCGGTTCCACTTCAGGCCACGTTCAACGGCGCTGGTGGATTGAGTGCCTCCGCTTCGCTGGTTAATACTGTAGCAGCCACTCTCGCTGGATCGAGCGGACTGTCCGCCGCACCGTTCCTGCGGATGCCTGCCGCCGCGACCTTCCAGGGGGCCGGATCACTCAGTGCTGCCGGTTTCCTGGGGGTCGTTGCAAGGGCCACGTTTAATGGCTCAGGTACACTGAGTGCCCTTATAGTTAACAATCTAGTTGCTTCTGCTACATTTAGTGGCGCTGGCGGGCTATCGACACTTGCCAACCTGTCGATGGTGGTCAATGCCACCTTCAACGGTGTTGGCGCGCTGAGTGGTGATGCCCTTCGCGTCACTGGAGCGAATGTATTCACTGCACAGGCCACGTTCGCGGGCACTGGGACACTGAGTGCCGCGACAGTGGCGAAGATGGCCGCGCAGGCAACCTTCGGCGGCATTGGTGTACTGAGTGCACTGTCAACCTTCAGATTGAGTGTGCAAGCTACCTATGGTGGTTTAGGTGGACTCAGCCCGTATGCCAACCTGAAGATGAAGGTTGACAGCCGCTTTAGCGGTCTTGGGGCGCTTAGTGCTGATATCAGTATAAGGCCTGCAGCACTGATAACGATGCAGGCTACCTTCAGTGGCCAGGGTGGATTACTACCATATGCCAATCTGAATATGGTGGTTGGAGCCAACTTCTTTGGTAATGGCCGAATGGAGGCATTCCCTGCTCCATTCCCGAGGGCTGAGGTGATATTCTACGACTTCCCGATTGGAAGAAGTCTGGACTCTGATTATGGAATTAGAGCATCTAAAGGACGCCAGGGCCGACTGGTTATGGGAACGCGAAGATGGCGATAAATCCAGGCTACTCTTCGTCAGTTATTCCGCCCAACAGGATGACCTCCTCGGCTGACGATGAGGATCAGGGTTATTGGTCGCTTGCAAAGTGTAAACGAGCGTATATGGACTACGTGGGATCGAAGCGGCTCGAGATCGAGGAACAGCAGAATGCGAGGGCCTATAGGCATGGGGCACAGTGGACTACTGGTCAAGTGGAGACGTTCAATAGGCGACGACAGCCTGTAGTGACATATAATCGGATTGGGCGGAAGATCGACTCAGTGATTGGGCTGATGGAGAGACAGAAACAGGACCCAAAAGCCTATCCACGAAATCCGCGAACTACAGACGAAAACGCGGCCGAGCTGGCGACGAGTGTGGTGCGATATGTAGTGGAGTCGGAGTTGAGGAGCGACTTGTTCCCCTTCGCGATCGATCAGGCCGCCGTTGACGGTTATGGTGGAATCGAGTTAACACTGGAACAAGGTGATGTAGGAGACAATGAGATCGGTTTTGCCCTGGTCATCGGTGATAGTTTCTTCTACGATCCACGCTCGTATATGCACGACTTCAGTGATGCTCGATACATGGGGCAAGGAAAGTGGCTTGATCTTGAGGATGCGCAGAACCTGTTCCCGGATAGTGCAGATATCCTTGAGGCCTCGTTGGAGCGCGGCTCGGACTTGACTTCTAACCCGGACAGGGAAAAGCGCTGGTTCGATGTAAACCCGGACTACAAGCGGGTAAGGGTAGTGGATATCTATTACAAGCACAGGGGCGGATGGTGCTATACCATCTTCACTGGATCTGCAATCCTTATGGAGGGAAAGAGTCTGTTCTACGATGAGGCCGGGAACCCGATCTGCAAGTATATTATGTTCTCAAGTTTTGTGGATCACGAGGGAGATCGCTATGGCTTCGTTAGGAATCTTCGATCGTCTCAAGATGAGATTAACCAGCGACGTTCAAAAGGACTTCATGAACTTAATTCGAGGCGGATCAAAGCTGAGGACGGTGCTTTTAGCGACATCGAGATTGCACGACGTGAAGCTGTACGGCCAGATGGCGTTGTTATCTACAACAAGGGCTTCGAGATGGAGTTCGACGATCAGGCAAGGATCGCCAACGTCGAAGGCCAGTTGAAGTTCCTTGAGGACGCCAAAGCTGAGATTGAGAACTTTGGACCAAATCCGGCCCTGATAGGGCAGGGGCTCGAATATAAATCTGGGAGGGCAATAAACCTGCTCCAGCAGGCGGGGTTTGCCGAGCTGGGGCCGTTTGTGATCGGAGTGAAGAATTGGAAGCTCAGGATTTATCGGGCGATTTGGGCTGCGGTGCAGCGGTACTGGACTGCGGAGCGGTGGATCAGGGTCACCGACTCGGAGGGCTTGCCGCAGGCTGTTATGTTAAACGGAGTGGGAATTGATCCGCGCACAGGCTTGCCGAGGATGATAAATGCGGTAGGACAGCTGGACGTGAACTTCATGCTGGATGAAGGTCCAGATGAAGTGAACATGATGGCCGATGCCTACGACACACTCGTGGCGCTCACGGCCCAGGGGGCCAATATTCCACCTCAGATCCTGCTGGAGCTGGCTCCGCTGCAGGCGAGTGTTAAGAAGAAGCTGTTGGGGATACTTGAGGCACCAAATCCGATCCAGATGCAGACGCAGGCGCTCGAACTTCAGGCCGCACAAGCGAAGGTAGCTGAGTCGCAGTCGAAGGCCCAGCTCAATCAGGCCAAAGCTGTCGAAACGGCCCAGGGCGGCGCGCACGGGATCATCGAGAGGCGGATGGACTCGGCTATGGCTGTGCAGCAGCATCAGATGAAGCAGGCTGAAACGGCTGCGAAGGTCCAGGGCGATGTGGTGAAGGCCCAGATTGGGGCGGCTACACAGGCCTCGAAGTTGAGGGCCGATCAGCAGAAGGCCAATATGGGCCTCGCTATGAACGCGGCCAAGAATGCACAGCAGATGATGCACACTCAACAGAAGCACGAGTTGACTATGCGACAACAGCGACAGAATGGCGCAGGAGGGCGAAATGCCACTAATCAAAAGTCCAAGTAAGGCTGCGGTGGGACCGAATATCGAGAGGGAGATCGCAGCCGGAAAGCCCCGGAAGCAGGCGATTGCGATTGCGCTGAGTGTACAGCGAAGGGCTGGAGGTGGAAGGCCTCAGGACGGTCCGGATGTAGCGCCGAGGCGCCGTGGCGGGTTGAATAATCTGCGACCTGGGGATTATAGGAGGCGATAATGGCGAAAAACTTCATCGCGGGCGCAATCAAGCACCCTGGAGCACTCCATAGGGAATTGGGGGTACCAGAGGGACAGAAGATACCGGCGAGCAAGATCGCCAAGGCGGCTCATGCTGGAGGCAAGCTTGGGCAGCGGGCACGATTTGCCCAAACGCTGGCTCGGCTCCGACCCGGAGGATACCGAGGTAAATGAACTGCGTATGAGTCCACGATACGGACTCTCCGTGACGGCCATACGATAGTTGGCCTTCGTCACCGTAACGACACTACGGAAGGATAGGTACAATGGCAGAAGAACAGGCTACCCAGCAAGAGTTGTTTCAGCAGGCTCTCGCACCTCCGGCGCGGCCGGAGCCCGAGCAGCAAGTTGAACCGGCAGCAGTCCCTCCAGAGGAACCGGCAGCGCCGGAACCTCAACAACAGGCTCCAATGGAGCCGGGTATCCCAGCGTGGCGGCTTCGAGAAGAGGCCGATGCGCGCAGGGCTGCGGAGGATCGATTGCGACAACTCGAGGAGCACGTCCGCCAGCTCACGGCTCAACAGCCAGCGGCGAAGCCGACGAACTTCTACGATAACCCCGATCAGGCTACGAACGAGTTGATTGTTCGTGCGCTTGCGCCATTTGCTCAGCAGACACAGCAACAGCTTATGGCAATGGGCAGAATGGTCGCGGAAAGCGTCCATACTCCTGATGCGGTTAGTAAAGCTGAGGAAGCCTTTCTCGAGGCGATGAACAATCAGACTCTCGATCCGGTGGACTATGAGAGAGTTGTGCAGGCGCCAAACCGCTACGACGCGGCGGTCAAGTGGTATCAGAACCAATCGATCTTGAGTACGGTTGGGGCTGATCCAGAGGCCTGGTTCAATGCACGACTCGAACAGCAACTCGCTGATCCTAAGTTCCAAGCGAGTATGCTGGAGAAAGTCCGCGCGGGTGCTGCCGGAAAGCCAGGAGCAGTGAAGCTTCCGCCGTCACTTTCAAAGGCCACAGCGGCCCAGCCTAATGGGGGCACTGTCGGCGATGGGAGTGATGCCAGTCTCTGGGCGTACGCAAGGGCGCCAAAGGGACAGTAATACGTATGGCTTAACCGCAAAGCGGTTGGACCATACCGAGAGAGGATTGCAGCGATGGCTGTAACCACTATCGATCCCAATAACAAACTCATCCAGTTTACGAAGGACATAAACCGGGAGTTTGTTCGAGAGAATATGTTCTCGCCCTATATGGCCGAGGGCTTGACAGCAATCATTCGCCTGCGGAACGAGTTGAAAGCCGGAGGCGAGGACATGAATATTCCGCTCGTCACCCGACTTCAGGGTGCTGGCGTTGCGACCCAGACCCTGGTCGGGAACGAAGAGCGGATTGATAACTACGGGATGCGTCTGCGATTGGAGTGGGCGCGGCACGCAGTTGTCACGACAAAGGCAGAGAACCAGAAGGACTCGGCGGACGTCTTCGGTGAGGCCAAGCCCCTGTTGAGTGATTGGGGTAAGGAACTTCAGCGGGACGAGATCATCGCGTCTATGATGGCTCTCCTGACCGAAACCCTTCCAGTCTCTTCGGGTGGGGTAAGGGTGAATGGCATCCAGTACGATCTAGCGACGGCCGCGCAGAAGAATACGTGGCAGACCGATAACAACGATCGTATTCTGTTCGGGAATGCTACCTCGAACTTGGTAGCTGGCAACCACGCCAGCTCGCTGGCCAGCCTTGATGGGACCAATGATAAGTTCACGGCTACGAACTTGTCGTTGCTCAAGCGGATAGCGATGGCTGCTGATCCTCATATCCGTCCATATCGGACTGAGGATGGATATGAGCACTACGTGGCTTTCGCGGGACTGAATACGTTCCGCGATCTCAAGATCTCGCTGGAGACTATCAATAAGGATGCTCGGCCCCGCGAGGCGCCGGGTCTCAAAAACCCGATCTTCCAAGATGGCGATCAGATCTATGATGGTGTGATCGTCAGATTGGTACCGGAAATTAGCAAGTTCGTCACCAACGTCTGGACGACCTTGCTCACAGCGGGCGCAGCTGGCACTCCAGCTGGCTATACCGGCCGAGTCGAGCCTGTGTTCCTCTGTGGTCAGCAGGCCGTTGCGTTTGGTTGGGGTCAGATGGCGAAGCCTACGTTCCGCAAAGAGGACGACTACGGCTTCATCACTGGCACAGGCATCGAGATGGCCTACGGTGTCAGCAAGATGTTCAAGAAGCACCCAAATACTGGTACCGCACTCAAGCAGTGGGGTATTGCTACCGGGTTCTTCGCATCGCAGGCTGATTAAGGAGGTGCTCAGATGGTATCTCAGCTCAACAGCCGGACTTCGGCACGCGAAATCGGCTACGAAGTGGCTCAGTATATCGCTGGGACATTCTCGGCCGACGCTGGTGGTGCTGCGGTAAACGTCAAGCTCGGAACTGTTCCAAGCGGATGTATTATCACTCACATCATCACCAGGGTCCAGACCGCCTTCACCGGTGGTACTCCAGCATTGGCCTACGGAACTGCCTCTGGTGGCAGCCAAGTCCAGACCGGCGTCACGGTTACGGCTGGCTCTACGCAGATCTTTCCTCTGGCCGCACTCACACAGCCAACGACTGCAGACACGGACGTCTGGGCAACTCTGTCGGGCGGCGCTACCGCAGGGCAGGCTTTTACGTACGTGGGCTTCATCAAGCCGGTGGCTTAACGAGGTTTAGCGCCAACTTGGGGAGGGTTAGGTGGCCCTGGCTCTCCCTCTTTTTCCAAAGGAGGATGACATGGCGCAGGTGACATGGTTAGGCGAAGAAGATCAGACTATCGAAGAGGCTGGGGAATTCAAGAAGGGTGAGGCGCGCGAAGTTACTGACGAACGGATGCTCGCGGTGTATGCAAAGAATAGGTATTTCAAGGTGGAGGGCTACAAGAAGCCTGAGCCGACAGACGTGGATGATGAGCTGTATCCAGCGCCCTCGACAGTATCAGCGCAGCATCCAGTGGCGAAGCCAGGCGAGCCGGTTCCAAAACCACCGGAGCCTCCGGCTACGGAACCAGTGGCTGAGGCGCCGCTAGTTGAGGCGTCACCGGCTGAAAAGAAGCTGAAGCCCGTGCCAAAGGGGCTGAAATGACTATCGCATCTTCTACGCAGCCAAGTCTACGGGCACGGCTGCTTCCCAGGTTTCCGGCGAACGTGCTCGCCGGAAATGGGATAACCATAACTAAGAATGGAGGTACCTATGTTTTTGCGGTGGCTCCTTACGCAAATATTCCACTGGCCGCACTTGAGTCGATGCCAGCGGCCACTATTGTTGCCAGGGCAGTTGGAGCAGGATCACCAGCCGCGACGCCCGTTTCCGGGGGCCTTGGGTTCACCGGGGCGGGTAACCTAGAGTTAACGAATAACCAGCGCATACGTGCGCTGCCGTTCACAGTGTATCAGAATGGATCGGTACTCACTACGGGTATCAAGGGTGATCTTTACATCCCCTTCACTGGAACGATTGTTGGCGTCACGCTTCTGGCAGATCAGACTGGGAGTGTGGTATTGGATATCTGGAAGGATACCTACGCCAACTATCCACCTACGGTAGCGGACACTATAACTGCTGCGGCAAAGCCCACACTGTCGAGTGCGATCAAGTACCAGGACACGGTTCTGACTGGATGGAACGTGGCGGTTAATGCAGGTGACAGTTTCCGCTTCAACTTCGACAGCGTTTCGACTATCACCCGACTGCAGATTGGTATCGATCTGAGGACAGCATAATGGATATCAACAAGACTAGGGGAGATCTAATACTTGAGGCAGCCCTTAAGTTGAACATTGTGGGCACCGGTCAGCCGCTGGAGGCGGAGTATAGTGAGCGGATCGATAGGAACATTGATCCGCTGCTGATGCAGTTGGCCTCGAACGGCATCTGTAACGTAGTTAACACTGATTTTATCCCAAGCGAATGGTTCGACGCGTTGGCGAGTTTATTAGCGAATATATCGACTCCGATCGCCGGAAAGCAGTATGACCCTGGGATCAAGGAGTACTTCGAGATGCAACTTCGGCGGTTGACTTCGAGTCGACCGAGTTATGCAGATATGGATGCGGATTATTTCTAATGACCGTACCAATCCTATTTCCACCGACGAGTGCGCCGGGACAACGGCCGCAGGAGAGTGCCGGGCGACTGATAAACGCCTTCGCGGACAAGATGCCAGTGGGAGCGCCAGCGCAGATTGTTATCCGGCGATCTCCGGGGCTGGAACGGATGGCGATACAGACTGGACATATTCATACGAGGGGCTTCCTTGATACAGGGGCTTCAGAGGCCCTATGGATCGTGGATGATAGAGTGCTATCGTTCGATCCGACATTCGCTATCACCGATGTTGGAGCGTTGAATGGGACTGATCCAGTAACAACAGCACGTAATAATGCCTCGCCAAATAATATGGCAGTGGTAACTTCTAATGGGTGCTTCAATTTGTTTACTGCGTCACCGCCGACAGCGTTCGCTGATCCCGATCTGCCAGCGAGCCCTACAAGCGTATGCGATTTTGATGGATACTTTGTGTGGTCCTTTGGAGATGGAAGAATATTCGCGAGTGATCTGAACTCGGTTAACGTGAATGCGCTGTCATTCACGACGGAACAGGGACTCTTTGTTCGAAGGATGGTGCGATATGCGGGAAGGTTGTATGCTTTTGGAGACAAGTGGACCGGTGTTTACAGGGACGCAGGCACGCTGCCGTTTCCGTTTGCTCGTGAGGTCACCATACCTCGGGGCATTGTTGGGACTCATGCCATTGCCGGATGGGAAACTGGTTGGGCTAACCAATTGCTTTGGGCTGGGGATGACTTTGTGGTATATCGGCTCGACGGATACACACCAGTTCCAGTTTCTACGGATGATGTAAGTCGGTCGATACAACAGAGTGTGATTAACGGAAAGAGGGATCTGATTGAGGCCTTCGTGTATATGTACGGTCGCTCAGCGTTTTGGGTGCTTACCTGTCATGAAGACTGGACATGGGAGCACAATGTTTCGACAGGAGAATGGAATGAAAGGAAGTCGTATAATAGAGATAATTGGAAGGGAATGAAGTCCCTGCGTATCTTCGATCGATGGCTTATCGGGGATGAATATAGCGGGGAACTGTATCAGATCAGTGGCACGTACTTTCTCGAGGGGACCGATCCTTTGATATGGCAGGTCGAGAGCGGAGCATTGCACAACTTCCCACGCGGCATAGTTATTCCGCGAGCAAGCTTCAACTGTACAACTGGCGTTGGCAGTTATCCAGGCATCGCGGACCCGAAGGTACTTATTTCGTGGTCACTCGATGGCGGATACACCTTCGGACTCCCAGTGACTCGACGTCTGGGAGGTCCAGGGCAGACTCGCTCCCATCCATATGTTCTGAGCTGTGGATTGTCCAAAGGGCAGGGCATACGGTATCGACTGAGCGTTTCAGATCCAGTGCATGTGGGCTTGATGGGTGGTGTAGTGGAGGATGAACCAAGAGGGTTCTCAGGATGACAACACTCGATCCACTTGATCCGTATTCGGAAGTTGTTGATACCAATCGGCGATGGACACCTGATTGGTACTCATGGATTACTCAGTTGGCAAAGCCCCCTTCTGGCGGAGGTGGAGGTGGATTAGGTAACGAGGGTAACATACTTTATAACTCTGGTGGGAATGTTACTGGTACGCTCTCTGCGCTTTGGAATTCAAGTTCGGGCTCGTTAAGGATTGGCGACGGTTCGGCTCCAAGTGGGATTGCCGTGCAGGCTTTCAATCCAAACCTGCCGACCAATAATCCAACTGATCACAACGCGTTAAAGATTGATGTCACTACTGACAGCTCTACAACCGATGTTGGCTTTACCAATGAGGAAGCGGTCGAAATAAACTTCTTCCCCGTGCATGGGCAGGCCACCAATGGCGGAAGTACCACTGCCAAGAAGACATTTTTGACGTTGAATACCTCGCAGACGGCACGGGCAGCTGGCCAGAAATTCATCTACGGCCAGACTATGATCAGCTATGGCATGAGCGATACGGCAATCTGGGGCAATCAGGCTGTTCAGTATTCCGGCGGCCCTGTAAACGGTGACGAGGGTCAGGGTTGGGCGCTGGTTTCTGATCTGAAGCAGCAGGGCTTTCTGGTTCAGTCGACTATCTCTACTGTAACGACATCAAGCTATAATTCTACCACGACGCAAGCGATCACAGCGAGCACTGTTGCACAGACCGTTACAGTTGCCTCAACCAGTGGTGCCGGTGTGGGCGATTGGGTAGTCATCGACCAGCAAATTCCAAGCGCCTCACCCACTATGGAGGCAGTACAGATCACGGCTGTTGGTATCGGAACGATCACAGCTATTTTCTACTATAATCATTCTAACGGGGCGACAATAAAGCCAGCCCTGGTGTTGGACGTTGGCTCCGGCGATGCCAACTTCATGGGTCAGGACAGGATCATTATTAATCTGTCGGCGACCCCGGTTACTACTGGCACGGTGTCGAGCATATCCGGTGGTGGCTTCACCGGAACCGGCACTTCCTGGGCCAACAACATGGTGGGCGGCAATTCGCTCAACATCGGCGCCATCAGTCTGGCCACGGATGACTATACCAATAGCCCATTTGACTCAGGATCGAATAGGTTACGATCTTGGTATGAGATACTCAATGTCGGCACCACGACAGCGATGGGCATCTATTCCACCTCGGTCGCTGGTGATGCCTCGTATCGCGGCAAGGGGGCGCCGAGCACGTTTACCATTCGGCCGAAAGCCAAAGTGCTGCGCGTTGTCAGCAGCGGCAACAGTGCGACCGGCAAACTGATCTGCGAGAACAGCACCTCGACCTGGTCGGTCGGCCATATCATTGAAATGCCGATCTGCCCGTACCCGGATGTGAGTGGATTTCAATATCACATGGCTGCTTATACGAACGGCGGCAGCTATCGCGGCTTCATGAGCGTCATCAACAACGGTGGCCGCATGATGGGAACGGCCTTCGGCTGTGATAGCCTGGGGCCAGTTTCCGATGGGCTCGGCACCGGAGGCGCCGACACATTGGCGTGGGATGTTGGCATTAGAATAGGAGGACGTCTTAATACCGGAATTGATGTCAGGAAGTGTCTTCAGGGTGCGATTACAATCAATGAGTATCTCGCGGATGCCGGTTCTGCCGTTGCTTGGCCGGGGTTTGGTACTCACATCCGAGTCAATACGACCAACGTTGGAATGGACTTTCAGACCTGCACATCCAGCGGATTGATGCAGTATGTCAATGCCGGTGCCGGTAGTAATCCATCGAGCACTATGGCGCAGCAGAAATGGTCCGGCTCGATTTCGTTGAAGGCTAATATTGTTATCGGTACCGGTAATGTGACGCTTAACTTCCCTTGTGGCATTGTCATCATGGCAGCCTCGGCCACGTCGCTGGTGTTGACCAACGATCTCATCACTGCCGATAGCCTAGTATTTGCGATGATCAAGAATAACGATGCGACGGCTGTACTCAAGAATGTCGTGCCGACTGTTGGCAGCGCCACGTTCCGCATGGCCACAGCGCCAACTAATGACTGTGCCATTGCTTGGCATGTCATAAATCCGTTCTGAGGAGACTCGAGATGGGTATCTTCGATATACTGACAAACGCCTTCACTGGACAACCGGCGATTGATGCCGCCAAGCAGCAGCAGGCATATCTCCAGGGTGTTCAAGGAAATATTACCAACACTATAAACGCTAATCAGGCACTGGGGTTGAACGCCCTTACGAGCGGCACTGCCCAAGGGGCTGATGCTCTCAAGACGGGTATAGGTCTTAGCACAGGGTATCTTCAGGGATCACTTGATCCCGCGCTTAGTGCTCTCTATGGGGGAGCTGGTAATGCCGCGCAGGCGCTCTACGCCGGACAGGGTGGTGGCTTAGGAGCGCTCTATGGCGGGGTTGGAGGGGCTACGGCAGCGTACTCGCCACTTGGATTGGCCGGGTCGAATATACTGGCTGGCGGCGGCGCATACAGTGATATGCTCAAGAACGCGCTGGGACTTGGTGGGCCAGCTGGCAATGCAGCAGCAGTAGCAGCTTTTCAACAATCTCCTGGATATCAGTTTCAGTTAGGACAGGGACTCGATGCACTCACTCGTGCCGCAAACGCAACTGGTATGGGTGCAGGTGGAAATACGCTGCAACAAGCACTGCAGTTTGGACAGGGTCTTGCCAACACGGAGTATGGAAATTGGCTGCAGAACCTCACGGCCAACCAGGGTCAACTATTGCCGTTAGGTGTCAATGCCCTGAGTGGATATGGATCAGGGGTTGGCAACGCTCTGTTGACTGGAGGCACTTCCGGTGCTAACATCTACACAGGCACGGGTGGGCAGCTTTCTAATCTGCTGAGTGGAACGGGCGCGAATGCAGCCAACCTGTACACTGGGCTTGGGACCAATCTATCCAATCTCGCGGCTCAGGGCTATGGTAATCTGGCCAATCTGCTTACCGCAGGCGGGCAGAACCAGGCCAACTTCCTACAGGGACTCACGGGGATTGGAACTGGTGCCGCTACAAATATCGCAGGGTTGCAGACTCCGACGTATCAGCAGGCTGCACAGGCGCAGTTGCAGGGGTCGGCAAATCTGTTTGGATTGGGACAGAACTTGGCAACCCTCGGTGCGAAGCTGTATAATCCCGCCGCGTTCGCTCCGCAACTGAAGTTTGGTTAGGAGGATACCATGGCAAGTCCATATGACTTCAGGATAGATTTTAGTCCGATTGGGCAGTTGCCCGATGTGTATCGGACTGCGGAGCAGGACCGACAAACGCAAACTGCGCTGAAGGATCTGGATACTGGTAGTCATACATCGCTTGCAGAAACAGCTGCACGAGTACTACGACTTGGCGGTGACCCTAAGATTGCTATTCAACTATACAATGCTGCTACTGCTAAATATGCGGCAGAGCAGCGTGCTGCTGCGGATATACAGTATGCCAAGAATCTACCGGCTATATACGGAAGGGGTCTTCCATCAGCGCCTACACCTGAGCTTCCAGCACCAACAGATTTTGGACCACCTCCGACAGGTGCGCCTGCACCAGGAGCAGCATTTCCGCCACCAATTCCTCTTGGAGCACCACCAGTTGGATTGGGTAGACAATCCCAAGCAGAGCCGCCTACAGTCCCGAACCCAGTTGCCACAGCTCTAAGTCCAAGTGATGCTATCATAGCACGGGCTCAGAGTGGGATGGACTCGTCAACAACTCCTGCAACGAGATTGGCTGGACCATATCCTACTCCAGATACTGCTCCAGAGGCTATTCCGGTCGGGATGCAGACCGGGGGGCAGATGGTTCCCCCAGCTGCGCTTCCAGCGTGGGCTCAAGGCATGTCTCCGTCTGGTCCTTTGCCGCAGGGACTTGCTCCTGTGTCTGGTCCGGGAGGGGCAGCTCCGTCGGCAGAGGCATCTTTGCCGCAGCCAATAGATGTTCCAAGTTTCGGAGGTGATCTTAATGCTGCTAGAACTGAGATAGAGAGAAGGCTTATGATGATCCCGCCAAAGTACGGTAATAGTTCTATGGCTCGTGCTTTGATGACGCAGTATACTAATATTGCTGATCAGATGAAAATGCCGAAGGATATGCAGGAGTATCGTCTTCAGCTTATTCAAGATATGAAAGCTGGTGAGCCATACTATACTTATAGAGAATATAAGATTATGCCACAGCTGGCAGAAAAGCAGGCAGGAGAAGTTTTGACTGCTTACAGTGGTAAAAATGGTTATCGAGAGCAGATGCTTAATGCTGAAAAGCAGAAGAATGCCTTAGATACTATGGACTCCATAATGGCAAACCCAGACTTTAAGTCTGGGGCAGGGGTTGCATACGTGGCTAAGGGTCTGAGCGCATTGGTAGCGCTTTCCAGAACAGCGCAGGAAATGGGGCTTCCTGTTCCAGATATAGAGAAGATTAGTCAGCTTCAAGGACCAATCCGATCGGCGAGATTAGCCGAGGCCTTTCTTGCTCTCTCTAATCAAGTTGGATATGCGCAGCTTGGAACATTGGGTAACCAGATCTCTAATGCTGATAGAGATTATATAGCTGCAATGTTTCCAAACCTGTCAACATCAGTTGAAGGGAACAAGCTTCTGTCGAAGATTATGCGAACAGTGTTAGATAAGGCAATGGCTGGCGGTAGAGCTGCAGAAGAATATTTAGCTGATAAACCGCTTACGAGAGCCCGCCTACCAGTAATGGATAGATATGTCAGGAGTAAAGTTGGTGAGGAACCGGCATTCGTTAATCAAGATGGATCTCTTACTGAAGAGGGTAAGAAGTATAGAGACCAATATGCTGATATAATCAAAACACCTGCTATACCGCCGCCTAGGCCTTCCTTGGTTCCGTCACCAAGATTATTCCCGGTGCAATAGGAGGCGTGCCCATGCGCAGTTTAGATAGTTCCCAAGACCTCCTGGGATTGTCGCGCGGGACGCCTCCACCCCTAAAAGAGAGGCGCTTGAGGCACGAGAGTTTCAGCTGAAAATACGAGAGGAGGCCTATCTTGGGCTCACTATGGAACCGCTCGGGTATTGTTGAACGCTACGCTGATGATCTGAAGGCTCCTGGAGCAGTAGCGTACTTTTTCAGTGGCGGCACTACAACTCCGCTTACTGTTTACAGAGATGCGGGTGAGAGCTCTGCACATCCTAATCCGGTCGTTGCTGATGCTTTTGGCCGTTGGCCTGATGTATTTGTTCCTTACATTCTCGGTTACGATGTTCAGGTAAAGACGGCGGATGGAGTCCAGCTGACATATACGCAGAACATTCCCAACCCAGATCCAGTCGAACTGACGGTCACGCCTGATCCGACGACAAGTCTATCGACTGGTATGGTTCATGCGGAGTTGATCAATACCACCAAGACCGGCTTCGTGCGGCTCAATGGACGCACTATGGGCAATGCCTCCAGTGGAGGTACTGAGCGCGCGAATGCAGATACTTCGGACCTCTTTAGTTATTTGTGGAATAGTCTCACTGACACGATCGCACCAGTCTCTGGCGGTCGGGGCGCGAGTGCAGCATCGGATTTTGCTGCGAATAAGAATATTATCCTGCCAAATGCACAGGGCTCAGTGTTTATTGGGCTGGATGATATGGGCAGTACCGCTGGCGGATGGTTCAGTGGACTGACATTCGGGCTCGGTAATGCCACTACGCCTGGATCGAGGATCGGCATCAATACGCTGACACTCGACATCACGCAGATGCCTGCGCATACGCACAGTGGCACTACCAACGTGGAGTCACCAACCCATCAACATACTGCAACAACCAGTGTTCAAAGCGCGGATCATACACACTCTGGCACGACCAACGCTGATAGCCCGGCCCACTCGCACTCGTTCAGTGGAACAACCTCCACCCAGGGGGCACACAGTCATACTGTCCCAATACAGACATTTAACCCAGCGCAGGGTCTGAATGCTTCTGGCATTCTGTCGGGTGGAAGCACGAGTACAAGCACTGATGGAGATCACTCCCATACATTCAGTGGTACGACAGGGACCGCAGCGCATACGCACACATTCACTTCTGGAATTCAAAGTGCAAATCACACACATAGTTTCACCACTACTGATGGTTCCCACTCGCACACATTCATAACCAGCAGTCAAGGTGGTGGACAGCCCATGAACAATATTCCACGGTCACTATTGGTGACCTGGTATATCAAGCTGTAGGAGACGACGATGTATGTAGGCTCTTTGCCGCCCGCCTCGATCCACGGAACGTGGCTAGAGAATATTGAAGTAAGGAGCATCGACGACGATACCTATTACGATTTCTCCGGACTGACCGAGATCACAGTCGAGTTGGTTGACCCTGTGACACGGTTCGCAGAGCTTACACTTACGATGACTAATGGTGACGTTATACTACCCGCGCCGGGGATTATTCAGTGGAAAACCGATCCTGAGACAATGGGCCTCCTGGCAACGAAGCTATATGAGGTTTTGATTGTTCTCGAGGATGAGGACGAAGTAGTGCCGTTTGTGATCGGGAGTATCTCAATCTTGGAGTAATGGACATGAACCCTGGAGCACTCGAAGAGGCTGGGAAATTTGCCAATAGTGTAGCGAATGCACTCGGCAGCCAACCGATGGCGCTGGCTATGATCCTCACGAATATCTGTCTGCTAGTGTTCTTATTCTACAGTCAGAACCAGTTCTATAATCAACGCCAGGCGCTGACCGAGAAGATGGTTGACGAGTTTCGTCATACGCAGGAACTACTGTCAAAGTGCGTAGTCCCAAAAGGAGACTAGTATGAAGGAGAGTGAGGAAGGTTTAGAGCTGATCAAGCACTTCGAGAGCTGCATGAAGTCGGTCGGCCACGGGAAGTATAAGGCCTATAAGGACCCGGTTGGAGTTCTGACAATTGGCTGGGGGCATACCAATCATCATGGACGGAGGATCACAGGAGACTCTGTGTGGACTCGTGAGGAGTGCGACGCGGAGCTTGCGAGTGATCTTGCGATCTTCGAGAAGCGGGTCAACGACCTCGTTAAGGTGCCACTGAAGCAGTGTCAGTTCGATGCGCTCGTCAGCTTCGATTACAACACTGGCGGACTTGGAAAGTCCACACTGTTGAAGAAACTCAATGTAAAAGACTACGATGGAGCCGCGACCGAGTTTAAGAAGTGGAACAAGGGCGGAGGTAAGGTTCTTGCAGGGCTAACACGCCGACGGAACGCCGAGGAAGCAATGTTCCGAGGCAGTGATTGGACTAAATTTAAGGCCTAGAGACCCTCCATTCTGGCCTCTTTCGTGGCGGGTTTGTAGCCATTGAAGCCTGTCTCGCCGATTGATATTTCGAGCATCTTTGATTTGACCATCACCTCGATGACTTTCATTATCGAGTGAGCTGGAAGGCGCTCGCGGAGGAAGTGGACGACACGATGTTCTGCGATGGGTTTTTTCTCTTTGGAATAAAGCGTCCACACAAAGTTCCAGGCCTCCTCCATCGCGGCCGAGTCACCGCCACTGACCATCGACTTGAAGATATCGGGCATATAACGCTCGGCCTCGATGAGCCAGTCGAGGGCCTCGGTGTAGTGTTCAAGGGCAATGATCTTGTCGTCCTTGCGGGATGCGCTGGCGATCATACAGAGTTTGAGTAGGTGTGCTATGCGCCGGGAATTGTAGAACTGGAGCTTTGGATGAGCGGGCTCGGGTTTGCAGCCGTCCCTTATCCAGGCCTTGATAGCCGCCGCGGCTGGAGTGGTGAAGGACATGGCGCCGATAGTGGTACCAATGCTCTTGAGGTCATGGAGTAGATCGTTGTGGAGTCGAGTGGAGGCCAAGAGTGCTTGCTCGTCCACGAAGGGGTCCTTGGTAGTCCGCTGACCTGAAAAGACCAAGATGGTCCTGGATATAAAGCCCTGGTCCCACGCGCTTGCTGGCATGATCTGGCTGAGGTATCCAGGGGTGCAAGCACCTAATAAATTTATTTGGGGATTGGCTATCTTGATGTGGAGTTCCTTGCCGCGACGCTTCTGGTCGACTGTGAAGCCATCGTAGATATCGGTGAGATTGTTCATGAAGGCTGCATCCCACGCGGGAATAAGCACTCCGAGTTCGCGGGAAATGACAGTGAGGGAATTAAACTCGATAATAGGTGGATCGCCCATGAGAACTATCTGACGTGCCGACTCATTGAGGGCATCGATCATGCTGGCGGCGGTCATGTCAGAGGGGCCAATGTGGAGTTCGGGCACGGAACGGAGGATAAGCTCACCTAGATGGATGGCCTGGCCCTTACCAATGCCTGGAGGGCCTACAAGAATGGTAAATAGACCAGGATACAGGGATGTTCCCATTGTCCTGATCCAGACTTTGCGCTCCATGGCAGCCGCGACGAAGGAAATCGCGACCCACTTTCGGAATATAGGCGGGGATGGTGTGATTTCTGTATACTCTATATAGGAGTCAATCCACGATCCCAGTCTTCTTTGCTGCCCCTCGATCATTCAGCAGTTCCTCTAAAGCTTTTTGTCTTGCTGAGAGGGCCTCTGTTCGATCGTTAGTCTCTGTCTTTTTTCGGCTGTCAGGCCATTTTGAGAGACCATTCGGATTATCCTGAGTTGCTTTTGACCAATTCCAGCCCACTTGAACTTCAACCGGAACTATAAATTGACGGCCACCCTCAAGTTCCAAGGGAACTCGCATTGCAGAAGTAACCTGCGGGATGATCTCATTCTCTTTCTCCTCGGGATACTGTATTAGTATTGAGTCGTGGCCCTGTAGAAGAAACTCCACGATGTGGAGTCGCCATAGCGCCAGCATAGCGTTATTCATCTCGTCAGCAGTCATTGACTGGCCCATGTGGGCGACTGCCTGTTTGAGGGTATCTCGGTCGTCCCGGCGACCAAAGAACCAACGCTTACGCCCAAAGGGCGTTACAAGGTGACCATGCTCAAGGATTTGCTGTTGTACCCACTCGTGGAGGCGGGGGATTGCAGGGAACGTGGAGAAGTATAGGGACTGGAAGTCCTTGATTAGGGAGGATTCGATTTTTGTATGCTTGGACATTTCGTAGGGAGTTCCAAGGTAATTTGTACCGTGCCCGAGCACTTTACACACATGGCGAAGACTATGGTGACGGTAGTAGGGTTGTTCGGCGATTCCTCGATCTTTCTTGAGATCACCCGTCCATCCCAGCATTGGGTTTGACATCCTAGCGACCGAAGTGTGGAGGTCACCTGACTCACAAGCGTCGAGATATCGGGGGTCGCGGAGAACATTCCAGCACAATGCTCCTATATTGCGGCTGTCTGCCTGTTCGAGATCGATATTGGCGAACTTCATGCCGGGATCGGAGATAAAGATGCGTCGTAGGCGCTCTTCAATATTTTGTAGATTGCCGCCAGTTCCGAAGTCATTGAGAGAGCTTGAAAAGCGGCCTGTTGTAGTTCCAGCGATGTTGTAGGAAGTTCGGAGCCTGCCATCTTTGTCAATCTCTGTTTCAAGGACACCGACTTTCTTTCCAAAATCTCGCAGAGCAAGTATGTGAGAAATAATTGGTCTTGCAATGAAGTGGAGTTGGAGCCGCTCAAGTGCATCTCTATTGACAGTTCGGGCCATTTCACCTCTTTCATTACGTTTACGTATTTCAGGAAGTCTAAGGATATCGTAGAGCAAAGACGCGACAAGGTTGTTGGATCGCCAAGCTTTTGTTTTAGCGCTGTTACAGAACTGGGTGAAGTTGAGCCCCTCGTGTACGATACGGTAGAGCTGGGCTTCGAGTCGTTCGATGTCGGCACGATAGTTAGAAACGGCCTTTTGTCTTTCTCGCTCATCAACCAAGACTCCCCGGAGGTTCATTTCCATTACAGGGCCCTGAAGAGCCCGTGAAAGAGCGTATGTGGAGCTAGTGAGATTATCGAGCTGTGGAAGGATCGCATCGAGAACCTCGTAGGTTACGCAGCAATCTAAACCATTATAGATCCATAATCGTTCCGTTTCTGATTTCGGTTCATTTGGTTTAAGCATATCTGTTTGATAAACTTTCACAATCGAGCCTCTCTAATTTTCTCCTCGGCCTCAGCTCTTGTTTTGGTATATCCTAAGTATCTGCGCGGCCTTCCTGGATTATCGAGATACACCATCCACAAACTTGCTCTTCTATTATAGGTATATCCTATCCTGTTCTTATGTCTTAGCGTGTTTCTTCCATTTTCTGCATGAGTTACAATTCTTAAATTATTTCGTCTGTTGTTAAGAGGGTCTCTATCAATATGATCTACCTCCATGTTGTTCAGTTCTCTTGAGTCTACTCCGAGAACTTCGTGGTGCATATAGATTATTCTTCTATCTTTCATCCTCGCAGCTCTGACATACCCGTTATATCTTACATTGGCACACCACTTGAATTTGTTTATTCGCTCATAATCTTCAGGATCAACATGAGCTATATATCCTTTTGTAAGAACTATTTGCATTTTACTTGTCTCTCGAGATTATGATATCGGCGGATCAACTCCTCAAGCATGAGGAGGTCTTCGTTCTTGAACCAGATCGAGGCGGCGCGTCGGAGGTGCTCGATAAGCTCAGTGTCATTTAAGATGGGCATTGAACCACTCTCCTTTCGAGGGAGCCATAACGAAGGCGAGGAATTCTTCCTCCGTGCCTGGGTATTCGTAGGTGCCGCTGCCTCCACGTTTCATTTCCACAGTTATTATGCCTCCGACACGATAGCCGATGGCCCGGATAAAACTGGACTGTACTGGGACCGTGACCTCGGTCGGTGTCTCCTTACCCTCCGGGCCAAGGGCTGTGGCAAGAGCTTTGACCATTGGGAGTTCCAAGGCTGCGCCCTCTGCGAGAGCGGACTCGGTTAAGCCTGCGGCGATAGCCGTGCCGAGAGGGAGGACCATTAGAGTTCTCGCTTCCAGCGCTCGATTGTGAGGAGCTGATCGATGTGGAGCTTGAGAAGCTCCTTGATGTAATCAGCCCACTTTGCTCCATACTGACTTTTGAGCCACTCCACGTCGCGGACATAGAGTTCAACAGTTGTCTTTTCGAGTTCCATATCAGTCCTCCTTCTTGATGGTGCCCTTGTGCTTCAGGCGAATGCCAAGTTTCCACGCGGCCTCGTCAGTGTAGATGGAACCAAGATAGTCGAGCCCCTTTGGACTCTCAGGCATAAGAGCATGATGAAGTAACATGGTATCATGCTCAGCATTTCTAACCGGAATTCCGTAAGTTTTCCATAATCTTGTCATGTCGAAGATGCCGTTCTGAAAAATTTTTGTTGGACTAGCCATATCTAGGACTCGGCGCACCCAACGCCAGGCCGAAAGTTCGGCTTCGATAGTGGGCCAATAGTTTCCGCCCTGGCGAAGGTCCTCGAATGGGACCACAAGAGCTATTTGTGGTCCAGGCGCGAAGCCGATGCAAGTAATGCGGTCGGCTCTTGTCTCGATGTCAACAGCGAGTCGACTAGCGGGCCGGATGTGGGTGTCGAGGAACCACTCAAGCTCGTTGAGACTTGGTGCTGTGTAGATGGTGCGTCGTGGTCGCCTAATCTCGGGATACTCTGACTCTCGCCTGGCTTTTTGGAGGTCGAGGATCGTGACGTATCTGGACTCGTAGTTTCCTTGGAGGATATAGGAGGGATGGAAGGTTGGGAGGACTTTTCGTCCCTCCAGTATGGGGGAACTTGCGACTGCCCCACGAAGTTTCGATATTCTACCGTCACGTAATATTGCCCAGGCGGCAGTTCCCCCGAGGCAGATAATGACATTTGGATTAACTTCATTAAGTTCCCTATAAAGTCTGTCGAGTTCAGGGAGAAATTCATCACGGATGTACTTGCCAGATGATAACGGCGGGAGCGCATGACGGACCTCCTTTCGCGAGGCACAAAGGTTATCGATCTTGTTCGTGGGCTTTGGGCGAAGATTGAAACAATTGGTGAGGAAGCATTCATGACGAACAATTCCGGCCTCCTTGAGTAAGGTGTTTAGCTGCCATCCGGCGGGGCCGACAAAGGGCATACGCTCACGTTCTTCGTGCTCGCCCCAGGCCTCGCCGACTATTGCGATTTTATTTTTCATGAGTGTCTGTTGGCTGGTCATTTTCTCCTTCGAGCCCGAGGATTTTAAGGTCCCAGAGATCGAGTTCTTTGAGATCCTCCTTTTGAGACCAGAGGAGAGGACCATATTTTAAGGCCCAGACCTCGACTGGTCGGTTAGAGTATAGGCTTTTTCTGTGGATTATGCAGCCATGTTCATCTATCTGACGAACAATGAGTCCCTTTGCCTCAAGACGCTTGAAACGTGGGGTTATAGATCCATCACGTATACCAGTTGCCACTGCTACCTCACACTGTGATTGTGGACCTTTATCTCTAAGACACGCCAAAACTATACTCTCTAGTTTTGGAAAGTCTACAAGATCGGCAGCGATGTGAGAGCTGAGAGGGTCCTCGTTACGGGCAAATGCGCCTCGTTCATTGTCATCATCGTCTGACATTCGGTGCACTCCCTATTTTCGCTTCTTCTTACCCTCCTTCAAAAGGGCACAGCCGCCGCGAACGCCCTCCTCATAGAACTTGTATTCCTGGAGAACGGCCAGACACTCTTTCTCGCTGAAGAAGTCCTGAATGGGGATGATGGCGCCGCCAGTGAGCTGGATGATTAGGACCCAGTGCTCCATTAGGAGGCCTCCTTCTTACAGGGTATCATTATTGAGCGCGGATCGTCCGATCTACTGGCCATTGTTATAGTCATTCGTACTCCGCACTTGGAGCATTCCACAGTCCATGTGCCTATGTTATCGTGAGTCATATACGGTAGTTCACAATAGCAGGCAGGACGATTATTACTGTCGATGTGTATTCCGGTTGGAAAGTTTGGATTAGGGGCTTCTCTTGGTGGACGCCCTCTATCGATCCAGGAGATTTCAAACTGATCAAACTGTCTATCAAACGGGTCCATTTAGGTAGCCTCCGTTGCTTTCCTCAGATTGCGGGCTCTTTTGAGGGCTTCCTGCGCAAGCGTCGCGAAGCTCTGGTTAATCTCCAGGCCCAAAGTGTATTTAGCACCAAGAGACTCAGCCGCTCGCAGCGAACTTCCACTTCCACAGGTGGGGTCAAGCATAATGGTGTTTTGGTCAACAAGCATCCCGAAGAAGTGGCGCAGCATTGGCTCGGGTTTTTCAGACATATGCTGTTCTCGGCTCGAAGGCGCGCCATAAGCATTAGCAACCGCTCTAACAATTTTACGGTCTCCGCGCGATCCAAGGAGGCACGTCTCATAGATTTGTCGAGGTCCACGCTCTGGATCAGGAAGGATGCCAACGCCATCAGTTTTCATCCATATCAATGGGAGTGGATTGATATCCCAGCCCAGCACTTCGAGATGACGGGCCGTAGGCTCGTAGAGACGCTCATTGCCCTTGCGCATCGAGAACCAGAACATAAGATGGGCGCTTGGCGCTATATGGTCTCGCATGGCTATTTCTAGGGCAAACATGAGTTTTTCCCATGTTTCCCTAGTGTCAACATAGCCGCCGAAGGCTGGCGCCGAGCCCTGATTGAATGTATCGGCCTCGATACCGTAGGGGAAATCACAGTGGATAAAGTTGAATTTGACAGGGCTCGGGCCAAGGACCCACTCTGTAAAATCACTGATGAGAATACTTTCTGGTGGCGGTGCCTCAACTGGACCCTTCAGATATTCCGAGTGAAATGTATCTATAGTCTGTTGATCTTGACGCTCGATTGCGCGACGTACAAGGCCACGGGCAACGGATAGCTTTGGTGCCTCAGAGACCATCTTGTTACCGGCGATGAGTTCCTCAGCAATCTGAATCATCTCGCCAATATGCTGTTGTGAGAGACCAATGGCCTTGGCCGTGTCTGTCTGTGTCCATTCTGGGTCCGGCAGTTTACGAAGGGCATGATACTCGCGGACGGCCATTACTTGATCTTTCCACGAGATGTCGAGTCGCTTGATATTCTCTTCGAGTTCGATAGCGTGTAATTGTGCTTCATCGAGTTCATCAGTGTATTGGGCTGGAATAGCGGTCCATCCCAACGAACGACAGGCTGCATGACGGCGCTCACCAGCAACAAGCTCATGGCTGCGAGTGATGACGATAGGGTGGATGAGACCGAGGCGATGGATGGAGTCCGCCAGCACGTCGATCTTCTCGAGATCGCGCCGCTGACGACCCTCCCTATCGACAGAGATACTATCGATAGGGATGGTATGGAAGTGACCTGAGGTCACGTCTGAGGCTCCCTCGATGCTTTTGGCGCGTAGATCTCGTTGAGTTGCAAGTGCAACTCCTCCATTTTGGCCTCGCTCTTGCGACATGCCTCATTGAGTCGCTCGACAGCGGCTTTAAGTTCGGTGGTACGTGCTGCGTACTCGGATTTGATAGCGTTGGCTTTTTCTTTTATTTTGATGATCTTGTCCTCGACTCCGAGGATTAGATCGTCGAGTTCCTTGGTGGGAAGCTCGGCGAAACTATCGATTGCATTCAAGGTTAGCCTCCCTATTTGTTCAGTGCGGTCCTTGGGCGGAACGAAGTCGGCTGGGATCAGTGAGCCAATCTCCTGTTCGATTGTTGGGGGTGGCGAAACTAGAGCTGCTGGAACTGGTCTGAGGTTCTTGAGGTTCATCGTTTTGCCTTTCTGGATATGGCTTTACCGCTTTGCGGTTGATATGGACCATTCACTCGTGCCTTCCATTCTCCACACCACCAACTTTCCGCGAGGAGTGGATTATGACTGGTTACAGTAGCGCCTTCGACTTTTGTTACTTGCGGAGGATATCGCCGACACATGATAACTCCTTCGCCAACTATCATTCCATAGATGCAGTCACTACAGGTTGGCATTGGATCGACCTTTAAGGCCGGAGAGGTAGCAGAAGAGATGTGGATTTCCTCTCCGGCCCCAACCGCCACGCCAGGGGAGTCGAAAACCTAGACGTGACTAGTTGATGCTACCCGATGGAAGGTACGCTTTCCATCTTGGGATAATTCATGCTTCAGTGTCACAAGGAGCTGTTTGCCTGGTGCCTCAGCGACGGCCTGATCCATCGGTTTACCCTCGACCTCGATCCCAAGATCATCCTTGAGGAGATCGGTCAGTCGGTACGTGGCGCCCTCGGTGATGTAATAGTCGTTCTGGATTTGCTTGCCGACGACCTGGAGTTCGGCCGCGAGCACTTCATCAACACCCTTATAGGGCTTGAGTATCTTGAACTTGAACCGCAGATAGTCGGTGCCCTTCTGCGAGGACTTTCCCGCCTCTGGTGGACCATCCACGAGACAGTGGTAAGTTCCGACCGGAAACGCCTCCGGCGGCTTGAACTCACTTGCAGGCCGTCGCATGATCTCTTCGAACGATAGTGCCATTTAGGCCGACTCCTCTATGACCGGAGGGTTTCGAACCATGGGCGTTCCGGTCTTCGACGCCCGTGATAGCGTCTCGCGTTATCGAGATGCGTTCCATCGATGAGGTTCCAAAGACTGTTATTGGATTTGTCCTCGTCTAAATGATCTAAAACATTTGGCCACTCTCCATAAGCGTAGAACCATCCGAGTCGATGTGCTCGATAGCCTCTACCTTCTACTTGAATATACAAGTAGCCATTCGTTTTATATCCAGCTTCTCTGCCGGTTTCTCTCCAGAATAATTTTCCAGAGCACGGATCGTAAGACATGATATCTCTTAGCCTTTCTACGGAGAGGCTGTAATTACGTCGTCGTTTCGCTACAAACCTTCGTGTCATGAGCGTAACGTCTCAAAGTATGTTGCGAGGCCTGTCTCAATTGGCAACGTCGGAAGCATCTTGAACGAGGCCGGATTGGCCAGGTCAATCATCGCCGTCGCAGCGGTTTGGATTTGCCGTTTACCTCCAGGACCCGTCTGGGCGAGCGCAACGCTGTTAAAATACCTCGGTATTTGAGGAGATAAGGCTGATCCAATTGCGGTAGGGTACCCTTTCTTAAGGCCATCAGGCAGGTCAACGTAGCGGACATGACTAATGACGATAACATTAGTTCGGAAGTTTTCGGATGTAAGAAGTGCGAGAACATTCTCGATTGCGTCTTGAGAGTCCTTATAAACTGCGCGGACATCATACTTGCCATCTCGCGAACGAGGGACCAGGGGTTCACGGAAGCGAAACGCAGCATCCGCCATGAAAGTCAATGAGTCGAGAACGAGAATGCAGTCCTTACCCCACGTATGAGGAGTGCCTAGATCTATATCGGCATACTTCCAGTGATCTAACATCTTCAGACCATCTACGAAAGCTGTTGGTGTTCCATCTACAATACTTCCGACAGGAGATGATTTTAATTTATCTCGAAGTGTACGGAATTCTACATTCTCGAGTTTGTTTGGATCGGCTCTTCTGATTGCTTGAGCAAGCGAGTCTAATCCGTTATCGTAATCTAATACTCGTAATTTGTATCCGGCCAGAGCAAGACTTGTTAAAGAACCTGTCTTTCCAGATTTAGAATCTCCCATGAGCAAGAGCTTAGTATACTCACTAGACTGATGAAGTTTTAGAGTTGGCATATTTCTTCTCCTCTGTGTTCTATGATATCTGTCTAACAGATTGTCTGTATAAGTTCCTTCATTTAGAAATAGTACACAGAGTCTGTTATCACAGAGGTGCCTTACTATAAATCCTTCCGGAATTGGGCCTATAAGAGTTTCATAGGCCACTCTTGATGCTATCTTACACTCATAGTTAATTCGTATGTGTCCATAGCCAGCGGCCGAAGCTCCTGTCCAATTCCAGCAACCTGTTAATCCAGTTCTTGATCTTCTTTTGAAGAACTGTATGTCTATTTTACGTGGCGCTGGCATCTCCGCCTCTTGGGACTAAGGGGTTCCACTGTCGTCTTTCGAAGGCACTGTCGAGGAATTTATCGCGAACTCCTGGGGATTTGGAGCAGATTTCCCGAAACGGGCAGCCACCAAACTTGTGGCACGACTTGTCATTTTGGGGCCAGTAGTTCGCTTCCGCGTAGATCGCGGCTTGGCGGAGCCAGATTTTGAGGTCTTTGAGCCACTCATCAATCTGATCCTGGGTTTTGAATACAAACGAGCGAACGAAGCGACTGAAGCCCACCGCGATCTGTGCTGCGTCTATGATGACACCATTTACAGGCGTATGAAAGGCGACTTTGGAGGCAATGGTATAGAGGGAGATTTGGTTGTCGGGATCGTACTGTTCGAAATAATATGATCCAAGAGTGCTGGTAGTTGTCTTACGATCCATGACGAAGGGCTGATCCTGAAAGTCCACAACGCGATCAAGGTGGCCGCAAAGAGTATAAGGGTGATCGATATCGAGACCAGCGTCGATCTCAAATTGGAAGTGAAGCTCGACCATAGGGTTGCCTGTGGTCGGATGGAAGCGTGTTTGCGCAGGGTCCTGTTCGAACTTGTCGAGATACCAAATGACGCTGCGGATAAGGTTCTCACGGTTCTTGACAGAGGCTCGATCATCGCTTGAGAGGTCCTTTGCTGCGCGCCAGGGCTTACCATCGCGCCACGTATTTTTAAGAAGCTCTTTGACAACTACTGTAATCGCCTCGTCGTGGGATAAATCCTGAGCTTTGAGACATTCATATTGTTCAAGGGCACTATGATAGAGGATACCAAATTCAAGGTGGACAGACTCGCCGCGGCCGGAATAGCCCTCGATCATATGATATTGGTACTTGCGGGGACATTCCTTGAGCCAACCCAAGGAGGTTGAGTCCCAAGCCCACTGGAAGTTTGTTCCCTCAATGAATGGCGAGTTCATTCGAGTCCCAGCTCTTTGAGGAGGTTTTGGGTCTTAGTGGATTTGGGTTTTGGCTCAGCCTTGGGCTTCACCCCGAGTTCGAATTGGGCCTGGGACTCACGCATACGCTTGATAATGACCTCAAGATCAGGATCGGTTAACTTGAGTGGATCACGGTCGAAAAGTTCTGAGAGTTCGTTGCTCATGGAGCAATCTCCACATCAAGGTCGTAGATGTTGGGGAGCTTTTGTGCGGCGTCTTCCTCGATCAGTCGAATGTGAGCGTGGATGATATCTCTTATTATTTTGGCCGCTCCTATGCGAGTTGGGTAGAGTGCCTGCAGTTTCTCATAGTCGCCTGCATAGAGATTGAGGGTGTGCTTCTGAATGGGGCGATCTTCACGGCGGCGCATCAGTGGGGTCCTTTCGAATTAGCCAAAGCTTATGCGGATCGAATGGGGAGATAGTCAAGGATATCAGATCGAGGTCTGGGTCCTTGGCCTCTCGACGAGCTGCATAAAGTTTGGCGCGAGTCGACTCCGCACTAGCGCAAACAAGTTCGATACCGCGCTCTGAGTGGAGCGCTCGGTACCAGAAATTGATCAAGGGTTCTTTAACTAGTTCCATTGCCGACCTCTGGTCGGTGGGGGAGGGACGGCACGCTTGACCTCCACCGTCCCTCCGGCTCAGCGTGGCTAGGCGCCGAGCAATTCGTTAACGGAGTTCATCGCCTCCTTGGCGGCCTCGCGTTCGGCCTCGATCGTTTTGCGAGCCATGGTGATGATCTTGCCATCCTCGCCCTGTGAGTCGAGAAGGGCCTTTGCTGCCTGTGAGATACGGGAGGCTGGCCAGTCGTCCTCGTTGAGTTTCTTGGTCTTGATGACGTTGCGGATCATCTCTCGCGCCGTGTTCAGGGCCAGAGTCATGACCGGATCGCCTCGGAAACCGCCGCCACCAGTGCGAACGCCGAACTGATAGTCCGACGCGTAGTCGTCGAGTTGCTGTTGCATGGTCTCCATCGTGAGACCAGCCTCAGTGCCTTCCACGACTTTCTTCGCGAAGTTATTTCTTAAATTCTCATGAAGAGTTTGATTGAGTGCACTTGCTTCCCCTTCAGTGAGAGTATGTCCAGCAGAATAACGTACTGGGACTCGGAAAACCTGTCCCTGGATGGTTATCTGATCATATTGGCTGCCTGAGTTGTTCGCCATTTGAGTACCTCCTTTTGGGCTTGGCGAGTTTAACGATAGTCAGCGGATTGTTCATGTTAGCCTTGTGGTCTCCATTTGCAAGGTTCCATATCCGATTATTAGTCGGATCACTATCAATGTGATCTATTTCGTTTGGCCACTTTCCATAGACATAGAACCATGCTAGCCGTCCGGCGTGATAGAGGGTATAATCCACTCTTATTCTTCGATAGCCATCTTTGTCAGTCGATCCTGCCGGACGACCAAGCTGTCGTCCCTGTTTTGAAGATTTCCAGAAGAAATCTCCACTACAGGGGTTATAACTCAAGATTTTTCTTAGCCGTTGTAGGTTCATGTGTTTTCAAGTCATACCGACAGTTCGCGATATGGTTTCATTATGCACATTCCGTGACAGAAGTCAATAACAATCGACCGGGACTTCACATTTTATTTTGCCAGGGCAAATAGCTATTTGCTCATTTGTTTGAACTTTCTTTCTTCTCTATCCCAGACTCTGGATATTGCGGTTATCATTCCGGCTTTATCGAAGCCAGCCACCATCATAATCTGAGTTATGAGTTTAAGAGGTGGATGGCATATTACGAATACTGTATCGAATGTACTGAGGTTCTCACAGCGCCAGAAGCTATCCTCTAGGAAGGTATGGAAGCGCTGTTCAGAGTTTTTGTAGAGGTCTTTCATCAGTGGAGTCATTTCGGTGTCTTCTAGAGTCATGTGATCTCCTCGATCAGTAGGTTTTCAGAGGTGTGATGCTCGATGAACAGGGTGGCCTCGTTGAGGTCGCCCTTGGGACCGATCCGAAGGATTAGTCGGTCGTAGATAGAGTTGTTGTGGAGTGGATGATCTGCTTCGTAGGTTTTTCGATTGTCCTCTCGATTGCGTGATCGCCAATAGTTGAAGCGGGAACGCAGCGAGACGGCTGCGCCCCTAGTTTTACACTGGATGCGGATGCCTTTTGGAGCGTTGAGCGCCCGCTCGAAGACCTCCTTGATATCATCGAAGGCGAATGGGCTACGATTGAAACTCATTGGCTAGTCTCCATTGAAGTCCTCCAGGCGCACGAAGTAAAGTGCCTCTTTCGAGCGGGTTTCGATGACGTAGCGGATATTTAGCTCTTGTTCGAGGGCCTCCCCGTCTTTTGCCCAGGGTGAGGGGATGCGCTGGGGGTCCAAGTGATAAACAGTGTTCCATTCCAGCCCTTTAGCCTTATGTCCACTGAGGAGCTGTATGGGTCCTTGGGCCGCGAAGATATGTTCACAGAATGCGATTGCTGATCCAAGAGTACTGCCGAACCCGGCAAACACTCGCAAACATTGAGCCTTATCAGTAACTGTGTCAGAGTTTCGGCTCCGACGGAGCTTGTCTTGTTCCCAAAGGTCGATGGCTTCATAGACTTTCTCCTGTGGCATTGTGAGGTTTCCGCCGCCGAGTTTCTTGAGGGCCTTTACGAGCTGGGGTCCGAGGTCGGTGCCGACCATGTGGACTCCGCGCTTTGCTTGTAAAAGCATGTACGCCAGCGACATCAGTGGAGCGTTGTTGCGGCAGATTATGGCCGCGCCGTCGGGGATGCTTGCGGCATCCCACTCGAGGAGTTCCTTAACGACGCCCTGTTTAGCCCAGGAGGGCCACTTCATGTGTGGCACTCGCTTGTGGGCATTCTGGATGACGGAGATGGGACAGCGGAATGAGACGCTGAGTGTCATCTCGTGCATGTCGAAGGTATCACGGAGTTTGGGCATGGAACTAGTGTCCGCGCCCCGGAAGGCATAGATGGACTGCCAGGGATCACCAACCGCGGTGAGCTGAGTGGACGCGCCTACAAGTTTTTGTACCATAGCATGATTGAGAGGGCTGAGGTCCTGAGCCTCATCGACCATAACACGTCGGTTCACTGGAAACGACCCGCCGAAGAGGGTGGGCATATAGATTTGATCGTCGAAGTCGATCAAACCTGCGTAGGCCTGTTTGATACCGGTCTTGAGGGCCTGGTTTACAAGATCGATGAACCAGTCGTCCGGGGCCTCCTCAAGTCCACCGAAGAATTCGTCTGCGGTGAGAAGGCCCTTGCCTGTGGTTCCGGCGGGGATGTAGCCTGAGAGTTTGGCCCTAGAGATAGCCTTGGTTATGTCTCCGAAGATATCGTAGGCCTCGTTACGCTCCCGTTTCGGGAGTATGTCGATGAGTTCCTTGACAAGATTGTAGTTTTTCTTGGTCTCGACCGTGAGTCGCTTACCAATGGCTGCAGCCCAAACGCGATGGCCTACAGAGTTCATTGTGGCACACTTAACATGGTCCGGTAGGACCTTGGACATCTCGTCGGCGATGCGCTTGTTGAACGCCACTGAGAGACAGTCTTCGACTGGAAGGTACTTGGCGAGGAACCGCAAGGTGCTGGTCTTGGCCGCGCCCGCGAGGGCATTAACCAGGAGGTTGGTTCTCGGATTACCGAGAACGAAGTCGATGATGGCCTCCTGTTCCTCAGTGGCCTCGAGGATTTTGTCGTCGCTCTCTAGAGTATAGTTGGGCATTAGGTGTTCTCCTTGACTGGAAGGTTCTTGAGAATGGCAGGTTCGTCGATCGTAGGGAGGTGCTCTTTCATGAGCCGAATGATAAACTGGCCGCACTCTGGACAATAGTTGGGTTTGCGAGGGTTGACCCAACAGAGGCTGTGGCCACAGCAAGGCATCTGGTAGAGGCGGAACTGGATTATCTGTGTCCATTTCTCGCTCATTGCTGTTGGCTCCTGATGAAGTTGGCTACGATCTCTGCGATCTCAGGATCGTTGAGGTCGATGATCCTAGTCGATTTGACCGCTCTTGCGGAGCGGCGTTTAGCACGGGCCGCGAGCCACTCGTCATCGATCTCGCGACGGCAGTTGTACAGGATGTGCTCGGCCATTCCGAGGCGGCGATCGAGTTCAATGGTATCCTCAGTGAATTCGAGGTCCGCCACGAACGTCTTGAAGGTGCGGAAGGCGTCGAAGGTGGTCATATTGGGTACCTCAGTGGTTGTTCTCCGTGGAGACCCCAAAGGGTTCTGATGGTTGTCTCCTTGTGGAGCATTCGGGCGACTTTGAGTTCTTTGAGCATCCCAGGGGACCAGCCACGGTCCACATAGAACGCGACTATGTCGCAGACGGCGATCCACTCGTATTCCGCCTGCATTGCGTGGTATCGCTCCCTGGGATTAGTGTCGTCGGCAACCTGTGGGTAGAGGAGGTGGGAGGCAAATGGTGCCTCCCTGTGGTCCAGGCTGTGGCGCAGTGCGTCCCGCGCGTATTCGAGGTTAACCTCGATGTTGCCCGCCGCGTAGGGACTGCAGATCACGACTCGGTTCATCATTGGCTCCTTATGAAGTTGTCCATAAGCTGATCGCGGTCGGGCTCGAGCATGGCACGAGCCTCTGCTAGAATGGAATCTCGTCCTCGTCGTTCATTTCTTTTTGAGCCTTGTTGATTGCCGCCGCGATCCGCTCGGCGAGCGCCTGATTGCCGTCGGTAAAGAAGGTGACCTCGATGAGGTCAGAGCCATCTTGGTTAACGCCATAAATAGTTACCCAAGCGGAACCGTGGGTATCTTCTTTAGTTGAGGCGTTGGTTGTGGCATTAAATGAGCAGATACGGTGGACGTTTACGCTGATGGTCATGGTTCGACTCCTCTTTGGTTTCAGTTATGGCCCGAGAGAACGCGTTCGATTTAGTCTCCTTTCAGGTGACGGTGGATACGGAAGAGAACAAGCATGAGTAATCTGACGATGATGCGCTTGCTGGTCATTGTTAGACTCCTAGGTTGTATGCTTTGCGGTGGGAGACGAACGTGGGATCTGCGTTGACGAACACTGGCTCAATCCAGATTTGTTTGATGAATGCCATTTTTGGTCCGTAGTGTTGGCGACGTATGTGGCCTCGCCGCAGATGGGGGCACTTTGTGCCGCCTGTGGGTGGGTGCTCTGTGTCGTCCTCGAGTTCCGATGGGATCGAGATGGTGGTGACGTACTCGTAGGCCCGTGTGGAGCCGGGGCGCTTGCAGGGAATGCGGTTGGCCAAAGTGTTGTGGTGGGTGCGTTTGAGGGCGTTTTTGGTGGCCAAGAGGGTGATGAGGAGATCGGACACAACCTCGGCGTGGTTATCCCATCGAGCCTTAGTATCGCGGAACTCGTAGGGCCGCCATCGCGGAGTGTTAATCTCGTGGATGAACCACAGTTCAGTTGGTTCGCCCTCGAGATTGAGGTTGCGGAACTCAACGCAGTGATCCGGCCCAAAATTGGAGCGCCACCGGCCTGTTTTCGGGTCCTTGACAAAATCGAGGGCTCCTCCCTTGTATTTTTGGAGGTTCTCCACGAAGAAACCTGGTTTATCTGCAGTGACACAACAAACATCGAGAGGCATACGAACCGCGACTCGATTGTATGGAAGTTTGTAGAGGCCGAGAGTTTTGAGGTCCGCCACGGTCTGGGTGATGGTCTCTTGGGAAACGGCCTTCATGGTGGCCGAGTCGATTATAAAGAGGTTTCGAGCTTTCATCACTTAGGCCCTCGCGTAGGCTTTGAGAGTTTCACGGACGCGGCTGGCAC